>Ga0256830_1000403_pt1 | contig 35837 bp, 50 predicted proteins | sample 128326metaG_FD_190537 | JGI IMG/M metagenome (GOLD analysis project Ga0256830, IMG submission 190537) | Hydrothermal vent microbial communities from Lau Basin, Pacific Ocean - 128-326 | ecosystem: Environmental > Aquatic > Marine > Hydrothermal vents | place: Pacific Ocean: Lau Basin | collected...
CTCTGGCAGTTTTTTAAGGTCTGCTTTCCTCACTATCAGCGCTTCTATCACGGGGTGTTTCACTGCGACTGTTTCATAAATCCCGGGGGTCATGTCCTCCAGGGCTCTGGAGAGGGCTATGGCGCCGACAGGGGCTCGCTTTCCAACCACCAAGGCGTCCCGGATGGGAGGAAGGGCAAACTTTGTAAACTTCATTCTCACCTTTGCGCTCTTGCCTGATTGTTTCTTGGACTGGGTCTTTTCCGATTCCTGCGCCATCTTTCTACTCCTTTGCGCTTTTTAGTTGTGTTATTGAACAGTTAATGGGGTGTCTTGATTATGTCTTACAAGTGGATCGTTGGAGTGAAACTATATTCAAGAAGAACCTTTAGACTGCTCCCTTTAAGATATTCGATTGTTTTAGCCTCCCTAAATAACGGTCAGTTTTTATGTTACACGTATTCTCATTTCATGTCAATACTATGACTAATTTTAGGCCATTTAAGGTCTTTATGCATGGTATTAATTTACTATATGACTCCTTCGGCGGTTTTGTAGTCTGTGTTTCCAGGTTGAGCCGCTTTTGGTAGGCGCTTGGCCTTCTTTGGGGTACGTCCTGGGTGTTCAGGGAATCTATCACGCGCTCCAGGGTTTAGAGCAAGGTGGAACTCGGGGGACGCCAGTCCTGGGCAGCGGATGGCTGGATGGACTGCATCTACCACAAGGCCCCCTTCTCATTCCTTGTTTAGGAGGGGAGTGGGGGGTGGTATAAAGTTGTCCGGTATATGTGGAGTGGAATGGCCCCCCAAAGCTGGACCGTGTGATAAGCTTCCTGGCTACAACCAGCTTGCAAGGAGACCAGCGATGAGAGAAACGTAATAAATACTCAGCCGAGTTCAAGGTGAAGGTGGCTCTGGAGGCCATCAAGAGCGAGGAGACGGTCCAGCAGCTGGCTAGCAGATTCAGGGTCCCTCCCACTGATCACAAGGTGGAAGAAGGAAGCTCATGGAGAACGCCCCTGAGCTCTTTGGCAAAGGAGCCAGGAGAGACAAAGGCGTCCAGGCCCAGATAGAAGAGCTTTACCGCCAGATTGGACGGCTGAAGGTGGAGCGGGATTTTTTAGCCAAAAAGGTCGGCTTCTAGGAACCAGGGAGAGAAAAGCCATGGTGGAGCCGGCCTGCAATGGTCTCAGCGTCAGGAGGCAATGTGAGCTTCTGGGATTGTCCGGGTCGACCTATTACTACTGAGATGGCCCTGGAGATCATGAGGCTCATGGGACTAAGGGCCATATATCCAAGACCCAGAACCAGCAAAGCCCATCCAGAGCACAAAGTCTATCCTTACCTTTTGAGGAATCTGGATATAACCCGTCCTAGTCAAGTGTGGAGGCTCGGATATCACCTACATCCCTATGCCTAAAGGATTCATGTACCTGTTCATATCTACCCTGGAGGAGCACGATATAAATATCAGTATGGACGGAAAGGGCAGGTTCAGGGACAACATATTCATCGAGAGGTTGTGGAGAAGTGTGAAGTGCGGGTGTGGCTATATCACGGAGTATAAGGAGGTGAAGGAGCTTAGGACTGCATTAGGGGAGTGGTTCGCCTGGTACAATAGGGAAAGGCTGCATCAGGCTTTGGGCTACAGGACTCCGGGTGGAGTGTACCGGGAAGGATTGGAGGGTTTACCCCATGCGGCCTTATGCAGGATTTAAACAGACACATCACGCCTTAATGTTTTCATTTTGGTAAGGTTTCGTTCTTTTATTTTTTGAATGGTATAATTAATATGCTCTCTCATCCTAGCTGATGCTAGCTCACTGTCTCTCTTTATAATTGCATCTAGTATTTGGAAGTGCTGATCCAATAACTCGTATCTGACTTTAGAGCTGTAGTCTACTTCGTATTCCAATTCCAAAGTCACCTGTATTATCCACTCTGAAAAAGTCTGCATAACATGGACTAGCATCTTATTTCTAGACGCTCCTGCTATTAAAAGGTGAAACTTTAAATTTAGATTTTGTCCAGCCTTTGTACCACTACTTAGCGTTCTTCCCATTTTATTTAAACATTTGACCATATCTTGTATCTCTGCGTCAGTAGCCAGTTCAGCAGCTCTAGCTGCAGACCAAGTCTCAAGGACCATTCTTATTTCCATCAAATCAAGTAGAGTCTCCTTCCTTCTTATAAACTCGTCGAATAAACCCTGCATAGGTTCAGATGTCAAAGATTTAACATATGTTCCCTCCCCATGTCTCTGTTCAACCACTCCCATACACTCAAGTTTCAAAATCGCTTCTCGTATAGAAGATCTGCTTACATTCATTGCCTCTGCCAGTTCTCTCTCAGAGGGTAATTTATCACCAGGTTTTAGATTGCCACTATTTATAAGCTCTTTTATCTGTTCAAAAACTTCCTCCCGAACTTTCTTTTGAACAACTTTTCTAAACATTGTTTTCCACCTGATTGCGTTTTCTACACCATGGCTCGCCGTTAAATTAAGACACAAAAAGAATAGAGTCAAGCCATACGAGGGAGCCAATGTGAAAAGAAAAAAGCCGGTTCAACTAGGGCATTATAACAAAGCTTTTTCTAACCCATTGTTCTTTTTATTTTTTTCAGATCCGTCTTTTCCATCCCCTTAAGACTCTCTAAGATAAATGTCCCAATATGCATCACCTTTACACTCATTTTTCTTTTAATTACCCCACCTCTAAGCTGCATGATACAGCTGGGACAGGAAGTAACCAGGACATCTACTTTCTCCCTCTCCAGCCATTCCAGCTTCTTTTTCAAAATTTCCCCGGCGATCGGCGGACACTTGAAAGCATACAAGCCAGCTCCGCCACAGCACAGATGGGCTTCCTCTCCTTCTACAAGATCCACACCCTCTACTTTTTTTAAAAGGTCCAAGGGTTCCCTTTTGATGCCTAAGTGTCTCTCTAGGTGACAGGGGAAATGATAGGCCACCCTGCCCTTGAATCGGCCCGGGAAGCCGTTCGGCCCAAGCCTTTTCAAGATGAACTGACTGAGCATATAGGCTTCGGGGAGGGCCAGACCCCCTTTCCCATATTCCTGGAAAGCGGAAAGACAGGTGGCGCACAGAAAGATGAGTGGCTTTCCTGGGGGTATACTATCTAGGTTTTTCCTGGCCAGCCTTCTCCAATTGTCATGATTCCCGATAACCCTTGCAGGGAGACCACAGCACTCTTCTTCCATGATTTGAATAGGGATATGAAGAGCTTTGAAAAGCTCTACCACATCTCTGCCTATATCAGGATAGATGAATTCCGCCATACAACCCACATAGAGAGTAGCTTTTCCTCCTCTCCCCACTTCCAGCCCATGGGATAAGGCCCAAGGATGGAAAGGAGGACGTTGAGGCTTTTCTAGCACTCTCTCCTGAGTAATAGCCTTGGCTGGCCCAGGGAGGTTTCTGATCTCCCGGGGAGCCACCATGCTAGTCATCCCGGCGATAGCTCCTAAAACATTCCGCCTAGACACTAACTCAACTGCCAGTCGTTCTGCTTCTCCCCCCTCCTTGCACAGCTCTCTCACCCTCTCCACCAAGGTGGGGATGGGTATGCCCATGGGACACACCTCCAAGCAAGTACCGCAGCCTGTACAAAGGGCCGCCACTTCCCTGGCATCTTTTAGCTTTCCTGTTATTGCTGTCCAGGCTGCCCCTATTCCTCCCATGTATATGTGGGCAAAAGTGTGACCACCCACAGTCTTATAGACGGGGCACACGTTCATACAGGCGCCACACCGTATACACCGCAGGGCCTCTCTCAACACTGGATCTTCCAGAGCAGAACGCCTGCCATTGTCCAGGACCACCACATGTAAACTTCTGCCCTTTTTCCATGGGAACAAACCTGTGAATACGCTTAGATAGCTCGAATATTTGAGCCCCACAGAGTTCTTTGGCAGGATATCCAATATGGCAAACGCATCCTCTACCGTCTCTACGATTTTCTCCCATCCCGTGAGGATTATCTGTGTAGAGGGAAGGGTAGCGCAAAGACGGCCATTACCCTCATTAGTCATGAGAAAGAAAGCAGGAATATCAGCAGCCACAACATTTATTCCTGTGATGCCCGTACAAGCAGAGAGGAATCTAGTTCTCAGATCCTTCCTAACTTCCTTGGTTATAAGATAAGGATCCGCGGGCACCTCCCTTCCCCAGGCTTCCGAAAAGATAGCAGCCACTTCCTCCTTGGTCTTGTGGATAGCAGGAACAATAAGATGGGAAGGCTTTTCTCCTGCCAGCTGGATTATTCGCTCTCCCAGATCGGTCTCTACCACTTCCAATCCCAATGAATTGAGAAAGGGGTTAAGTTCTATCTCTTCACTGGTTATGGACTTCCCCTTAACCACTAAATGCCCACCAGATGCTTGTGCTACTTTTCCTATATACTCACGGGCAGCCCTGGCGTCAGATGCAATGAAAAGCTTTCCCCCTCGCTCTTCAAGACACCTGCTAACGCCAGCCCACAGCTGGTCTCCCTTAACTAATGCCTTCGCTTTCTTTATTTTCCATTCTTCTACCCATGCTTTGAAGTCACCCCATTCTTGTATGGCCCTATCCCTGTTCTGGGCAAATCGGGCCATTGCACTCTCCAAGGCCCCCCTCATCGTAGAGTTTTTCATCACCTCCTGCAGTGCTTTCCAGCGAACAGGATATTCTCTAAGTTCCCTAAGCAAGCCCTTCATGACACCACCAGATAAAGTTTTTCGGGTCCATGAACCCCAGTGACATGGGTGAGCTCAATATCTCCCGTCCTACTTGGACCTGTCACCAAAGATATATATGGGTAAGGTCCCCTAGGTGCTCTGAGATAAGGAATAGCGGCATGAGACACGCTCTCTTTCAGGTCCTCCATCATCATCACGGCCAGGTGGACCCGAGGAAGAGAGGTAAGAAGGTGGTCATTTTCCTCCTTGAACACAAAAACCAAAGTGCCCGTGGAAGCCCCAGCGCCATGAGCCCTCGTAATTCCCAAATCGAGACCGGTGTATTCCTTGGACCTTTCCAGGCCCAGGTCCTTAAACAAAGTGTTTATCTCTTTGTTTAGAGGAACGTCTTGAGAGATACCATACGATTTAACGTTTTCTTTCTTTACCATTTGTATGAGAAACTCGTTTAACGAACTACGATCCTTTAGAACATGTAAAACTCCTCCAGATGCCTCGAATTCTCTCTTAAAGCGGAGCAACAGCTGAGACTCATCCATCGTCCACAGATCCTCCAGAAAATTAACTTACAACCCAATTATAAATTGATAAGGTTTTACTCAAATAGCGATATATTAACCTCCTTCTTCTTAGGATCTGGCCATACTATGAAAGTAACTTCTTCTCTGAGCTTGGTATATTTAACATTCTCTGTATCTGTCGGTTCAAAGGGCAGGTCGTGTCCTGGTATTACAATATCTGCACATGACCTCACCTTCCTGTAACTTTCCAGAGCGTGCTCCTTTGAATCAAAATGAGACATGACTATATCCTTAGAAAATTCCCATGCATTCTTAACTGCATCACCAGCAATAAGAACCCTCTTTTCTTCCAGCAGCAACCCAATGGAACCTGGAGTGTGACCAGGCAACATTATGGTCTTTATGCCTTCTAGTATTTCTTCTCCATCTTTAACCAGGTCGATCCTATCTTTTAGAGAGATGAAGTGAGAAATAGGCACGAATGGATCTTTAACCATCTCATACTCGCGCTTTGAAACGTACTGATATTCTCTCTCCGAGACAAGTATCCTGCTTTTTTCGAAAATTTCAGCGTTTAGGATATGGTCATAGTGAAAGTGAGAAGTGACTATTATCTCAATATCATCTGGCTTTACGGACATTGATGATAGCTTATCAACCAATATCCTCCTATCCGAATACGACCCTGTATCAAAGAGAATTTTCTTCTCCCCGCAAGCCAGTAAAGTAACGCTACACCAACCTAAAGTTCCCCTGTTGGAAGAAACAGGAACTCCTTCCAGCAAGATGTGAATTGAGCAATCCATTATTAATCCTCAAAGCTAAGTAGTGAGGCAACTTCTCTCTGCTTTTCTGTAAGTCCCTTGGTATTAATCAAACTGAAAGCGAAGAAGAAAATACCCCCGACGATGAAACCCCACAACACGTTGTAGATTCCAAAGGGAAATTTCCACACTAGCCAGGTCAAAATAGAGGTTATACCTGCGGCAAGCATGCTCGCATAGGCTGCTAACTTATCTGCTCTGCGCCAGATTACTATCCCTATTAGAGGATAAAAATAGCTTGAAATACAGATCGCAGTACCTGCTGTTGATATTGGAACTATTAGCCCAGGCCTACTAAGGGCGATTGTTATCACTAGAAAACCTAGAAGAAGAACGATAATTCTTCCATAAAATGTCTCCTTGCCCGGAGATAGCTTAAGATTGAATGGAGAAACTATCAGATCCCTGAGAAAGAGGGACGAGGCAGTTAGCAATTGACTATTCAAAGTTGATGTCCCAGCTGCAAAAGCTCCACCTATTACTATAGCTGCTAACGGAGGAGAAAGGTATTTAGTCGAAAACATAACCGTAAGCGAGTCGGTAGCTTTCCTAGAAATTCCTGGAAAGAGTATTACACATGCAAGACCAAGAATAAAAACAGGTACACTTTGGACCCAGCCACTCAAGATTGAAGAAGCTATAGTGGTCTTCCCAATTATCCTGGGATCTTTAGCCATCATCAATCTTTGGAACATATGAGGCAAGAGTATTGCCATTCCCCAAGTGAATACGAAGCCGATCCACAATCCGAAACCAAACTTCCCATGGGTGATTAGTACAGGTTTTATTTTTTCGATCTTATCGAACATCTGGCCAAAACCACCCGCTAATTTAACGGCAAATATGGCAAGACCGCACATGACAGATAAGAAGAAAATCCCTTGGAATGTATCTGTCCAAACCACAGACTTGAGTCCGGCCAATGAGATAAAGAGGACCATGAATACAAAGGTAATAATTACTCCAGCAGCAAAAGATATAGATCCGTGAGTGAACGTCTCAATTACTATACCACCACCCATAAGTTGAACAGCAATGTAAGGAAGAAGAGCGAGTATTCCAAAAATAGCAGCTATTATTCCTAAAACCTTAGATCCATAGTAATCGTTCACCAATTCAGAATAGGTGATGTAATTGTATTTCTTTCCTAGTAACCAAACCTTCGTTCCCAAAAACCAAAACATCAGAGGCCACAATATATTCCAAAACATCATCATGGATACAAATGCTATACCTAGCCTATAATTTCCACCAACTGCACCCAGGAAGGTCCACATGCTGGCATAGGTGGCTATAGTAGTACCTGTAAGCACTATCCATCCGAGGCTTCTTCCACCAAGATAGTAATCTTCCACCGTTGCTTCGGTACTTTTAAACCCTATGTAACCTATGGCAATAAGTATCAGTATATAAATTGCTATAACTGCAATGAGCCAACCTAACGCTGACATTTCTATCCTCCCCTTTTAATTATTTTCAAGCTGTTCGATGACCCTGGAAGCTTTTTTATAGAATGCTGGTGACAATAACTTTACTGATAGATAAGCGTTTAAGACACCCCATATTCCCATGCAAACCAAATAAAACACTGAAAAAGGCATTCCTATTATTTTGGGTTTAATAGTAACGCCTAGAGTCCCTAGTCCCTGAAGAGAAAAAAGTACCATCCAGCACAAAATTAAAACTGTTACCAACAAACGCTTCTTTTTGTAGGAGCTCATCTCACACCTCCTCTGGCTAATAGTTTTTATCAGGCCGTAGAGTGGTCTGACATCCTACCACTATCAGGGCAGTTTATAACTGTCAACCACTTTTTTCCATGACAATGTTAGACAACTGAAAACTTTTCATATGCTGAATCTGTAAACGATACAAGATAAAAATATTGTTATAAGACTGTCTTTGCCTCTAAGATCCTTGAAAAATGCTTAATTATATAAAAACATAAGGGTTGAAATGGTCTCCCAAAAACTGGACCATGTGATAAAACTTCCTAGCCACAAACAATTTCATGGAGACTTATTCGGACATGTGGGTTGGAATTTAGAATGAGACATGAGGGAGGAAAGGGTGTTGGGTTGTAAGGCCTTGTTAGGAGCCCATCGGGGGGAGATTTGAGTTTGTCGCATATAGGGAATGTGATTATTGGAACTTGGGTGTTTTTGGAATTTAAGATGTTACAAAGGGGTAATCGGGGGTTTGATGGCCGAAATGTTTTGAACGGCCTTTTGAACACTTAGGCCGAGAGTTGGTTTTTTAGTTTTTTGAGCTCTTCTTCCATTTCTTGCAGGCGTTTCTTGTCTTGAGCAAGGCGGAGTATGTAGCGACGGTCTTCCGGAGAGAGGTCTTTGGCCAGGCGGAGGATTGCCTGGAGCTCGGGGTCGGTGAGGGCTGCGATTAGATCTGGCGGGGGTTCGACGGGCTGATGGACCTGGCCTTCTTCTGATACCTTATTTATATGGGCATCGTCCGGAACTTTGAACATGGGGCCCTCACCGGTCAGAAGCCAGGATATGTTAACGCCAACCTTGGCGAATTTTTTTAACACTGAAGCCTTAAGGTCTCTGTCTTCTTGCTCTAGCCTTTGATAAGTCCTTAAAGGCAACTGTATATATGAGGCCATATCGGCTTGCGATAATCCCATGATTTCTCTGAGTTTTTTAATTCTTAGTCGCACCGACACAGCTTTCCCCTTTTTGTCCTTGTTACGCCAAAAATGGCTTGACAAAGTAGCCAATTATGGCTACACTATCCCCAACCAACTAGGCTTAAACTTAGCAAGGAGGCGGGCTCGGGACAATGGCCAGGAGAACAGAAATTCTGGACACGCCATTATTCGCCGTCCGGGAAAAGATTGAGGATGTGAATTTCGACGGACGGGTGAGGAGCTGGGTGTCCCGGGCCATCAGGGAGACGGGGCTGTCTCGGAAGGAGGTGGCCCAGAGGATGTCGGCCATGCTGGGCGTCCGGATTACGGAGGGCACCATCAATGCCTGGTGCGCCGAGAGCAAGGGCCACCGTTTTCCCGCCGCATATATACCCGCTCTGGCCGTTATCACGGAGGATTCTTCATTGATCGAAGAGATGGCCGAGTTTTGCGGGGTTTACGTGATTACCAGGGACCAGTTGCTAAAGCTTAAGCTGGCCGAGGTGAGGGAGGAAAAGGAGCGGCTGAGGGAGATTGAAAAAGAGTTGTTGAAGCTTTTGGGGAGAAGAAGATGAAGGTGAAAAAGAAGGTGAAAATGAAAAGGAAGATGTGGAGAGCTCCCAAAAACAGACACGCAAGGGAGTTATATAAAAGATTGATTGATTTGGATTTGACGGTGACGGAATTGGCAAAGGAGATGGGCATAACTCCAATGGCGATTAGTAAGATATTGAGCTTGAGAATGAGGGCAGTAGATAAGGAGAAGATGTTGGAAAAGAGGCTTGGACTGGAAGATGGGTGGTTTGAGAAAGTGTGGAAGGAGAAGAAGGATGAAAAGGCTAAGAGTGGAAATTGAGGGGCTTGGCGAAGCAGGAAAAGAGTTGGAAAAAGGAGTGAATAAGGACATAGAGAGGCAAGTTAAATCTCAAAGTGATATCTGGATTGCATTTAAAATAAGCGAGAACGGAAGGAGCATTATATATTTTGCTGACGGAATGGACCAGCTTATCGAGATTTATAACACTCGCTTTGACTTCTGGAAGATCTCGTTGAATGGGCACTTAGACCAGTCGAAAGAGATGGAGCCTGTAGAATGATGAGTGGCTATTGGACAGGATGTTTGATGAGAACATTTAAAACTGCTTCTGAATATGGAGCCGTTACTAAGGTGTTTGTGAGAGATGGCTATGGTTACAGTTTGCCCGATAAGAGGGCAGTTGTAAGTTGTTTTTTCCGCCATTTCCGTACCTCCGCTGTTTTTAGGGTGGGAGCGGGTAATCAAGCCTGCTCCCACAGTTTATTTTGAGGAGGAAAAGATGACCGAAAAGATAGTGGCAGAGTGGATAAAGAAGCACAAGCTTAATGCGATGGTTAAAGGGAGAACTATTTTCGTTTTTTCTCCTGGTTTTTGGAGGAAGTTGCGTCTTAGGATTTCTTTATTACTTTTCCCGCAGGAGACATTTTTAATTTTCCTCCCTCTTCCAAAAGATCCCACAGGTCGTTTTCTCCGAGCTTTCCAGGAAGATGAATTGCACGATTGGGAAAAGATGATTGAAGGGCTGGAAACTGAGAGTCATTCTGATAGTCATTCTGAGAGTCTTTCTGATAGTCATTTGGAAACTCAGGAACCATCGCATAGACCTTCAATTTTTCATTCAGAGACAGGGCATGATGAATGATAGCGTTTATATAAAGGTCTCTAAAGGCGAAGCCGATAGAAATGAGACGGTCGGCTTCTTGGAGGGATTTGAGAAACTCCAAATGGAGAGTGACAAAAGGTTCTTTCTCGGGAACGCCTTTGTAGCCGGGATAAATGATGCAGACTTCATCGGGATTATTGGGAACGGTAAGCCCAGAAGAGGTAACGTTCCCATCATAAGGGAGCCAATTTACGGATCCGTGGAGTTTAAAAATGGAAATGACTCCAGGGGCGTTAACGGTTTTAGAGTCGAGGGAAAATATATTGATACTCGCCGATGTTGTCTTAAAACCGAGATAGAGATCTTTGGCTCCGAGACCTCTCCAAAACCGAGAAAGGTTAAGGGAATTGTCACAGAAAGCCCTTTCAATGACAAGGTCATAATTGGTGGTGAATATCTTAGTGGGATTGTCTTCAGAAACAGCCTTTTGGAAAACACCTTTAAGAAGTTCAAAGGCGTCGCCGTATTTAAAGTTTTTCAGCTTTCTGAGGGAATGAGTTTTAATTTCTGTGTAGAGTTTTTTAGCTTGCTGAGAAAGGTCATCAAGGACAACAGAGATGCCTTTTTCGATATTAGCCTTGGTGTATGGCGAGGTGAAGGAATCGCCAAAATTGAAGTCAGAAGGCTTAAACGTGGCGATATTTCTGGTTCTCCCGTTGGCGAAGAGAGAGCGAAGGCAACTTTTAGAGACCTGGGACAGACCTTCAAGAATAGGCATAATGGCTTCTACATCGGCCTCGGCGGGCTTTACATTCAAATACTCGCAAATTGCGTAAAAGAGATTATTGTTGGTTGGCTGAAAATCCTTGAGAAAACCCTTTGCCGTTGGCAGGCCGAGAGGGGCGGAGGCGCCTGCGCCCAACAAGAAAATATCCATAGATACACCTCCTGGTTGGTTTTTAGAAGTTTAACGCTAGAGGCATAGGAATGTCTAGGGGCGATTTTAGGGAAAAGAGATGAGTCCTAAGGATGCCGGGGATGCTTAGTACGGCTGAAGTGGCGGAATCGCTGGGGGTTCACGAGAGGACTGTCCAGCGTTGGATTCGTCAGGGGCGGATTAGGGCAAAGGAGATGAAGGGCAAGGGTGGGAAACGGGGGAAGGTTTTTATGGTGCCAGAAGAAGAGCTGGAGAGGCTGGGTGTTCAAAAGTGTTCAAAAAAGGTTCAAAGAAGCGGCGAAATGATTGGCGACATCGAACCCAGACATAAACAATTGGAAGGATTGGAGTTTTTGCGCATTGACGACACGATTGACGACATTGCGAGCACGCCCAAATCCGAAGATTTTGGCTATAACTCCCCTAACCACAACGGGTTAGGCGGAGCAAGGGGAACGGACCAGGGGGATTGGGGAACCGATTGCGGAACTTTGGGGAACCACGGCGAAAGGGGCCCCAATGGAGATAACTTTCAGAATATCAATGAATTGCCTCCATTTTTCTGGCTTTCGGTGCCCGAGACGCAAAATCTCCTGGGAATCACGGAAAGGGCCATTCGAAAGCGGTGTTCTAAAGGCAAATTGAGATACCGTTTGACAAACGGAAAGGGAGGGAACGGGGGACAGGTTTATGAGATCGACCTGACCAGTTTGCCTCCCGAGTGTCAGATCAGATGGCTGGGGGAGAACCGGGAGAAGCTGGAGGAGATACCCGAGGGGGCCAGGGAGCTGCTTCATCCCGAGGCCCGGGTTGAGCTGGAGCTTTTGACCACCGACGCCGAAGAGGCCTCGGTGAGGGCCTTACAGGATGAGCAGGTGGGCGAGAGGCTGGCGGCCGTTGAAGCCGTGCTGGCCGTGCCCAGGGGACGGGGCAGGGACCAGGTGGCCAGCCAGTGGGCCCAGAAGTTAGGAGTCTGCAGGGCCACGGTCTACCGCTGGGTTAAGGCCTATGAGAGGGGCGGGATCTCGGCCCTGGCCAGGCAGAAGCGGGCCAGGGAACGAGCCCGGTGGTCCCAGGAGGCGGTGGATTACTTTACGGGGCTGGTGCTGAAGCACGCCAGGCCCAACAAGCGGGTGAATGTAAAGAGCCTTTACGCCAAGGTCCAGGAGAAGGGGGCCGGTGAAGGCTGGCAGGTGGGATCCCTGGATTCGGCCTACAAGATAGCCCGGGGCGTGTCCCGGCTGCTTCTGGCATACGGCACGGGAGGGCGGAGGATGGTGGAGACCCTGCTGCCGCCCATCCTGCGGGATTACAGCGATCTGGCCCCCTTCGAGATCATAGTGGGCGACCAGCACAGGTTTGATTTCTGGACCGAGGCCGACCTGGGCTTCTGGGTGGTGGACGATAAGACGGGGCGAGTGTTCAGACCCGAGGGATACTTCTTCCAGGATCTGCGGACACGGCTCATCTACGGGTTCCACATAGACAGGCACTACTCGTCCACCACGGTGGCCCAGGCCCTCAGGATGGGTCTCAAGGCCTGGGGGAAGTTCCGCTGCATCTACACGGACAACGGCAAGCCGGAGACGTCAAACTTCATATCGGGCAGGGGCAAGTGGCTGGCCAACCTGGGGATGCGGACCCAGGACATGGCGGAGCTATACAGGGTGGAGGCGGAAGAGTTTACCTCTTACGCCCTGCCCAACGAAGACGGCAACCCTCTGGCCCTGGTGGCCAGGCTGGACGCCACCCACCGCAGGGCCCTGGTGAGAAACGCCAAGGCCAAGCTTATAGAGCGCACCTTCGAAGCTCTGGAGGAGATCCTTCTTTCGGTCTTCAAGGTGCCGGGGCGGGTGGTGAACAAGGCTGCCCTGGCGGAAGAGCAGGCAGCGGTTCAGGCGGATCTGGACAGGCTGGCGGCCCAGGGCAAGCTCCTCACCTACTCGGAGTTTGTCCAGAAGGTGGCCGGGGCGGTGCGTTACTACAACGTGGAGCGGGTCCACAGGAGCCTGGGGCATCCTCCCATAGAAGAGCTCTGGAAGGCCGTTAAAGAGGAAGGCTTTGTTCTGAAGCGGATAGACGATGAGACCCTGGACCTGATGCTGCTGCCCAGCGTTACCCGGGTGGTGGATCGGAGCCGGGTGGTGCTCTTCAAGCGGTTCTATGAGGCCCCCGAGCTGCTGGAGCTGCACGGCAGGCGGGTAGAGGTTCGCTACGATCCCGATGACTGGAACAAGGCATGGGCCATCATTGACGACACGGCGGTGCCTCTGGAGCCGGTGGTGCGGGTGTCCATGAAGGATCCCGAGGCCACGGCGGCGGCCATCGCCAAAAAGCGGGCCCTGCACAGGCAGATCGCCGAAGAGTTCCGAAGGCTTACCAAGGGCATACCTGACCTTCTGGAGTATTCCCGGGAGACCCGCAGGGCGGCAGCGGGGAAGGAGATTCTCAAGAAGCGTGCCTACGATCCCGAAAACGACATGACTCCAGAGGAGATGGAAGCGGAGATGGCCAGGCGGGAGGCCCAATTCCGGCGTATGAGGCGGCCCAAGCCCCCCAGGAGGCCAGAGCACTTCATGGACGAGATAGAGAGATTCGACTGGTGCCTGAAGGCCATAGCCTGGGGGGTGGAGCTTTCTGATGACGACAGGGCCTTTTTTGAGGCGTTCAGAGAGGGTCTGAGCGTCAAGGAGATGGAGTACTGGAACGAAGCCCTGGAGATGTATGCCCGTGAGGCTGAAGACCAGATGGAGGTGGTGGATGGAGACTTTGAAGGCGGTGATGGAGGAACGGGGCTTGTCGATTGGTGATGTGGCCCGGCTCACCGGGGAACCCAAGAGCAAGATCTCGGGGATTCTGCGGGGGAGCTACCCGGGGAGGACGGAAGAACAGGAAAGGATCATCACCGGAAAGCTCTTGGATGCCCTGGGAGAGGGGCGCCCCGTGGAGGTGGAGCCGGGACGGCTGAAGGTGCGCCCGGTCTTTATCCAGACCCGGAACGTGCAGCGATTCGAGAAGCTGTGCCAGGAGCTCATGGATCCCGATGCTGTGCTGGGGCCTTCCCTGGCGGCGGTGATAGGACGGGCGGGCCGGGGCAAGACGGAGGCAGCCAAGCATCATGCCGTGATGAACGGGGCCATCTACATCCGGTTTATGGGGATGTTCTCGGCTGTGGATCTCCTCCGGGAGGTGGCCCACGAACTGGACGGCGTGAGACCCAGGACCACCCGGGCCTGCCTGAACGTTATCGAAAAGGAGATGGGGCGAGGGCGCCGACTAATCATCGTGGATGAGGCGGACAGGATGCCCGTTTCGTACATCCATGTCTTCAGGGATCTCAACGAGAGATGTGCCTGCCCGGTGATTTTCATCGGAGAAGAGGGCCTCAAGGCCAAGTTGTCCAGCCAGCGAAGAATCTCCAGCAGGACCAGGGCCGAGGTGGAGTTCGGCCCCGTGTCCACCCTGGACATCACCACCTATTGGAAACAGGCCGTGGGCATTGGTTTGGATCCAGAGGTGGTCAAAGCCCTGCACCGGCGTTCGGGCGGGGACTTCCGGCTGGTGGTGAAGGATGCCCTGGCCCTGGTGAGGATACTGAACGCCAACAGCACCCTCACGGTGACAATGGCGATGGTGAAGGGGTTGGAGAACTGAAGGATGGGACAGGTGACTTTGGCGAGCAGGGTTAGAGAGGCCTTCAGGGAGCGTGGGCGTTTCAGGCGGCCCAAGGAGATAGCGGACTTGCTGGGGGTGAAGTCTGAGCCTGTCCTGTGGGCCTTGAAGGACATGAAGCGCAGGGGGGAGGTGGTAAGTCGAAACGGATGGTTGGTTTACACCGAGATGCCTTTGAGGATGCGAACCAAGCTGGTGGCATCCAGGATCTGGAGGGCCATGAGGCTCTCCAGCACATGGACCGTCCAGGACATCGTGCGCCTGGCAGAGGCCAAAGAGGAGACGGTGAAGCGGTATCTCAGGGCCTGGAGAAAAGGAGGATATGTGGAGCGGGTGGCCTTGAGAAGGGAAGGGAGCTGGACGGTGGCGGTTTATCGGTTGGTGGATAGAGACAGAAGGGAACCGCCATCTCTTAGGAAGTGAGGTGGGAGATGGGAGAGGTGAAGATGAGGGTGATCGATGGGCGGGGACAGGATACCAGGCGCAAGCTCCTGGCCCTGATCCACATGGGCAAGAAGGAGATGGGGCTGGACGAAGATTCTTATAGGCGGATGCTTCGCCATCTTACGGGTAAGAACTCCTGTAAAGACATGGAGATCCGGGAGCTCAATCATGTGCTCAACTACATGGTGGTGGTGGGCAGGTTCAAGCCGGGCAAGGGGTACGCCAACTACGAAATTGCGATGGCGGAGCGCCTGAAGCGGGATGCCAGGGAGATCCTGGGGCCCAACTGGGAGAAGCGACTGAGGGGCCTTTGCAGGAAGCTCACGGGTGTAGAGGCTGTTGAGTGGCTGCACCATCAGCAACTGCGCCAGGTATGGGGGGCTCTGAGGAAAATAGAGGAGCAGGAGAAGAGGAATGAGCGTCGCCTTTCTCGCCGATGACGTTCTTGTGGTGCTCACCAGAGAAGCCCAAGGCAAGGAGAACGCCCTGGGAGTGGAGAAGCTCTATGAGGCGGTGTTCGGCGTGCCGCCTAAAGACAAGATCAATTCCACCCGGGTGATCCGAGGGGCCATAACGGCCCTCAGGCGCAGGGGCGTGCCCGTGTGTTCCTGTTTCAAGGGCTATTACCTGCCGAAGGATGCAGACGAGCTGGAGGTGAGCTGTCGGCTTCTGAGGAGGCGGGCACTCCATTCCCTGGTGATGGAGGCCAAGATCCGCAAGGTGAACCTGGAGGAGCTTATGGGCCAGCTGAGGCTCGATCTTGAAGGGGAGATGAGGGCTAAGGAGGGCGAGAAATGATGTTGGAGCATCTGTCGGATCATTTCGTCAGGCGATACAGGCAGCGTTTGGGTAAGAGGCCGAGCCTGGCCGAGGTGAAGAGACTGATGGAGGAGTCGGTGAGAGTTCAGGGCACCCGGGTGGTGAGACACAAGGGGAAGCCCTTTGTGGTGCCGTCCATATACGTCCATCCCCAGGGGATAATCCTGAAGGTGGACGAGATGGATGGTACGGCCATCACTGTTTTGCTGAGCAAGAAAAATGGAAACGGAAGGAGGACAGCATGAGTGCAGTGGCAGAAAGGATGGTGGAGATCCAGGTGGAGGGCAAGACTATGGGACTGGCCAAGGAAGATCTGGCCGGAGCCGTGGTGAAGGCCCTGGAGCTTAAGCGGCAGATCAAGACCCTGGAGGCTGAGTTGGACAAGGCCCTGGCCGATGTGCGCTTCGGCGTGAACCAGGCAGGGCTGAAGGACAGACCTTTGCATCTAACCGTGGAGGGCATGGGCAAGGTGAGCATCAGCGAGACCCAGAGCGTCAGGATAGACAACCTGCGGGGACTGGTGGAGGTGGCAGGACTGCCGGTGCTGGACATGGTTTCGGCCGGGCCCAGGAAGGAGATGATGGGCATGCTCTTATCCGCCGATAGCGCCCTGGGCAACAAGATGCGGGAGTTCTGCTCCATCGAGCGGAGAGAGAGCGTAAGCGTACGGGTGAAGATGTGAGGAGAAGAAGGATGGAGAAGGAGCTTTATTCTGGGGCCATAAAGCTGCGGGACAAGCTGACTCGGGCGTTGTTGAAGATGGACCTGGAAGAACCGGAGGTTCTTATGGACCTGGTCTGTACCAGTGCCGCTTTCGAGGCCAACTGTTTAAAGTTTATGCAGGAAAGAAGCCAAAGAGAAAGGGCCGAGGCCTACCACCGAGAGTTGAAGGCCCTGGGCTTCAGAGGAGCTGAGGTGACTGGTTGAATGGCGGGGCGCAGGCCCCGCCAGGCCTCAAAAGGGGGTGGCCTTGATGGGAGACAAGGAGATCATCTTTGAGCTAGATGCCATTGAAGAGGCGGTTCCCGCCAAGTGTTTTTTTACAGTGGCGGAAACTGCCCATTTGCTAGATGAGTCTGTTTGGACCATTTACCGCATGATTCGCATGGGACGAATCGAGGCTACCAAACCTATGGGCGAGTGGCGCATTCCCCGTGGTGCCCTAGTGAGGGCGCTGCAGGAGAGGAATAACTATAATTTGGATTGAGGGAAAAAGGCTTAGTTAATTAACTCCTCGAGGTAGTTTTCTCGTTGGCTCCACAGGATTGGCTTTATTTCGTAATTTATAAAGGCTTCTAAAATATCTTCTTTTAGCCCCCCATTATCCCTGTCATTTAAGAAGGCAAGAGCCTTAGAACCCTCTGGGCGTTTTTCTGAAGTATCTAGCCATGCGAAAACCAAAGATTCGGCTGCATTGCGATCTGGGCGGTTTATGGCCTTAATGATTCTTTCTGGCTGTAAGGACGATTTGGGTATGACAAAGTCGAAGTAGTGATCAAAACCGCTTTTCCCAGGAAACTTTACGCTCGGCACGTATCTAATCTCATGCAATTCGAGCCAGTTCTTCACATCTTCCAAAAACAAACTGGTTACATAAGGCCTAGCCAGGTAAAACATATCGTTGATAGCCAATATGGCTTGAACTAAATTATGCTTTTTCAAAGGGAACTCTTTTTCAGAGGGCACGGTAACCAATATCTCATGTTCCCTCCTCTGAACTCCAAAACCATTAAGGATCAACTCAAGGATGGCTTCACGCTTAGACGAGGAGCTTATCTGTAAGCCGCACATCTCCAGATCCCTAAGCGTATAACCATCATCTGTGATTATAAGCTTATCCCCATCTTTGCCCACGTAGAGCTGTATGTAATCGTTGTGACTGTCAAGATAGGGAGTAGTAATCTCTACCCAACCATTTTCAACGTCTCTAAGGCAGGTTCTATCTTTCAGCCATTTCCAGTAATTTTCTATCAACTTTTGGATTTCTGTAATCATAACGGAAGCGTCCTCTGTATATGGGGAGGGGCAATAATGTTACACAAGGCCATGAAATCCATCAGCACTTCCCAAAAATTCTCAGGGTCTGTGAATTTGTCCAAAGGGAGAGGCATGGCCCACTTATCTCCATATCCTTCTTTGTACACGTGAAGATGAGGACATGGTATTTCCTCGCCATCAGGATTGCGATGGGGTCTTCCGAATAGATCAACCCTTAGAAGAACGACTATCTGTCGGCCCCTGTTCTGATATGTGATTTTAAATGAAACACGTCCAGAACTAACTATATCAAGGAGAAACTTCTCCCTTTGGTCCACAGAAACAAGAGGTACCGCTATTTTTTCTCCTTGGATAGGAAAACTATACTCAATATCATCAACACGTCGCTTTTGCATTGCGATAAGCTGGTCTGCTTCTATTTGTGGAAGGTTCACCATAGTAGTGCATCCTTTAGTAGCGTTAATCTCCCTCCCCAATTGCCTTATGTCATAAGGCTTTTACAGGAGTCAATTGTCTTTCCCTTGGCAGGTTTGGCGGGTGGGGTGCGAATTTGGCTGTATATTGGCTCCATGAGGGTTTTTAGCAGAGATGACTTTACGTGTCCGTGTTGTGGGGAGAATAAGATCCGCCAGGAAGTGGTAGATGGCCTGAACAGGGCGGTGTCCCTTTTCCGCGAGCTTTTCTGGTTAGAAGTAGGGGTGCGGATTACATCGGGTTATCGCTGCCCCAGGCACAATCTGGCCGTTGGTGGGGCTCCCAGGTCAATGCATGTAAGCGGCCTGGCGGTGGATTCCCAGCCTATTCTCCCTCCCGAGGCCGGAGAAACGGCCAGAAACCACGCTTTTAGATGGTGGTTCATCGCCCTGGCCAGGGCGGGGTTTACCGGGCTTGGGCAAACTCACCGGGGCGCAGGAAGCATGGGGGCGATCCACGCCGACATGAGACACGTTCTGAAGCGTCCTCCCCAAGTATGGGCACCTCCGGGGAACTTTAAGCGATATGGCCCGTATCTCTATTTCTTCTCGTGGTGAGGGGGAAGGCATGGGCCGGATGGGCTCAATAACCCAGGAGCAGGCCAAGAAGGTCTTAGAAAACATCGCCCTGATAAGAGCGGGCAGAAAAAGGGGCTTTAAAGTGAGCGAAGAGACCCTGGCCCAGCTGGAAAAGCAGGCCCAGGGAATAGTGTCAAGGAGGGAGTCAAATGAGTTTGGACAACAGGGACATTGAGAAGATCGAGGGCATCCTGGACATGGTAATCACCTACGGCCTACCCCTTATGGAGGCCGGGGCGTCCAAGACGGGTAATCCTTACGATGACCTGGCCGTTGCCTTCTTCAAGGGAGGGCTGCCTGCCGTGAAAGACAAGCTTTCTACCTTTCGGCAGCCTCAGGAGGGAGGCCAGAGTGAGCCTGCAGGGAAAGCATCCGGTTAAGTCCAAGACCATAGGATTTAACCTGCTGTTACTTGGAGCCCTCTTTGCCAAGGAGCACTTTGGCATACGACTGTCGGATAACGACCTTCTCCTCATAGGGGCTCTGGGCAATATCTTGCTGCGCTTCGTGACCAAGGAGGCAATCCGGTGGCCGTTTTCCAAACCATAGGAGGGGCCCTGGGCCTGGTCAACAAGATCTGGGACGCCTGGCGCAAGGGGTTCCAGAGGAGGGCCGCTAAGAAGCGCTTGCGGGAATATGAAAGCCTGGAAGAAGAGCTGGAGAGGCAGGATGACAAAGAGAGTCAGGAGACTCTGCGCCGCCTTTTTGATGACGATTAGCCTTGTGGCCTGTTCTTCTGTGCCGATGAAGACCAACCAGGCCATGATGCCGGGCAGAGATGTGCGGGTGCACTGGATCAAGAAAGGTGAGCCTGCCCCTTTCGATGGGATAGAGCTGACGCCTGATGCTTACAAAAGGCTGAGGCAATCGCTCATTGAGTGCCGATACCAGCTCGATATGTGCACAGGCAGATGAAGGAGAAAACCATGAGGATTGACCTGGTGGGGTGTCGATTCGAGGCCGAAGCTGTTCCGTCCCTGATGTTAGACCCTAATATGGGGGCGGTTCTTAGTGTCAGGGTGGTCTCCAGGGACGGGCATGAAGAGGGAATGCTGAGCCTGGGGGTCAGGGAAGCCCAGAGCTTGAAAGAGGCCCTGGAGAGGTTGCTCACTCCATGTCCATAAAGCAGCTCATGGACTTGATGGATTTGGTGCTGGGTTACGGGACAGCCCCGGCCCTCCTGTTTATCGCATATCTGCTATGGAGCTGGAGGAAGGGCATGGATACACAACTGGAGCAGGTGAATCAAAAGATTTCCGGCCAGGGGAAGAAGCTGGCTAGCCTGGAAGAAGACCAAGAGAAGTTCAAGGAAGAAGCCATGATGACCTTTGCCAAACAGGGCGAGGTCCTGGAAATGTTTTCGGGGTGGCGGGGGGAGATCCAGCAGCTGTCCGGCAAAGTGGACAAGCTACTGGAAGAGTTTCACTACCTGAGGGGACGATACGATGAGCAGAGGAAAACTACTTAGGGGATACCTGCTCCAGTTTTTAAGGCGGGCCTATCCCCACGGCATCTATGCCCAGGATATTGTGGATGTATTCAAACACGACTTTCACATCCGAACCATCATGGCAAACGTGACATATCTGGTGGAGAAGGGATACGTGGACCAGGAAGAGAGGTCCCATCCAGCTTATCGCACAAGGAAGGTGACCATTTACCGTCTCACCCCAAAAGGTATGGACCTGACGGAACAGACCATCAGCGATGATGGCGTGGTCTTTGACGAGGTTGAAGAGCTGGAAGAGGAGCTGGGGCTGTGAGGCGAACCAAGGTGGAACTCCTGGGTCTGGTGGAGCGGGTAATAGAGCTCTACGAGGGGGAAAAACGTACCATCCGCCAGATTGAGGAGATTCTGCGCTCCGAGGGCTACGACATTTCCCGGGAGTCCATCAGGAAGAGCATCAAAAAGTCCCGGGAGCTGGCAGAGGTGTATAAGCGGTCTCTGGACGAGGCCAAGGTCCTTCTGGAGACGGTGAAGAACTCGCCCAACACCGATGTGATAGAGGTTACCACATCCCTTCTGGCCCACAGGATCTTTGAGTTTGTCAAGAGCATAGACAGCATAGACTTTGAGGACCCCGGAGAGCTGGTGAGGGCCTTGAAGCGCATGGCAGATGCCCAGGTAAAGGTGGCCCAGATGAGGCTTTCTTACCAGAAGGGTTTTGAAGAGGCCCGGGAGCAGTTTATGGGTGAGCTCCTCCGGGAGTTGGAGGCTTATCCCGAGGTGACGGCCAAGATAGTGGAGATCGCCCAGAGGGTGAGACCGGATGGGGGAAACTAAATGGCCATCGCCGAGCTGGCAAAGCGCCTGGAAGGCAGAGTGGATCCCGACAAAGAGGCTCGAAAGGAACGGGCCCGGCGAGACTTTGCCTTCTTCTTTGAGTACTACATAGCCCCGCAAATAGAAGACTATGTTCCTTCGGCGCCTTATCAACTGGCCCTCATCCGCACGGTGTCCACCAGGAGGCTCTCCCCTGAAGACGCCCGGCTTTTCCAGAGCCTGGTACTACCCGAACGCAGAGACCTGATCAGACCCACGGAGCATCTCAGGGGCCTGCTGGATCTGGAGCCCAGGGACCACGGGAAGACGGCCAGGATGACCCAGGCGTTGCCCCTATGGCTCATTCTCACCCAGGAACGGGTTTTCCCGGTGACCATTCATGCCTCGGAGAACGCAGCCAAGGATGTGCTGTCGTCTATAAAGCTTGAGCTGGAGAACAACGAGAGAATCCTGGAGGACTTCGGGGACCAAAAGGGGCGGGTGTGGAGCTCCCGAAAGATTGTGCTGGCCAATGGCAACGCCCTGGCGGCCCTGGGGGCGGGGCAGAGTATTCGAGGCATCAAGGACAGATACCGCCGGCCCACCCACATCATCTGTGATGACCTGCTGAAGGATGATGATGTGGAGAGCGCTTCCAGGAGAGAAGCCATTTATCGGTGGTTCAAAAGGGCAGTGATGAACCTGGGCAAAGACGCCCTCATTGTGGTGGTGAATACCATAATGCACCCTGACGATTTGCCCAGCAGGCTCAAGGCCGAGATCAAGGAAGGCAAGCTCAAAGACTGGCAGTGCCTCTGGCTAAGGGCCCATACACCGGACGGTCAACCACTGTGGCCCCAGCGCTGGAGCCTGGAAGATCTCAGGAGGAAAAGGGAAGATGTGGGAGAGCCGGTATGGGCCACGGAGTTTGACAACGAGCCCGTGCCCGAGGGCTCCAAGAAGTTCAGGAGGGACTGGTTTGTCTTTTACGATGCCAGCCAGATCGAGCCCGAGAGGCTGGTGATCACCTGTGCCGTGGATCCCGCCACGGGCACCGACATGGGGGACTACACGGCAGTGGTGGCCGTGGGAGTGCCCCGGGGGTTCCGCTATCCCATCTACATCCTGGAAGCGTGGGGGGCCAGGTGCTCTGAGTTTGAGTTACTGGCCAAACTGATCGAGCTCTATGGCGTATATCCCCACATGAAGGTGATGGGTTTTGAGGAGCAGAACTTTCAAAAGATTTATAAGAACCTGTGCATCAGGGAGGCCTGGGAGCGTTTTGGAGTGAGGCTACCTGTCAGAGGCATAAAGCAAACAGGATCCAAGGCCTTGCGCATAGCCAGCCTTTCGCCCCTGGTGGAGGCAGGGGTGATCAGGTTCAAGAAGACCCAGACCCTCCTCATGGACCAGCTGGAGGCTTTTCCTAAGGGTCATGATGATCTGCCCGATGCCCTGGAGATGGCCATCTCCCTGCTGCCCAAACAGAACAGGATCCCCAAAGTGATTCCATTGAGAATAAAGCGCCAGGTGGCCGGAATGCTGGGGAGGTACTGATGGAAAGCAAGGTCAGGCGGGTGAAAGCCGTTCCTGTGGAGGTTTACTCCAGGATCGTGGGCTATTACCGCCCGGTCCAGAACTGGAACGACGGGAAGAAAGAGGAGTGGAAGGACCGCAAGGTAATCCAGGCAGAGAAAGTGATGGAGCTTGTCAGGCATGAGGAGGGTTAAACGGTGAACAGGCGCTATTTGGGCCAGGAAGTGGTGAGCCAGTATGAGGCCATCTTTGCAGGCTTTCTGGACTACATGCCCAATCCCGACCTGCTTCTATCCACCACGGGGGAGACCCTGGAGACTTACGACAAGATGCTTCTGGATCCTCACATTGGTTCCATGCTGGAATTGCGCAAGAGTTTCACCCGGGGCAGGGCCTGGGACCTGGAACCTCCAGGGAATGATTCGCTTTCCATCAAGGCGACGGAGCTGGTCAAGGATGTGCTGAAGCGGACCAACCTGGCCAACGGAATTTCCCAGCTTCTCATGGCCCTGGACTATGGCTACTCCGTGGTAGAGCTGGTCTGGCGCCAGGAGGGAGATCTATGGGTGCCTACTCTAAAGGGGCGGGCACCCAAGAGGTTTGTCTTTTCCCCAAAAGGAGAGTTGATGTTGGCAGCACCATACCCCAGGACCCTTAAGACCAAATACAAATTCATTGTGCACAGAAACCAACCCAGGGGTGAGAATCCTTATGGCACGGCCCTGCTGTCTCGCTGCTACTGGCCCTGGACCTTCAAGAGAGCAGGCCTGAGGTTCTGGCTCACCATGTGTGAGAAGTTTGGGGTGCCCACTATTCTGGCCCTCTTCCAGTGTGACAATGAAGAGGAAGCCAGGGAGCGGGCCAGAGAGATCACCGATGCCCTGTACAGCATCCAATCCAGTGCGGCTGCCGCCCTGGCCAACATAGAAGACATCAAGGCTCTGGAGGCCAAGGGGGCGGGGGAGGACTTCCTTAAGCTTTGTACCTTCTGCAATTTCGAGATCTCCAAGGCTATCACCAACCAGATCCTCTCTTCGGACATCGGAGACTCGGGCTCCTATGCCCTGTCCAAAGAGCACAAGGATACCCTGAACCGCCTGGCCCTGGAAGACGGTCTGGCCCTGGCGGAGTTGTTCAATACCACTCTCATCCCGTGGGTCGTGGAGCTCAATCTCGGAGTGGACGCTCCGAAACCTACGTTCCAGTTCGACTTCTTCGAGGTTCCGCCCTGGGACATAGTGAAGGATGCCATAGACAGGGGCGTGCCCGTTTCCAGGCGGGCCCTCTATACCCGCTATAACCTTCCCAAACCTGAAGATGAAGCAGATGCCTTTGTTTCTCCCAAGAAGGCCTCGGAGGTGGCCTTCTCTGACCCTTTTGGGAGGGGCAGGATCAGACTCAAATAGCACCCTTGGTTCCGCCTGCCCCAGGGGTGGAGGCCAGGGAGAACGAGATTCAGATCCATCTGGGAGAGCTGGAGTCTCTGGTTCAGGATTACCAGAAGATCGGTGGGCGGGCCCTCTATGACTTTCTGGTGAAGGCCATGCCCACCATCACCAGGCGAGACAGGCCTCCCGACGAAGTGTTCAAGAACCTGGAGAACAGTGTCTACAACATGATGTTGCTGGCCTACCTCCTGGGGTTTGTTCATGTAACGGAGCTGGCCCGGGGGGAGACCCTCTTTGCCGAGATTGTGCCGGAGCCCCTGCCGATGGACGAGGCCATTGCTCTGTTCCGGGCTAGGGTGCCCCTGGAGCCCCAGGAGTTTTACTCCTTGGAGGCGCCTCTCAGATTGAGGGCCTTCACCGTGGCCCGCCTGGTGGGGCTGGACGCCATTGCCCGGGTAAAGGATGCCATCATCCGGGTGCTGGAGGAGGGCCAAACCCTCAGGCAGTTCCTGGAGGAGGTGGGAGCCCAGGAGGTGATTCGACGGGCAGGCTTCGACACAACCAGCCCGTGGTACTGGGAGACGGTCTTTCGCACCAATGTGATGAGCGCCTATTCCTCCGGGCGTTGGGCCGCCGTTCAAAGGCACAGGGTCGCCTTTCCTTACATGGAGTTTCTGACCATCCCTGACGAGAGGAGATGCCCTATCTGTGGACCTCTCCACGGCATAGTGAAGCCCGTGGGGGATTCTTTCTGGCAGAGCCATCATCCCCCCCTGCACTTCAACTGCCGATGCGTGGCCAGGCCCATACACAAAACGGAAGCCGGGGACATGAGAATCGAACCCAGTCGGGTGAGGACAGAGGATTTGCCGCTGCCGATGGAGGGTTTTGGAGGTGTACCCTCCCTTGAGAGCTTGCCTCCTTCCATGCTGGATCGAGCCAGGGAGTACGGCATCCTGGACGATGTGTTGCGTATGAAGGAGAAACTCGGCCTCTCGTAAATTCCCGTGGGGCAAGGGTTCATGAGGTATTCCCTCTCAGAGCCCCAAAATTGCCTTCTGAAGGCCTTTTGGTTGACAGACGATAAGAGTATCGGCCCCAAACTTTTGAACACCTTTTTGAACACTTTTGAACACCTTTGAACGCCCATGTTCTTGTGGGGCAGGGGCTCGGGAAAGGCTTTGGAGAGGAGAGAGGAATTTGTTTTGGCTTTTGGCAGGTTTGGCAAGGGTTTGAGGCGAATACCTTTATATATAGCCACAAGATGTGGCTGGAGCTGGCAAAAGCAGGCAAGTACCACGGGAAGGAACTCTCCCCTTCTGACTTTCAGGAGATAGTGGAGACCTTCAAGGGAGAGGTTCCCGTTGCTCTGGGCCATTCCCTGGCCGATTTCATGCCGGCTTTTGGATGGGTCAAGGCTCTGAAGACAGAGGGAGAGACCCTGTACGGTGATGTGGAGCTTTTGCCCCCATTGGACGAGGCCTACGAAAACGGATTTTTCAAGAAGTGGTCTATCGGGGTGCGGGTAAACGATGAGGGCAAAAAGTACCTGCACCACCTAGCCTTTCTGGGAGCCATGCCGCCTGCCATCAAGGACCTAAAGCCCGTTTCCCAGGTTGCATTCAGCGATGACGTGGAGACCTACGAGTTTGCGTCCCTGGAGGCCGACAAGCTAGGAGTCATAGCCAGGGCTCTTGCGGGTTTGAGGGAATGGCTTCTGGAGAAGTTTGGCAAGGAAGATGCCGACCGGGTGGTGCCGCCCTACGACCTGGACTGGTTGAAAGAGCCCTCGGAAAATGCCTTTGCAGATACCCCTCCTCCCCTCTCCAAGGTGCCCGTCGCTTCGGTGGGGACTAGGTTGGCTCCTCATAATGAGAAGGCAAAAAGGATTCTAGATAAATATGGATGGGAGGGGTTAAAGAAGTATTCTCTTTTACACAAATCAGACAAAAACCCCGAAAGTCTGGAGGCGTACAAATATCTAGTTGTGGATATCATCGATGGTAAACCCTACATCATTCCCAAGGCGGTTTCCCAATACCTGGCGTATTTGCATGGAGCCAGGGGAGTTAAGATTCCAGAGGCCGATCGTAAAGTTGTCGAACCCAAGCTCCTTAAGCTCAAGGAGCGGATAGACAAGGAAAGAAAGAAGGAGGAGCCCATGAAGTTTTCTGATTTGCCCAAGGAGGAGCAGGAAAGGTTGATGGCCGAGGCCAAGGCTCAGGTGGCCCAGGAGTTTGCCGACAAGGAGAAGGCCCTCACCGGCGAGCTTCTGGCTCAGAAGAAGAGGGAGCTGGAAGAGTCCATGAAGGGCAAGGTGCCCAGAGAAAAGCAGCCCTTAGTGCTGGCCCTGGCCGACGCCATGAGTCCCGTGGAGAAAATGGAGTTCTCCGACGGAGACGCCAAGTACGAGAAGAGCCCCCTGGATGTGCTCATCGAGATTTTCAAAGCCCTACCCCTGCCGGTGCAGCCAGGGGAAGAGGACTTTGGCGATCCCCCCACCCTGGATAAGCACCTGGGGGATCTGACCAAGTACATGTGATGAGGAGGGTGTGATGGCCTTTGATGCTGTTTTGGGAACCCAGCAGTTCGCCGAAAAGCAGGTGGCGGCCGGTGGGCACGGACCTTTTGGTGTCTCCTGGCCAGTGAAGACCGGACAGGGAACCCTGGAGGCAGGCACCGTTGTGGCCCTGAACGAGAATCAGGAGCTGGTGCCCTACGGTGAGACCAGCAAAGACATAGGCACGGGTGACGGAACCATCAAGGACTTCTCCGGAACCCTGGACTCCAAGCCCCTACAGCCCGGAACGGTGGTGGTGGGCGACGGCACCCAGACCCTCTATGACGACGGATGTGGACGTCTCTACGGCGATGGCAGCGGGACGGTGAACTATGAGACCGCAGAGGTGAGCGCCAGCTTTGCCTCTGCAGTCGGGAACGGGACCACGGTTTCTGCCTCTGCCAAGAAGAGACTCTTCGGGGTTCTGGCCAACAAGGTGGACACCACCAAGGAGTCTGTGGCCCTGGTCTACCGCCACGGCACCGTGAACAAGGCGGCCCTCCTGGTGGACGGCGCCGCCATCGCCGACGCCGACGTGGCCAGGCTGATAGAGGCAGGAATCTACCCAATTTAAGGAGGTAAAAGATGCCCGTAACCATAGACCTTAGAGAGTTTTTCACCCCCGAGGCGGTGGCCCAGATGTTGAAAACCCTGCCGCCTCTGCGGACTCCTGTGGTGGATACCATCTTTCCCGAAGCCAACAGGCGGCAACAGGGGCTCCCTGTTGTGGGCGTGGACGAAATCGTGGAGACCACCAACGCCGTGCCCGTGGTGAGGAGGGGAAGCCCCAGTGTGCCCATCGGCAACGAAGGCAGAACCATCACCTATATCGAGCCCCAGCCCATAGATGTGAACTCCTTTTTCTCGGCCAAGGACCTCAACGACCTGAAGCTCCTAGACAAAGCCGGGCGGCAACAGGTGGTGACCAATAAAATAGACCGCATGCGCCGGGTGGTGAGGGCCACTACGGAAGGGCTGGCCGCCCAGGCCCTCACTGGCCAGATCGCATGGCCCATGAAGACGGAGGCCGGAGCCCTGGATACCTACCAGGTGGGCTTTGGTTCTACCCTCTCCTATGATCCCACCACCCTATGGGATGATACGGCCAAGAAGGCCAAGGATATCCTGGACGACCTGATCCAGATGGAGGCCCAGATCCAGGACGAATCCGGCTATGCCCAAACCAAGATCTGGGCAGGCAGGCTGGCCTTTTTGGCCCTGGCGGGGGTAGTGGAGAACATCTCCAACAAGAGCGCCATCAAAGTTTCCATCTCCGAGAGAGCCATAAACCTGGCCGGATACAGCGTGGAGCTCATGAACGTGAGTTACTATGATCCCGCCACCAAGACCAGAAAGAAGATCGTGGACGAGAAGAAGGTGGTGATGTGGGCCAACGATGCCCCCTTCACCCTCCTCTACTGTGCCATAGACGACATGAAGGCGGGGCTCTTGCCCATGCCCTTCTACGCCAGGCCCGTGGACGAAGACGACCCCTCCGGCGTGAAGATTCTGGGCAAGAGCAAGCCCCTGCCCGTTCCCGTGCCCAAGGCCATTTGCTGGGCCACGGTGGTGAGCTGATAGGAGGCTAAATGGGCAGCTGGCTGTCGGCGGATGAGCTCCGGGAAGACATGGATCCCGGAATCTATGACCAGGTTACCCGGGGGGATGGCTCTCTGGGAGACTGGGCCATCTCCCGGGCCGAAACCTGGTTCACGGCATACCTGCGCAGGAACGGAGTGACGCTGACAGACGAGATGATCCCCGCTGTGAAACAGATCATCTCCAAGCGGGCCCAGTACGAGCTCTATGCCCGCCAGGAGGTGGAAGAGATGGCCAGGGATAAGCGACAGGACGCCAACGAGCTGGTGAGGGCTCTTCTGGGAGACGACCCCGAAGGCCAAACCGAGGCCCAGAGGCCGGCCGGGGCTGTCAAGGTACCCGATTACGACGGTATCGACTGGAGCAAGTTCTGATGGTGCAGATGAAGGTTGAGGCCAGGGACATGGGAGTCAGCAGAATGCTGGCCACCCTAAGGGAGCGGATGGTCAACACCAGGCCCCTCATGGACGAGATCGGCCTTTATCTGGTGTCCCAGGTGCAGAGGCACTTCGCAGAGGGAGGGCCCGGCTGGCCTCCCTTGAGGCCCTCCACCATCGCCCGGCGTCGCAAGGGCTCCTCTGTCCCCCTGAGGGATACGGGGCGGCTCATGAGTTCCATTGCCCACAGGGCAGAGGAGGGCAGGGTGGTTGTGGGGACCAACGTGGAATATGCAGCCACCCAGCAGTTTGGCGCCAGGAGGGGGCAGTTCGGCAGCCGGGAGGTCATCCAGCATGTGAGGGCCCATCTCAGAAGGCAGAGAGGACGCCAGGTTCACGTGAGGGCCCATGAAAGGCGAAGAACTATGGAGATCCCCTGGGGCGACATTCCGCCCAGGCCCTTCCTTTACATGACGGACCAGGACGAGGGGCGGATCCTGAGGATGGTGAGGGAGTATTTTGAGCTTTCTGGCTGACATAGAAGACGCCATCGTTGCCAGACTGAAGGATGCCCTGGCCGTAACAAACGTGGATGGCGCCAGGGGCACCTGGCAGGAGGTGATGGAAGGACTCTTTTCTTTGCCCGGAGTACGGGTGGTCTACGACGGTTCCGAGTTTGCAATGGAAAACCAGCTGGAAAGAGAGGACCTGAGTTTTACCGTCCTCTTTGCCTGTAGAGACATCCGGGGTGCAGGCAGGGACGATGCCTACTCTCTGCTGGAGGAGGGGCGAGCCGCTCTGAGACGGTACAGTCCCGAGGTGGCAGATGTAGTTCTGGCACCCTTTGTGCCCGTCAGGGCCCTCTTCGTGGGGGGCGATCCAAACAAGGTGGTCTATGCCCTGACGGTCAAGACCAGAATTAAAAGAAGGATTTGAGGAGGGAGACATGGCTAAAGAGAAGCTTTCACCAAAACAGCATGAGAAAGAGGCTCCGCCCACTGTGAAGGTGAAGCTTTTGAAACCCCACGAGCACGAAGGGAGAAAGTACGACAAGGGCAAGGTGATTGAGGTGCGGCAGGATCAGGCCCAGAGGCTGAAGGCGTGGGGCGTGGCGGAGATGCTGGATTAAAGGAGGAATGAGACATGGCTGGTTTTTTAGGAAAGGGAGAAGTTTACATCGACAGGGACCTTCAGGGGCAGTATCTGCCCATCGGCAATGCCGTCAAGTTCGCCATCGCCGAGACGGAGGCCGACGTCAAGGAGCGAGTCAGCCGCAGGGTTGACACCTACGGCCAGGCCCTGGACAGGGTGGCTTTGCCCAAACCCGCCAAGATCACCATTGAGCTCAACGAGATCGACGCCAAGAACCTGGCCGTGGCCCTGCGGGGAACCATAGAGGAAGTGACAGACAATGGCTCTGTCACGGGAGAAGACGTTACGGCGGCCCTGGATGCCTATGTGAAACTGGCCCACGACGGCATAGACGAGAGCACCGTGGTGGTCACCGACAGCACGGGCGCCACCACATACACCAAGGATGTGGACTACGAGATTCGGGGATCGGTGGGGCTGCTCAAGGCCCTCTCGGGCGGGGCTATTACCGATGGTCAGGCCTTGAAGGTGGACTATCAGTACAACGAGACCTGCAAAAAGATCCTGGGTTCCAAGAAGACCGAAATAGAAGGGGCCTTGATCCTGGAAGGTGTCAACATGGCCAACTCCAAGGCCTGCAGGGTCTATGTCTGGCAGGCGAGACTCATGCCCACCAGCGAGGTGGACTTCCTTTCCGAGGACTTCACCAGCATCACCCTGGAAGGCACCCTCCTCACCCCTGCCAACAAGACGGAACCCTACGAAGTGAGGTACGTGGAGTAATCCCATGAGGATGAGCAAGAAGGTGCGCCTGGGCGACAGAGAAGTTGTTGTTTCTGAGCTCACCGTGGCCCAGGTGCGCCAGCTCCTGGAAGAGCTGGAAAGGCCCGGAGAGGTCCATGTCCTGGACATGATGTTCAAGGACGCCCCGGCCCAGGCACTGGCCATGAGTACGGGGCTGAGTTTTGAGGATCTTGAGCAGTATTCCCCCAGCGAGCTTGAGCCTTTGAAAAAGGCCTTTTTAGAGACCAACCCTTTTTTCGTGAAGCTGATAGAGGATCTGGCCAGGATTGGGCAGGAAGTGTTGAAAGAATCGAGCGAGGGCTCTGCTGGCTAGTGATGATGGGCCACTGTCGGCCCTGGGAATATGGTTTTAGCTGGTTCGTGAAGGCCCTGGATATCACCCAGGGGTTACTTAAGAAGAGCCGTTAGGCCGGCCAGAGCAACGTACACGATCACCCCCAGGATGCACAGAAGGATAAAGCCCGAGAACAGATAAATCAGCAAGGTATCCAGGGACGAGAATAAGCGTTTCTGGGTGGCCTCGGGGAGCAGGAAACTGAAAACCACCAGAGACATGAAGATCAGGAGAAACCAGCCCACTATTCGGGCCTTCAGGGGAGGCTTCTTAGGGGGCACGAGCCCCTGGGACCTGGGCGGCTGCTTATGAGGAGGAAACCCGTTCATAGTTTTAGAATAAGCCGGTTGAGCAACCAGGGCAAGGCAGGTCAGTGAGATGGCTTGGGTGAGCGCATTGGACATTGTGATCCGGGTGAAGCCCGAGGGCGGCATAGCCATTCGGCGCCTGGAGAAAGACGTCAAGGGTACCCTGGGCCGCATCCGTGTGGAGGGCCAAAAAACCTCCAGGGGCTTGAGACACGCCTTCGAAGTGCTGCAGTTTCGGCCCTTGAAAGATGTGGAGAGGGATATCCGCAGGATCCAGGCAGCCTATGCCCGCCTGAAGCGCTCTGGCCAGCTGACAGACAGGGAGCTCTACAAGGCCCAGTTCCAGATGAAAACCCAAATAGCCGCCCTGCGGGCAGAAACCAACGGATGGTCCAATGCCCTGGCCCGGGCCAAGATGGGCCTGTTGGGCCTGGCGGCGGCGGGATATTCCGTGGTCAAGGTCTTTGGGGCTTACGAACGGTACACCCAGCGCATGGCCGAGGTTTACACCCTGGTGGATGTTTCCCGGGAGAAGTTTGCCGGATTTTCCAGGGAGATCCTGGAGATGACAAAGCGCATTCCCCAGAGCGCTGAAGAGCTGGCCGCCGCAGAGTACGACATCATCTCTTCAGGGGTTGCTCTGACCAAATCCACACGGGTTCTGGAGCTTTCGGCCAAGGCGGCTGTGGCAGGGGTGACGGATACCAAGACAGCCGTGAGGGCGGGCCTGGGGGTGCTCAATGCCTATGGCATGGGAGTGGAGCAATTGGGGCATGTTTACGATGTCCTTTTTGAAACGGTACGCCAGGGCGTAACCACCTTCCCGGAGCTGTCGCAATATCTGGGCGAAGTCTTACCCGTGGCCACGGCGGCCAAGGTGAATTTCGAGTCTCTGGCGGCTTCCATAGCCGTGATGACCAAGGCGGGCATGAGGACTCCCATAGCCACCACGGCCCTTATGGGTGCCATAAGGGCCCTGTCGGTTCCGGCTCCCGAAGCCCGGAAGAAGTTTGAGGAGCTGGGCATCACCTGGAAAGGCCTCATCCCCACCCTGGAAGAGCTGAAGAAGCGAGCCTTAAGCATGGAGCAGTTGCGGGCCCTCATTCCTGACGTGAGGGCCATGAACGGCGTTATCACCCTCCTGAACCATCTGGAAGAACTGAAGAAAACCCTGGGAGACATGAAAGAAGCCAGTGGAGCTATGGAGACGGCATACGGGAAAATGGCGGATACTCCAGCCAACAAGATCAGGCTTTTCAGGAACGCTTTAGGGGAACTTCAGATACAGATGGGAGGTTTCATATCCGGATCGCTGCTTCCTGTGGTGAAGATTCTGGGGTTGTTTGTGGGAGGGATAAACGAGTCCGACGCTGCCACCAGGACCCTGATAAAGGTGCTCACCATTGGCATGGGAGCATTTGCTCTCTGGCGCCTTGGCTTGAACAACCTTGTTTTTGGGTTGAGGGGGCTGGCCCTGGAGGCCAGGGCTGCTGCGGCGTCCCTGGGGGCTGTGGGGGTGGCGTTGGGAATGATGAATGTTGCCTACGCCGCTGTTGAAGTGGGGCGTCTGGTCTATCAGCTCAACGAATACAGGAAGGCCCTATCCAGTTTAAGGGAGAGTCGGGACTACTGGAGGACCCAGGCCGAATCCCAAAAGGACTTCGCCCATGTGGAGATCAAGACGCAAAAGGAGCTGAAGAGGCTTACGGATGAAGAGATAGCCCAGTATAGAAGGCGCCTGGCAGGGGCTATCAGGTATTACGGCTTTCTGAAGGCGTCCCTCAGTGCCCAGGCCGCCGAGACGGATTGGCTGGGCAGAAAAACCCAGGCGGCCAAGGAGGCGGAGGAGAGACTCAAAGAACTGACAAAGCAGGAAGAAGCGTACATCCGGGCGGCCCGGGAGCTACAGAAAACCTCTCCCAAGGCAGTGGCAAAGTTCTTCGATGCTGCAAAGCTGGCCTCCCATTGGAAGGCTCTGGCCGACGCCCGGGAGAAAGCGTTTCAGGGGCTGGGCAAGTCTGTCCAGGGGTTGATGCAAAGCTATCACCTCCAGGAGAAGGAGCTGGAGATCGCCCTGGCCGGGGCTGAGAAGGAAAAGGCTATGAATGCCCTGAGGGCCAGAACTTACAACGAGCTTACGGTGAAGATCCTCAATTTCTACACGGAGCGCTCCAGGGCCTTGGATGCATATCTGGAGGAGCTGGACCGAGAGGCCCAGAAGGAAGGGGCCAACGCCCAGGAGATCCAGATGTATCAGGAACAGATCCTGGCGGCCAAGGTGAAGACGGCCCAGGCAGCCAGGGCGGCCATCGTTTCGGCCCTTGATGAAGCTCTGAATAAGGAGCGGCAATACACGCAAGACATCCAGAACCTGAACCGACAGATTGCATCGGCCCAGGCAGACCTGGAGAGTCAGCTCAGGGATCTCAGGAGGTCTCGCATGACCCAGGAGGAGGCCCAGGCCGACAAAATGAAGGAAGCCTGGGAGAAACTCTCCAGGGCTCAGGCAGCCCAGGCCGAAGGCAGCTATGAGCTGGCCAAGAAGTACTACAGTGATGCCCAGAGGCTTTTCGGCGATGTGGCCAGGTCCACCAAAGACGAGGGGGTATTCAAGCGGGCATATGGAGGATTTGAAGAAGCGGGACGGGGCACTATCCGGGTGTTGGAAGATATGCGGGCCGAAAAGCAGAGGGCCCTGGATGGGCTGCGTGAGAGCATGGCCGGTCTGGGCCAGATCCTGAAGAATCTCAACACTAAGCTCGGGGAGTTTGCCAAGGAGCTGACGTCCATCCCCCAGGAGCGAAAGGCCCAGATCCTCTTTGGGGCCGTGGGGCTGGATGAGATCAAGGCCGAGTACGATGCCATCCGGGATAAGACCGTTACGGTGAAGGTGCGCCAGCAGACTGAAGAGACCCATGCCGCAGGGGGGCTGGTGGGCCTCAGGAGATTTGTATCGGGAGGCAAGGTGCCGGGGTGGGGTTGGAAGGACTCGGTAAAGGCCCTGCTTACCCCTGGCGAGTACGTCCACAATGTGAAGAGCGTGGCTTATTACGGGGTGCAGGCCATGCAGGCAATAAACAGGCGACTCATTCCCAGGGAGGCCCTCTGGAGCTTACTCCCGGGGGTGAAGGTGAATGTTCCGGCGCTGCCGCCCAACGTGCAGACCTCTTCTGTCTCTCATAGGGAAGTCCACGTCCACCTGTCTGTTCCCCAGGTGGCGGCGGTGGGCCCCAGGGCTAGGAGGCTCCTGGAGGAGCTGGGAGAGGAGATCGCCCTGGCGGTGGCCAGGGGTGAGGTGTTGTGATGGCCGGCGTGTTGACCTTCACCTACGGCTCTCCCCAGGTGAGCTTTTCCATCCAGGACGTGGCCGAGCTGGGGGAAACCCTGGAGGCTCCCGTGTCCGCCAGCCGGGACATTACCGGGGCCCAGATCGTTCAGGCTCTGGTTTCGGACAACCTGGAGGTGGGCACAACGCTGCGGTTCACGGGCCGCCTGACCCGGGCGGAATACCAGGCCCTGCGCCAGCTGGTGGCCTCGGCGGAGGAAGCCCAGGTGGTGTACCAGCCCGCCGATGAGCCGATTTCCAGCTTTTACGCCCTGGTGCGCCGGTGCGATGGGACCAACATCATTCCCACCGACTGGATGGACGTGACGGTGGATCTGCTGATTACAAAAACGGAGGTGTCATAAATGGGGATACCAGGTAGAGTTGCGGGCGCCGGCAACAATAGCGTTGCCCGCTATGTTTTGAAAGTAACCTTCTCCCAGGCTCTGTCGGCTCCACCCAACCTGAAGGCCTGGGACGATTTCAACGCCAACTCCACGAACCACGCCGTGTTCACCGGCACCACGGGCAACGGCAACATACCCATGATCAGCGCCGTGGCCACCACGGACGCCGCCCCGGCCAACGCCGATTGGAAACCGGCGGCTCCCACCGCAGGAGGGGCTACCATCAATCGGCTCAAAGGAGACGAGTATTACGTGGTGCTCTCAAATGCGGCGCCGGCGGCTGGAGAGAGCGTCATGTTCAACCTCTGCTGGGAGATTCCCTCCGACTGCCCCGTCCCCACCACGGACGATCCCGATATCCTGAAAGCCGTCTTCGTGGTGGAGGTGACCTACAGCGGGGCGCCACCGGTGCTCACCTGGTGGTTCAACGACCTCGACGCCGGTGGCTCCGAGAGCGGGCAGGTCTGGACCCAGATCACGCCCGGCGCTTCGGGCAACCAGCTCAAACCCGCCGATGCCGGGTGCAGCTCCAGCTACATCGTGTTGCACAAGCCGCCTTCCGGGGTGGCCGACAACCCTGAGCTGTGGGTGGTCTGATGTGGATGGCCAGG
>Ga0256830_1000404_pt1 | contig 35832 bp, 52 predicted proteins | sample 128326metaG_FD_190537 | JGI IMG/M metagenome (GOLD analysis project Ga0256830, IMG submission 190537) | Hydrothermal vent microbial communities from Lau Basin, Pacific Ocean - 128-326 | ecosystem: Environmental > Aquatic > Marine > Hydrothermal vents | place: Pacific Ocean: Lau Basin | collected...
CTAATATGATAATTCCAAGTTCATCCAGTTTGTGCGGATAAGCATCACTTTGAGCCAGGTTTGCTGCCAGGGTCAAGATGTTTTGTTCGCCTGTATTCAAGGAATAAAAATCAGCCCATCTACCGTTATTATACTCCAGAAGACTGATTTCTGTTACTTCACCGTCTTTGTTTACCTTTGGCTTAAATTCAATACGGCCATCCGCTCCTAAAATTTCGAGGATCTCATTAATTTTTGTCTGCAAATACGAGCAACTGTCTCTAATAATATCCAATTTCAGCGATGGCAAAGCACGCTGTAGTAGAAAATTGCAATCTGATAACTGATTCTCTACTCTCGTTAATTCACTTCTCTTTTCCTCTGCTTGCTTATATGTTTCCTGAATCTTTTCTGCAATCTCAAGTTCCCTTTTGAGGTGAAGATAATCTTTGATCTCGTCTTCATATGTTTTTAATGTTTCGAGCTCGTGCTTGAACTTCTTAACTTCATTTTCGGCTTTTTTTATTCTTGATTCTATAGACTGCCGTTTCTCTCTTATGCTGCTACTTATCCCTTTTCTTCTTTCCTCCAATAGCTCTATTTCTTTTTGCATTTCTTCTATTTGCAAAGAAGCTTCAAGTGGTTCTATTTTGGTTTTGATTAAATTTTTTCTTTCATTCTCCAATGCTTTAAGTCTGGCTCTCATCCTGGCTTCATTGAATTCAATAATCTTGCCGTCAACAAAAGAAAGGGGAACTTTACATCTTGGGCACAATTGAGTTTTTTCCAGCATACTCTCAAGATTCTGTATTTCTATATTCAAGCGTGCAAGTGTTCTACGGTAGTCTTCCAGCAGCTCTTTTTCATCTCCGCTGATGCTCTTAATCGCATATTTTTCTTTTACTGCTCGGATACTTTTCTTCTTCTTTTCTATCTCTCTGTCAATATCTGCTAAAGCCTCTGGTTCATTTAATTTGTCCAATTCTGCTTTCGATGATGTGGTATAGTCTTCCCAATACGAGATTTTATCTCTGATATAGTCTTCGTTCCAGTTGGCATACGTGCCGACTCTTTCTTCCAATTCTAAAACTTGTTTTTTTAAACCAGCAATATCCAGCAGCTCTAAAGCCGAAGCCCCCTCTATAAAACCTTCATATTGATTCTTTTTGTTAACAAGCTGTGCTTTCTTTTTGGATAATCCTTGGATCAAACTGTCAATAAAAGAGACACTAAACAGAGATAGTAATAGCTTTGATCGCTCTGCGTTTCCTATATTGGCTATAGATTCCGCCCACGACGTAATGAAAAGTTTCGTTGTTATGAGCCTGAAAATATCCTTTTGCTGTAAGCCTGAAATATCCAACGCTTTAAACCACTGTTCTTTCCGCTCTGATTTTTCTCCTTTTAGTACTATCGAATTAAAACGGCCGTTGAAATCCGTATCAATTTCGTAGTTATCCGTCTTTAGCGAGACATAATGCTCTTTACCCATGAAACCAAATTCATCTTTACGGAGGGCGTTTAAGTTATGATTAACGGGGATTTTGCCAAATAGAGCGGCGATAATGGCAATGGCTATATTTGTTTTGCCTGCACCATTTTTTTCGCTGTAAATAAAGTTGACTCCTTTAACAAGACCAATATCCAAGGATTCGATTGATCGGAAGTTTCGTATTGTTAGCTTCACTTGCTGGGATTCCCATATAACTTATAAAGATCATTGATGAATTGGTCACTATTTAGGGGATTAAGATCGGTAAGATCGGAAACAAACATCATACAATAAGGTATAATAACAATCTTATACTCTTCTTGCATATCTATGCAACAATCTGAACAGAAATAAAATTTAGTACTATCGTTTTCTATGATGTAATCAAAATCGGTTTTTTTGCATCTATAACATTTTACAGCTTGCCAATCACTTGGCCGTTTTTTTACCGTATATCCGCAATGTGAACAAATTTCTTTTATAAACTCTCTATCAGCATAGTCATAGACAGTAAAACGGAGACTTTTATATTCTCCAAAAGGGACATATTCTAATTTTAGATCCTCTTTACGGCTGCATTTAGGGCAAATTTTCTCTTCCATTTTAAATATCCTTTAAACATTCAAGAGCAAGATTTAATTGACTTTCCGTCCAGTTGTCTCGTTTTGCTCTTTCTCTAATTATTTTCTGCGGATCATTTAAGGACATCTTTTCAATTGCTTCTCTTTCATTTTTGTATTCTTTAACAATAAACCCAGCAAAATACCATGGGGATAAATCGAGGACGTGTTCTTTTAATTTTTCTCTTCTCTTATTAGTAAACCACTTTTCGGGGCAGATAACTTTGATTCTGATAATATTGTTTTCTATGCCTTCAATGCTCTCATTGATGCTTTCTGGTGTTATTTCAATTGTTTTGAAAATCGGATACCTTTCTTGAGGTAAGGTATAACGCTTAAATTTAATACCATCATCTGTAACAATAAAACCTCCCCGTATACCTTCATCCCTGAAAGAAGATGGAAAAAGACATCCGATAGAAACAACTTTTCCTACTTCTTTATGCTGATGTAAATCACCAAGATATATCTTCTTAAACGGTGTTTTTCCCAATTCTTCATAAGAAAAACCTTTTCCTATCTCATCTTTCAAATTGACATGACCGAGAAAAAAATCTGCATCGACGTCGGGCAACGGCTTATCCGTCCACCCACGAATGCACCAACTGCCGTCGACGACATATTCCTCGCCAACAATGTGTATACCGCTCGATATAGAATAAGGGGAAAGAGGCCCATACTTTCTCTTTTCACCGTCGTGATTGCCAAGACAAATATATACTTTTCTTTTGTCATCAAGAACGTCCCAACATTCAGCCTCAAGCGTAGCAAGCTCGGCGGAGTAAGACCTGGAATCATGCCCATCGCCGGCATGGTAGATTCTATGAGCCTCTTTCCCGTATTTCGATAAAATATTTTTAAGTATTTCGAGCTTACGGTCAAGAAGACCGTACCTGTCATAAGATAGATGCGTATCCGAAAGAAGCAGTATCATCCTTAAACTTTGCCCGTGTCTTTAATCCATAATTAATTACTGCTAGTTATCTTTAGGATAGGGATAATTCCTACAATCTTCAAGATCGATATCCATTGGGTCATAAGGAACTGGATAACCTTCCTTACATTTAAACCAATTCCAAACTTCATCAGCTACTTGTATAAATACATCACCATTATGATCTTTTCCTAGAAGAGTGCCGATTCTTTTAAGAACAGCAGCAATAAAAGCAAAAACCCATCGATTATCCATAAGACACCCCGATGAAAATGGTAAAATTAAAAATAAGGCCGACTTAATCGACAATTTAATAAAAAGCCTTCTAGTCATGAGTACTAACCTTTTTGCTGTTATTTACTATCATAACTTGGCTCATCATCATATTCGATCCAGTCATAACGGTCGTCCTCGTCTGTTATTCCATCAATACCGCCCATAGGATCCTCAACTTCACCGCTGTCATCATCCGGGTCGACGTATCTGATTTTTTCGTCCATGATGCACCTCCATAATCATATTACTTTCGCTATTGGAAAAAATGTTATCAATCATATTCCCATAATAGAGAATAAACGGGATCTCTGCGTCCTATCTTTTTCCATTTTGGATATTTTAAAATAACATACTCGTCATTCTGTCTCGAGTAGTATAACCAGCAACAGAACCTTACAACATTTGCGTAGCTATCAATACACCGCCTCATATTAACAATAAACGGTGACTGATTACCATAACTCTCATAAAAATAATAGAGAGCAGCAAGAGGCTTGACTAGGAGCTCGTCTAAAAAAATCAACGATACAGACGTATATAGATTATCAAAAATGGAAAAAGACGATCCCGAAATTCGAGACCATCTACGGAGTAAAACATCGAAATTCTTCGGATGCCTGCCGTTAGAAGGAACCATCAAGTGTATATGTGAAGGCATAAACAAACAGACATTATCCTCTTCCAAATAAAACTTTACACTCCTCTCCACAACAGCAGATCCTGATTTAGAAAATATTAAATTAGAAAACATAAATAGAGGATGAGTATGAGAAATATAATCCCATTCAGGACTCATAAAAAAATCACTGGTAAAGGTTTTAAGCATAGAGTTAGGATGCGAGAAAAATCTGAATTTATAATCTTCAGTCTCAAAAAACGTTTCAATTTCTCTTATTTTTTCTGCTTCAATATTAGCAAAATGAGAAGGAAACAAAGAGTAAAAATTCTTGAAAGTACGCATGAAATTAACTATAGCATCCGCAGCCTCTTGTTCGTATTTATAGTCGTCTGGCTGGAGATGGAACAGAATTTTTTCTCTAAATTCGGGAATAGCCTCAATTCTTACCCCTTCTCTAATAGAGCTTTCAATCAAAGCAGAGTGATTGTTGTTTACTATTGTCTTACTGTTAACCGTCATTTTTATATCCTTTCTAAATATCCATTGCTGGTATTTCACTGTCTGATTGATTGTCTTTAGATTTACCGCTGTAAACAGCATTTGCTACTGGCGAGTCGCTTACACCAGTATTGTTGTTGTCCACGTCAAAAGGAGGTCCTTCGTCTGCACTTTCAAAACCGCCGTCTCCAAACTGCTCGGGTCTGTATACTGGAATACCGTAACTTTCAGCAAGTTCAGCAATTTCTTCTGCGTCAGACCACACCAGATCGCCGTCATTATTAATAAAAAAAGGATTAAACGGCGATTTAACCAGTTTTCCAATATATTCCTTTACAGGAGCCGAAAAATCACCCTTACCAATAGGATCTAGGTTGACGATAACACTGCCCTCTTCATCTGTTTCACCAGTTTTTGCCTCTTCTATTTCTTCACTGGATAGGAAAATAAAACGTCCTGTTCTGGGGTCTTCTACATAATGACCGCCAAGAAGAGACTCCTGCGTAGAAGGATCAAACTCAAACGAGTTACGTCTATTCGCAATCTTTTCAATGATCTCTTGGGTTAGTGTCGCATCAATATCATAAATGTTTTTAACTTCAACAATCTCTGGATCGGGCTGCCTGCTTACAAAAATGAGCGTTCCGTTCTCATCAGGATAATCTTTGTAATAAGGAACCAGAAGGTTCTTACCAATATTCTCAATTTGATTTGATTCCCTAATATAATTAATAACGAGATCAGCGTCATCAGGATGAACCCAGACACAACCCCGAAAAGAAGCCGGTAAAATTTTCTTGAATTCTTCTGCAACAACGGGTTCTGGAATATAAATCAGATAAGGAGCGCCTTCACGTGTCTTATACCTGCTTAACTTTGAGCTAATCTGAATCTGGGTTAGAAATGGAGGATAGACAAGCCTGTCATTCTCCACGAGGCTAAAAATCTGCTGAATTCCCATCTCAAATTCGGGCGATCTGTATCTGCTCCGTTTTGGATTCATTGTCGTTGCTTTTATTTCCACGGAACGAACTTCTTTATCATCCACAACAGCTTGACAACCATATACTGTCGAACCGGCGCCAAAATTGATCTTAAATTGAAAATTGGTAAGGCGCTTCGTAATGTCTTCTTCCGATGTCCCGACTCGCTGCAATTTATTTCTTAATTGCTCTTTTTTTCGTGTCACTATATCGTTATAGAGGCGGATAAAATTTGTTTCGATTTCAGACCGCTTTGTCGATGTATTGTCATATTCATAAAGATGGCCTTCAAATTTCCGTAAGCCTCCGCTCAAATTGAAAGTAGCTGTACATTGTTCCTGCTGTTCAATATTAAACGACGGATACCAGAACCGGTATGTTGCTTTTGGATAACCGCTAATAATTCTCAATTTTACAATCCTGTTTTCATCTGATACTGGCCAGTTGAACCGGTATACTTCTTGCCTTGTAACTGGTGGACTATAATTGGTTTCAAGAGCTGATCTCATCTTTTTTCTCCTTATGCAATTTTGTTTAATGTTTGTAATACATTTTTATGGTTTTCCGATGCCTTAAATAAAACACTTAATAAATCGCTTAATACGTTATAAATAAAGCTGGTAAAATTTAAAAGTCTCTGGTAATATTCGTATTTTTCAGGATATAACCGCATTCTCGCTGATTCAACTTTGTTATCGCTTGCTGTTACACTTGAATTGGTTAGCTGCTTTAATTTACCGCCGTCCATTATCTTTGCTTTAAACTGAACTCTCAATGCTTCGTTAATTGCTTTTTCTTCTGTTTCTGCTTTCCATTTACGGAATTCATCCTGGATAACTAAATTTAGATATTTGGCTATGTCTTTCCATATCGCAATCTCAAGAGCTATATCACCAAATTCTAAAAGTTTTTTTTGAATTTCAGATAATGTTACCTCCGGTCTGGTTAGATCATCAATTGTAACGCATATATACCTTATCTTTGAAGCGTAATCATCTCTTCCATATTTCCGGCAGAGCTCCACAAGTTTTTCCCACATATCTCCACCTAGTTCGTAATCAGACGGAATTTCACTAGCTACAGAAGATAAAAGATTGTCAACTTCCTCTGGATCAACCGTTTCTGCATGAATGTCTCTCTCGTCTTGCAAATCAGTATTCAAAGCGTCCATTATCATCTCCTCTGTAATTTTAATAAAGTAATTAATCCTTTTATCAATGTCAAGAATTTTTTAGATTTCATCTGTTTTATAGGCGTCTGGAACATCACCTAATGGAATATCCCACCATTCGAACACTTCAACTTCGCTTTCAAGGCCGAACTTAATGCCGTTATCCGGATTAGGTAAATAGGGCTCAAATGTTTCTATGGATTCCATGCACTCCTTTGTGATCCTGACAACATCATCTACCAAGTCTTCTTTGCAGAGAACGGCAATTTCATCATGTTTTGGCCATAAAACTCTTGCCTTATCCCAGTCGCCATTAAGCGGCCGGTAGGGATTCCAGAAGTCTGGCTTCGTTAAGCGGTCAATGGCATCGACTGTTTTCAAAAGAGACAGTTGCAGATGATCTCCTGTCGCTGTTCCCTGTATAATAAAACTCGAAACAATCCTGCAACATTTTTCAAAGGCTATCACAGCCGATCTACTGCCTCTGGCATGTATATCCGTCCAGTTTTGATAGCCATGCAGTTCATAAGGTTTTCCAAGACGGAACAACCTTCCTTGATAGGTATTAATATAACCTCTGTTTATTGCTTGCCAGGTAAATTCCCTTATATGCCGCTTCATATCGGCATATTTTTTCGCCAGAAGATCAAGTACAAGTTTACATTTCTCAAGAGGAAAATAAACATCATACTTCATCAACGTTTTGTGCAGCGTCTGTTCGTGGACACCATATTGATCAGCGTAAGCAGCCGTCTTAAATGCTGTATAATTGTCCGTTCCTTTTGCACATTCCTCTTCTGGTATGCCAAATGCTTCAGAAGCAAATCTGGTAAACGCCCTTGATCCCAGCTTAACTTCCTCAAGAACACTGGGTGAATTAAAAAGAACGGCGCCAATAAGTCTCTCTACCTTATTCAAGTCTCGGACAACAATTTTATATCCTTCTGGCGCACGGATCATATCTCTGACGGTAATATTCCACTTTTTGTTAGCCCTTGCCCATTGCGATAAGTTGGGGTCTTTTGAATTCAATCTTCCAGTTACAGCAAGCTGAAGAAATGTCGGATGCAAATACCACACGCCATCTCTTTCTGAGACATAGTGGTCATCGTATCCTATTATGTCACCAAAGCCTGTTTTGGCACAGGCAAGACAAATACTGGTTTTGCTTCGGTTTTCAAAGCCGGTTCCCTTGCATTTTTTACATTCCTCATGTATCAAAAACTTGTCAACGAAATTGGATAGACGGTGTCGCAAAAGCCTTGCTCTCTTGTGATGATAAAGAAATTTACTAATTTCTTCGTCGTCTTCATACTTGTTATAAAGGTAAGTTATAGCAAAAGCATTAACCGTGGGTTTTCCTTTTTCAAGAACAGGTTCGAGGCTGAGTTTTTTGTAGAGAATCTCCTGCATTTGCTGGGACGAGTCTACATTAAATCTCTCGCCTACGGCATCGAAAAGGTAGGTAAAATGCTCTGCAATCTCTTTCCGCCAGCCGATTGATTTGTATTTTAAAACACGGGTATCAAGGGGAATACCATAGCGGGTCATTTTTGCCAGAACCGGCGTTAAAGGCTGTAAGACCCGAATCAAATTTCGATTTCGGTCAATTATTTTTTGGGGAATCATTTGCAAACTCTCATTTTATTTAATGTTGGTGTTACCCGCATTTGCAAATCAACGATTCTAAAACCTACAACAGATTTTTGTAGGCATTGGTATATTTTGCTCGATTTTCTAAAATTCTTTATAAAAATACTCTCCCGTCTTGGGATTCTGCAAATTCACACTGTATCTAATATGGCCGCACTCGAAATCAAACTCATCTTGCTCATTCTTCGCACGTTTAAAGAATAAATGTCTATTGCAGTCACAAGAGAAATTCCCTTCCTCCCAAATGAAGATACTCGGCATTTCTGATTCCTCATCATAGATAGCACTAGTCTCGTATTTTCTTATCTCACCTGTGTCATTATCCCTAATATGCGCAATAATTTTCACCCAAATATATCCATCATGAGGCGGCTCTACTTCTATTACTTCCCAATTTTGAATCATTGTACTACCTCCATTAAATCCAAATCTCCGATTCATTGATTTCCTTTAAATAATCCGTCATTACCGATTCGGTGCCCACACTCAACATGTCCGCAATTCGACCAACGATTCTACGTTCGATATCGGCATCAAAAGCGCCACGTTCGGCCAATACCATCCATCTTGGTTTAGCATTACAACTGGTACCAAAGAAGTTTGAAGCGGTACAGAAGTATTCCGGGTCACTGCTGTCTTTTACCATAGCAAGCCCAAACCCTGTCTCATCAATTTGCGGCCCTGTCAGAATCTTTTCTATCTGCTCTTTGATTTCCGATTCTAAAGGAAATATCCACTTAATAACGGATTCAAGACTCAAACTATGAACAGAATTGTTGATAAGCCTGGCGGCTACCATACCATCAAAAATCGGCACATCAAAATTAAATTCCCAGTCTTCAAACTTATCAGACCACTTACCATTCTTTGGTCTTGGCAACTGTTCCTGCCTCGGTGCAAAATGATAACCATAATTATAAACACAAACGTTATCTTCAAACTGCGTATGCCAGCCGCTTAAAAACGGCTTCCTTTTATAGCCAGTAACAACTTCTGATTCAAACAATACTTTTAATTTTTCCATAAAATCTCTTTCAAAATTATCAGAAAACCAGGGAATCCACTTCCACTTCATAAGAAAAGTACCCCCTTTCTTTGATTTGGATTTAACCCGGTACCATTTGGAAGATGGTAGTTTGACACGCTGCTTGAATGGTATGGTGACGGCATGAAAGTCCTTCCAGCTTATTGAGATGGAAATGGGAACGGCATAGTGACTCTTGATACCCAGTGTTTCAAAGTCAGCCGCTATGTGGCAAACTTCGCTGTCATTAAGCAGAAAATCAGCCCAGTCCCAAGCTTCCTTTTCTGTTTTTGGCACCGAATAATGATAAGCCGGCCTGTGTTCTATCCCGCCGTTTCTGCTTTTTTCAAAAACCTGCCTGAAAAATTCAAGCTGCTGCAAGTATTCCTGGATAGCCCTTTTCTTACCGAACTGGTTTTTAATACGCAGAATATAAGCAGGATGCTTTACTGATAAAGAGTAAATCTTCCTTGATCCGATAGTAACCTTTCCGACGGTAAACTGTCTCTGTGCAAGGATGGAGTTTTCTCCTTCAATCTGCTGCAATGCAATTCTACCCACGCATAGAATTAGCTTCAGATTTGGCATCATACCGATGATTTCTTTTAAATTCTGCCAGCAGGCGTTGAGTTCTCCTTTCTTCGGGTCTCTGTTTTCAGGAGGACGGCACATGACGGCATTAGTGATGAAAAAATCGTTGTCAATATCAAAGCCGAGAGACTTAAGCCATTGCAAAAGCACAAACGACGGGCCCACAAGAGGAAACCCTGTCTGATCCTCATAATATCCCGGAGCCTCGGCGAGGATCATCACCGGTGCATTCAGATTACCTCTGCCAGGCACAACACGGGTGGCGTGTTTGTTCTGGTAAGGACAGAGTTTGCACTTATGGCAGTAGAGAAATCGTTCGAGACGTGGATCAAGTGTGTAGGTATCAACGGGAGCGAGAATTCTTTTTTCGCTCATTGTTATCAGGCTCCATGATGTATTTGTAGTAATCAATATACCGCTGCCGTTCCCGTTTGCTACTGGCAAACACGACAGCCAGCCAGGGCTCTTTAAAACCGTTGGAATAGAACCCAAACCAGCGGTAAATCCTGTAAAGATGCCTTTTGTCTTTTGTTCTGCTGCGTACCGGTGAAGCCATTCAATCAGATTAAAATAATGCGCTTTACTTCATAACCCGCTTTCTGGAAGGCGGAAAGGAGTTTCTGTCTTAACTTATCGACATCTGTATTATCTTCATCAGCATCACAAACAATAACCTCCCTATGGATTGTCTTTTCCAGAATAATATCCGAATCCACATAATTTGCGATGGGATGGTCTTTTAAAGACTCGACGTAGAAGCGAATCATGGCTGCATCCTCCCATACAAGACTAAAACGGAACAATGTCTTTATCGCTGTTTAAAAGCTCAAATTCAATATCGGCGGCAATACTTTCCGGAAACTGATCGATCATTCCCTTTTCTTGAATTTCCTTTGCTGTCATAATGTTATAGCTATCGAGAAGAAAAAACTTGACGGTAGGAAGTTTTCGCTTATGGTTCCATATCTGTTTTGCTTTTCTCATTCTGACACATAAGTTATAATTACCATCCCGGAACAGGGTTAAAACGTAAGTAAACATATCCGTAAAGTTGGTTGATCCAAACCCGGAGTGCATGCCGGGTTCGACTTGCGTTTCGTCCATTCCGGCCGTTTTTTTTGCCATGTCTACCTTCGGCACATGGTGATTAACAGCAACGATCAGATTTCTTCTGTTGGCCAGCGTTACAATATCCCTGGCAAGATCTTCATAACGGTTAAATCCCTTGACCTCCCCCGACCCCATAAATTTCAACCCATCAAAAAAGGCAAGCATAATTTTTTTTCGGTATGTTTTTTCTATTTTATCAAACAAAGCCTCCCACTGATGGATGGTAAAGCCAATGGAATGCTGGAGTATCAAATGCTCTTTATATGTGACAAACCAGTCTCTGATATGTTCAGGAAGCCCACCGTTCTGGACTTTAAGATACAGTTCTTCCAGTGTAAAACCGCCGAGCTGCATGGTAATGCGTTTGGCGGCTTCGGCTTCGTTTTGTTCCGGCAGCGAAAAGAGAACAATTTCATCCCTGCTTTTGGCTATCTTCACCCAGTGACGCATAAGCCTGTACATCAAAATGCTTTTCCCTACGGTTGAGACACCGATAAAAACAAGCGTATCACCAGGCTTAAAGAATTTATAGACTTCGTCGAATTCATCAATGCCGAGATTGATATCACCAGGGCCTTTCTCCAAATCCAGGAGCATGCTTTCAAACGCCCTCCCTGAATCAGCCCAGAGCTTTTCTTCGGCGCCTTCTTTTTCATTCTGTTGCGGGCACATAGCAAGGCCTGATTCGCCTTTACAGAAATAAAGCGCTCCAAATGTCGAGTCTTCAGATCCGCATCCCCATCCGCTATAGTTATGCTTCAAAACGGAGGTAATGGTAGCATCCAGTTGTTTGGGGTCATGAGGCCTTTCAAGAGAATTATTCAGATCATGGAGCATGCTGCGCAAGGCTGATTCAACAGGAAGTTGGTCTTTAAAATAGATAGCGAGAATAGCAAAAGCATTATTCTTCCAGCCGTCGAGACGGGGATCGTTTTCTCTGATCATGGAAAGAATATTTGAAACACATTGCGGAGCTCCTTTGGCCTTCCACCCGCCGGCGTGGATAACCGTCCTTTTTGGTTTTGATTCCTCTTTTGCTTGCTCCCATAGAGAAACGAGTTTACCGTTAGGAGTAAATGCCGTCCAATAGAATTTGCACAGTAAGTCTTCTTCTATGAGATAAGATGAAGGCTCTCTGCAAATATCGAAAGCAAGTTCTGGATGGTGAAGTATATTAATAATTTCTTCTGGTTTGAGGAAGTTTTTGAAGCCGTACCGGTCTATGTTGTCTTTGCGGTTCAGGGTTCCCGGCTGCCTTAACAGGCGGTTTATTTCGTAATTTGAAGGATCAGCCAAGTTACCGAAGAGAAGATAGGAAAACCTTTTCAAAAATTTGAAATTGTCAGGATCAGGTGTGGGATTAAAAAACCCGGAGGGAATATAGAGGTGAAAGCCTTTAGTACCGGAAAAAGCGCAGAGGACGGTTATACCAAATGAATCAGAAATTTCAAGGGCTTTTTTTAGTTTGTCGGTTGCTTCCTGAATGGATTTACCGTCAATATCAAGAAAAAGAAAATCAAAAATATGAAGGCCAGAATAGCCGGCTACCGATGGAGGGTCTTTTTTTATGAAATATTCGTAGAAATGGCGTTCAAAGCGGAAGTAAGAGCGGAAGTAATTGGTAGCGTTGGGATTTGATCCGACATTGTTTTGCCTAACGGTTCTGCGGTATTCATCAAGTGAGACAACATGAGAACGTGACTTTAAAGAACCAAATGCTGAATCAACCCAGTTGAACGTATCAAACATGTGGCCTCCAGAGCTGCGGTAGCAACGGTGCGTTTCGTCTTGATGATGATAGTGAAACGCAGAATTTCTTACATTTTTTCTCTCACCATTTGCATGATATCATCCCTGATCGTAGTGATAGTCCTGCCATTTTTTAAAGCCTGCTTTGCCAGCTTAACTTCATCCTCAAATGTTCTGCCAAGAATAATCTTCTCGGCGTCTCTTAAGTGCTGGTAAAGCGGCTTTGATAATAAGTATTCGGTTGTTGTGCATAGTTCATAAAGCGCTGAAATCATATCATGTAAAAGAGAAGGCGGATATTGCGAAAATCTATCATGAATAAATTCGAGACAGGTGTTCACAAGCTCGTTAAAATTTTGCTGCACCTGGGGATAGCCAATATAAGACGTTGACATGAACAACGCAAGCCTTTTTGCATTCTGTTCCGGAGTTATTTTCTTTCTTGATTCTTTCTCCCTTCCCTTCTTTTCAATAATCTTCATCCGGTAAGATTCCCATCTTTATAAAGGCTCTCCACAGGAGGGTCGACAACGCCATAATTTCTCTTTCAGGATCGTGTTTTTTATTTGTTCTATAAGGGATAAAATAGAATCCATAGAGTTTCCGTAAATCAAATCTTTTCGGACAGCGAAAAGAATACCGGATAGGCTTGATCGTTTCTTTTGACGGTCTTTCATCCAGAAACTCAAAATAGCGGAGCCTGAAACCTCTGACATCGATTAATTTCACACCATGATTCATGCCTACAGTTAAATCGTGAATGATCAACCGCAAGCCGTCGTCTATGCTAATACCCCATTTATAAAACCAGAGGTCCAACTCATCACGTTCCCATTCATACATGAGGAATTTGGCGTCATGGCACTCGCCCAGATAAAACTGCGGAGCTGTTTTTCTATGATGTAGTAACGCCTTTGATATATCCATGGTTCTTTTTATAATAGCAAGGTAAAAAAAAGGAGGGACGGGCAGTTTTTTACTGGGAATCTTCACGCAGAATTCTGCCCGCCCGTTCTCCCGGAGGCCAAAACGGAAGATTAAACTTTTCCAGTTCCACCACAATTAAAACAAGACGTTTCACCCGATCCCCCGCATGCACCACACTTTTCACCACGGTATTCACCGGAACCACCACAAGCACCACACGTTACTTTCCCCGATCCCCCACAAGCCGGACAGGTTTCACCAGAATCATACATTTTTTTTCGTCTCCATTTATTTAAAGTAAATGATGATTCTATCAATTTCATCAAGTTTTAATATAACAGGAGGTTTAGGTGGTATTGTATCTTTTTTAATGGTATCCGGAGGGAGCCAGTAAAAAGATACTTCGTTGCTGTATGCGCTTTCATTTCCCACCGTATCATAAGCCGTCACAGCGATATACCACTCTTTAAAATAATCCGGTTTGACAACAGCCGATGTGTCCGTACCGATATCATCCCTGACAAATATATAAGAACGGCTCTGATTGCCATAGTAGAGCTTGTAACCGGCAAGATCAGGCTCTGTATTCGGCTTCCAGCTTATCTTAACAGCCTTTCCTCGCAAGGTATCCATTACACTCTTAATGTAAATTACTTCCACCGAATCAATAGCAAAATTAACATCGATTAAATCGTTGTAAGCATCATTCAGAAAGGTAAGCTTTGCTGTTCCTTCACTACCACTCGGAACAATTAATCTATACCAGGAAAGAATAGGAGAAGAGACAATGACAGAGTCAACAACAGAGGAACCGACAACTAAACCAACTCTGGGAAATTCTGCATTTCCTCTTGAGATATTCTTTGCAAGAAACCGGATGGAAGTTGTCTGAAGCTTAAGAGGAACGTTGATCCACACTCCATTTCTCTGACCGTTCCCCCAAACATTTAAGACTCCATCTACATCTACACTAAAACGGTCGGGAGGGAAATAATCGAGATTTTTTGCTCTATAAGCGTCTTTTTCCAGCATAACGAACGTCAGTAAAAACGGAGAAATTAAAAGAAAGAGAAACTTTTTATGATCAGCTCTCATCAACTATACCCAATGAAAAAGATCCGCTGAATTCAAGAACAGTGCAGTCACATAATAGGTTATTTTTCTTAAAAAACAAAAGCGTAAGTTCCGGATCAATTCCAAACCTTTTGTAAGTCTCCAGAATATCTTCTGTATACTTATAAGACCCATCACAAAGGACAAACGACATATCATCCTTGAACTTGATTACTCTCGACCCCAGAGCCTCGATAAATGATATCCAGTATGCATGCCAGGGTGTTAAAATAGAAATAACTTGAGGTATAACAGCAAACTGATAAAGTGCCACATTCACAAGGCGATTTATATCTATACCGCATGTTCTGGCAATATCCTCAAGCCTTTCTCTCACAGCTTCCTGAAGAATGATCTGAACATCCTTCTTTTCCAGCATTAATGATCTCCATAGAAAACATGCTAAAGTAAGGATCACGAGAAAAATAGTTTATAAACTTTTGAGCGTCATTGCGACTTTTCCATAAACGGGAATCATCCCAGCTCTTTCCGTCCGATTTAACTGTAATCCTGACTCTATACATCATTCAAACCCATGAGATAAATACTGGAACAAATATATCAAAAATAATTGACGATGTCAAGAAAAAATGAAGAAAAGGCAGACTTATCCAATGGTTTTACAAGAAATGCAAGGATTTTATTAAAACGGGAGAAATTCGTTTGCCATTCTTACCAGGTTTTCCCAGTACAGCTCAAACTCAAGCCGCTTCAGGTAAATACGCTCAAGTCTTTGCCTGATAATACCTTCTTTTCCAAGAAGTTTTGCTACTTGCTTAAATTTATGTTGAAGATACTCCTTTGCAGTAGAATATAACCTGATGAAAAACTTACCTTTATCTGTCTTTAACTCACCAAATCCTTTGAGTGCAAGTCTCTTGAGAAGATTAACAGCAGTACTTCTGGCACATCCTAAAGCCCGAATAACATCCCTTGTAGAGATAAGGGAACCACCCTTTTTAGAAGTAATCCAGCTAAAGAAAGCTCGTTCAAGATGACCAGAAGCACCGGTAAGTGCATCTACGTGGAATAACCGTTCGTATTCCGAAGAATACCACTGAACCAATTGAGTGCCCATATGGTATCCTTCGTTTTTAAAATCTCCCTCTAAAAAAATAACGTTGATTTCATCAAATACTTCGGTGGGAACATTGTTTAGTTTGTATACTGTTCCTCTTAAATTAATATCTCTTTTACCTCCTTCTCCTGTTTCAAGTCTGGTAAGGAATCCTTTTTTGATAAGCCGTTTTAAGCTATCTGATACGACAGAGATCGATGAAACAGCAGGTAAGTTTTCATTTATCTTGGATAGAGATACTCTGAAGGTATTTTTTCTTAAATCAACAAAGCATAAGTAGCAGAGATAGGTTAGTACTTCTCTATCGGTAGGTGTTAGTCCATTTTTTCTGATGAAGTATGATCTATTTTCCAGGACAATTTTATATTGCTGGGAGAGATTAAGGAGTCTGTTTTTGCAGTGCTTTTCAGCGTTTTTTACAGCAGGAAAGACCCTTTTCTTGAGGTAGGAAATAATCTCGGCTTCATCATCGTTATATTGGGAAAGAAGAGTTACATGGATCTTTTTTCTGATAAGGTACCGTTTATAGTAAGCGATGATTTCGGATTCTTCATATCCTCTTTGTACAAGGGAAAGAACGATGGCTATATCAGCATCGAGGGTGGAATTGAACATTTGCCTGACGGCATGCCTGTCTTTTAAGATGTTTTCTTCGATGTCTTTTAGTTTTTTATTCCGGAGATGTTCAAAGTTACGGTACCGAATTTCAGGGAATTCATTTCTTTCTTTGATATCCAGACCGTTTTTGGTCATGACAAAGTCAAGGGTTTTCGTAGGTCGGATGTTGGATTCCGGCTCGACATTCTGGAGGGGTTTTAAGGCTTTATAAGGAACACCGTTTACTACTGAAGGTGGCGCCAGTACATAAGAGCCGTAGCCTTTGATTTCGATGCCATCTGCTAAATTTTTTGATTTGACAACAAACCCTTTTGCTTTACAGTAGATATGCTCACCACCAGATGGAGTTTTCACTCTGCCAATTACCTTGAATTTTTTAGTGATTTGCTTGACAAGATGCTCGTTGCTATAGCCGTTTTTGCCGTTTTTGTTGTCGATATCAATAACAAAGAAATTCACACCAGTGGCGATGGCTACATTGGGAAGGTGGGTTTTTCCTTCTTCATGAGGCTTAAGCCAGGCCTTACGCAGGAGCCCTGGACTACGGGAGAAGTTATAGACGCCGGCTGGGTGGTATAGACCGATCGGATGCTTTCCCGGGGATTTGCAAGGCTTTGTAGAGGGCTTTCCTGAAGATTCTTCGTAGCTTTTTTCACAGGTGCAGCGAAAGACGGAACCCGGCTCGTATTCAGACGTATATATATACGTAGACCAGATAGCTCCGATCCTGTAACCTTTTTTCTGTAAATCGGCTACAGCGTCTACATAGCTCTTTCTCATATCATTATCAGTTTCTTTTTTTAGTGTAGCTTCTTTCATTTTCAATCCCTCTCTTTTTATTTTCTTATTGATTTTCTGTTTTTTATTTTTTAAATTAGATATAGCATTTGTATAACTATTCTTCATCTCACTAACCTCATCTTTAGTTTTTTTGTTAATTTTGTCCTGCATTTTTCGGTTCATTGCGAACCTCCTTTTTTAATTAAATTTATTGCTTTTCGGTAAATTAAAAAATTTATCCGGAAAGTCAAGGCTTTTTTTGAAGGCGTTCTCATCAGAGGACGCCTTTTTTTTATCACTATTAAGTAAAAAGTATTTGACATTTATGACGGTATAGCTTATATTTAGTGAAAAATGTTCTGGATTCCAAAAGGAGATTCTGCGTTATGGCAAGTGAGAAGAAATATAAGAAAGTTCGGGTTAGGAGAATGATTGATGATATCGATGAACTCCTGAATATCGTGGCGGATGACGGTTTTATTATGGGTGGTTTTGTCAGATGGTGTGCTTCGCCGCATAAAAATCCTGTGCCTTTTTATGATATCGATGTCTACAGCAAAAACAGGCCGGCTTACGAGAGAATTATTTCAAGAGCCAGGGAATTGAGTGCCTTTGAGCGGTGGAAAGGAACTCCAAACAGCACGGCTTGTGTGTGGCGTGAAAGGCGTGTTCAGTTCATCCAGCCGAAAAATCAGGGACGTATGGTCGGCTACGGAAGCCTTGAAGAAATTCTGGATAATTTTGATTTCACTGTCTGTAAAGCCGCTCTTCTGAACAAAGAATATGCCATCGTCCACAAAGATTTTGAAGAGCACGAGGAAAATAAACTTCTCATTATTGATCATGTTCACTGTCCGATCGGAACCCTCGTCCGTGTCCTGAAATATGTAAAGAAAGGGTACTTTATCAAACCGCTGGAGCTCTTGAAGCTCTTTTACGATTGGGACAGCCGTCCTGCGGAATATAAAAGCCTTATGGCAGAAGCCCTGAATGCTATTGAAAATTTCGATCCTTCCGATCCAGAACAAGAAAGATTCATGAGATTTCTCTACGAACAAATGTTCCTAGATTAAAAAAATGCTTGCTTTTGCTGAAAAGGTTGATTATATTATAGAGCCCTTTTACAGGAATCCTTAACCTGCCCTCAAATACCTCCCGCTTTTGGATGACATTTTTGTTGAGGGTTTCCCGACAAGACGATTGGCGGCCTACGGGCTGCCTTTCGTCTTTTTTATTATACCCCTACTTTTTTTCTATCCAAAGTAAAAATTATTTGACATTGTGAGATAGGTTTTGTATATTCTGGTATTGGGTAGTTTAAGGAAGGAGTTTGATTATGAAGAAGTGCTATCTTGTCATTACTCCTGGGTGGCACCGGGAGCCTCCTTATCTGTATAGACTGGGGCCTGATATTGACAGAAGATCTCTTGACTTAAACCTTACTGTTTTCTTTTATATGCACCTCGAAATAGGTGAATATATTATTATAACCGAGCCCCGTAAGGGATACAGGTATCTCGGTGAATGTACCAAAAAGGAAGAAGGCAGAAGCTTTTACCGTATTCAGTTAGACGGTGAGTCCCTTGATTTTTACTGGTTCAGCGAAACCATTCTGTTTATGTTTGGCAGCCCACCTGATAAGCTCTATATCCGAAAGCGGAAAAAGAGAGAAGGAGTAAAATTATGGTAGCTGAAAATTTTTTGAATATTGTGCTGGACTTTATCTTTTTGGTAGTATTGGCTTTTGTAACGGCTGTTGTTGTAGCCGGACTCCGTAAATGTAAATAAGGGAGGCTTCTATGCGAGGTGTGTTTTTCTTATTGGTTATTGCTGCTATTGTTGTTTACTTTATCTCTCCTACTTTGAGTGAATTTGGAGAGATGGAGAGATGGAGCGTGCTTGTTGTCATTGCTACAGTTGTTTTCTTTTTAACGGAATTGCTCTTGAAAAGAAAATCATAAATATAATTTTTTTTCTTGCAATTCCGTTTTCTATTTTTTATATTATATGTACCTATTGAAGAGGCAATGGGGTGGCACAAGGCGAGATATGCGGCAAGCGCTCCAGGAAAATATCCTGGGGCGTTTTTTTTACCCTTTATGTAAAAAATACTTGACTTTTATGTTTTGAGTTTTTACCTTTGAAAGTAATTTTTAAAAAGGGAGGTTTATCATGGTTCCGGGCAGTTATTACTGCATGCGTTGCGGTAAAGAAACGTTTCATGACGTTCTGGATTTTGGGTTTGCGCATGCGTTTGGTTATGAATTTGATAGACGTTTTGTCTGTACAGAATGCGAGAATGAACCAGCAAGCTGCTTCAAATGCGGTTATCCTGCTTATGTTCATATCATCAACGAGGATTCCGATTATTATCTCTGTAGAGATTGCTCTTGATATAAAAGAGGTGGAGTGTGCAGAACAGTGACATCGATTCGGTGATAGGTAAAGCACTTCTGGGTTTTATCAGCATTATTCTAATTTTTGCAGCGTTTTCTATTATTTTTGCGTATACGGATAAAAGCGAAAGGAATATTACTGTTCATGTCCACGACAAAAGACCTCTGCATCCTGGCCACGATTCTTGTGGAATTACTCTCATTTTAACAGATATCGGGATTTTTAAAAACATGGATTCGGCTGCTCATGGTAAATTCAACAGTACGTCTCTTTACAAGAAAATAAAAATAGGAAGATGCTATATCTTTAGAGTAGTCGGTCAAAGCATTCCACTGCTTGGCCACTATCCAAATATTATCAGCATTAAAGAAATTCGCTGTAAAAATAAATAAAAGATTAGTTATGGAAAATCAAAAGGAGCATTTCTGTAATTAAGCTCCTCTGCAATATACTTCCTGATATATTCCAGTGCCGAATCAGCATCATCAAACTGGTGGCCGTACTTTAGAAAATTCCGTAAATGCTGATCCAGATTCCATAAAACGGAGTGATAATCGGCGCCGTGTACGGCCATTTTGTATTCTGCTTCTTCTTCTGGTAATTTAAATTTGAGTATGGCTTTCATTCTGACTTATAGATTCGGTATTTGATCCCGTTATCCCGTGTATAATAGAATTTAAGCCACCACCCTCCTAAAGCCGGCGGTGGGATTTCTTTTTCCACCGTCCATCCCTTGGATTCCAGATAATCGTTTTTGTATGTCGGAAGCTGTACGTGTATTTGCTCATCGAGAAATTGTCTTCCCTGATTGGTTATTCTTTCCCGCATAATTGAAAAAAGCCATCTGTTGTGAAGATGTCCTGATAAAACAATATCGGCATCTGGCAGGATAAGCCCACGTCTCGAAGGTTTTAATGTTCCTTTTGTTACAGGCGCTGACCCTCCGGAACCGTGAGTATAATAGAGCTTGATGGTATAGCCCCCTCCATCACTGGTGGAACGGAACCGGAAGAAAATCCATCCCTTGTATCCGCCGTTATGTATTTGAGTTCCTTTTCTGCTGTTTAATATGGAAATAAGCCTTTCGGTGGGGTTAATTTCTTGATTTTTTAACACCGCTGTTTCGTGGTTTCCCATACCCATGACAGAGTAATGTTCGGCATAGGGCTCCAGAAATTCCGCTGCTTTCTGAATGACGGTGTCAAAATAATTATCACTTATAAATTCAGGTCTGATGAGCTCTTTTGAGCGTCTGGGATCAAGCCGTCCTCCCATCAGATCGAAGAAATCGCCCACGTCTATGATATGGGCGTTTTCTTGTTTGACTTGCTCCAGATGCTTTTGAAGTAACTTCCTATCACAGTTTGGATGATCCCAGTGTACGTCAGACATCAAGAAAAATTTCTTTTCAAATCTACTGTCATACGTAAAGCGAATACAAAGTGCATTTTTGCTTAAGCGATCGACTTTCATAAAAAAAACCTCCACGGTGTGACACTGGTGTGTATTGCGATGATGGTCGTGGAGGTAGGGATTGTGTGTTGGTATGTATTTGAAAATTATGAATTTTTTGCTATATTAGTCAAGAGATTTTTCTATGATATTTTCTTTCTGTACCAGCTTTTTGGCCATCATGGCGTCTATTGATCCTTCCAGAACAATATATTGAATGAGAACATGCTTTTTCTGGCCGATTCTCGTTACACGCCCCTCGGCCTGGCTCATGTTTGCCGGCACCCAGTCCAGTTCAGCAAATAAGACAAAATTGGACGCCGTAAGAGTAATGCCTGTACCGCAAGCGAGGATGGAGCCAATAAATATTCTTGTTTGTGGATCATTTTGAAACTTCTCAATTGCCGTCATTCTTTCTTTTCCTGGTGTTGAGCCGTCAATTTTAACAGCCTTATCTTTGAAAGTCCGTACTAAAGAATCAATAACGGCTTTGTGATGGGCGAAGATTACAACCTTATCCTGCGATTCAAGAATTTCACGCAGGTATTCTGTAACAAAAGGGATTTTTCTTATTGCTGTTTCTTTACGGATATGAGCAATTTCTTCAAATGCTACTTTTTTTGCCCGTTTGAGTTTATTTGCTGCTTTTTTGTAATCCTCGCTTTCTTTGTCTTTGATTTCTTCCAGTTTTTTTCTGGCTTTTTGAACGGCCTTTTTAACGCTGTTATAAACTTCCCATTCTTTCTGGAGGATTTCTTTCAACTCTGGCGCGGGAATTTCGATGATCTGCTTTGTCTTTTCTGGCAGTTCGGGTAGCACATCTTCTCTTTTTCTACGGATCATTATTGTTTCTCTTAATTTTCTTTGCAGCTCCTCCAGATTTGATGCACCATCGGTGTTCCAATAGCCGAAATAATCTTTATAGGCGTTACAGTACCTTTTGATGTACCAGATATAGTTCCCCCAATTTTCTTTATCTAGAAAGTGGATGAGAGGCCAGAATTCAATGGGACGGTTTGTTATGGGTGTAGCCGTAAGGAAGATATTTCTTGTTGCTTGAATAGGCTTAATTTTTTCCTTTCCGCCGCCAAGGATATATTTTCCCCGGTTTGTTTTTGATCCGTGTTTTAAATAATGTGCTTCGTCCAAGACAAGAAGGTCATATTTCTGGCTTCTGATCTGCTCTCTGAGGTTGTTTTTCCGACTGAAAACGTCGTAATTGACGATGATGATAATTTCATCTGTTTGCGGAATGGTATCATGATAACCTGGTATAATAACGGGAATTTTTCTTGTCAGCCATTTATCGAGCTCATTTCTCCAGACCAGCTTCATCGTGGCAGGGCAAATGATGAGAATTTTGTTTATTTCTTCCAAGTAATTGATAAGGCCGATGACCTCTATGGTTTTGCCCAGGCCGATTTCATCGGCGAGGAGTGCGTTTTCGTGTTCAATAAGAAATTTGATTCCAGCTTTTTGGAAAGGATGATAGTTTAGTCCTCTGGGGTGTGGTATATCGATGTCGGCCTCTTTTGCAAGAGAAGCCTTTTTATTGTTTTCTCTTTTTTCTTTCCATTTTTCGAGGTATTCTTTTGTGCTGTTTTCGGCGTAGTCAATGAGATTGATTGCGGTTTCTTCAAAAGCAGTCCACCATGCTTTACCAACGCCTTTATCGCATGCTATGCACTTGTTTTTATAGCAAGGTAATGGATGCCATAAAAATCCCGCCTGTTTTGGAATGTCCTTCTCGTGAAATGTACACTCAAAGATAAAAGCACCATTTTTTTGCTTGAGAACCATTTTTTTTACCCTTTTTGTTTCTTGCTAATATCGTTAAAAATTTTTTTCAATGCAAGTAAAAAATGCTTGACATTTACAATTGTGGTGTTTATATTTAAATAACTTTTTTGGTTCATTATTCTGGAGGTCTAAAAATAGGAAAGTTATTTAAAATCGTGGTGAGTTTCATTGCGGCTTATTGGAGCGTTTATTACTTCAATAGAGCCATTTATGGAGCAGATATTGTACAAAAATTTTCGGATGTCTTTAATTTAAAGGTTGTTGCTTTTACTTTTCTTTACTATTCTTTCTTTTCATTGCTCATGCTGGATCCTGAAGATGGTCCTGAAAAGGATTTAGCTTATCAGTTATATATCTTTTTGTCGCTTGTCTTTATTGCCGTTCTTTATATTGTGGGTTAACACGAGAAGGAGGTCATGTCATGGAAAAAGAAGTTAACTATCCCCGGTATGCTATCTTTGAAGTAAAAGGAGGTGTTAAGCGAGTAGAGAGCGATAAAATTTCAATTGAATTACCGTCTCTACTTGTCAGTACGTTGCGTGATGATGTTGATTCTATAGGAACGTTTTCGCTCGATAGCAGCCATGAATTATGGGATATTCTGGCATGGGGTCTGGAAGAAACTTTTGATGATGCACTCCTTTTGTCGTTCTTGGGATTTGATCACGAACTTGTTGGGAAACTCATTACTTATGATTATTTGGTAAATGCTACTATTTAAAAATACCAAATGGAGGTCAAAAATGAAAGTTAAGATCGACAACAGAAGCTACGAGCTGCGTTTTCTGCCTGTTGTGGTGCAAGCTTCTCGCTTGAAAAAGCGGGCTGAATATATTGTTAAAAGCTTGCAGGCAGATGAAAGGACGTTAGGCGAATTAAGACGCCTAAAAAGGGAATTAGACAGAAAGTCATTTGAAATCTTCGGCTGCCAGGTTTCGGAAGGAAAGACATCTTCAAAAAAGGAATATTTTTATCCTGCCTGGTGCAAAGCTCTGATCTATATCGCTGATAAAATCTATAAGTTTGTGTCTCGGCACCGGAGAGAAATTGTTGTGGAAGAAGGTTCTCCTTATGTAAAAGTAGCTGTGCCGAAGCAACTTACACAAACGGATTTGCCCGTAAGTAAGAAACTGGTTAATGAATTTTCGGCTCTGGAAGTATGAATATCTGGATTATTACAGATACTTACTTTGGACACCAGGCGTTACGTACGTATTGTGGTCGGTAGAATAAAAAGGAGATTGTCATGAAGGTTATTTTGACTTTTCAAGTTGACAGCTCGGCACAAGAAACCGAGTTTGATCTTGCAGAACTCAATTTAACAGGTAATGAACCAGATGGTGAAATCAAGGATACTGTAGTTCGTGCTTTTTCGGAGAAGTCGGGTGTAAACCTTGATCCAAGGGGTTACTTGGTGAAAAGAGATGAGGATGTAATTCAGATTGTGCCTTCGTTTGAGTTTGGAATTGATGCTATTCATCCTGAACCGAGCGAATATGCAGGAAAAACGGTACGAATCAAGGATGACGCTTGGCATCCTCAATTTCCGAGTTTCGGTGGGTCAGAGTTTACTGTTGTAGACTGGTGGGACAGGGTAACAGGAAAATCATGGAAAGATTCCGATCACAATCCTGCATGTTTTATATATAGTTTACGGCGAGGTTTGTCCAACCTTCCTTTTGATGACGAAGTTCTATATGGCAAAACAGATGACGGTTCTGATCATCTGGTTCATATCACAGAAATCATACCCGAAACATTAGAACAAGAGGAAAAAAATGAATCAGCGCGATCGTAAAGAAGAGATCTTAAGACGGCTGGAAGATTTAGCTGCTTTTGCGGAAGAAAGTGACGATAGAAATGATGTTATTTTAGCAACCATTCTTTATGTTACTGGAGGTGCTTATGTAGCTGGAATGATTGAAAATATGGCAAAAGCGGTTTATAGATTTCATGATGATGCTTATAAGTTGATCAAAACATTAAAAGAGAGTTTGGATAGTAGAAATTAAACTTTTTTCGATTAATAAAAACTAAGATGGGTTAAACTTATGGAAAATCAAAACGATTACCGTTTAAGTATTTACAACCAAATTGTAAAGGGTTGTAAGCATCTCTATTCCAAATCAAAACTGCAAGTCGATGTGTTTCAGGATTTAATGAGTGTTCTTTATCCAGCGTCGCAGGGGGATGTTTTGTTTTTGGTTAAGCTCGCTGCTTATATGGCTGACAGAAATAAAAATCAGGACAAGGATTTGCGGCTCTTGTCTATTTACGCCAATGCGCTGTCGGTTTGCGATGGTCAGCCAGTACGTCCTGGAAGTCAGGTAAGAAAGCCGAATTACCGCAAGGTTTCCGGCTTGCTTCTGGATGCTCTTGATCCCAAGTATTTTTACCGTCTTGCTTCTTTGCAGACGGTGAAATGGAGGACCGAGCCTGAATTGCCAGAAGCCTCTCATTTTCCTGGCTCACTACGGAGGGCCATGCAGCGTTATCTTGAAACTATGCCTTTGTGGATGCTTAAGCGGCATGTGGAAGCCGGTTATAAACACTGGCTGAGGGGTGCTTACCGTTTGCTTCATACATCGCCGGATAAGCATTTCAATCCAAAGGAAGTCTATTCGCTTTTGAATTGGAAACCGAAGGGTGAGCGTGATTGGCAGATTGAAAAAGAGGTTCTTTCTTTTGCCGGCCTAACTGATGATCAAATTGCCGAAAAAATTACTTCTGAAAAAATTCCTTTTCATAAGGCAATTTCTGCTCTTGATCGGGAGCCTTCTCCTATTATCCTTGCTGTATTTCTGGAAAATAGTTTAGTCAAGCCAAATCAAGCCTTGATTAATCAAAAGCTGTTCTATGATTCCGGGCTTCTCGAAGATGAAAAATACTTTAATGTGTTTCAAGATTTGGTTTCGCAAGCGACGGTGATTGACCGTGTAGCGGAGTTGACCAAGAACATGGAGTCTGAAGACAAGGAGTTTTTTCGTAAACTCAAGGCCGAGAAGCGCAGAGAACAATTCAAAGAGGCGGATATCGGCCGTATCTGTCTCGCTATTGATGTCTCGCTCAGTATGGAATATGCTATTGATCTGGCAAAGAGAACAGCGGCTGTTATTGCGGAAATAGTTGGGAATTCTGAAAATTTTATTTGGGGAGTTTTTAATACCAGATGGCAGGAGCTTACCATCTTTCCAAAGACGGAAGATCATGCTGTCGCTGCTTTGACGGGGATTAGTGTAAGCGGTATGACAGACCTTTCAGAACCGCTTGTGGTCGTTCAAAGGAGTGAAAAACCAGCGGATGTGTTTATTTATATTACGGATGGTCAGCAGACAGTCGGTTTCAAAGATATTTCTGATTTGCATAAGCCTGTTGTAGTAAACGTTAAAGTTAGTTGGCATGATACAAGATGGTTGGAATGGCTTGATCGTAATGGGATTGATCATGTTGAGGTTGATGCTGAAGTTTTTCAGCAGAAAGCTCTTATCGTCGAGACATTAAAGCGGGCGGTAAGAGGAAAATATGCTATTATTGATGAGATCATGTCTTATGACATGACTCGTTTTGGGTTGGACATTTAAAAAATGGAGGTTTGAAATGGTTCGGGAAATATGGACGGCTTATGAGAAAGATGATGAATTCGTCTATTTCAAAGTTAGAAACGAAAATGACGGTTCGGAGAGGGAACAGCGGATCCGTTTGGAAGCATTGCCAGTGATGTTTGGTTTGGGAGGTTATCCTGCTGAAATGGGCGTACTTATGCAGACGCAACCTCTTCCATGGCAGTTTCGGAAGGTCGGTAATCATATTTATATTGATGAGCCAAAAAATGAGGGGAACCAACAAGCTAAAAAAGGAGATTTATAATGAAAAAAATCGAAAAAGATATCCAGTGCAAGGCTTGTGAGGGCACTGGTCTTTATGTTGGTGTCTGCGAGCGAGATGGTGCTGCTGTTATATGCAGAGAGTGCAATGGAACTGGAAAATACAGATATGTTTTCGAGTATGGGGAATTTACCGGTAGGAAGCGTAAAGAAGGTGTTACCCGTGTTTATAGAGACGGCTATGGTTATGTTATTTCGCCGGGAAAAGTTAACTTTAAAGGAATTGGTATGGTTGATATGGATAAAGAAGGTGTCTCTTATGAAGAATTTGAGAAAGGCACAATGCCAGGTCATATCAAGAAACTTGCTTGCCCTCTTCTTGCAGATCAGTGCGCTTGCTATAGTATACCAGGTTTTGTTAAAGAATGTGAAAGGCTTCATGGTGGTTACATCGGGAGGATAGATAATTGCAGTTATTGGGATAACAGAGATGAATGTTGGAAAAGGTTTGATGCTTCTGTAAGGAATAGAGAAAATGAGTAATTCTGTTGTTGGGGCTGTTTATCAAAATAAATTCTTTTCAAGGCGGGCTCATTTCCCAGCTGATTTGCCTGATGGTTGGTACATTTTAAAAGATGCTTTGAGACGGCGCCTTGAGCCCGCCGTTTTTTTGCCAAAAGCCGATCTTGATTTTTATCTGGTGGGAAACAGCTTTATTCCTACCAACTTCGGTGATTACCGTTTTAAGATCGGTGAGAGTTACCAAAAAGGAAGTGTCTCTGATTTTGAGTTAAAACTTTTCCCTGAATCCCTACCTGATTTTAGCGTTATCAAAGTTAAAATCATTCGTGGCCATCTTTTTTATGTTCGTTCTTTCTCGATCGATATGGATCTCTTGCTGGCGGCCAGTGGTTCCGAAGTCTGTAATAAAGGGTGGACGCCGGAAAAAAAGATGGCTCTTGCTGTTTCTCTTTTAAAGATAGAAAAAGCAAAAGAGCTTTTGTTTGAGGAGCTTATTCAAGACCGCAGTGAGATGCTGGATGTGGAGATTATTTCCAAAGAATATCTTCCGTCCGGCAATGTTGAGATTGAGTGGAGTGTTTATGGGAGACGATTCAGGACGGAAATTGTGCCGGAAACGTTAGCTGTTATAAGAGCAGGATTTTGCTTGTCAGGAGATGACAGGAAATTTACATTTACTAATTTGCCTACTCTGGCAAAAGAAGCTATCAGAACAGGAGATTTATATGTTGGTTAGTTGGTTGAAGAATTTATTTATGCGGAGAAAGAAATTTAACGAAATTCTATGGATTCAAGCTGGCGGTGAGATTGTGTTAAAATATGAGGGCGATTATGGTTTTGTTAAGGGCGATTGGGATGAGTTTCAGAAATATGCCAGCAGAGACGATTTGGTTTTTTATCATACGCATCCTTCTGGTCACGGTTATCTTTCTGACCAGGATAAGGCTTCTTTAAGGGCCATAAGATATGCGGTAGAACACGATTTTGTATTTATCCTGATATATGAAGATGCTTTCTGGAGAGATGTTCCTGATTATAAAAAAATGAGAAGGGGAAGAAATGTTTTTGATGTGAAAGTTTTTATAGTCAGACGTCGTGATGATGATGTTTATTTTGAAGAATGGAGTGGGTTGCCTCTTTTAAGCGGAGGAGATGTTTATAATTCTCCTTTTGACGAATGTAGTAATGGAAAAGGCTATAAAATTCGGGGTGATGTTCTTATTTTTCGTCCCGAAGTTTTTTGTGTAATTGAAGAGATAAGCCGAGAATTTTTTTAGGTTTTAAGGAGGCAAGAAATGAGCCGTATTTTTTTGGGAGGTATTGGCAGCCTGGGATCGTGGTTGTTACGAGCTTTAATTTTCAGAGATGAGCTTGAGAATATTGGTTTAACTGTGATGGATTATGATAAAGTAGAAAAGAGAAATATTGGTAATCAGATTTATACAGTGGGACAGGTTGGAATGTATAAGACACAGGCAATGGCGCAATCTCTTTTAGACTGGGATATGCGTCATGTGTTTAACCGAATTGAGTTTTTAACGGGAAGAGCTGATTCGCATTTGCAAATGAGTGATGAAACAAAGCTGATTATAGATTGTTTTGATAATTTTGAGTCAAGGCTTGTTCTTCAGGATATTGGGGATGACAAAAGTATCCCTGTTCTTCATTTCGGTTTTTCTCTGGTTTCGGATAGACCGATAGCTAGAGGAACCGTTAATGATTTATCGGACTTTGAAAGTGCTGGCGGTCAAAGTGATGTATGTGATCTCAAAGAATTCTCTGGGTTTTTCCAGGGTGTCGGAGCAATTTTTGCTAATGCCACCGTTGACTATTTAATTCATGGAAGACCTTTTAATCTGGTTATTGGCTTTGATCTTTCGGTAAAAAATATTTAATTTTTTTGTTGACTTTTGGTTTGTTATTTCTTATATTTGCATAGTTCTTTTGAAAGATTCCCGAGCCTTTTGATAGCTTAAATGGTTCGCATATCTGCGAGAGGTCGTGGGTTCGAGTCCCACTATTGCCGCCATTCCAGGCAATATAGCTCAGATGGTCAGAGCGCTTACATTGATGCTATCATCCTTGCTCGGGATTATTTGAAAGAAACCGGCTGGACCTTTTGGCAGCCTAAATGGAGCAGCAATTGCAAATTGTGGCTCAACATGTGACCGTGCTGTCATCCTTGTCCAGCTGGATTGATTTTATAGAGGAGGCCGAATCTCTATTTTTAGGGTTCGGCCTTTTATTTTTTTGGAGGGTGTCGTTGCGAAAAGAAACGTTGTATATTGCGCAGCTTGTGCGGCGCCGTTATGATAGATCGGGATCCGCTGTAAAAGGTTTGCATGTACTGAACCGGCCGGTGGAGAAGGCCATAAAGGCGGTCCGTTTGGCCGGCGGCCGGCGGGAGAAAATAACCTATCAATCGGTGGCCAGGCATTTTCTTGGTCAGTTTGATAGGAAATCCAAAAAGACCCGGGCGGAACGGCTGCTGCATGAGATTTATGATATTGTTATTGACAAGGAACAGCCTGCTTCTGCCCGGGTACAGGCGGCGGAATGGTTAAGGAGGGTGGCTTATGGGGATATACCGAAACCGCCGCAGGTGGTCCAGGTTATTGATGTGTTGAGGGAGAAGCTGCCAGAGGATGATTTTGCTAAACTGGTGAAATATTTGAAAGGAGGAGATATTGAGGATGCTGAAATTCGTGAATCTACCGACGATTGATGTTGATGATGTAAATAGATATGAGCGGCTGCTTAACCGGCAGCTTATGGTTTTGCTTGTTGTGTATAAAAGGGGCCGCGCCACAACCCAGGAAATAACGGATGATTTAGGCTATGGTGATACAAACACGGTGCGGCAGATGACATATATTTTATATCATGACGGTTTTCTGGATAAGTTGGATAGAGGGGTGTTTGTTCTTGGAGAAAATGGTAAGTTGGTCATTGAGAAGCTGAAAGGTTATTTATGCGGGTTGGATGGTTCTTCCGAGGATCTTCAAAACAGCGGATCAGAGGGTTAATGCTCTTATTGAGAATAAAAAAGGGCCGGCTGTTCACAACCGACCCTTTCTTTTATTGCAGCGTTGATAGAGCTACTATAATTAGAAAAGCTATCGTGCAAACTCCATAGATGAGCCAGCCATAGATTATCCAGTCTTTTTTCATTAGTATTTCCCTATCTTATTTTATTCCAGAAGTTGTCTATGTGTTCTGATATGTCTGAATCGGGTGGGTCTGTAACTGGCATAAGGAAGGCTATAGCGTGCCAGTTTTCATTGGGTAGGAGCTTTTTTCTGATTAAATAGAAATGGAGGAGTTCGCTGCTTGGAGATTTAAATAGTTTTGGTGTAATGGTTTTTTCTAAATCTTTCTGTTGTCCGCACAGGATGAAATAAGCTTTCTTTAATTTGTTGAGAAGCTCTGGATCGAACTTGGCTTCTGTTTTTTGCAGTATATCAATTGGTTCATCCTCTGGAAAACCATAAATATTATTTACTTCGATGAGGTTTTCCACATCTATATACTTTTCCAGCGGGGCCTTGAAGGCGATATTTTTCTCTTTGATTAGATAAGTAATACCGCTTTCGTCCTGTGTTATTTTTTCTGCTGTAATTTCTATATCGGCAAGGTCTTTCTTGCTTGGTTTGAAAAGTTTTTTTGCGTTCTCTCTGTGGATTAAGATTTCACCATTTGATTTTACGTCGTTTTCTACAACAACGATCATAGCCATATTGCCGTTTGTAGCAACGTATCTGGTATACCTATCGAATGTTTTTACCTGGATATACTCAATGTTTCTACCGAGCCCGTCTTTTGCGCAAATATCTGATAGAGCATATAAGACTGTGGGATGCAAGATGATTGATTTCATTTTTTTCTCCTTTGCTGTTGAATATTTATACAAATACTACTAAATGGACTGTGCAGATCCCAGCAAGGATAAAAAATTTGCCCGCCTGCTATGAGACAAGCGGGCAACTTGTTTCATGAAAACGCCTTCTTGACATAAGGCCTCCAGTTCCAGTTATCATTTTCCACCACACACATAAAGCCTGTGTGGTGAATGAACGTAACTCCTTCCATGCCCTCGCATCGGCGAAAGTCAATGTCTGCGTCTGGCGCGTTGTCTACCCGGGTAAGCGTGAAACCAGGCCCACGCTCGTTTGGGGCAATAACAATGTTAAGACCATGTTGTCTGGCAAAAGCAAACCGTGCAATATTGGCCTTCTTTCTTGTGATAGCGACTTGTATACCATCATATTCATCAACTTGCATTTCCGAAAGATGATCCTCAAACTTGTGGATGCTGTCTATGATATGTTCACCAATACTCCGCATAATACTGTAGAGCGGAGATTCCGGTCGTGTAACCTCGTGTCCGCTTAGGGGCCAAGTTATTTCTTTTATCTTGCTGAATTCTTGCAAGATGATTCCCCCTATAGGGTCTCCCAATTCCTGCAGTTGGCGCGGTTCAAGGCCGTAGTTCCGCGCCAGTTTAGGGAATCCCTGTGTATCTTGGATGTTGAGGTTATTCCACCAAGGGAAAACATCAAAGAAGTCGCTACGGCCGAAAATAGCCGATGCAACTAGGTGAAGTGAGCACGGCAAACTTGAGTCGTGGTGATGGTCGAAGTTGTTAAGCTTCGAGTTAAACTGACCGCCTATGTCAACAACTGCGACTTTTGGATCGCTTAATTCAGTCTCGCTTACCTCATTGCGGCGCTCAATGATTGGAGCGCCAGCCGCCGCTAAAAGTAGACAGCAAGCCAGGAAATCGTCACGGTGAGCCTGACCTGAATGGGTGATGATTTTCTCATACATCTTTGGACTCCTTTTGGTTTTAGAGTTATGGGTTTTAGATTTTAATAGGCAATTTCTTTTACATTTCTTGGACTAATGACGATGACTCCCGAGATTAAGTTGGAACCGTTATACTCAATAATTCCAACATGAATCTTATTATAAATTATTCTTCCGACCAATGGCAAAACGCCCGCGTATTGAGCCATTACCATGTTGTGGTGCTCCAGAGCTTTCCATAATTCTTTTGTTTGCTGAACAATATCATCCGTTGGCTCAACCTTGAGCTGTCGGATGACCTCGTCAATATTTTCATTCCACTTCTTCATTTTGTGGCCTCCTTAAAATATTTTGGTTAAGAGTTTGTTATTGTTTTTTCCTGGATGTGTCGCATTTAGTATACAACTGTAACATAAATGCGACAGTTTTGTTACAGTTTTTTAGCATCCTTTGCTGGTTGCGGTTATATCAAGGTTCCATCACTCCTTCGTTTATGATTTCAGCATTGATCTTCTGTCTCCTGAACATTTTTTCAAGCCTCTCTGCTTCCTTGTATAGGGATGCTGTTGAATAGTGAACTGACCCATACTCTTCCAGCTCGTTTTCGTGTTCATCCAGTACTGTCAAGTACCAAACTGGTGTTTCCCCTGCTGGTGATAGTCCGCCACTAAAGGGGCCATCGATGATAATATAGCGTTTTTTCATTTTAGGCCTCCTGAAATAAGGTATTTAGTGCTGCATTTGGAGTTATCAGATCAGGCATTTCACCCATTCTTTCAAAACTGTAAAAGCTTCCGTCTGCGCATATAATGATGTGATCAAGCATTTCAAACTGTAAAATTATAGCTGCGGCTTTGATTATTTTTGTAATAGCCCTGTCTTCGGGGCTTGGCTGGCACGTTCCACTTGGATGGTTGTGAAAGAGGATGAAATTGGTAGCGGTTTGGTACTGTAAAATACGTTTGAATAGTACTTTTAAATCTATATCTACTTTATTAATGCCTCCTCTATGTACCTCTTCAACACCGAGCACTTTGTTTGATGTGTTAAGTACAATGATTCCTAATATTTCTTGATCTTCGAGGCCGTAGTGCTCGATATATGGGATAATATCTTCCGCACGTCTAACCCTTGGTTTGCTTTCGGAGACCATTGCTTTGGCCATTTTTCTTAATTCCTCGAGCTTTTGCTTGTATGAGCTATGCATTGAGAGCCTCCCTTTTTAAGGTTCCCGACTTGCTTGTATCTGAATTTAACGATTTTCCCCATTATTGTCAAGTATTTTTTACAAATTAAAGCTTAATTAAGCCTGATTTTCGTGGCTTCCAGGGCTATTTTGAGCTTCCACAGGCGTAAAGCTTTGGCTTTTTGCCCGAGAGAACGGGCGATAAGGTACTGGTTTTCCAGATTCTGGATGATTTTAATGGTTTTGGGGTTCATTTTGGGTCTCTCCTGGGTTGTTTTTCCTGGGGTCCGTACATGAAAACGCTTGTGATTTCTTCGTTTTTGACTTGGAAATAGATTTCCCACCCGGTTTTTAGCTGTTTCAGGCCGGGTTTAAAGTGGTTTTCGGTGAGGATGTAGTAGTTTTGGCCTGATTTGACAACAATAGCGTCTTTGCTTTGGGATAGATCGGTTTGAATGATGCCTTTTTTCCACATCGTTTACCTCCAGTTTTTGTGTTTTTATGGGTTATCGGCTCTTTTTCGGGTAGGCTTAAGTGGTTTTTTAGTCTGGATATGCGAAAATGTATAAATATAAATCCATAGGGGTTGTTTTCCAGGATTTTCGGGTAATTTTATGTATAAATATACAGTTTTTTGCATATTTATACAATAATGGGTTTAAATTAGGGTATTTTCTGGTGGATTTTGGGGAATTGGATGGGTTTAGGAAGGAAATTGGAGGTCTGTTTGGTGGGGTTTGTATAAATATTCAATGGTAGCGGTTGTTTCCCGGGATTTTGGGATACTTTTTTGTATATTTATGCAATTTTCTGTATAAATATACACCATAATGGTGGTGGATTTTATAGGGTTGGCGGACTCTTAATCAGCCTGCAATTTTTTATGGTTTCACGTGGAACGGTTTTGTGCTGCCGTTCAAGCTGGATTTTGTGGGGCCTGAATTTTAGGCGTGCTTATGATGGCTGCTATAGGCTCGATCTGGATATAAAAAAAACCCCGCGGCCGAATGGGCAAAACCGCGGGGCCTGGGGATGTGTGGAAGGTTTTATTCTTATCCCGCCGCAGCCCATTCTTTTTATGCCTGCCCACCGCTGCGGCGCCGGTAGGCAAGCAATCCCAAGATGGTTCGATTCAAATGGGAAAAATTCTCTCGCAGAGACGCAGAGAAAAAAGGATCGTCTATATCTCTGCAAGAGACAAAAAAAATTACCTGCCCGCCGTCCGTGGCAGGCAGGTAAAAGAGGGAGCTACTCCTTTGGTTCGCATCTGTTCGGAACCCATACGGGAGATTTCTCTCCCAACTCGGGCGCTACTCGGCACCACACATAGCGCAGAGCCCCTATCTTCGAGTTCTGGGGCGACATTACAATCGCATGAAGCGCTCCGCATTCTTCGCAAGTCGCCTCTGATTTGGGGTCGAACCAGTTAGCCACGAACTGGAGCTTGCCCTTGCAAGAGGGCTCTAGACACTGTTCTGGCAAGTGCCTTGCCCTATCCTTATACCTGAAAGCCATGATTCGTCTCCTTCATCTTTCCGCGGCCGCCCATTCTTTTTTATCCGCTCTCCCGCCCGGCCGCTTCTGGCAGAAGAGCGGAAATCCAGAGTGGTTCGATTCAAACAAATAGGTTCCCACCCGCACCACGCAGCCGCGCCAAAGGGGCGGGCTTTCCAAGAAGCGGGTGGGAGATAAGAACTAGCTATTCCAGGCCCCAACTGGGAGGCTCGGAGAGGCTCCAATCCTCTACGTCAAACCACGTTCCGTGGGAATGGGCATAGTCTTTTACCGCCCCCCAGTCATGGTTGTGGCCTGGCTCTTCTACGGCCAGGTGAATGAAAGAATCCCTATAGGGGTTGTCCCACTTTGGATTGCGCCAACCTACCGCTGGGCATCCGCATGGAAGCTCCAGCAAGCAAATTTCCTGATCGTGGCCGAAGTCTCGCGTGTCAACTTCGAACCACACCTTTCTTTCCGCGTCTGGGTGTTCGCATTCCCAAACCCGCGAGTGGTAGTTTCCCCCGTTGTTGTGGCGAATATCGTCGCCACAATTGCATTCTTCGTAAAAGACCAACTTGGCCTTCCACGAAGTTTTTCCAATAACGTGATTCCCGAAACTCATTTTTGACCTCCTTTTATTTTTTACCGCCCGCCGCCGTCCCTGAAGCAGCGGGCGGAAAGTGGCTAACGAATGCGGATCACGTCAACGTCGTCCTCCGGGCGAACCTCCGCAAGATCGCCCGAATCGAACCCCTCCGTTCCATCGGCGGGGTTGAAATAAGAGTAGTAAACCGGAATCTCCGTACCGTGTTTGTCCACATAGATGGTCGCGATCAAGTCTCCAAGTATAGGATCGTCACTGTTCAACGGGACGAAATCCACATCCCGCAAAACAATCTGGTAAGTGCCAGGCTCAAGTTTGTGCAAATCGCTTACTCTCATAACAGGCCTCCTTTATTTAATTAACTTCTTCCCTGTTTTTGTATCTACCACAACTACCTTCACTGGTTTGCACCAGTGGGGTCCATGGTTGTGGTGTAAGGCGGTATTGATCGCTACAGCCTTATAATCCGTTCTGAATTCGTAGGTAACCTTGCCATCCGTCAAAAAAGTTACCTTGTACCGACCTTCCA
>Ga0256830_1000405_pt1 | contig 35750 bp, 35 predicted proteins | sample 128326metaG_FD_190537 | JGI IMG/M metagenome (GOLD analysis project Ga0256830, IMG submission 190537) | Hydrothermal vent microbial communities from Lau Basin, Pacific Ocean - 128-326 | ecosystem: Environmental > Aquatic > Marine > Hydrothermal vents | place: Pacific Ocean: Lau Basin | collected...
GATAACCAAGCCGCTGAAATATTAAACACTGAGCGGCAGAAGCTGTTTAACCTGATTTTTGAGCAGGATAAAAAACGAGCATAATAACTACCCCCGTTTCAGACTCATTTGTCTATTGGAAAATACTAGCAGTACCAAATTGTGCACTAGCACTGTTCCAAAAAGAAGGATCACGAGCCCAATCCATATTCAAAGAAAGATTCGAGCCTTGTGTCGGGCCTGGTTGCAAAGGTTCGTAACAAGCGCTAGATTGAAACATTTCACTACAGCCTGGCACCGCCAACCCACCGGGATCCGTAAACAGCAGCGAATTATTGTGCACATAGATATACCGATTCTGCGTCACCGGCTGCTCCAATCGTCCCAAGAACGGATCTACACTGATGAACCTTCCTAAACTAGGATCATAATACCGTGCTCGTAAATAGATCAATCCACTTTCCGGTTCCGTCATTTCACCAGTATAACCATAATGGCCGTTACTCGCTAGTATCCCTGTTTGCTCTACACTGCGCTGGCCAAAGGTGTCGTAGCTTGAGGTAGATTGCACTTTACCCGCCATGTCTACCGTATAACGCACACTGCCCAGGTTCCATCGGTTAAATAGTATAAGTCCTGACTGCGGTCTGTGGTTGAGCCTTCTTCTTTTAATATCTGTCCGCCTCCGTGCACGTAGGTCGCGGTGATATTCATGCTGGTGTCGGCTTCCACCAAGGTGCGGGGAAACCCAAAAATCTGCGCGCTGATATAACGCGTGGTCACTCCGTTGACGGTTTTGGTTTTACGCACCTTTAGGGCATCATAGGTATAACTGATGACATAGCCCGGTTTGCTCAAGCTCACCAACATGCCACGATCATCATAGCTATAGGTAGTGGTTCCGTCTATGGTATGGGCGCGACTGGTAATGCGACCTGCCGCATCATAGCCGTAACTTTCTTGCTCGGTGCCATTGTACAATACGCGGCTGAGTCGATTGCTGTTGGCTACATATTCGTAGGTGTAACTTCCGTAGCTTTTCTCTCCGGCCATTACATCGGTATTGCCTTTGGTGTTGATTATTTTTTCTTCTACGCGGTTACCAAATACATCGTAACGGTATTCGGTATGGCGGCCATTGGCTTCGGTGACGGTTTTTACGCGTTCGTTGGTATCATATTCATAATAGGTGGTTCCTCGGCTCACTGCTGTGGTATGGGTGATGCTTTTATACAAACGACTCGCGGGTACATATTCATAGCGGTCACTAAAAAGCAATCCACCATTCGCATTTTTGTAACTGACTTCTTCGATCTGGCCAGTGAGACTGCTGAATGCTATTGAGCGACTTATTCCGTTAGGATAGCTAATGCCGGACTGCCGCCCTCTGGCATCATATCCATAGTCGGTGATTTCGTCCGCCGCGCCGCAAACGGTGCCTGCGTTGTTTTCATATAATCGTCCTGTGCGGGTTAAGCGGCCATCGGCATCATATTGGTAACAGACGCGACCATTGCCTGGGTATACAATCCAGGTCAGACGATCTTTGTGGTCATAAGAAAAACGCAATATAGGTGCAGCCTCGCCAAAGTCGGTGATGCTTTGCAAGCGGTCAAAGGTGTCATAGCCAAAAATTGTTTCACCTTCGGGTGATGTAATTCTTTCTAATTGGCTGGTTAAATCATAGTAAAAGTTATAGGTAGGTATATTGGTACTGTCTAACAACTCAATTTTCGATAAGCGATTAATGGCGTCATAATGCGTCTTAATGCGATTGCCCGTGGGCTCCGTGCGGGTGACCGTACCAGCACTTATATCATAACTGTATTCAGTGGTGGCGATACTGCCTAGAGCCGTACTACTGCCTACCCATAAAGCGATCGACAATATACCCGCTAATGATCTTGTGGTTTTCTGCCCTGTCAATACACTCACTCCACGACCTCTCTTTATTAATGTTACTTTTTGATATTTTATTCGGAAATGGAGATAAAATCACCACGCACAATTTCTATGCAGAATGGAGCAATTTTCAGGTACTAAGGAACGGTCACGAAATAACTTATGGTGAAGATCGGTATAGCCGTCTTGTTTTTTGTTTGCGAAGCCACGGGATTTAGGCCCGACAAGTTCTCTATCTTTTGAATTGACCGGGCGAAAGTCCCGATAGACTTCTAAGTTATTTTATTCTTGGGAGTATTCATGTCAAGTGCACCCAGAACGCTTTGTTGTTCGTCAAAGACAAAATACCGTGGATACAACTCTGCAACTTATTCCTCTACATTAAGCCGGTATGCCCCAGGGGCGATTCCCAGCTCTCTTTTAAATGCTTTATTGAAAGCCGCTTCAGATCGGTAACCAACATCTGCTGAGATCTGCGCAATGCTGGCCTTCGATTTATGTAGCTGCTGCTGTGCTTGATATAGGCGATAGCGGGTTAGATATGCCATCGGCGTGGAACCCAGTTTTTCTTTGAAGCGTGCAGAAAAGACGGCGCGGGACATACCTGTCTGTTTGGCCAGTTCAGCGACACTCCACTCGCGTTGGAACTGCTGGTGAATGAGCCGGATGGCAGCACAAAGTTTTTCGTCTGCCACAGCTCCTCGCCAAGCAATCTCACCTTGCACATCGGAAAGCCAGTAGGCCCGCAGGGTCTGGATGAAGAAGATATCTGCCAACCGATCCACCATCATGGAGGAACCAAGGCTTGGCTGATCAGTCTCGTGGGCTAACAGTTCGATTGTTGCTACCAGGGCGTTGAGTTCCTGCTCATTGACCTTGAAATGGATTAGTGGCGGTAGTAGATCCAGCATCGGCGGATAGCTATTATTGGCAAAGATAAAACGCCCGCCGATAATAGTACTTCGTTCACCACCACCGCCATAGCGCAGTAGGCGACCCTCTAGGTCGTTGAGCACGTCGGCAAATTCAATCGTCTCGCTAAGCTTTGTATCCCGTAACCGAAAGGCATCACCTCGCGTCAATAGGTAGCAGCTCCCCTGCTCCAATTTAATGGGCGCTTCACCGTTATTAAGATCAAGATAACAACTCCCTTGGGTGACAATGCCAAATTTAGTGTGCTGGTAACGGATGAAATCCAAGCCCCAGGGCGCGCTCAATTCCACCCGAGTATAGACCGCCTGTTTAACTTTTAATGTTGGGAAAAATGACTGTAGTGAATCCATAAAAAAGACGCTCGCACAAAAAATCAAGACGCTGGGGAATAGCCTAATGGACGCCTATCCCTTACCGTAGTTTGACAGGATAACAACAAACAGGAGTAAACAACATGGAGTTGGGTTTAACCGGAAAAAAAGTACTCATTACGGGTGGCACACGGGGTATTGGGCATGCCACGGCAATGGCATTTGCCAAGGAGGGGGCGAATATAGCGCTATGTGGCCGCAACCCGGAACATGTGAATACCACATTAGAACAGCTACACGCCATAGGTATCAAGGCCTATGGCAAGGCACTGGATGTGAGTGATTATGACGCGCTACAGGGCTGGATCAAACAATCCGCCCAGCAACTGGGTGGCATTGATATTGTGATGGCCTGCCCTAGTGCCTTTGGTGTAGGCGCCACGATGGACGATTGGCAAGCTGGTTATGCAGTGGATTTGATGGGTACCATCAAAACTATCGAAGCCGCAATGCCCTATTTGGAACAGGTGGCCAAAGATGGCAACGATGCTGCCATTTTGATGATGTCCAGTGCCGCTATCGCCGAAACCGATATGGAGAGCGCCTACGCCGCTTACAAGGCCGGATTAATCCATTACGCCAAAGGACTGGCACGACGGTTAGCACCGCAGGGGATACGCGTAAATACTTTGTCACCAGGTACCATTTATGTGGAAGAAGGTTTTTGGGGTAATACTAAACGTCACATGCCAGAACTTTATGCGCACTTCTATGCGCGCAACCCGATGGGCCGCATGGGGGAACCGGACGAGATTGCTAAACCAGCACTTTTCCTTTGCTCACCCGCAGCATCGTTTATCACCGGAAGCAATCTAGTCGTAGATGGCGGTTGGACCAGCCGGGTGAACTATTGATTGCACTATTGACTGCACATCAAGAGGGACTTAGCTGATTTATATTGAGGTGGGGGTGATAGCCCTCCCCCACCTTAAGAATAAGAAAAACCTTATCCGGCGGAGTTTGCGGCAACATATCGTAAACCATGCTATGGAATAAGCCCTACTTTGAGATCATTGGCCTGATAGATGACCTGCTCATTGTGAATTACCACCCCATCAGCGACCCCTAGCGACATCGGTTTGCTGAACACTCGCTTGATATCTAATCGGTATTGGATTGATCCTGCATCAGGGAATACCTGTCCGCTAAATTTTACTTTACCTACGCCCAAGGCGCGTCCTCTACCCGGCAGGCCGGACCAACCCAGAAACACCCCAACAAGTTGCCACAAAGCATCAAGCCCCAAGCATCCCGGCATGACCGGATCGCCTTTAAAATGGCAGTCAAAAAACCAATGATCTGGGCGAATATTTAAGACTCCCTCAATAATGCCTCGATCGAAATGTCCGCCATTGGCAGTAAAACGAATCCCAAAATAGCTTCCAGGCTGCAATATTTGCACATCACATACCCGTGATTGAGCACCGCTAAGTTGTAAGCCGTGAGGACTAATAAACACCGCCTGAGTTCCATCGGGAATCACGGGGTAAGGCGTCGCCCTATCCTCAGTGATTTGCAAATAGGAATGCACCGCATGTCTTAGTATTTTGCACGGATCAGAATACTCCAAGGTTAATCCAAAGCGTTCCAGGCCCGGCGCGGTTAGTGTGGGTTGAAATGCTGGGTAAGTGCAGATCATCGATTATTCCTCTAAAACTTCCCTACTCATCGTTAATAATAATACAATATATTACGATCTATTATTAATAAACTACTTGAAAACGATTGGAGTGTGATCTCGATGCACGACAGGAGATATGCTCATTTATGTTGAGCATCCTAAATTTTTAACGGAACGCCAACGACAATTGGCGACCCGTTTTCTGACACAGTTGATTGTGAGCTACAAAATATACTGGAGCTTATTCTAGTGGTAATGCAGAAATCGACGTTTGAGACAGTTGCACGATTCGTAGAGTGTACTGAGTATTGCTGTTTTACACTGCTTATATTCGTTTCGAAGCGGATTTGTACACAGCATTTCGTTCCCTTTTACCAACCGTGATAACGGTAACCGTGATAGTCTGGTTATTTACTTGATAAACCAATCGATACCCAGCTGATCTTAATTTAATTTTGTATCTGTCATTAGAGCCAGAAAGCTTGGCTGATATTATTTTAGGTTCGATTAAACGTTCTTCAAGTTTTTTCTTAAATTGCTTTTTAACGGAGTTATCTAAATTTTCCCATTCTTTTAACGCATCCTCCAAGAAGACTAGCTCATAAGTCATCCAATGAAACCTTTATTTTCTTTTGCCCAACACGAGCATCAGAAATTTGGTTCAACTCAACATCTTCAAGTTTATCAATCAACGCCTCGTAAGCTTCAGTTGGAACGCAATAGAAAGCAGGCTTGTTATGATTCAAAACAACAACAGGGAAACCTTCTCCGGCTTTCACTGCTGCCATGGGGTTCTTTTTCAACTCCGTCACGCTTACAGAGATGTTTGATAATATTTCTTTGGTATCCATCACAAGCCTGCTTTCTCAAATATGACCTAAAAAATGGTATAATATAGCTCATTATCGTCCCGAAAACAATTTAATGAACCTAAAAATAGGTCTATTTGTGAAATATTTGAAGCCTCTTGGACGAAAGTCCTGTATTACTACCCTGTTTTCTATAAGTGGACGAAAACCTTTCGTATACCCCGCATGCTTAAATAACGCTCGCCAATACCCGTCATCTGTTTTTTTATTATTTTTCCTTTTTATTATCAACCTGAGGAATTAACCAGGAAAAGCTTTTGTGTTTCTTTTAAAGCAGACTACTGACGGTTATACTCACTGTGCAAAACCTGCAAACAGATGGCGCACAAACAACCATCAAACTGTGCGCTCACATAATCGCTTTGCTCTGGGGACAGATACACCGTTTGACACTGGCACAACAGAATTGAGCCTGACTTGCATTCAAATTCCGCGTTGCAGCGAGGGCAATGTTTGGTTTTGTGTTTATGAATTGTTGGCATGATGTTTATTGTATACCGCGGCGTGAATCAGTGACTTTGCGCATAACATCTGCTGGTGCCCCCTGTTCTCGGACAGCCTCCTAGCTCCCAGCTTTAAACTGGCGTATTTGTCGGCGTTCTTTTTTATTCGGTTTGTTGATTGATTTGGGAAACTGGACATTTAACCGTCTCAGTTCAGCCATTTCTTCCTGGCGCTGCAAACTCTCGGCGGTTTCTTCATACATCGTCTGGGCTATACTGGCGGGACCACGTTTATCCCTGAGTTTTTCTACTATAACCGTACGTGTCGAATGCGCCATTGAAAGTGTAATCACCATCCCCACTTTTATCTTTTTACTCGATTTAACGCGAGTATCATCTACATGCACCTTGCCACCGTTAATGGCTTCTGCGGCAAGACCTCGGGTTTTAAAAAACCGCGCAGCCCATAACCACTTATCTAAACGTACTGGCTCACTTAACTCTTTTATCTGCATAATTATTGCTTTTCATCAAAAGATCTTATGGTCTATGCTATCATTTTTGGCCCGCTTAAAATAACAGCAAGGACTATCATACGACATGGCGATTGAAATTGAACGAAAATTTAGAATTCTAAACGATGAATGGAAAAGCAGTATAGTAAAAAGTACCCTATTTCGCCAAGGCTACTTAGGGACTGACAAATTATCCTCAACCCGTATTCGAATTTCTAATAATAGCGCTTTTTTAAACATCAAAAGCGCAACTTTGGGCATTTTTCGCAACGAATATGAATATGAAATTCCATTATCTGATGCCACCGAAATGTTAGCAAACCTCTGCCATAAACCGCTGATTGAAAAAACCCGCTATTATGTCGAACACACTGGACATACCTGGGAAATTGATGTCTTTGAGGGCGATAATAAAGGCCTTATAGTGGCAGAAATTGAACTGCAAAACGAAGCTGAAATTTTTGCGAAACCCAGTTGGATCGGCGCAGAAGTTTCGCACGATCAACGATATTACAATGTGTGCTTAGTCAGCCACCCCTATAAAGACTGGACGGATAAATAGACAAATTAATGAGAACGCTTAAACCCACGGCTAAACGACTGCTCCAGCGTGTCCTGCTGATTTTTTTACTAAGTTGCATCCTTCTTGCCTGCGCTAAACCCAAGGAAGAAAGCATTCGCTTTGGCTTGTCAAATATGCCGGTAAAATTAGACCCTCGGTTTGCAACGGATGCAGCTTCCTATCGAGTCAGTCGCTTGCTTTATCGAAGTTTAGTCGATTTTGATGAATCTAAAAAAGTCATCCCTTCAATTGCCGATTGGGAACAAGTTTCCGCCAAGCACTTTCGGTTTACGTTAAAAAGTAATTTATCTGAATTTCACCACGGATTACCCCTAACCAGTGCCGACGTAAAGAGCACCTATGAATCTGTATTAAATAAAGATAACGCCTCACCACATCGCACATCTCTAACCCTCATCGAAACAATAGCAACACCTGATGAAAATACCATAGACTTCACGCTCAACCGGGCCGATCCCCTCTTTCCAAGCTATCTGGTTATTGGAATTTTACCCAAGAAATTAATCGCTGCAAAACACGATTTTTCTCGCAACCCAATAGGCTCGGGGGCTTACCAGTTTATAGACTGGCCAGAAGACGGAATACTCAACATACAACGCAGAAAGGATAAACAGCTGGTAAAATTTATTCACGTACCTAACCCCACCGTACGAGTATTAAAACTAATGCGTGGTGAAATCGACATGCTACAAAACGACTTGCCACCCGAGCTTATCAATTTTCTTGGTGAAAAACCGGATATCAAAATACAAAAACAAAAAGGGACTAATTTTGCGTATCTCGGTTTTAACCTGGAAGATAAAACAAGCGGCGATATCGAAATCCGCAAAGCCATCGCTCATGGTATTGATAGAGCGGAGATTATACAATATGTATTTGCTCAGTCAGCACGTAAAGCCAATGCGCTTTTACCCCCTGATCACTGGGCAGGAAATAATAGCCTCGTGGAATACGAATATAATCCAGAAAAAGCTCAACAAATTTTACGCAATGCCGGATATGAAAAAGACAGTATTACTCTAATTTACAAGACATCCAATGACCCTTTTCGAATTCGAGTAGCGACCATACTGCAAGCACAACTGGCTAAAATTGGCATCCAAGTAGAAATCATGAGCTTTGACTGGGGAACGTTTTACGGCGATATAAAAAAGGGGCGTTTTCAATTATACAGCCTTGCTTGGATAGGCATAAAAACACCTGACATTTTTCGTTATGCATTTCATAGTGCAGCCATACCACCCAATGGCGCTAACCGCGGACGTTTCAATGATTCCGAGGTAGACAAACTCATTGAACTTGCCGAAAAACAAACAAGCTATGAGGAACAAGCAAATTACTATCGCCAATTGCAAGCAGAGCTATTAGCCAAGCTACCTTATGTTCCTTTATGGTATGAAGATCATTTCTTTATTTCTTACAACAATATTACGAATTACACATTACCCGCAGATGGCAACTATGATGGACTGCTAACGGTTAAAAAGTCTCTTTAGGTGAAAGAGCCTTTGATGATAAAGCAAAGACCCTTATCCCATTCTATTGCAAATAACGAGTACTGCAAAGCAAGTATTGGGAGTACTAGCGCGTTGCTTCTACTTCTAAATTAATCGTTATCTCATCACCGATTGCAGGCAAACCAAACTTCATTCCAAAATCAGAACGTTTAACCGAACCATGTGCATTGAAACCACAGATTTCCGTAATTTTTGGATTAAAAGGATGCTTACCGCACTTAATATCAGGTACATCTAGAGTAATTGATTTAGTCACACCCATAATAGTTAAGTCACCAGTAACCTTCGCTTTGGATTTTCCAGAAAATATGACCTTGGTTGACTTAAACGTAATATCCGGAAACTCAGCCACATTGAAAAAATCAGGAGATCTTAAATGCTTATCCCGCTTTTCAAAACCTGTATAAATTGACGCAGCATCAATGGTGATATTGACGGAACCCGACTTACCTAAATCCATTTCTAATGTACCCGTAGTCTTGGCAAATTGACCATACATTGTAGAAAAACCAAGATGACTAACCGTAAAGTTAGGATAAGTATGAGAAGAATCTATCTTGTATGATGCCGCATTGGCAATAACCGGTAAAACCAAAAATGAAACCAGTAAAAATTTACGCACTATTTTTTCTCCTTGTAGTTTCCATTTCGAGTTGTATGTAAAATATTTTCTACTACAACCCATACTCACTTGCAATGCTATCAACATAACAATACAAAATTAACAATCGATGGATACCTTTACACAAACAATATGAGCTGCGCAAAGATAATAACAAACACCCATACGCTTCGGGCATATTAAACTAATACAACGACGATCCCTGACTTGAATAAACGATATACAGAGCAAGCAAACCAGGAGTCATACACAAAGCAAACCAAATAACCGCTTTCAACCACTTATTTTGATCGGCCGCCAATGCAATATTTGCCAGTACCAGGATCAACAACGATACGGCCAAAGCGATCCACGGAACTGTTGCATATATGACGGCAGCCACTCCGACCAGCGATAACACCAAGGCAGAATTAAAAGTAAACAGCTCTCCCGCTTCGCCAAAAGGTTTGCGGAGTAAATGCACGAGCAAAAAAGCCCCTGCACCCGCGCCAAAGGCAATCCCCATTTGACCTAACAATGCCGAAGCGCCCAAAATTGAACTTCCGCCTATCGTAAAACCTAAAGCCGAAATACCTGCACCAGCCGCCAGCGGGTTTTTTTTAGATAATGACAAGGCTGCAAAAATGATACAACCGACATACGCACCGGCCATACCCGCAATCGTCAAAGCTTCCAGCATATCTTCTTTGCGCGCTAAAACTGGCCAAAGCACCCATATAACCGCTGAAAGCGCAAAAAGCTGGTAACAAATTAACTGTCGTTTTCGAGCGACTGAACCGAAGCCAAATCCTATAGGCAAGGCCAGGCTAATCATGCTGAGGAGAACAATTTTTCGAGTTGAGGTAAGCGGTTGAAACTCAATGCCCACGGTAAGCAGAATCATTGTTAAGAACCCCGCAAATACCGCAAGCCCCTTCCAACTATCTCTATTACCCGGAATCGAAATAAAAAGAAAAGTAAGAACTAAAGCGACAACAAAAGGCGCAACACCACCTTGTATTGCCGGATTATCCAGTAAATTATCCATTATCAACAGTAATCCATAATACTCTGATCATAAAACACTCTAAGTAATAACAACTCCCCGAATGGCCATAAGCGAGTGTTGATAGCGCTTAAACAAAATCTAATATAGCCAATAGTTTAGAACTATTCTAGCTAAATTTCACGTCAATAAATCTAGCATTTAAAATCTAGGAGCTTGTCTGAGAACAGCGATTCAATTCACCATTGAGAATTGTGACCACATATGACTGACCACCTATACGCGAAATAGTTGCTAGGTTAAATATGCCATCACCAAGTTTCAAATACTGAGCATTCAAACTTCGTTTTGTTACACTAAACTGCTACAGTCAAATGCTATCTTTTTGTCATAATGGATGAGCAATGAAACGCAAAGCTTTCTTTTTTTCAATCACCCTATTTGCAATTTACAGCATGCCGAGTGTCCATGCGGAGGGAAATGGATTAACATTACATCATGCGTTTCAATTAGCAGTAGAAAGAGACTCAGCATTAGCCGCTGCCCGGTATTCACTGCAAGCCATTCAACAAAAAGTACCTGAAGCAAGATCCGCCCTACTTCCTAGCCTTAGCTCTACAGCCAGTATCGCTTACAATTATTCACAAACTGATATTACCGGGTTTGCTGTCACCCGAAACTACGATAGCAACAACCTATCATTGAATCTGACTCAGACCTTATTTCGTCTTGATGACTTCATCAATTTGCAACAAGCTAAACTTCTGATTGAACAAGAAAGCAACAAATTTCAAGCCAGCCTGCAAGACCTTATTCTGCGGGTTGCAGAAAGCTATTTTGATGTATTGTCCGCACATGAAAGCCTAGCCGTAGCACAAGCAGAAAAAAAAGCTTTTGCTGGCAGCTTAGATCGAGCCAAGGCAACATACCGAATTGGTACCACGACCATAACCGATAAACTTGAAGCGCAAGCTCGCTTTGATCTTTCAGTCGCTAATGTATTATCCAGTGAAAATAATTACGCGGTCGCACTCCACACACTCGCCAGCATTATTGAACAAACACCGACCCGGCTAAGTAAACTCATTCCAAATTCTGATTTTTCAAACTTAATAGAACAACGATCCATGCAAACCTGGGTTGACATTGCTCTTTCTCATAATTTTGAAATCTTACAATCAACGGCCGCTTACCAAGCCGCGCAAAAAAACATGAAAAAATTGAGAGCGCAGCACTTCCCTAGCTTAGACCTCGTAGGAAGTGGAAACCGCAGCACCTCACAATCTCAATTCAGTACCGCAGGGCAAGATATTACGTTTAGCCAAGTGTCCATTAACCTGCAACTTACCATTCCACTCTACTCTGGCGGACTCACCTCAGCCAGGGTCAAACAAGCCATCGCTGAAAAAGAACGTAATAAAGAACAACTCGAAGCCAGCAAACGAAAGATTGCTTTGCAAACCAAAAAAAATTATTTAGCCGTGGTCAATGGAGCACAGCAAATTAAAGCTTTACAGCAAGCACTCCTATCCAGTGCAAGTGCACTTAATGCAACAAAAACCGGGATTCAAGTGGGGGTCAGAACCAATTTAGACCTACTTAATTCACAACAGCAACACTTCAGCACCCAACGCGATCTCAGCGTTGCCAAGCATAGTTATCTGGTAAATATATTGCGTTTGCAAGCAAGTAGTGGAGAGCTAAAGGAAGAACACATCTTAGGCATGAGTCACTTATTAAAAAGTACACCCTAATACAGAAAAAAAAGCTCTTGAACATTGTCCAAGAGCTTTTACAAGAGAGCTACTCAAAATGTAGAATTGGGAGTTCTGAGTATTTTGTTACTTTTTAGAGAAAGTAATATGAGTATGTCTAACTAATTAACCACTTGCTAAAGGTAACAACACAAATAGCGCGACTGCTCCAGCAAACAACAGAACGGATAAAGTTTTTCCCATAATTGACTCCTAATATTATGCAAGTTAATAAAAAATAACGCCGCTTGAAAAACAGTGAGTAAAGGAGAGACATATCCTTAAAACTGTTTTTGCTAATATCCTTGCTAGCAGCAAGGTCAGGCAACATAACCTTAGCACTCACAAGGACTAAAGAGCAAGCTAATACCCATAAAAGTTTTATGGACTAGCCATTACCATTATTTATCACAAGGTCTTTTAAGTGGCTGTATTTTATGTATTTATTTGAGTATTTTACTCAGGTTAACAATCTGTTTCACCTATGCTCAGCGCTAAGCCCCCATGCTATGGTTATTTAAACCTGAGCTAACCTCTAGGGTTTCGGGTCAAAAAAATAATCCATAAACTCATCAACCCGCATGTTTTGAAATTTTTCTTGGGCACAATTAACGAGTGAACTTATTTTTTGCATTCGATCTGTAGTAAATATTCCCCTCATGTTTTCATGAAACTTTTTCATCAGCAAGGGCATGGCTTCTTCTCGTCGGCATTGATGACCTATTGGATAGTCCACGGCGATACGTTCGGTTGCCGTCCCGTCCTTGAAAAAAAGTTGTACTGCATTAGCAATCGCACGCTTTTGAGGGTCGAGATAATCTTGACTGAATTTTTTGTTTTCGATGACTTCCATTTTGGAGCGCAGTTGATCTATACGTTTATCCCTTGCGATTGAATCCTCATAATCATTTGCCGTGAGTCTGCCAAATAAAAGCGGAATGGCAACCATGTATTGTAAGCAATGGTCTCGATCCGCAGGATTATCTAATGGGCCGGTTTTGTCAATAATGCGTACCGCAGCCTCTTGAGTTTCGATGACTATTTTTTCAATATCGTTAAGCCGTGGTTTAATTTTTTGATGTAAAGCAAGTGCTGCTTCGACGGCAGTCTGCGCGTGAAACTCCGCCGGAAATGATATTTTGAATAATATATTTTCCATGACATAACTTGCAAACTCCTGCGGCAGAGAAAATGTTTTACGATTAAACAATACATCGTAGAAACCCCATTGCTTAGCACTTAGCGCAGAGGGATAACCCATTTCATCGGTCATCGCGATGAGTGCGAGCCGTACCCCACGACTTGTGGCATCACCTGCTGCCCAGCTTTTACGTGAACCAGTATTGGGTGCTTGACGATAAGTACGTAATGCACCACCATCAATCCATGCATTGGAGATCGCATTAATCACTTGTGTTCGATTACCACCGAGCATCGCTGTCGCCACTGCCGTCGTCGCAATGCGTACCAGGATCACATGATCCAAACCTATCCGATTAAAACTATTTTCTAAAGCCAGTACACCTTGTATCTCATACGCCTTAATCGCATAAGTGAGTACATCGTACAGGCTGAAATTGAGTTTATGGGATGTTTTATGCCTGCGACTTAAATAATCCGCTAACGCAAGTATGCCGCCAAAATTATCAGAGGGATGTCCCCACTCTGCGGCAAGCCAGGTATCATTGTAATCCAACCAACGGATCATCGCGCCTAGATTAAATGCCCCTTGCACAGGATCAAGCACGTAATTTGTGCCTGGAATACGCGTCCCATTATGCGTTGTTACGCCGGGTACAATCGGCCCTAGTAATTTTCGGCAAGCGGGATATTCTAGGGCAAGCATGGCGCAGCTTAAACTATCGAGCAAACAATAACGTGCTGTACTATAAGCAAGCTCACTGCTTATCTCTTTCTCTAGCACATACTCGGCTATCGCAGAGATTAATGAATCTGGCTCTGGTCTATTGGATAAACGAAAATCAGACACGAAGTAGTTACTCTTAATTAATAAACAAGCTAACGTTTTTCAAGTGCCAAAAATCTCCTTGCGCCGGGGCCAATATAATATGCACTAGGGCGTATCAAGGTATTATTCGCCCGTTGTTCAAAAATATGAGCTGCCCACCCGGTGATTCGCGAACAAACAAATATGGGAGTGTATAGAGCTAACGGTATGTTCATAAAGTAATATGTGGACGCACTGTAAAAATCCAAATTTGGAAAGAGTTTTTTTGTATCCCACATCATGGTCTCTATTGCTTCGGAAATCGGAAATATCTGTGTATCATTAGATTGCGCTGCGAGTTGTAAAGACCACTCTTTAATTATTGGACTTCGTGGATCTCCTTTGGCATAGACACGATGCCCAAATCCCATTATTTTTTCTTTATTCGCAAGCCGCTTCTTTAGCTTTGGTTCAACTTCTTCGACTGATGAAAAATCTTGGATCAATAACATAGCTTCTTCATTCGCACCACCATGTAGAGGACCGCGCAATGTTCCAATGGCAGTGGTAATAGCCGAGTAAAAATCTGATAAGGTTGACGCAGAGACTCGAGCTGCAAAAGTTGATGCATTATATTCATGTTCTGCATAAAGAGTTAAGGATGAATCCATTACCTTAACCTCGAGTTCATCGGGCTTATGCCCTTTCAGCAATGCGAGAAAATGTCCCGCTATTGATTTCTCTTCAGTATTTGTTTCGATACGCCTGCCGCTAAAATGAAAATGATACCAATACAGTAACATCGCGGGATATATCGCCAGCAAGCGAATGGCAATATCTTTTTGATCAGTGGAATCTTGTTCCGGTTCTAGACAGCCTAATGCCGATGTACCCGTGCGCAATACATCCATCGGATGTGCGTATTTCGGAATATGCTCTAATATATTTTTTAGCTCTTTAGGAAGATTACGTTTTTCAGCCAGTAGTTCATGCAAGATAGCAAGCTCAGTCTTACTCGGTAGTTCTCCTTCAAATAACAAATACGCGACTTCTTCAAAAGAGGCTTTACTCGCGAGATCGGCAATCGAATATCCTCGATAATTTAAACCTTCCCCCTCAACCCCAACCGTTGAAATTGCCGTAGAACCTGCGATAATATTGGAAAGACCAGCTCCTTTTGCATTACTCATAGGCTTTCTCCTTACTACGCTAAATTTTTGTCAGCGCGTTGCTCATGTTTTTCGTAATCTAATACTTCATATAATTCTTTTCGTGTTTGCATTTTATCGACGACATCTTTTTGCGTACCCTTTTTCCGGATGGCTTGATATACCTCCAGTGATGCGGCACTCATCGCACGAAATGCGGATAACGGATATAACACCATTTTAATCCCAGCGGCGCTTAGCTCATCAACAGTAAATAGCGGTGTTTTCCCAAACTCAGTTATATTTGCCAATACTGGTACTTGAATTTCACTGACGAATTCTTGGTACTCTTCCAGCGTTGAAAAGGCTTCCGCGAATATCATTTCTGCGCCCGCTTCCACATATGCTTGTGCGCGCTGAACAGCTGCTGAAAATCCTTCGACCGCATGCGCATCGGTACGCGCCATGATGACTAATCCTGTTTTTTCACTCGCGTTAACTGCAGCACTCATTCGTTGTTGCATTTTTTCAATCGCAACCAAATGTTTACCTGGCCGGTGGCCGCAACGTTTCAAATCCACTTGGTCTTCAATATGGATAGCCGCCGCACCCGCCTTGCTTAACACCTCTACCGTTTCCGCTGGATCGTCCCATGCGGTATCGGCATCAACCAGAAGTGGCAAACAACAAACTTGGCTAATTCGACGTACATCTTCAGCAACATCTTGTAAGCTTGTCAAACCTAAATCGGGTAAGCCGAAAGATGCATTTGCCACACCAGCACCGGATAAATAAAGTGATTCAAAACCAGAACGCTGCGCAAGTAATGCAGAATACGCGTTTATCGTACCCGCGATTTGCAGCGCACTTTGCTGATTGAGCAAGGCGCGAAATTGTATACCAGGTGTTGCTTGATTATTCATATTATTCCCATGACTTGTTATAACCAAAACCCTATAAATTTAATGACACATAGTTTAACCATCAAACTCCAATGCCTCGAATTGCTTAAAATACTCTAGCGCCTCTGGATTGGCGAGTGCATCCCTATTCTTAACCTCTTCATGATGAATAATATGACGTACTGCTAGCTCTACAATTTTCCCGCTAAGGGTTCTTGGGATATCTTTGACTGGTAATATTATTGCGGGTACATGGCGCGGCGTAGCATTGGCCCTGATGACTTGGCGAATTTTCCTTTGCAGGTTTTCATCCAATGTAATACCCTCTCGCAGCTTGACGAACAAGACCACACGAACATCGTCTTTCCACATTTGCCCTACGGCAATACTCTCTAATATTTGGGTTAATTTTTCAACTGGGCGGTAAATTTCCGCCGTGCCGATGCGCACACCACCGGGATTCAATACCGCATCAGATCGTCCATAAATACTAAGGCCGTTATGCTCAGTGATTTCGGCATAATCAGATTGTGCCCACACATTATAAAAACGGCTGAAATAGGCATCATGGTATTTTTTACCCTGTTCATCATTCCAAAAATAGATAGGCATTGAAGGAAAAGCAGCGCGACAAACTAATTCGCCTTTTTGCTGGATGATTGAATTTGCATTGTCATCATAAATAGCGACATCCATGCCTAGACCCTTACATTGCAACTCCCCACGATAAACCGGCAAAATGGAATTGCCTAATGCAAAACAAGAAATAATATCGGTTCCCCCAGATATCGAAGAAAGCTGTATATCTTGTTTTATATCCCGGTAGACATAATCAAACAATTCCGGCGATAATGGAGACCCGGTGGAAAGTATGCAGCGCAATGAAGATAAATCATGAGTTTTTCGCGGTTTGATATTCGCCTTTTCAAGCGCAGCGATATATTTTGCACTGGTGCCAAATATATTCACTTTTTCTTTTTCGATAATGTCAGCTAAGGCATTTTCATTGGGATAAAATGGCGAACCATCGTATAATACCAAGGTCGCGCCAACAGCCAAACTGCTCACCATCCAATTCCACATCATCCAGCCACAAGTTGTGTAATAAAAAATTCGTTCTGCTGCCTTTAGATCCGTATGGAGTAGTAACTCTTTTAAATGCTGGATTAATGTGCCACCACTACCATGTACAATACATTTGGGTTTTCCAGTCGTGCCCGATGAAAACATGATATATAAGGGATGATCAAAAGGAAGTTGGGTAAATTCTAGGTTTTCAGCCGTGCGAGCTGCTAATAAATCAGGATAAAGATAAGCGTGATCAAAAGATGTAATTTCAGGTCTTGCGATAAGATAAGGAATAAATATTATCGCAATAAGAGAATCTAAGGAATGATCGAGTTGCTTTACAATCGGCAAACTACTAACGCTTTTACCTTTGAAATAATATCCATCTGCACTAAATAAGACCTTTGGTTTGATCTGCGCAAAACGATCCAAAACCCCATTAAACCCAAAATCGGGCGAACATGACGACCATACCGCACCAATACTTGCCGTCGCCAACATTGCAACAACGGCTTCGGGACGATTTGGCACAAAGCCAGCCACTCGATCACCCGGCTGCACACCCAATTTTCGCAGCGCACTCGCCACTTTCGACACTTGCTCGTAAAGCTGTTGATACGTCAAGCAAAGGCGAGAGTTATCTTCTCCCTGAAAGATGATTGCGGTTTGTTCTCGTGCTGCCGATGCTGCCATCTGCAATAAGTTTTCTGCAAAATTTAAGCGACACCCGGTAAACCACTTTGCATCCCGCATGTGTTCTGCCTTCGTATAGATAACATCGGCAGGCGTAGACATTTTTAACCTACAGAAAATAGCGACTGCTTCCCAAAATAGAGAAGGCTCATCAACTGACCATTGATGTAATTCATTATAGTCACGCAAAGAAAGTGCGTGTTTGTCCTTTATATATTTTATGAATTGGCTTAATGAACTCTGTTCAATGCGTTTTATTTCAGGAGTCCAAAGCGGTGAAGACGGAGGTGGAGACAGGGATGAGCTTACAACCGAATTCATGACATTCTCAAACCACCGTCTAGCCGAATTATTTCACCGTTTAACATTGTATTTTGAAAAATATGACAAACCATAGCCGCAAACTCACTGGGATTTCCCAAGCGTTTGGGGAAAGGCGTCGCTTGCTCCATCGCGGCGACAGCTTTGGCCGGCAAAGTAGCGAACATGGGGGTGCGAAAAAGTCCAGGGGCAATCGTCATAACCCGGATAGCAAAACGCGAAAATTCTCGTGCCAGAGGCAAAGTCATGCTGGCTATACCACCTTTCGATGCAGCATAGGCGGCCTGCCCCACTAATCCATCAAATGCCGCAATAGATGCAGTGTTAATAATAACACCGCGTTGTTGATCTGCCGGATCGCCTCTTAACTCATTATGCTGCATTACATTCGCAACCGCACGTACGACACTAAAGCTACTGGTTAAATTAATCGCGATAACTTTTGCAAAATCCGCGGTTGGCATTAAGCCATCCTTGGCAAGTACCCGTGCGCTTGGTGCTATACCTGCGCAATTCACCGCAAGATTAATCATTCCCATTTGCGCTACGGCCTTGGCAACAGCTGCATCGACAGCAGGCTCAGCACTAACATCGGTTGCCGTAAAAAATGCGCGTGATCCGAGTTTTTGTTGCACCGATTCACCCAACGAGCGATTGATATCCAATATCGTTACTGAACCACCCGCCGCAATAATAGCCTCTGTGGTCGCCAGGCCTAAACCTGAAGCACCGCCAGTAACTATGGCTTTTATGTTATTGAGTGAAGGGATAGCTTGCATATTCATTCGGCACTCCTGCGCAACTGACTTGACTATGACTGATCCGATTAATTGTCTTACTAATAGTCTGGCCTGTATTTATTAATTGATTAAGGTCAATACCGGTTTCATAACCCATTCCATGTAATAGATAGACGACATCTTCAGTTGCTACATTGCCCGTCGCACCCTCAGCATAAGGGCAACCGCCTAAACCAGTAATCGAAGCATCGACAATCCGAATTCCCTGATTCACACATTGTGAAATATTCGCCAATGCTTGACCACGGGTATCATGAAAATGCACCGCGATATTTCTAATCGGTACTGTTTTTCGTGTTGCTTCAATGAGTTTATTCGCTTGCCGTGGACTACCTACACCAATCGTATCGCCAAGCGAAATTTGATAACAGCCCATTTCAAATAATCTTCCTGCCACCCACGCAGATATTTCAGGTTTTATGAATCCTTCATAGGGACAACCTAATACACATGAAAGATAGGCACGAACTGGTATATTATTCTGCTCTGCCAATTTGATAACGGGAATAAATCGCTGCAATGATGCTTCTATCGTGCAATTTATATTTTTTTCACAAAAAGTATTCGAAACAGCCGTAAACACTGCCACTTCGTTCACCGAGTGTTCCAGTGCAGCTAACATTCCTCGTTCATTAGGAACCAAGGCGGAGTATGTCACCCCGTCAATACGTTCAATTCCGTTAAAAACCTCACTCGCATCCCCCAATTGCGGAATACGCTTGGGATTAACAAAACTACTAACCTCAATGTGCGAAAGACCAGTACTGGCTAATTGATTAACCAGTTCTATTTTTACGTCCGTCGCAATTGCGATGGCTTCGTTTTGCAAACCATCACGAGGTCCCACTTCAACGATTTTGACAAAATTATCTAACATCTAGGGCTATTCTCATTGGTAATCATTGGGCTTCACCCAATGCGGGGCACGTTTTTCGATAAAAGCTTTTAGTCCTTCTTGACCCTCTTTTGAGGTACGCAGTTTGGCAATCAGCTTTGAGGTGGTATTCCCCGTTGCATTGTTAATATCTGCATGCGAATGAATCAATTGCTTAATTTCTTTTTGCGCAACAGGACTGCCCTTTAATAATAAATGTACTTGTTTTTCCGTTTCACTATCAATGCTCTGATCAGTGACCAGTTCATGCACTAACCCAATGCGTAGCGCGCTATCTGCTGAAATAAACTCACCCGTCAAAAACAATCGCTTTGTCGCATGTGAACCAATCGCCGCAATGATATAGGGTGATATCACTGCGGGGATAATGCCTAACTTAACTTCGGAAAATGAATATTTTGCATGATCAACCGCAATTGCAATATCGCAACAAGTAATCAAACCCAAAGCTCCGCCAAATGCATTACCATTCACTTTGGCAATGGTAGGAATGTTTAAGTTATACAACTCATACATTAAGTCCGCGAGTTGCTTGGAATCTTGTTGGTTAGTTTGCTCATCATAAGCAACCATGGATTGCATCCAATTTAGATCTGCACCGCTAGAAAAAGATTCACCCTTGCCGGTAAGCACAACCACTCGAACCGCCGCATTGCTGGCAAGTGATTTTAACGCATGGGTTAATTCAACAATGAGATCAGCATCAAATGCATTACGTTTTTCAGGACGATTAAGCGTAAGATAGGCCACCCCGCGTTGATCAATACTCGATAGCAATGAATTATCCACCTTATACCTCTATGTTAACTCTGTTAGAACTACATTCTAAAAATGCCATAATTTGTATCTTCCTGTGGTGCGTTCGATGCGGCTTCTAAGCCTCGTCCTAACACATAACGTGTATTTGCAGGATCAATGATGCCATCATCCCATAATCTTGATGATGCATAATACGGATGACTTTGCGTCTCAAATTGATCTGTGATTTTTTGTTCAAATTCTTGTTTATCTTTGCTGTCCCAGGATTCGCCCAGCGCATTAAGCCCATCTTGTTTTACGCTACTCAAAACAGCTGCGGCCATTTCCCCACCCATGACGGAAATACGTGCATTTGGCCACATCCATAACTGTCTGGGAGAATAAGCTCGACCACACATTGCATAGTTACCCGCACCAAATGAACCGCCTATTATGACGGTAAACTTCGGCACATTAGAACAAGCCACAGCAGTCACCATTTTTGCACCATTTTTTGCAATGCCACCTTGTTCAAATTTTTTCCCAATCATAAAGCCCGTAATGTTTTGCAGAAATACAAGCGGAATATTGCGCTGATTACACAGCTGAATAAAGTGCGTTCCTTTGAGCGCAGATTCCGAAAATAACACGCCATTATTGGCCAGAATCCCGACAGGGAAACCCATAATACCGGCGAACCCGCACACTAATGTCTGACCATAGTTTGACTTAAATTCGTGAAACTCAGAGCCATCTACGACGCGCGCAATCACCTCACGAACATCAAATTGCATACGTGGATCTTCAGGTATAAGGCCATATAATTGCTCAGCAGAATACAGTGGCTCTGCGCTTTGCTTACGATTAAGCGATTCGTTTCGTGGATAATTAATGTGTTGCAGTATATCCCGCGTAATGCGCAATGCATCAATATCATTATCCGCTAAATGATCAACTACTCCCGAAACACGTGTATGCATATTGCCGCCACCTAAGGCTTCCGCATCTGTCACTTCACCGGTTGCGGCTTTAACCAACTGCGGGCCACCAAGAAAAATAGTTCCTTGATCTTTAACGATAACATTTTCATCACACATAGATGGCACATAAGCACCTCCAGCAACACATAAGCCCATAACGACGGCAATCTGCGGGATCCCCTTGCCTGACATCCTAGCCTGCATGTAATAGACCCGACCAAAGTGGTCTCGATCGGGAAATACTTCATCTTGTTTTGGTAAGAATGCACCGCCCGAATCGACGAGATACACACAGGGCAAATGATTTTGATCGGCTATTTCAAGTGCCCGTAAATGCTTTTTAGCGGTCAACGGATAATAGGTCCCACCTTTAACTGTGGCGTCATTAGCCACAATAATGACATCTTGTCCGTGAACTTTGCCGATACCCGTAATAATGCCCGCACTGGAAATTTCATTCTTATATTGCCCATAAGCGGCGAGATGAGAAAACTCTAAAAAACCAGCTTTATCGTCCACTAATTTTAAGACCCGATCCCGCGGCAATATTTTCCCGCGTGCCATATGTTTTTTACGCGAATGCGCGGGACCGCCTGCGGACACTTCCCTTATTTTTGCATTGAGATCATCAATTAAAAATCGCATTGCATCGCTGTTTTGTTGAAACTCCTTACTCGATTCATCGATAGTCGTTTTAATAACAGCCATAGCTATTTCCTTCAGATAATTTCCACCGCAACTGCCGTCGCTTCGCCACCGCCAATACACAGGGAAGCAACTCCTTTAGAGAGTTTATTCTGTTGTAAAGCATGAATCAAAGTCACCAAAATTCGCGTACCGCTGGCACCAATCGGATGTCCTAGCGCACAGGCTCCGCCATGAATATTAACCTTAGCATGATCCAAAGCCAACTCCTGAATAGCCGTCATGGTAACCACTGCAAAAGCCTCATTGATTTCGTACAAATCAATATCAGAAAAATCCCAGGCCGTTTTACTCAGCAAATTTTTAATCGCAGATATCGGTGCCGTGGTAAACGCCTCCGGCGCATGTGCATGGGAAGCATGCGCAACTATTCTCGCCATTGGTTTCAAGTTCAATGATTCTGCTTGTTTTGCACTCATTAATAACATGGCGGCGGCACCGTCTGAAATGGAAGAGGAATTAGCAGCGGTGACCGTTCCATTTTCCTTCTTAAATGCCGGTCTAAGCTTGCTTATTTTTTCGATATTGCATTTATAAGGTTGCTCATCTTGTTCGACCAACCTATCACCCTTGCGACTGTAAACTTTAACCGCGCTAATTTCATTTTTAAAAACACCGGCTTCAATCGCCGCCAGTGAGCGCTTTACCGATTCAATACTGAAACAATCTTGCTGCTCTCGTGTAAACGCATATTTATCTGCACATAATTCGGCGAAAGTTCCCATCAAAGCATGATCAGACGCATTTTCTAATCCATCGAAAAACATATGATCAATAACTTTATGATGCCCCATGCGTAAGCCATCTCTTACCTTTGGCAATAAATAAGGGGCGTTGCTCATTGATTCCATACCACCTGCAATCATCACTTTTGCACTACCGGCTTTAAGCAAGTCATACGCGGTCATAACAGACTTCATCCCGGACCCACAGACTTTATTAATCGTGGTACACGTCGTACTCAGTGGAAGACCGGCTTTAAGCGCCGCTTGCCTTGCCGGTGCTTGACCTAAGCCTGCGGGTAACACACACCCTAGCCATATTTCATCCACCAAAGAAACATCAATCGCAGATTCATCAATGACGGCACGAATCGCAGATGCGCCAAGATCCGTTGCTGCAACACTAGTGAACACTCCCTGAAACGAGCCCATTGGAGTACGCTTAGCGGAAACTATGACGATATCGTCAGCGTTATAGGGAGTCCTCATTGCACCTAACTACCGGGCCACTGATTTCATTAAATCTTTGGCGATAATCATTTTCCGAATTTCATTCGTACCACCGCCAATTTCATAAATCTTCGAGTCACGCAATAATCGACCGGGTATTTCCTCATTCATATATCCGCGTCCTCCCATAATCTGAATCGCATCCAAGGCAACCGCTGTTGAGCTTTCAGAAGAAAATAAACACGCGGCTGCGGCATCTCTATCACGTGAACTGCTGGTATGGAAGTTTTCAGCTAAGCGATACGTCATTGCACGCGATGCGGCTAATCGAGTATACATTTCTGCTATTTTAGCCTGCATCATTTGGAAGTTTCCAATGGGCTGTCCAAATTGCTTACGTTCTAAAAGATACGGTAGGCATAAATCTAATGCCGCTTGCATAATACCCAGAGGCCCACCACATAAAATGAGTCGTTCGGTGCCCAAGCCACTCATTAATAAACTAACGCCCTGATTTACTTCGCCGAGCACGTTTTCATCCGGTATCTCACAATTCTCAAAATACAATTCACAATTGCCTGCTCCGCGCATACCGAGCTTGTCTTTCTTTTCGCCGGTGGTAAATCCTGGCATTGCCTTTTCGACAATAAAGGCGGTAATACTGCGCGAGCCTTTTGCTTTGTCTGCAGTACGCATGTATACAATGAAAGTATCGGCGTAAGGTCCATTGGTTATCCATCGTTTTGTTCCATTTGCTATCCATACACTGCCTTGCTTTGCTGCATGACATTCCATAGAACCCACGACATCCGATCCGGCATTGGGTTCTGACATTGCCAATGCACCCACATGTACACCTGTTAATAAAGCGGGAAGGTATTTTTTTCTTTGCGCTTCTGTTGCATGTTTATAAAGATTATCGACACAGATATTCGAATGTGCGGCATACGCAAACCCCACAGAACCCGAAACTCTCGACAGTTCTTCCGTGGCGATTAAGTGATGTAAATAACTGAGGTTTTCGCCGCCATATTCCTTGGGAATCGTCATTCCCATTAAATGAGCCTCACCCAAATCGCGCCACACTTGAATGGGGATTTCATCCTCTTTATCAATTTGTGCGGCCAATGGTTGCACTTTGTGTTGCGCAAATGATTGGACTTTAGCTCGAAATTCATCAAGTTCCGCGTGCATAATATTGCCCTCTTTTAGAATACTTCAGTTAATTCATTCGCGACTAGCGAGAAGCTTGCCTAAAAACAGCGGGTGTTTCCTCAGGTTTATCACTTCGATATACCAGCAATGCCATCATTTCAGCCTTGGCCGTTTTTTCCCCAGCCACATAGGCAGCACATTCTAAGCTATATTTTTTTGCATTTTTTATACGTGTTACTTTGGCCTCTAAACGTATTGCTGAGTCCACTGGAGAGGGTTGCAAATATCTGATGTTCATCGACCCGGTTACAAATAAATAATGCGGTTCTGAAACCAATGATCGACCCTCGTTTTTGACCGCTGTTGCCATCGCAGTTGCAATACAGTGGCAGTCGATAATACTGGCAATGATTCCACCGCAGGTTAAACCAAGCCAACCTTCGTGATGTTTTTGCGGTTGCCAAACACAGGTGGCGATGTCATCTTCCCAATAGCTGCGAATATGCAATCCATTCTGGTTCTTCGTACCACAACCAAAACATGTCTCACTGGGCATAAAATCTTGAAAATATTCTGTTTCCATTAGGCTAAGCCTAAACGCTGTTCATTTAAACCCTGCCAAAATACCGAAACCCCTTGCAGCATTTCATTGCCGTATTGAATAAATTTATTTTCATCAATATCGCGCTCGAAATAGAGTTCTTCTAACTCCTCTTGCGTATGTGCGGCGTGTTGCGCTTCAATCTTCGCATGCCAGGTAAAAAACCCCAATGGAAGATTTGCCCCGCTTTTTTCATTGTAAATAGTGAAACCATCAACCAGTTGAAACCAAAACCCTGCTGCCGCCCAATTTTCTACGGCATAGCTTGATGCCTGAGAAATCATATAGTCCTCACTGCCATAAAGTCTTTCAAGTTCATCACAGAAAAAAAGGGTGGACTGAGCACCATGTGCTCGTTTTCCTACATCATTAAAACCTAAGCCTAGTTTTTCCGCCATATGTAACAACCATTCAAAATGAGCCGCACGAAAGCGGAAAACCCCACCTTCAATCGACCCTTCTAAAGCAACGATATCGGCGTCACCTGCAAACTCCGTTGATATTTTTTTATCAGGTTTTTTGTCAGAATTGAAAATCACCCCTATTTCATTCGCCAGAATTTCCTTTGAAGCCCGCATTCCTTCGATGGAATCTGCATTAATGGTTTTTTTCAACTGTGCAATGAGAAACAAATTGGAAAAAACAGAAAATTGAATAAGAAAATATCGCAATTTATCTTCGGTCATTTTTCCTTGCTGAAACCACTTGCAATACTCATTATTCTGGATGACGGGATGTTGTAATAAATCCTTATTGATTCTTTGCTGAAATGCAAGAAATTGCTGCGCCTTATCAAGGGTATACCCGGCCTCTTTTGCCATCACAGACTTTATGGAAGGCTCAGTCAATCCTTCTATTTTATGCTCGGCGGCGAATTTTTTAGATTCAACTAAATTTGTCACAACGCACCTCCTGAGTTTGCAAGAGAATAATTTAGGCGAGAGGCGACCCTCTTTATTCGCAATCACCTTGTGCTTCGGGTGCTGCCATTTGGAACACTGCAAGCTCCATGCAGTTTTTATAAACCCGATTTATATTTACATATTCTTGTACTGAACAATTAAATCGATGAGCATTATAGACTTGGGGAATAAGGAAAATATCTGCCAGCGAAATTTCATGGCCATAGCAAAATGGATAGTTTTTATTTTCTTTACTGATTAACGTCTCAATCGCTGAAAAACCTTGTGCGATCCAATAGCAATACCATTGATCACGCTGAGGTTTTCCAAGCCCTAGTGTTTTATCTAAATAAGTCAGCACCCGTAAATTATCTAAGGGATGAATATCACAGGCAATACTTTGTGCTAAGGCGCGTACCTGGGCGCGTTTTTCCGGGGATGAAGGTAACAAGGGTGGGTCTGGATATTTTTCATCTAAATACTCGATAATCGCCAGCGATTGCGTCATGATATGCCCATCAGCAACTAAACTGGGAATCAATTTCTGAGGATTTATCTGCTGATAGGCCGCTGTTTTTTCTTGACCGCCCTCTTTGAGCAAATGAATATATTCAGAATGATAAGAAAGTGATTTGTAATTGAGCGCGATACGCACTCGATAAGCGGCGGAGCTACGATAGTAGGTATAGAGACTTATGTTTGACATTTCATCACTTCTTGCTCAATGCCTCCAAAAATCGATTGACCGGCGTCATCAATCATCTCAATTCGTACTTTATCACCAAATTTCATAAACGGCGTAGATGCTTCCCCAGAGTGAATGATTTCTAACACTCTTTTTTCGGCGAAACACGAGCACCCGCGCGCGGTATCCTGATTCGAAACAGTGCCTGAGCCAATAATTGTGCCTGCCTTCAAAGGGCGTGTGGTAGCCGCATGGGCGATCAATTGTGCAAAACTAAACTGCATATCTATCCCTGCATCGGGGTCACCAAACCAGTTGTTATTATAATAGGTATGTAATGGGAGATGAACTTTTGCATCCCTCCAGGCATCCCCTAACTCCTGCGGAGTAACCGCCACGGGAGAAAACGCGGTTGGCGGCTTGCCATGGATAAAACCAAAACCTTTTGCCAGCTCCGCAGGAATGAGATTGCGCAGAGAGACATCATTAACCAACATAATTAACTTGATATGACTTGCTGCAGCGGCAACCTTAACCCCTTGTGGCACATCATCCGTCACTACCGCCACTTCGGATTCAAAATCAATACCCTCATCTTCGGAGTTTGCAAAAATAGGATCGGTAGGGCCAAGAAATTTATCCGAGCCACCTTGATACATCAAAGGATCGGTCAAAAAACTCGCTGGCATTTCGGCACCACGCGCCTTACGCACACGCTCTACATGACTTAGATAAGCGCTACCATCTAGCCATTGGTAAGCACGCGGCAACGGCGATGCAAGGTCATTTAATTTAAGAGCGCTGCCCATATCCGGGTTGCGATTCAATTCATCGGCGATTTTTTGCAAGCGGTCTTGGCAATCGCTCCAGTTTTCTATCGCGAGTTGCAAGGTGGGAGCAACAGATTCAGCACGAGAATAACGACTCAGGCGATGATCCACAATAATCAACTCACCATCACGATTAGACGATTTTAAACTGGCTAATTTCACGCTTTACCGCCTCCCCATGAATCGACATAGGCTTTATCTTCTATCGCTTCTGCAAATTCTGTAGCGCGCAATGAATCTCGGGTATCAATCATCACGGCCACTTCATCCGTTGCTTTACGCGTTGAATCTAGCCCTATTTTCAAGGCTTTTGGATGCGGGCCATGGGTTAATCCGCAGGGATGTAAGGTCAGCATACCCGGATGAATATTATCACGTGAAAAAAACTGCCCACGATGGTAAAAAATGAGTTCATCAAAATCATCATTATTATGAAAAAAGGGAACTTTTAACGCGCCGGGATCAGACTCGATAGGGCGTGGACAAAATGTACAAACCACAAAACGATGGCTTAAAAATGTGGTATGCGCCGAAGGAGGCAAATGATAGCGGTGACTCATCAGCGGTCGAATATCACGCCAGTTAATGCGCACCACTGATAAATCCCCATGCCATCCAATCGCATCCAGTGGATTAAACGCATAAGTCATACTGGTTACTTGATTATCGCGCTTAATGAGTACTTGATGCTCTTGTTCATTTTGCTGCGCCTTAAATGCATCGTTTATTTTGGGTGTATCCAACATCGCGGGATCAAAAATCGCGTGCTGCCCGACCAAACCTTTATCGGGTAAATAATAACTTTCACCCGTTGCTTCAATCATCAATACCACGACTTCCTCTGCATGCTCGATACGCCACAAAGTACCCCGCGGGATTAACACGTAATCGCCTTCATTGAGCTTTAAATGCCCAAAATCACAGAATAAATCGGCATCACCATGATGGATAAAAAGTAAATCATCACCGTCGGCATTTCTCACCAACTGATTCATTGAATAAGCACTGCGCCATAAACGCACATCGGTTGCCGAATTTTGCAATAATGAACGAACCTTCCAGGGATGTGACTGATTGCCAGTCAATTTCAGCGTATCAAATGCCCGCGGTAGTAATGGGCCATCAATCTGCGACCAAGAGGTCGGTGGATGTTGATGATAAAATTGCGCCGCAGGGCCGGAAAAACCTTCTTTACTCATTTCACGTTCAAAGGTATCAGTCGGCAAATCACAATGAGCCTGACGCGATGCTTCGCCCTCTATTTTTGGAAAAGAAATCCACTTACGCATGGTTAAACCTAAAATTTGCAGTTGGACAGCGTGCAGACGACGGCATGGACGCAGGTGGTAGAACAACGCATGGAACAGTTGTCGAGTGCGTTTTTAAACGTGAATCGCACGGCGCGATGAGGAGGAATAGCCCGCTATTGCAACAATTCGCAACAAAGCGAGTCACGTTTAAAAACGTGCTATTCATGTCGTAGCGCGTTCACTCTTTGAATGAGCTCAGTAAAAACGCTTATTTTTATTACCATCAACATAACAATACTCCTTAGCGGTCAACTGCGGAATTTAGCTTAAATCACTCCACGCCGCCGTTGATCATCTTCTATCGAATCAAATAAGGCTTGAAAATTTCCTTCGCCAAAACCTTCGTTTCCTTTACGCTGAATAATTTCAAAAAATATCGGCCCGATAACGGTTTCTGTAAAAATTTGCAATAATAAACCCTGCCCGCCTGCAACATCGCCGTCGATAAGTATTTTACTTTTTTGCAATCGACTTAGGTCTTCATTATGTCCTGGCAAACGTTGATTAATAGCTGCATAATAGGTATCTGGGGTATCTAAAAGCTTAATCTGATTGCTTTCTAAATCTTCTACCGATTGATAAATATCCTCTGCTCCCAGTGCAATATGCTGTATGCCTTCACCTGAATACGCATCAAGGTATTCTTGAATTTGAGATTTTTCATCCGCAGGTTCATTAATGGGAATGCGAATTTTTCCACAGGGGCTGGTCATTGCTCGCGAAGTCAACCCGGTGAACTTGCCTTTAATATTAAAAAATCGAATTTCTCTAAAATTAAAAATACGTGTATAAAAATCTGCCCACTCGTTCATTCGTCCCACATGTACGTTATGTGTCAAGTGATCAATATATTCAAGACCTACACCTTTAGGGCGCTGTTCCACGCCTTCAATCGGTACAAAATCCACATCATAAATTGACTGCTCGCCATAGCGATCAATTAAGTAAATGAGAGAATCACCAATTCCTATAATAGCAGGAATATTCAACTCCATTGGACCCGCTTGGTTTACATGTGGTTTTGCATTGTGTTCAATAGCGTGTTCGTATGCTTTTTTTGCATCTGCGACACGAATTCCAAACGCACAAATAGAAGGACCATGAACTTTTGCAAAAGCTTGCGCAAAACTATTGGGCTCATGATTAATAATAAAATTAATATCACCCTGGCGATACAATACAACATCTTTTGATCGGTGTTTCGCGACAGCTGAAAAACCCATGGAAGTAAATAGTTTTTCCAACGCACGGGTGTCCTCTGCAGTATATTCAATGAACTCAAATCCATCGGTGCCCATTGGATTATTCATTGTATTCGCTCCATTTTTTAGTATAAATAGTCATAAATATTACCCATCAAATAACATTCTGTCGGCGTTTAAACCCTCTCTACTACGCGCTGCAGATCGACCAATTAAGGTAATCCTTGTCTGGCATTTTCCTTGCGTAATACATGCCGGGTAATCCAAAAAAAACGCTAAATTTATAACACTTTGGGTATATAGGTGAATGAAATGCCTGAAAATGATATTGCGCTCTCTGACCCCTTCAAACTTGCCGAAGAAATGGAATTTGGCGACATTCATTTCAAGCACGACAAAGATTCCGGCTTAAACGCAATCATTGCAATCCACAATACCCGTCTAGGCCCTGCGGTGGGCGGATGTCGATTTTATCCCTATGCGAGCACCCAAGAAGCGCTTTATGATGCGATGCGCCTTGCTCAAGGAATGAGCTATAAGGCCGCGATAGCCGGATTGCCAACAGGCGGTGGAAAGTCGGTCATTATTCGACCCAAGGAAATCAAAAACCGCAAAGCATTATTCGAATCATTTGGAAATTTCGTTGAGCAACTGGGTGGACGCTATGTAACCGCCGTAGACAGTGGAACAAGCGTCGATGATATGAATGTTATAGCCACCCGTACCCAACATGTTTCGAGCACTTCGCACACCGGAGATCCTTCGCCGTATACGGCTTTAGGCGTGCGCAGGGGAATGGATGCCGCGCTAAAATCGAAATATAATAAAGATGACTTATCCGGTATTCATGTGGTTATTCAAGGTGCTGGACATGTTGGTTATTATCTCGCAAAAGAGCTGCACGCACTCGGCGCTAAACTAACGTTTAGCGATGTAAATAAGCAAGCACTGGCCCGTGTTATCGCTGAATTTGGCGGCGAGCAAGTCAATCCCGATGCCGTTTACGATGTATCTTGCGATGTGTTTGCACCCTGCGCATTAGGCGGCACACTCAATCGAAATACGGTTGCGCGCCTGCAAACTAAAATTATTGTTGGCGCCGCTAACAATCAGTTAGCCAGTCCCAACATCGCCCAGTTATTACAGGAAAAAGATATTTTGTATGCTCCCGACTATGTAGTAAACGCCGGTGGACTCATGCAAATAGAACTGGTTGACGAAAAAATAGTACTTGAAAAAGTAAATGCCATTTATGACACATCACTGGATATCTTTGGCCGCTCACAAGATAGCGGAATACCCACCGCAATGACGGCAGATAATATGGCGCGCGCAATACTCAAGTAAAAATGCCGGAACAAGGAATGCAAGTTAATCATCACAAAAACAGAGAAACCCTTATTTAATTGCAATTTAGCGATATAAAGGAATGCAGGTGGCTAAGCTAACTAAATTTACAATAGAGTATAGCCAAATTCTGAACGAGCAATCAGAACTGGTCGCAGCTCTTCCCGAATTTGCAAAAGACCCACAAGCCCTGATTAATATGTACGAGGCAATGGTCTTAACGCGGGTATTTGACAAAAAGGCCATCGCCTTGCAGCGAACCGGTAAGCTAGGCACCTATCCTTCGTCACTAGGACAAGAGGCAATATCGGTTGCCACGGGTACGGTCATGAAACCGGAAGATGTCTTAGTCCCCTATTATCGCGAGTATGGCGCGCAATTTCTCCGTGGCGTAAGCATGAAGGAAATTTTGCTTTATTGGGGCGGCGATGAAAGAGGCATGGATTACCAAGGTCCGCGTGAAGACTTTCCCATCTCGGTGCCCATTGCATCCCAAGCAACTCATGCCATAGGAATTGCCTATGCCATGAAACTGCGCCAACAAAAACGCGTTGTGGTTCCGTTTTTTGGCGATGGATCAACTTCCAAAGGCGATTTTTACGAAGCAATCAATGCCGCCGGTGTGTGGAATTTACCCGTGGTATTTATTGTCAATAATAATCAATGGGCAATATCTATTCGTACTGAAAATCAAACACGTTGTGCAACCATCGCCCAAAAAGCCATTGCGGGAGGAATTCACGGTGAGCAAGTTGATGGCAATGATGCCATCGGATTACACCTTGCCATTGGTCGAGCACTAGAAAAAGCACGCTCAGGAAATGGCCCCTCGGTCATCGAAGCATTGTCCTATCGACTTTGTGACCACACCACAGCAGACGATGCAACGCGCTACCGCCCAGCAACAGAAGTTAAACAAGCCTGGGCCAAAGAACCTGTCGAACGACTGCGCCGTTATCTTCAGCATTCTGGAGACTGGAATGATAAAAAGGAAGCAGACCTATTAGCCCAATGCGCAAAAAAAGTCGAAGCACAAGTTGCAGAATATCTCAACACAGATGCGCAAGACCCTGTAACAATGTTTGATTATATGTTTAAAACTATTCCTCATGACCTTGCCGAACAACGCGAGCAATTTAACCTGAGGAGGAAATAATATGGCTGAAGTCGCACTCGTAGAAGCGGTAAATATGGCATTAGCCCACGCATTGGGCAACGATGATGAAGTCGTACTACTCGGTGAAGATGTCGGTGTAAATGGAGGTGTTTTCAGAGCGACGATTAATTTGCAAGAAAAATTTGGTGATCACCGGGTGATTGATACACCACTCGCAGAAACACTTATTGCAGGTATGACTATTGGCATGGCGGCACAAGGTTTAAAACCGATTTGTGAAATGCAATTTATGGGTTTTATCTATTCTGCGCTTGACCAAATTATTAATCACGCATCGCGGTTGCGTAATCGCACCCGCGGTCGAATCACCTGTCCACTAGTGATTCGTGCACCCTACGGCGGGGGCATTCATGCACCGGAGCATCATTCTGAAAGCACCGAGGCCTTGTTTGCCCACATGCCAGGACTGCGCGTGGTCATCCCCTCATCTCCCGAGCGCGCATATGGTTTGTTGCTCGCCGCGATTGATGACCCTGATCCCGTGCTATTTTTAGAACCGAAAAGAATCTATCGCTTAATCAAGCAAGAGATTCAAGACAATGGCGAAAAACTGCCATTAGATACTTGTTTTACTTTGCGCGAAGGCACAGATATTACCCTGGTGACTTGGGGCGCTAGTGTACATGAAACGCTAAAAGCGGCTGATGAACTGGCTACCGTCGGAGTTAACACGGAAGTCATCGATGTCGCCACCATCAAACCCCTAGACATACAAACGATTTTGCAATCGGTGGAAAAAACCGGACGCTGCGTAATCATCCATGAAGCGGCAAAAACCTGTGGTGTGGGCGCGGAGATCGCAGCCCAGCTTGCGGAAAAAGGCCTGATGTTTTTACTCGCACCCGTTCAACGGGTCACTGGATATGATACCGTAATGCCACTCTACCGCAATGAGTCGCACTATATGATAGACACTCAAAGAATTATAAATGCTGTGCAACAAACAATGGAGTTCGCGTAACATGGATATATTCAAATTACCCGACTTAGGTGAAGGATTAACAGAAGTTGAAATCGTTGAATGGCTGGTTAAAGTGGGCGACGATGTCGAATTAGACCAACCCATTGCATCCGTAGAAACCGCGAAGGCCATTGTGGAAATTCCGAGCCCACAAAAAGGTAAAATTTTTAAACTCTATGGCACAGCGGAAGATATTGTCAACGTTGGTGATCCACTCGTAGAATTCGCAACCGATACGGCATTAGCAACACCAGACAAAACTGAAAAGCGGGCAGACACAGGGACGGTGGCTGGCGAAATTGTAGTCGGCACTGAGGTGGTTAAGGATGCCGCCATCTCCGTAGGTAAAACTTCTGTGGGCATAAAAGCGACTCCCGCCGTACGAGCCTTAGCGCGGCGTATGGATGTGGACTTAGCGGTGGTGACCCCCAGCGGAAACAACGACACCATTACTTCGGCAGACATACAACGGGTCGCCAAAATATTTGAAGAAGTCGGTGCCTTGGAGCCTCTACGTGGTGTGCGTAGAGCAATGGCAAAAACCATGACTCTGGCGAAAGAGGAAGTTGTGCCAGTCACCATATATGATGACGTCGATATTGATGCCTGGAAAGAAACGGGCGATATCACCGTACGACTCATTCGCGCTATTGCACAAGCCTGTGCGGCCGAACCTGCTCTCAACGCATGGTATGACAGCCATGCTATTGGCCGACGCCTATTGAAGAAAGTCGACTTAGCCATTGCGGTCGACACTCCTGATGGCTTATTTGTACCGGTATTACGTGATGTTGCGAACCGAGATGCAAAAAATATTAGAAAAGGCTTAGAAAACATTAAAACAGCGGTTCGGGAAAGAAATATCCCCCCCGAAGAGATGCGCGGTTATTCGTTTACTCTATCAAACTTTGGAACCTTTGCAGGCCGCTATGCAAATCCTATTGTTGTACCACCTACCGTTGCTATTTTGGCCTGTGGAAAAATACGTCAAATTATTAAAGCGGTTAATAACACACCCACAGTACGCTGGACTATGCCCCTCTCTCTCACATTTGATCATCGTGCGGCCACGGGTGGTGAGGCTACACGGTTTGTTGGCTTATTAATTCAAGATTTGGAATTACCCGAGTAGTTATTTTTCAGTTACACCGCCACAAATGCACACTACAACGAGCCCAACTGAGGATTTTAGGTTTAACCGAACTTGTTTTCAGCAAACGATTTTTGAATTTCTTCGACTTGCACCTTGCTATTAACTAAGGCTGTAACACAATCTCTATCTAATTCCTCTCCCGCCATTTTTTCCAACATATTAAACGCCTCGTCATTAGACCACGCGGCTTTGTAACAACGATAAGAAGTCAGTGCATCAAACACGTCAGCCACCGCAACAATTCTAGCTTCTAACGGGATATCATCCCCTTTCTTTCCTTCAGGATAACCTTTACCATTGACAGCTTCATGATGATACTCTGAAATATTTCGCAATATATCCATATCTTGCTTATTATTAAACCCGAAGTTAGCAATCATTCCATCAATCATTTCACGTCCCTTGCGCGCATGGGTATTCATTATTTCGCGCTCCGCTGCGCTAAGTTTATCTGGCTTTAGCAAAATATTGTCTGGAATCGCTATTTTTCCAATATCATGTAGCGGCGAAAACATAAATATATACTCAATATAATCATCATCTAACTCATACTTATTTGCCAGATTTTTTGCAATTAACCAACTGAATCGCGACATGCGATCTAAATGACTGCCCGTTTCAGGATCTCGAATATGGGTGATATGGGTGGTTGATTTAAGCGCGGCTCCCATCGTATTCAAAACTGAAAGCTCGTTCACCACCATAAGAGAAACCAAATGTCCATAAACATCGATACCGGTTAATGTAGCTTCATCAAATACATCACTCTCATACGAATTAAAAAACAGAAAACCAATGAATTCACCATTATCATACATTGGCATCGTATAGCTTGCCGCATAACCCTGTAGTGGTCAAGTAAAAACAGACACTTTTTTAAGAAGCTTCTCTTAGACAATATTGTTTCTCATATACCATTGGCGTTTGATAACCCAACGTTGAGTGTATTCGATCACTATTGTA
>Ga0256830_1000406_pt1 | contig 35678 bp, 37 predicted proteins | sample 128326metaG_FD_190537 | JGI IMG/M metagenome (GOLD analysis project Ga0256830, IMG submission 190537) | Hydrothermal vent microbial communities from Lau Basin, Pacific Ocean - 128-326 | ecosystem: Environmental > Aquatic > Marine > Hydrothermal vents | place: Pacific Ocean: Lau Basin | collected...
TTTTGGTTTAAGGGATGGTTGCCCCCTTTGTCAATTATGAGTAAACTACTCCCCTTCGTGTAGATTATTTTTGAGGAATGCCGGGTCCTTGACAGACAACCGAAAAAATTGTTAAATTATTAGCACTCTCCCATGGGGAGTGCTAAGCGGGTGTTTGCACCGCCTGTGGGAATGTTTTTATAATACCTCGATACAGGCGCCTCAACGCAGGGGCGAAGGTTTTCCGTTCTTCCCGAGGCGGTCTACGAGCGAGTCGAGTATGTATTGCAGGAAATCCCATACACAGAGGTGAAGCTCTAAAGATGCCTGACGATCGGGACATGCTTGACGAGAGGAGTATAAAGGTTCTCTGGGCCGTTATTCACAGCTACATAAACAACCCCGACCCAGTCGGTTCGAGGTATGTAACGAGGAAATACGCTTTCGACTTCTCGCCCGCCACCATAAGGAATATCATGGCGGACCTCGAGGACATGGGCTTTCTGAGCCAGCCCCACACATCTGCGGGCAGGATTCCCACGGACAAGGGCTACAGGTTCTATGTGGAGAACCTCATGGACGAGATGGAGGAGAACGTCTCTGTTCACGAGGAACTCATCGAGTCGTTGACCAAGAGGCTCGACGACCTGCGGGAGGACATCTACACGCTGCTGGACGAGACGACGAGGACCCTCTCGACCCACTCGCACTACCTTGGTATCGCGGTCTCTCCCGGGCCTGACGGCAGCACCCTGAGGCGCATTGAGCTCTTCCCTTACAGTGATGACAGGATAGCCGTGATTTTATTCACGAATGAGGGTATAATCAAACATAAGATACTCAAGAACAGTTTCTCTTTCTCACGGAACGACCTGAACAAGATCGCCCGTTATCTCAACCGCGAGTTCTCGGGCTATACCATTAAGGAGATAAGGCGGTGTCTCTTCGACGAGATGGCGAGGGACAAGGCACTGTGCGACTCTCTCATATCGAGGGCGCTCAGCCTCTGTGGAGACGTCGTCGCCTGTTACGGGTCCAACGTCTTCATCTCCGGCCTTTCCGAGATACTTGAACTGCCGGAGTTCTCCGATGTGGAGAAGGTGAAGGAGCTTTCGAGGACGATAGAGGACAAGCATGCGGTCATAAAGCTGATAGACAGTCTTGCCAATGAGGAGGGGGTTCAGGTTATAATCGGTACTGAGAACACCATCGAAGAGATGAAGGCGATGAGCATCATCGCGTCTACTTACAAGGAGGGGGACAAGCCGGCAGGTGTCGTCGGGATAATAGGGCCTACAAGGATGGACTACTCTTCCGCAATATCGCTCGTGGACGTGACGGCGAGATACCTGACTAAAATCTTGGACGAAGGAGGTAGGCAGTGGAGAAGAGAGAGATGAAAGACCTCGAGATAAAGGAAGAGCATCCCGTGGAGGAGAAGAAGGAAGAACCCGAAGAGGTGATGCCCGTTGAACAGCCGATCGAGGAGAGGGTCAGGGAGCTGGAGGCCGAGCTCTCCGAGAGCAAGGAGCGGTATCTGAGGCTCTATGCAGAGTTCGAGAACTACAAGAAGAGGGTCCAGAAGGACAAGGAGGAGATGCTCAAGTACGGCACCGAGCCGCTTCTGCAGGAGCTGCTCACGGTGCTGGACAACCTCGAGATGGCGGTTCAGCATGCAGAGAAGGACGTATCTGCAGAGAGCCTGCTTCAGGGTGTTGAACTCACCCTGAAGGAGTTCAGGAAGGTTTTGAACAAGTACGGCATAAGCGAGATAGAGGCGGTCGGAAAGCCTTTCGACCCTGCGTATCATCATGCGATGAGTCAGGTGGAGAGGAGCGACGTGGAGGACAAGACCGTGGTGGAAGAGTACAGGAAGGGATACATGTTCAAGGACAGGACGATAAGGCCGTCGCTTGTGGCGGTCTCCAAGAAGACGGAGCCTGAAAAGAACTGACGCGGGTCTGCCGTGGAAGCGATCGGTAACGGTCGGGTGTCTGAATACACAGAAGAAGCAAAGGAGGAGTAGATATCATGGGCAAAGCGATTGGTATAGACCTTGGGACGACGAACTCCGTTGTCGCAGTTGTGCAGGGTGGAGAGCCGGTGGTGATTCCGAACCAGGAGGGGAGCCGTACGACCCCCTCGGTGGTCGCCTTTACCGAGAAGGGGGAGAGGCTGGTCGGCCAGATAGCGAAACGTCAGGCTATTACGAACCCTGAGAATACCATATTTTCTATAAAGAGGCTCATGGGACGCAAGTACGACTCGGCCGAGGTCAAGGAGGCCATGAAGAGGCTGCCGTACAAGATCGTCCCGGCTGCAAACGGGGATGCGCACGTGGAGGCCCGCGGCAAGAAGTACTCCCCGCCGGAGATATCCGCGATGATCCTTCAGAAACTGAAGCAGGCCGCTGAGGATTATCTCGGAGAGCCCGTGAGCGATGCAGTCATAACCGTGCCCGCCTATTTCGACGACAGCCAGAGGCAGGCGACGAAGGATGCGGGCAAGATCGCAGGCCTCAACGTCCTCAGGATAATCAACGAGCCAACGGCGGCGGCCCTTGCCTACGGGCTCGACAAGAAGGCCGAAGAGAAGGTCGCTGTATACGACCTCGGCGGTGGCACCTTCGACATCTCGATTCTCGAAATCGGAGAAGGGGTCATCGAGGTGCACTCCACAAGCGGCGACACATTCCTCGGCGGCGACGACTTCGACCTCAGGATCATAGACTGGCTGGTCGAGGAGTTCAAGAAGGACCAGGGGATCGACCTGAGGCAGGACAGGATGGCCCTGCAGAGGCTGAAAGAGGCGGCGGAAAAGGCGAAGATAGAGCTCTCCACCGCCGTGGAGACGGAGATCAACCTTCCGTTCATAACCGCGGATGCAACAGGTCCGAAACACCTCGTGATGAAGCTCACAAAGGCGAAGTTCGAGCAGCTCGTCTCCGACCTCATCGAGAAGACGTCCGGTCCTTGCAAGAGGGCGCTCGAAGACGCAAAGCTCACGGAGAAGGACATCGACGAGGTCCTTCTCATCGGCGGACAGACGAGGACGCCGAAGGTCCAGGAGGTCGTGAGGAAGATTTTCGGCAAGGACCCCAACAAGACGATCAACCCGGACGAGGCGGTTGCGATCGGAGCAGCCATCCAGGCGGCCGTGCTCAAGGGAGAGGTGAAGGAGGTGCTCCTCCTCGACGTGACCCCTCTGTCGCTCGGAATAGAGACTCTCGGCGGTGTGTTCACGAAGATAATCGAGAGAAACACCACTATTCCGACGAAGAAGAGCCAGATATTCTCGACGGCGACCGACAATCAGCCTGCAGTGACCATCAAGGTCTACCAGGGCGAGAGGGAGATGGCCGCGGATAACAAGCTGCTCGGTGTGTTCGAGCTCGTTGGCATTCCTCCTGCACCGAGAGGGGTGCCGCAGATCGAGGTCACCTTCGATATCGATGCAAACGGGATACTGCATGTCTCGGCCAAGGACCTCGGTACCGGCAAGGAGCAGTCCATAAGGATAACGGCGTCGAGCGGTCTCACAGAGGATGAGATAAAGAGGATGGCCCGTGACGCTGAAGAACATGCAGAAGAGGACAGGCGGAAGAGGGCGCTCGCAGAGGCCAAGAACGAGGCCGACAATCTCGTCTACAGCGTGGAGAAATCCCTGAAGGAGTACGGCGACAAGATCACCGAAGAGGAGAAGAAGGAGATCGAAGAGGCTCTCGAGAACTGCAGGAAGGTCAAGGAGACGAGCACGGACGTGTCAGAGATAAAGTCCGCGGTCGAGCGGTTGACCCAGTCGTCTTACAAACTCGCTGAGCACCTCTACAAGGGGGCACAGGCGCAGCAGGAGGCCGCGGGTGCAGGGGCATCCGCCGAAAAGAGCGACGACGGCAAGTCGGCCGAGGAGGAAGTGGTCGAGGCCGAGTTCGAAGACGTGGACAAGGACAAGTCGTGAACTGACTGTTGATGTCGGGTGAGGGACCGCTTCCGCCCCGCCCGATGTCTCAAGGAAAAGAAGAGAGAGGACGATTTCGTTCCATAACATAATGAAGGATTACTACAAGATACTGGGTGTGAACCGGGATGCCACCGAGGATGAGATGAAACGGGCCTTCAGAAGGCTCGCGATGAAGTATCATCCCGACAGGAATCCCGAGGATAAAGAGGCTGAAGACAAGTTCAAGGAGATCAACGAGGCCTACGCCTGCCTGAGTGACCCTGAGAAGAGGTCCAACTACGACCGCTACGGCTCTCCCGACGGCATGGGAGGCGCCGGCGCTGGTTTCGGGCCCTTCAGTGCGAATTTCTCGGATATATTCGAAGACTTCTTCGGAGACTTCTTCGGGACGTTCGCCGGTCACGGAAGGCAGAGGGCGACGAGGGGGGCTGACCTGCGCTATGACCTCACGGTCAGCCTCGAGGAGGCCGTAAAGGGGGTTGAGAAGGAACTCAAGCTGCCGAGCTGGCAGACCTGCGGCCTCTGCAGGGGCAGCGGAGCCAAGCCCGGTCATGAGCCCGTCACCTGCCCCGACTGCAATGGATCGGGGCAGAGGAGGTTCCAGCAGGGATTCTTCTCGGTGACGAGGACTTGCAGCAGATGCGGTGGGAGCGGCCGCTTCATCACGACCCCGTGTCCGGAGTGCGGCGGAGACGGCAGGGTGAGGAAGTTCAGGACCCTCTCGGTCAAAGTACCTGCAGGAGTCGACACAGGGTCGCGCCTCAGGATGTCCGGAGAGGGCGAGCCCGGCTCGAACGGCGGTCCTCCCGGCGACCTTTACATAGTCGTGACCGTAAAGCCGCACAAGTTCTTCAAGCGTGAAGGGTTGAACCTGTACTGCGACGTGCCGGTCAGCTTCACCCAGGCCGTGCTCGGTGCAGAGATCGAGGTGCCGACCCTGTACGGCAGCGAGAAGCTAAGAATACCCCCGGGCACACAGTCCGGCAAGGAGTTCGTCATCAAGGGCTGCGGTGTGCCGAGGCTCGGCGGTCACTCGCGGGGCAACCTGATCGTCAGGATATACATCGACGTACCCAAGAAGATAACCCGCCGACAGAGGGAACTGCTCGAGGAGTTCGCAAGCTTGAGCGGTGACGAGGTGCAGAGGGGATTCGTGGAGAAGCTGAAGGAGTTTTTCTCGTAATCAACCTCGTTCTTTCTACGGGTGCTGATCATCACCTGTTCACATCCGGTCATCTGACAGCGGGTCGCCTTCACTGCAACAGCAGATTCCAGGAAGAGGGTTTGTCATGCCGCCTCGCATAGTCCTCACCTCCATAGGGCCTGACGACAGGGAACTGACCGTCACGGGCCGGAACCTCAGGTACCTCAGGGATGTGCTCAGGCTCGCCCCGGGCGAGGAGGTCACGGTCCTCGACGGCAGGGGGCTTGCCCTGAAGACGGTTGTGAGAAGGGCGGGCAGGAAACACCTCGTGCTTGATGTCATGGGCATATGCTCCTTGGAGACCGAGTCTCCGCTCCGCCTCGTACTGATACAGGGACTCCTGAAGGGCGACAAGATGGACCTCGTGATTCAGAAGACGACCGAACTCGGCATAAACGAGATATTCCCTGTTGTGACCGGCAGGTCACAGGTGCGGTTCAGCAGAAAGCTCGATCACTGGAGACGGGTGGCTGAGGAGGCGACGAGACAGTCCGGGAGGCTGAGCGTGCCCGAGGTTCACGATGTCTGCAGGCTGGAGGATGTCTTCGGCTGTATCGGGGATGGGGCCCTGAAGGTCCTCTTTCACGAGGGTGAAGAGAAGGGGCTTGACCTTCCAGTACAGGTCAAGTGCCCGGTTGCATACTACATGGTTGGGCCTGAAGGCGGCTTCACGGCCGATGAGGTGCAGCAGGCAGAGGCAGAAGGTTTTGTGACCGGAGGGCTCGGCAGGCGGATATTGCGGGCCGAGACGGCCTCGATAGCCGGGGCTGCAATACTGCAGTTCGTCTTCGGAGACCTCGCCCCGACTGCTTCAGCCCTCTCCACAGGATCAACCGCTGGCCGCCGTTCCGAGGCCGCAGGGTGATCACTCCAGTATCACGTCTCCGTCCACTTCCTCCCTTATATCGACCACGTGGTCGGTAGGAAGCGTGACCCAACCGAGTTCGGTCTCGAGGTGCACCTCGGTCTCACCTACCTCCACGAGCCTGCCCCTGTAGGTTATACCGTTGGCCTCCACAACCACTCTCTTGCCGATCAGTCCCATCATGCCCCGTACTTTAACATATTACAGCCGGATATGGGACCGTGTCAAGGATGAGGCGTCGACACCCGCGGCTTGCTTTTTTTTATGAACTTTATTTAATATGTTGTATGATCTACGGAAAATCAGTGTTATCTGAAAACAACCCTCAAATATTCTATCAAACAAATGTGAAGAAAGTATGAATATCTTGGGGGTGTCGGCCTTCTACCATGACAGCGCAGCTTCACTGGTGCAGGACGGCCGGATAACGGCCGCGGCCCAGGAAGAGCGCTTCACGCGCAAGAAGCACGACCCTTCTTTTCCGGGCAATGCAATCAACTACTGCCTTCAGGCAGGAGGGATAAGCGGTGAAGGGATAGACATCGTAGCCTTCTATGAAAAGCCCTTCGTCAAGTTCGAGCGCATATTAGAGACCTACATAGCATATGCCCCTGTGGGGATAAAGTCCTTCATCAAGTCCATCCCCTTGTGGATAAAGCAGAAGCTCTGGATGAAAGAGCTCATCAGGAAGGAACTCGGCGGGTTCAGCGGAAAGATCATTTTTCCGGAGCATCACTATTCACATGCGGCTTCTGCGTTCTTCCCGTCACCATTTCAGGAGGCCGCCTTCCTAACCGTGGACGGCGTCGGTGAATGGACGACGACGAGTTATGGGGTGGGCAGGGGCAACAGGATAGAGATACTCTCCGAGATCCATTTTCCGCACTCACTCGGACTCCTTTACTCTGCGTTCACATACTACACCGGATTCAAGGTCAACTCGGGCGAGTACAAGGTCATGGGACTGGCGCCTTATGGAGAGCCTAAGTACAAGGACGTAATCCTCTCGGAGCTGATCGACCTGAAAGAGGACGGCTCCTTCAGGCTGAACATGGAGTATTTCAACTACTGTGCCGGCCTCACAATGACGAACGGCAGGTTTGACAGGCTGTTCGGCGGTCCTCCAAGGAGGCCCGAGTCCGACCTCGAGCAGCGGCACATGGACCTGGCGAGATCCGTCCAGGAGGTTACCGAGGAGGTCATGCTCAGGATGTCGAGGCATATACACAGGGAGACCGGTCTCAAGAGGCTGTGCTTGGCCGGCGGTGTGGCGCTCAACTGTGTTGCCAACGGGAGGATACTCAACGAGGGACCTTTCGACGAGATATGGATTCAGCCTGCAGCCGGCGATTCCGGGGGTGCCCTCGGTGCAGCGCTTTTTGCCTGGTACCAGTATCTCGACAACCCGCGGGTGGCCGACGGAAAGAAGGACTTTCAGCAGGGGACCTACCTCGGTCCCCACTTTGAAAACAGCTACATAGCCGAGTACCTGAAGAGCAGGGACATCCCGTATACGGAACTCGAAGGGGAGGACGACATTGCCGAGAAGATAGCGGATCTGATTGCCGGAGAGAACGTGGTCGGCTGGTTCCAGGGGCGGATGGAGTTCGGGCCGCGGGCCCTGGGAAGCCGGTCGATCATCGGGGATGCCCGGTCTCCGAAGATGCAGGAGACGATGAACCTGAAGATCAAGTTCCGCGAGAGTTTCCGTCCTTTCGCCCCCTCGGTGCTCAGGGAGAGGGTATCGGACTTCTTCGAGTTCGACGGCGAGAGTCCATACATGCTCCTGGTCGCCCCGGTCAGGAAGGAAATACGCCGCGAGATGACGGACGATGAGAAGAGACTCTTCGGTATCGACAAGCTGAACGTCGTACGCTCCAGCATTCCGGCGGTCACTCATGTGGATTATTCCGCCAGGCTGCAGACAGTGGATCCGGAGACAAACCCCCTGTACTACCGTATGATAAAGAGGTTCGACGAGAAGTACGGTTGCCCGGTGATCATTAACACCTCGTTCAATGTCAGGGGTGAGCCGATCGTATGTACTCCGGAGGATGCGTACCTGTGTTTCATGCGGACCAACATGGACTACCTGATAATGGGGAACTTCCTGCTTGACAAGAAGAGGCAGAGACCCCTGGAGGACGATATAGACTGGCGCAAGGAGTTCGAGCTTGATTGAGGGAGAACGCATTGCTTATTGAAGAGATCAGGAATATCAAGAGTCGGAAGAGCGACCTGCGAAGCTTCGGCCTGACGATGGGGGCCGTCACAGGGCTGATCGGCGTCGTGCTCCTTTGGCGCGGCAGAGACCTCTATCCGTATTTCCTTTCTGTATCAGGCGTCTTTCTCGCTTCTGGACTCCTTCTTCCCGGAGTTTTGAAGCCCTTCCACAAGGCGTGGATGACCCTCGCATTGATGATGGGGTGGGTCATGACGAGGGTCATTCTATTCGTGCTCTTCTTCTTGGTGGTCACTCCTCTGGGGCTTACTGCACGGATACTGGGGCGCGATGTGCTCGGACTGAAGATAGACCGCGACGCCCGCAGCAGTTACTGGATCGAGAGAACGAGGGAGGAGGTAAAGAAGAAGGATTATGAGAGACAGTTTTAGCCGTACTGAGAAGGCGGCCGTCGCCGCAGGCGGAGTCCTTGTTATTTCAGGCCTGCTCTTAAACGAGTGGCTGCTTGCAATGCTGTTCAGCCCGGACGGTAACCTCAGGCTCCTTTCGAGGATCATCATATGGGGCTTCGACATACTCGCCGTAGCCGGGGGGCTCTCGCTGATATACTTCGGCCGGACACACCAGTTGAAGAACCTTCTGGTTTTGGTCGTTACTCTGCTTGTATGTGCCGTACTCGCTGAAATAGTCCTCAGGGTTGTCGAGCCGAAGCGCGTGGAGAACCTCTATTTCGAACTCCCGGGCGGAGAATCTTTCAAGTTGAGACCCAACTTGAATCTCGATACCAAGTACGGTTTAATTAGGACCAATTCGTACGGTATGAGCTGGAAGGAGGTCTCTCCTGAAAAACCTCTGAACAAGATCAGGATAGCATTCGTGGGGGACTCCTTCGCCTTCGGCCTGTGGGCCGACAGCGTGGAGAAGAGCGCCGTGGGTATCGTTGCGTCTCTCCTCGACCCCGAAAGGTTCGAGGTCCTGAATTTCGGGGTGCCTGGCTACGGTCCTCCGGACACGGAGCTGCAGATAAAGAGAGAGGTGCTCGCCTTCAGGCCCGACTATGTCGTCCTGCTGTTTTACAACGGCAACGACTTCAGGGACGCATACTTTGGTGTAAAGAAGTACAAGATCATAAAGGGAGCCCAGGTGTGGGACAGGGAGAACGAACGCAGGAAGATTCCCCCTGCATACAGACCGACGTCTCTCATGTATTGTCTCGAGCGCCTCGCCATTTTCAGGAGCCTCGAGAGGCTCACATCCTTCATCTCATCCCGCGGCAATGCCGATAAGAGGAGCGGTTTCAGGGCGAGCAGGATATTCAGTTCCCAGTCGTTCTGGAGCCGCAAGGTGTATCCGGACGTCGCCATCAAGGCGAAGGACAAGGTCTTGGAGTCGCTTGAGAACATAAGGAGGACCCTATCGAAGAACGGTATCCAACTGGTGATCGTGACGATTCCGTACGAGGATCAGGTCTATACGCCGTCGCTGACCGGTAAAGACTACGACCTCAACCTGCCTCAAAGGTATGTCCGGCAGTATGCCGAGGCACACGACGTCCCGTACCTCGACCTGTTGCCTATACTGCGGTCTCACGTGAAGGAAGGAGCGGGGCGCATTTATGCACCCAATGACATCCACTTCAACAACAAAGGACACGCTATCGTAGGCAGGGCGATCGCCGACTTCTTAAAAGGGAGGGTGGTTCAATGAGCAAGCTGTCCGTTTTGATGGAGGTATGGGCCTTTCTCAAAGAGCGCAAGAAGTGGTGGATAGCGCCAATAATAGTCTTCCTCATACTTCTGGGCACACTGATAGTGTTCACTCAGGGCTCGGCCGTGGCGCCTTTCATCTACGCGCTCTTCTGAGTGAACGGCCCTCGTTCCGGCCTGCCGGTCTTCTCAGGAGCCGTAGGTTCGTGTCTCGGTGTCTCCTCCGGCAGGCTTCACCGGCGGGATGAGAGCGACGGTCTGAGCACGGCGGAACCGAGACGTTCTCAGCCCTGCCTGCTCCTCTGCCGGATGAAGACCCGTATAGGGGTGCCCTTGAACGTATACTTCCGGCGGATGAGCCTCTCTATGAACCTGATGTGTTCAGGCTTGAAGACCTGCGGGTGGTTCACGAAGAGGACGAACTCGGGCGGCTCGACACCGGTCTGCGTCATGTAGAATATCTTGGTCTTCTTTCCCTTGTGCGCCGGCAACAGGGGCGTGATCTCCGGGACGAACCTGTTGAGGGCCGATGTGGATATGCGCTTTCTCCGCTCGCTTATGATCTCGTCGACAAGGGAGAAGACCTTGGTGATCCTCTTTCGCGAGAGTCCCGACACGGTGAGCACAGGCGCATACTCGACGAAGCGGAGCCTCCAGTGGACCTCGTTGAGTAGCTCCCTGTATCTCTTCTCCGGCTCCTCAACGAGGTCCCACTTGTTGAAGAGGATGACGAGCCCCTTGCCGTACCTGTCGACGAGGGCCGCTATCTTCTGGTCCTGCTCCGATATCCCCTCGCGCGCGTCCACGAGCAGCAGGACGACGTCGGCCCGTTCGATGCTCCTGACCGCACGGATGGCCGTGAACTTCTCTATGGACCGGTCCGCGATCCTCGCCTTCCTGCGCAGTCCCGCCGTGTCGATGATAAGGTATTCCCTGCCGTAGTACCTGCATATACTGTCTACGGAGTCCCGCGTCGTACCCGGTACAGGGCTTACGATCATCCGTTCCTTCCCGAGCAGTGAGTTGACGAAGGTGGACTTTCCCACGTTCGGTTTTCCCACGACTGCGATTCCGGGCAGGTCCTTCCCGGTCTTCCCGTCCTCCTCCTTTTCAGGCAGGGCCTCGACGAGCCTCTCCATGAACTCGACAAAGCCGTATCCGGTGGCCGCTGATACGGGTATGAGTTCATCCACGCCGAGTGCGTAGAATTCGTAAAGCCTCTCCTCGCGGTTGCGTGCGTCTATCTTGTTGACCACGTAGAGGACCTTCTTGCCGACCGGTCTCAGTATGTCGACGATCTGGCGGTCCACCTCGGTGAGGCCTTCCCGTCCATCGAGGAGCAGGACGATCACGTCTGCTTCATCCACGGCGAACATGGCCTGCTGACGGGTCTGAAGGAGTATCTCCTCGCCGGTCTCGGGAAAGAGGCCGCCGGTATCTATGACGACGAAGTCCCTGTCGTCATAGGCCGCCTCGCCGTAGAGCCGGTCCCTCGTGACACCCGGGATGTCCTCGACGATCGCCTTGCGCGTGCGCGTCATCCTGTTGAACAGGGTGGACTTGCCGACGTTCGGCCTTCCGATTATTGCAACTACAGGGTTGGGCATGAGGGGATTATTATAACAGAAGGGGCCGGAACGAGGCTTGACTGCATGAGGCCGCCGCTGCTCGGCCTTGTTGGGGACACCGGCGGGGATCAGTCCACTTCGAAGATGAAGTCCAGTTCCACGGGTGAGTTCATCGGCAGGGCTGAGACTCCGACCGCCGTCCTCGTGTGAATTCCCGACTCCCCGAATATCTCCCTGATGAGGTCGGATGCAGCATTCATAACCGCCGGCTGTTCATGGAAGTCAGCCGCGGATGCCACGTAACCGTTCAGCCTTATGCACCTGCTGACGGCCTCGAGGTCCCATGTGTCCCTGATGATCGACAACGCGTTTATGACCGCCTGCCGGGCGGCCTCTCCCGCAGTGTCGATGCCGATATCCCTGCCGACTATTCCCTCGGCAACGAGTGAGCCGTCCTTGAGAGGGAGTATTCCACTCAGGAAGAGGAGGTTGCCGGTCCTGAGCGCAGGCGTGTAGGAGCCGACCGGAGAGGGTGCCGGTGGCAGCTCTATTCCGAGTTCCTTGAGTCGTTGTTCAATGAACATCTCTTTGCTCCCCCCTCATTCGGCCTGAATCCTGACAAGTTCGTACTGCCTGCTGCCGAGCCCGAGCCTCTCCGCCTCCGAGACCTGCAGCTCGTAGGGCTTGTTGTGTATCCCCTTGAATACGTCGCGACCCTCCTCAACCCCCTCCGCCATGGATGACGGCAGGTGCTCTTCCTTGAGTATGAGGTCTATGGATGCCTGTTCCACGGCGACTATGTCGTCACTGAGGAGTATTCCAATATCCTGCACCACGGGTACGTCGGCGGCGGGCATGCAGTCGCACTCGGGCTGTATCTCCGTCAGGAAGTTTATGTAGAGCAGCTTGCCCGGTTTGAACGTGCCGGCCACGGCAGCAGCGGCCTCTGCAAGCGACTTCATGAAGCGCTCGTCGTCACCGGGCAGGTGTATGGCCCCTGACTGGCAGCCCCGTTCGCACCGGCCGCACCTCCAGCACTCATCGGCGTTCCATTTCAGTCTCTCCCCGTTGAACGTGATGGCGTCGAGGGGGCATATCTCCACGCACTGCATGCAGAGGTCGCAGAGCGCGGCATCCCAGGCGAGTTCCCCCTCTCCGATGGTGTGCATGGAGCCCCTGCCGCACTTCCAGCCGCACTCCCTGTGTGCCGAGCTCACGCCCCCCATAGCCATGTTCTTCAACGCCCCGGCATAGCCGGCATTGATGTGTCCCTTCACGTGGGAGCAGACGATCATGGCTGTTACGTCGTGTATCACCGAGGCCACGGCGATGCTGCCGAGGATCTCACCGGCAGGGATCAGTATGTTGTCGTTTCCGAACAGCCCGTCGGCGAGCACCACGGGGGCGCCTACCGAGAGGTGGTTTATACCGTTTGCATTCGCCACCTTGAGGTACTCGAGTCCCTTGATTCTCACCGTATCGGTGACGAACGGGTTTGCACCAGCCCTCTCGACGGCCTCGACGATCCTGTTCAGAAAGACGGGCCTGACTATCCGGTGCGCGCCGTGGGAGCCGAAATGCGTCTTTACCGCCACCCACTCGTCACGCTCGAATACCGACGAGAGGTCCATGCTCTCCAGGAGGCGCTGGAGCTTGCCCGGCATGCTGTCGTCGTATCTCCACTTCGTCACCCTTGCAGGTGCAAAGAAGACCTTTGATGGCACCGTCTCTTTCCCTCCTTCCACTCCGTCTTTCCATTCCGAAGGGCAGGCTGGCTTTTCAGAACCTCATCTGACAGTACTCGGCCTCGTAGTCGTGAAGCTCCCTTATCGTGGGGTCGTCTCCGCAGACTGGGCACTTGGGATTCTTCGGTATCTTGACCTTCCTGAAGGAGGCCTTCAGCGCGTCATAGATGAGGAGCCGGTTCTTGAGCGGCTCACCCTTTCCGAGTATCAGCTTTAGCACCTCCATGGCCTGCAGCCCTCCTATGACACCGGGGAGGGCGCCGAGGACCCCCGCCTCCTGGCAGGAAGGCACGAGACCCGGAGGAGGGGGCTCCTCGAAGAGACACCTGTAACAGTGGCCCTCTCCGGGCAGGATCGTGGTCACCTGTCCCTCGAATCTCAGTATGGCACCGCTCACCAGCGGCTTGCCCGACAGGACGCAGGCGTCGTTAACGAGGTATCTCGTGGGAAAGTTGTCGCTGCCGTCGACCACGATGTCGTAGTCCTTTATGAGGTCGAGGATGTTGTCCTTTGATATCCGCTCCTTTATGGCGATCACGTTGACGTCCGGGTTGAGTGCCTCGAATGTCTTCTTTGCAGAGTCGGCCTTGTGCATGCCCACGCGCTCCGTGCTGTGTGCGATCTGGCGCTGCAGGTTGCTCAGCTCGATCGTGTCGTTGTCTATGACGCCCAGTGTGCCGACACCCGCGGCGGCGAGGTAATAGCCCACGGGACAGCCGAGCCCGCCGGCCCCGACCATAATGACCCGTGCAGAGAGGAGTCTCTTCTGTCCCTTGCCGCCGACCTCTGGCAGTATGATATGCCTGCTGTAGCGATGTATCTGTTCGTCGTTGAGTTCCATCAGTCTCTCTCCTTTCTTATGACGATTACCCAGTCCGTGTCATTGACCTTCTCGACCTTCAGCACCTTGTGTCCGTGGTCTTCCATGGACTTCGGTATGCTCCTGGAGGCCTCGGGGTAGTCGAGGACGATCTCGAGCACCTCCCCGACCTCCATGTCCTCGATGGCGAGCTTGGACTTAACAAAGGTGTAAGGACAGACAAGGCCCTTTATGTTTATGGTCTTGTCCGGCTTGATCTCTTCCATGATTACCTCCCCCCTTCAAGAATTGGAGATTAGCAGATTGAATCAACCTTCGTCAATCGTTTTTATCATGGGGCTTCCTCGCCCTCGACACGTATGAAGGCCGTCCTGTCGGCTACGACGTCGAGCCTGTCTATCTCCTGGAGGGCCGCCCGGACATCTCGTTCCCTCGCCCTGTGTGTCAGTACCACGAGCGGAACCGCTGCTCCAACCTGTCTGCCCTTCTGAATTACGGCGGCTATGCTGATGTTGTAGTCGCCGAGGATGCCGGATATCCGCGATAGCACGCCCGGCCGGTCTAAGGCCGTGAACCTGAAGTAGTACATGGACTCTATGTCGCCCATGGCCTTTACCTTGAGATCCCTCCTCTTCCCGATATATTCCATGCCGGAGGATACGGTCCCATCCCGCGCTATGTCCACGATGTCGCTCACCACCGCGCTTCCCGTCGGCATGTCGCCGGCCCCCCTGCCGTAGTAGAGTGTTTCACCCACTGCGTCGCCTACCACGTAGACGGCGTTCAGGACACCGTCGACCTTTGATATGAGGTAACTCTCCGGTATCATGGTGGGATGCACCCTCAGTTCGACCTCGCCGTTTACTGACTTTGCTATCGCAAGGAGCTTTATCTTGTAACCGAGTTCTCCGGCGAACTCTATGTCCTGAGGCGTGAGAGTCGTGATGCCCTCTATGTGTATCTTGTCGTAAGAGAGGGGGATGCCGAAGCTCAGTGAGGCCATTATCGCGAGCTTGTGCGCTGTGTCGACCCCCTCGATGTCGAGTGCCGGGTTCGCCTCTGCATAGCCGAGGACCTGTGCTTCACTGAGTGCGTCCGAGAAGTCCATGCCGCTCTCGGTCATCTTCGTGAGTATGAAGTTGGACGTGCCGTTTATGATGCCGTATATCGAGAGTACCTTGTTGGCTACGAGGCCCTCCTTCAGGACCTTTATGATCGGTATGCCGCCTGCAACCGCGGCCTCGAACCCAACCGAGACGGAGTTCCTCGCCGCTGTCTCGAATATCTCTCCGCCCTCCGTGGCAAGGAGGGCCTTGTTTGCGGTCACCACGTGCTTGCCGTTGTTCAGAGCCCTCAGGATGAAGTCCTTTGCAGGCTGGATGCCGCCGATAAGTTCCACGACGACATCTATGTCGGGGTTGTCAAGCACGTCCGACACCTCCCGGGTGAGGACGCCATGAGGAATGTCTATGCCCCTGTCCCTTTCGATGTCGCGGTCGACGATGCCCAGAAGGTTTAAGCGGATGCCCGTCTTCTCTTCTATGACGTCTCCGTTTTCTATCAGTATCCTTGCAGTGCCCGTTCCCACTGTACCGAAACCGATGATACCGACATTGACCATTACTTGAACAACCTCCTGAGTCCTTTGACCGCCTGCCTTATGCGGTGTTCGTTCTCCACCAGGGCGAACCTGACGTATTCGTCGCCGCCCTCTCCGAAGCCTATGCCCGGCGAGACCGCCACCTTAGCCTCCTTGAGCACGAACTTCGAAAACTCCAGCGAACCCATCTTGACATAGGGCTCCGGTATCCTCGTCCAGACGAACATCGTGGCCTTCGGAGGCGTCACATCCCAGCCGAGCCGGTTCAGTCCCCTGCAGAGCGTGTTGCGCCTCTTCTCGTAGGTCTTCCTTATCTCCTCCACGCACTCCTGAGGTCCGCGCAGTGCAACGATGCTTGCGATCTGTATGGGCTGAAACATCCCGTAGTCGAGGTAGCTCTTCATCTTCACGAGTGCACCTACGAGTTCGCGGTTTCCCACGCAGAACCCGACCCTCCAGCCGGCCATCGAATAGCTCTTCGTCAGGGAGAAGAACTCCACGCCGACGTCCCTCGCTCCCGGGACCTGCAGAAAACTCGACGCCTTGTAGTTGTCGAAGACGAGGTCTGCATAGGCGAAGTCGTGTATGACTATCAGCTTGTTCTCCTTTGCAAAATCGACGACCGACCTGAAAAAGTCGAGGTCCACAACCTCTGTGGTCGGGTTGTGGGGGAAGTTGATTATGAGCAGCTTCGGCCTCGGCCACGTGTTCTTGTATGCCTTGTCGAGTTCCTCGAGGAAGTCTACCCCCGGGCCGATGGGCACGCTCCTGACCTCTCCGCCAGCGATTATCACACTGTAGGGATGGATCGGATACGCAGGGGTCGGTGTAAGCGCGACGTCACCGGGTTCCACTATAGAGAGGGCCAGATGGCTCAGGCCTTCCTTGGACCCGATGGTCACGACCGCCTCAGACTCGGGATCGAGGTCTACGTCGAACCTCCTCTTGTACCACTCACATATGGCCATCCTGAGCTGGGTGATCCCCTTCGATGCGGAGTACCTGTGGTTCTTCGGGTTCCGCGACGCCTCGCAGAGCTTCTCGACTATATGCTTCGGGGCCGGCAGGTCCGGGTTTCCCATGCCGAGGTCTATGATATCCTCTCCCTGCCGCCTCGCTTCGTGTTTCAGGGCGTTCACGATGGCAAAGACATAGGGAGGCAGTCTTTTTATCCTGTTGAAACTGTACATCTCCCTCTCGCATCCTTCGCTCATTGTACTCTCCATAAGATCGTTTGGTTGATCTGGTTATTTTAACTCTTACGTGCGTGTAAAGACAACTTCATCAGGCATCGGCCACAACGGCTTTCCGAACCCTCACCTTGTACGCCACGGAGTGGCTACCGTCTTCGCCGTTGTATACCATCGATACTTCGACTGGAGCAGCAACAGTACGAAAGGTGATCATTGCCTCAAGCAAAATCCAGGCGTTTGCAGGTCGTGTCACGGACCTCGGTGTTGACGCCGCATTTAGTCCTGTATACGGTGAATCGGTTATATTATTCGTATGAAGCCCACTTTTCATCACAGGATGGTCAACGGTCCGTTCGAAGACCCTGTGGTGTATCTCAGGCTGCTGAGGGAGAAGAAGGCCCTGCTGTTCGATGCCGGGGACGTAAGCGCCCTGTCTGCCGGTGAGATACACAAGATAACGGACGTCTTCGTGACCCACACCCACATAGACCACTTCATCGGTTTCGACAGGCTCCTCAGGGTGATGCTCAGGAGGGAGAGGCCGCTCAGGGTTTACGGTCCCGAGGGCATTACCGGCAGTGTCGAGGGGAAGCTGAGGGGGTATGCATGGAATCTGATCGAGGAGTATCCGGTAAGCCTCGTCGTTCATGAGGTGACGGACGCCTCGGTCTCCGTTGCGTCGTTCTCTGCAAGGGACGGCTTCAGAAAACGGCTGATGGGCGACACGGAATGGACCGGGGTCCTGCTGAACGATCCGCTCTTTTCCGTGAGGGCGGCATGCCTCAGTCACGACATTGCGGTCCTCGGCTTCTGCATCGAGGAGAACATGCACATAAACATAGACAAGGCGGCACTGGCCGGGAGGGGGCTTCCGGTCGGGCCGTGGCTATCCGGGTTCAAGCAGGCCGTGAGGGAGGGCAGGGACGACTTCATGGCGGTTGTCGAGGGCCGCGAGTATCCGATGGGGGAACTTCGGGATATCGTCAGGATCACCGAGGGTCAGAAGGTCTCCTATGTCATGGACGTAACTCCCTCAAGGGAAAACATGGAGAAGGTGGTGGAACTCGTCAGGGGATCCCACGTGCTCTATATAGAGACGTACTTCCTCGATGAGGAGAGGGAGAGGGCGTTCCAGCGGAACCACCTGACCGCGAGGATGGCGGGAGAGATAGCGAGAGAGGCCGGTGTGAAGGAACTCGTCCCCATGCACATCTCGCCGAAGTACAGGGGCTCTCCGGAGATGATCACCGGGGAGGCCCTGCGTGCGTTCAGGGGAGGGGGCTGAAACACGGCGGCGGTTCATACATTGAACCTGAAGTTTACGATGTCACCGTCCCGCACCACGTAGTTCTTCCCTTCGAGCCTCACGAGCCCCTTCTCCCTCGCTGCTGCCATCGAACCGGCCTGGATGAAATCACGGTAGGAGACGACCTCAGCCCTTATGAAACCCCGTTCGATGTCGGTGTGTATCTTGCCCGCCGCTTTCTGAGCTGTCGTGCCCTTCTTTATCGTCCATGCCCTGACCTCGTCCTTACCCACCGTAAGGAACGATATGAGGCCGAGGTGCTCGTAGCAGAGGCTGATGAGCCTCGACATGGCGGGCTCCTCTATTCCGAGGTCTTTCAGGAACTCCTCTGCCTCTTCCCGCCCCAACTGGGCTATCTCCATCTCTATCTTGCCCGAGAGTGCCACCACCGGGAGTCCGAACCTCTCCTGCAGTTCTCCCGCTGCTGAGGCGGCCTCTTCTGTGCCCATGTCGTCTTCGTGAAGGTTGAGGAGCATGACTTCGGGTTTTATGGAGATGAACTGGAGGTGCCTCAGGGAGAGGAGTTCGTCTTCGTTGAAGTCGAGCTTTCTGAGTGGGATCTCCTCCTCGAGCGCCTCCTTGCACCTGAGGAGCACCCGCCGCTCCTTCTCGTCAGGCTTCTTCCCCTTCTTTGCGCCTTCCTCCATCCGCTCGAGCCGCTTCTCCACGAGCTCGAGGTCCGAGAATATCAGCTCGAGCTCAAGGGTCTCTGCGTCCCTCAAGGGATCGACACTGCCTGCCGGGTGGACCACCGCCTCGTCTTCGAACGCCCTGATCACGTGCACCACCGCGTCGACGTCCTTGATCATCTCCAGGGCCTTGCGGTTCTGCTGGGGGTCTCCCTTTGTTATCCCGAGGTAGTCTGTATACTCGACGGTCGCAAGGGTGACCTTCTTGGGCCTATATATCTCGGCAAGCCTATCCACACGTTCGTCGGGCACCTTCACTACCCCGACGTTCGGCTCTGCCTCTGTGGTGGGATAGACCGTTGCAGGGATGTTCTGGCCGGTAAGGGCGTTGAACACCGTGGTCTTGCCCGAGTTTGCAAGTCCTACGATACCTGTCTTCATGAGCTCCGTCTCCTTATGATCTCTTTGGTTGAAAGGTGCGGCCGCTGATCCGCGAGGTGAGCGGCGGTCTTCGGAAAAGACGCCGTGTCTTCCTGTAAGGGCTGCGGCCTGAGTCAACCCTCTGCCTTGAGTTCCGCCTCTGACCTCCTGAGGTACACGGGCGTGAGCGTTACGGGGTCTGAAAACTCCCCGTGTTCGGCCTTGTGGAGCCCGGCGACGGCGACTGCCGAGGGCAGCGGGTGCATGAGGCCTTCATGGGGGAAGCGCGCCTTCTCACCAAGAATATCTATGATAACATCTCTGTAGAGAGCGGCGCCACTGCCAGCGAACACGGCCTCTTCGCTTATCAGGGAGAGCATGCTCCTTATGTCGAGTGCAGACTCAGGTGCTTCTCTCTTCAGCCCACCCTCGGTCCACCTGAAGAGGCCGCCGTAGACCTCCTTCTTTCTTGCGTCAAGCAGCGGGCATATGAGTTTCCCGGTGAAGGCGAGGGAGGAGGCGAAGGCCTCGAGCGTGGACACGGCGGCAACCGGCCTGCGTGTCGCATAGGAGAGGCCCTTGACGGTGCTCAGCCCTACGCGCAGTCCCGTGAAGGAGCCGGGGCCTATGGCGATCGTGTAGAAGTCTACATCGCCGATCCCGGTCCTCGAACTGTCGAGCAGGAAGTCGAGGGCTTTCAATATCTGCTCGGAGTGGGTCCGCCTGATCCCGAGACGCACCTCTCCAATGAGGCCGGAGTCGCTGTCGTAGAGGCAGATCCCGCCTGCAGGGGTGGAAGTATCGATGGCGAGGGTAAGCATGACAGGAATAAGTTAAACCTATCGACGTGATTATTTCAAGGATTCTTCCGGGGCGTCTACCTGAGCTTGAGTCTCGTGAGTATGATCCCGGGATACTTGTTCAGCGGGTGGCTCCTCGACAGCGAAGGAAATATCGGTCTCTTCCTCATGCCGAGCCTCTTCAGTTCAGAGACGATATCCCGGTTGCGGGGGTCGAAGGAGAGGCCCTTCTGGAATGATTCGACCGCGTCTTTCTTCATGTTCGCCTTCAGATACGCCCTGCCGATGTTCAGGTGGAAGAGCGGATAGGGGAAGTCAAAGGCTGTCGCGCCGGACTCTTTCAGCCTCTTCACCGCCTCCCTGCAGAGCTCGACAGCCCTGTCGTAATCATTGTCGACCGTGGCCGTCAGGTACGCGTGATAGGAGGTCATGAGCGGATCCTCGGGAAACTCCTCAAGGGCCTTCCGGGTTGCATCGAGTGCGCGGGGACCATATCCTGTCCTTACTAAGTGCTTGATCTCCCTGAAGTAGGCGATACGAGTCTTGTTTGCTGTCTCCTCTTCGGTTATCTTCCTGACGGCCCTGTCGTGCTGGCGGTCAACGAGTGCCGACAGCTCGTTCTCATCCTTCACCGGCGTGGTAAGCTTTAGGGTCTCTATGTGGGCTCCCTCGAGGTATATGGTCGTGCTTATGGTTACCGGCTCACCTCCGTGAATCTCTGTGATTATGTAGAAGAGCTTGCCCTGATGCTCTATCTTGGTAGAGAAGTCAGAGGATTTCCTGGAGACGATGTTTATAACGTCCCGCTTCTCCATAACTAAATAGTACAACCATCTCGTTGCTTTGTCAAGAGACCGTGCACTCCATGGAAAAAACCCGACTCTTTATAGTAGAATTGCGTATGAGGTGTTTCATCTTTCCTGTCTTTCTTGTGGTCCTGCTGCTTCTCGGCTCCGGCATCGCCCGTGCCGAGCCGGCAGTATCGTTTGAGGAGAAGACCGTCGATTTCGGGGATGTCGAACAGGGTGAGCTCCTCGAACACACGTTCGTCTTCAGCAACGACGGAACCGATGTGCTCGTGATTGAGAAGGTGACGGCATCGTGAGGCTGCACGGCCGCGGTGGTCAGTTCAGACCGCCTCGCACCCGGAGAGCAGGGCCGCATAAGGGTGACGGTGAGGACCGACAGGAAGAAGGGCGTTATAGCGAGGACCGTACAGGTCAGGACGAACGACCCGCTGAACCCGCTCGTGATACTGAATCTGAGGGCGAACGTGACCGATCCCTTTCACGGAAAGAAGCTCGATCCGAAGGAGATGTTCCGCACGCCGTGCCGGAAGTGTCATGTGGACAGGGGCCGAGGCAGGTTTGGTGCAGACCTCTTCAGGGCAGACTGTATCATGTGCCACATGCGCGGCAAGAACGCCGCGCCCTTGGGAGCCCTGAGGAAACTGCCACGGGAGAGGCTCCAGGCAGCGGTTGAAAAGGGTGTCCCGGGGACCGTAATGCCCGGCTTCTCATGGAAGGCCGGCGGCCCGCTGACCGATTCCCAGGTCAGGTCTCTGATAACATATATCAAGGGCAGGTGACGTCGGGACGATACAGCTTTACGGCTGAATGCTCTTTTAGTGCGGCTGTCAGGACTCGATGATCTTCTCTTCTTCTTCCTGTTCAGTCTTGCACTCTATGCACATCGTGGTCACCGGCCTCGCCTCGAGCCTTTTTATCCCGATCTCGCAACCGCAGATTTCACAGATGCCGTAAGTGCCGTTGTCTATCCTCTCCATGGCGAGTTCTATCTTCTTTAGAAGGCGCTGTTCGCGTCCCCGGAGGCGGAGCATGAAGTTTCTGTCGATCTCTGCAGTGGCCTGATCCCCCATGTCGGGAAATGCATTCTCGTCAGGCAGTGTGTTGAGCGCTGAACCTGCCTCTTGCAGCAGCTGTTCCTTCTGCTGGGCAAGGCTTTTTCTGATCTCGAGAATGCGCTGCTGTCTTTCGGATATCTCCTTATTGGTCGATGCCTTTTTACACTTCTTTTTCTTTGTGGCTGTGGTGGAACCTGAAGTGTTTCGTTTGCTCTGTCTCTTTTTCTCGGGCATGTCAAGCTCCTTGCATTTCTCGATGATTGAGGCTCTAGTGCTAAAGTTAAGGGTAACAAATGCTCTCAATATTAGTCAAGTCTGTGCTATAATACCAGTCAGTTGTTCCGGTGTTGACGCGCCCCGGATGTCCGGTGCAGTGACAGCGGGTGATAGGTTGCCGGAGCGCTGGTTGAGTAGTATTGCTTAATATCCGTCAGGTGATACCAGCTGATAATCCGTTGCCTAATATCCTTGAAGACCTCTGTTTTTTTCTGGAGTGTAGAGAGCCTCGGGGAGTGATGGAGAATACGATCGAGACACCAGGGAGCATGGGGATGATGAAGATGCGCAAAGCGTCTTGTAAAGCTTGTACAGGCAGGTCGGTGCTGACAGGAGGCGTCCTCTGCCTGGTGTTCATCCTTTCGGTCCTTCCCGTGCGTGCAGATGCTGACGACTCGCCGCTGACTCCGCTCATAGAGAGGACCCTCGCACTGGTGAGGCCCGTCTCGGGAGACGTCGTATCCGTGACCGGGAACGGGCTGGCCAGGATAGGCCTCGGCAGCAAGGACGGCCTGATCGAGGGGATGCGCCTGAGGGTATTCAGGAAGGGAGAGTATTACTATCATCCTGTAACCAAAGAGCCCATTGTAAGGGCCGAGAAACCGGTGGGCACTTTAGAGGTCCTTGAGGTGGGCTTGTCGGACGCCCTCTGCTCGGTGATCGAGGGCGAGGCTAAGGCCGGAGACATCGCAAGGATATCGGCCTCCAAGAAGAAACTCCTCTTTTATCAGAATGACACGGTTGATTACTACCTTGGTGACGCCTACTACAAGGGGCTCGAGGCCACCGGCAGGTTCAGTATCATAGATGCGCCGGTCGGACGTCTCGACACCGAGGGACTCCTCGGCGTAGCAGCATCCGCTGGGGCTGATCTCGTGCTTGTGCTCGACTCCTACAGGGAAGATGGCAAGACGTTCCTGAAGCAGAGACTGTCATGGCCTGACGGAGCAGTGCTCTCGGAGGACTCCCTCTACGTGCCGCCCGCATTCCTGAGCGAGATCAGCTTCGGCTCGGAACTCCTCTCGGATGTGCGCAACGACCCTCTCATGACACACGACCTCCCCTTCGCCGCGGGCCGCATAGAGGCGGCAGACATTGATGGAGACGGGAGGACGGACCTGCTGATCAGTACGGATGACGGCGTGTACGTTTACAACTATGACGTCGAGATGGACTTCCTGTACAGGCTGAAAATGCAGACCGGTGAAACGGTTGTCTGGATGGATACGTTCGATGTCGACTCGGACGGAAAGGACGAACTCTTCCTGACCGCCGTCTCTTCCGGCATGGATTCGGTCAGTTCCTACGTGTACAGACTCAAGCAGGGAAAGTTCGAGCTCGTCTGGAAGACGGACGGCTTCGTAAGGGTCCTGGACGGAGAGATACTCCACCAGGGATACTCTGCCGCTGAAGGATATTCGGGGCCCGTGAGCGTGGTGGATTACAACAACGGCTTCAGGTTGAAGGGGGCCTACTCCGGGCCGAAAGGCGTGAACATCTATGACTTCGTTACGCTCAAGGACAGCAAGGGGCGGACCGTGTACCTTTCGGTGGACGACGAAAACCGCCTCGAGCTCACAGGCGGTGATGGCGCGATAATATGGCGAAGCTCGGGGGACCTCGGGGGATTCGTGAGGAAGTTCGTCTCCGACGGCATCCTCTGGCATGTGAACGACAGGATGGTGCGGAGGAACAACGAGGCCGTTGTGGTCAGGCGGAAGCCCTTGATTGGAAGGGCCCTCGGTTACAGGAGTTCCCAGTTGCGCGCGTACCGTTACTCCGGGAATGATGTCCACGAATCGACACTATTGGACGGGATAAGCGGAAAGGTGATCGACTTCTCGATCTTCGACGACAAGGCTGCCGTCCTGAGCAGGCCCCTTCTGGGTATAAGGGCTGCAAACATACTGAAAGGGGAGACCCCCATGGTGACGATTCTGCGGATATATTCAATAAAGGGGAGGTAGAGATTGTGCTGACAAATATTCCAAGGCATGTAGGCGTGATAATGGACGGCAACGGAAGGTGGGCACAGTTGAGAGGTCTGCCCAGGGTGGAGGGGCACAGGAAGGGGGCTGAGCGTACGAAGGAACTTATAAAGGCCGCGCAGGAAGTCGGTGTAGACGTGCTCACCCTCTATGCCTTCTCCCTGGAGAACTGGCAGAGGCCGGACACCGAGGTCTCCACGCTCATGGAGCTTCTGCACCTCTACCTGACGAAGGAACTGAAGGAGATGATAATGGAGGGCATCCGTTTCAGGGTCATCGGTGACAGGGAAAAGCTTCCCGCGGTGATCCAGGGTATCATCGCGGATATAGAGGAGAGGACGTCTTCAAACGAGGGATTGACGCTTGTCACCGCGTTGAGCTACGGCGGCAGGGACGAGATACTGAGGGCCGTCAAGAAGGCGCTGTCAGAGGGACTGAATCCCGAGGATATAGACGAGGAGAGGTTCGAGACATTGCTCGATACGTCCGGACTGCCGGCCGTCGACCTGATCATCAGGACGAGCGGCGAGAAGAGGTTGAGCAACTTTCTCCTCTGGCAGGGCGCCTATGCCGAGTTCTACTTTACGGAGACGCTCTGGCCGGACTTCACCAGGGAGGAGTTCCTCTGTGCCATACAGGACTACCAGCGCAGGGAGAGGAGATTCGGGGGGATCATGTCCCCTTCGGAATCATGACCGGCCGTATGAAGAAAAAGAGAGAGATAGTCGCCCTTGCACTGCTTCCCCTGATTTACCTCTACATCATGAAGCTTCCTCCGTTCTTCTTCCTGCTTCTGCTGCTCTTCATATCCGGAGCGGCACAGATGGAGTTCTACTCCATGTACGGGGTGAAGAGATCCCTCGGCATTACGGGCGCGTCAGCGGGCTGTCTTCTGCTTTACTCCGTGTATGCAGGCTGGGAAGACTTCAGCCTGCTCCTGGTGTTGATCTTTCTCGCCTTCGTGCTGTTGAGGCTCTTCGACAGGGAGGCCGGCCCCGGACACGCACTCGCCGACATCGCCCCCGTGGTGGTCGGGCTCTTTTACATACCGCTGATACTCAGCCTCCAGATAGCCATAAGGAAAGCAGGTCCCGAGTGGATCATATTCATCGGAGCGACGGTGTGGGCCTCCGACAGTTTTGCCTATTACATAGGCAAGAACTTCGGCAGGAGAAAGCTCTACCCCTCGGTAAGCCCGAAGAAGACGGTCGAGGGAGCCCTCGGGTCCATGGCAGGAGGTGCGCTGGCCGGGCTCTTGACGAAGCTGCTGCTCATAGACGGCATCTCGATCCGCCAGATCCTGGTCGTGGGGTTCTTCATAGGGTGCATCGCCGTGCTCGGTGACCTGACGGAATCGATGTTCAAGCGTGACTCGGGGGTGAAGGATTCGAGCTCCCTGATACCGGGTCACGGCGGCGTGCTCGACAAGATAGACGGCATGCTGTATGTGACTCCGGTGGTCTACATTGTGGTGAGATTCCTTGTCCGGTGAGTTTCGGTTGCGGCAGTTTCTTCATCCTTAGAGAGGCATAAGATGAAAAATATAACGATTCTCGGATCAACAGGCTCGATCGGCACCGCCGCCCTCGAGGTCGTGAGGATGTATCCCGACAGGTTCAGGGTGGTCGGCCTTGCAGCCGGGCGCAATATAGGACTCTTCAGGAAGCAGCTCAAGGAGTTCAGGCCGCGTGTCGCGGCGGTGGCAGAAGTGAGCGCGGCGGAGAGGTTGAGAGACCTCGCCGGTCCGGTCGATATCCTGTACGGTCCTGAAGGAATAAGGGAGGTCGCCGCCTATGGAGATGCGGACTTCGTCCTCTCTGCCATCTCCGGCTCTGCGGGACTGATGCCTACGCTGTCTGCTGTGACGGTGGGCAAGACCATCGGCCTTGCAAACAAGGAGACCCTCGTCATGGCCGGGCCCCTCGTGAACAAGGCGGTGGCGGAGCACGGTGCGACCATAATCCCTGTCGACAGCGAGCACAGCGCCATCTTTCAGTGCATGAAGGGGCACGGCGGCTCCGACGTGCGGAGGCTGATATTGACGGCCTCGGGTGGTCCGTTCCACGGGAGGAAGGACGCCGACCTCTGTGACGTGAGGCCCGAGGATGCCCTCAATCACCCGACGTGGCAGATGGGAAAGAAGATCAGCATCGACTCTGCAACACTGATGAACAAGGGGCTCGAGGTGATCGAGGCGCACTACCTCTTCGGGTTCTCCCCGCGGGACATAGACGTCATCATACACCCTCAGAGCATAGTACACTCCTTCGTGGAGTTCATTGACGGCACCCTCATCGCACACCTCTCACTGCCCGACATGAAGGGCCCGATCGCCTATGCACTCTCCTACCCTGAACGGCTCGACGGCGTTCTCGCCCCCTGTCGTCTTCACGAGCTGGGGACTCTCACCTTCGAGAGGCCCGACATGGAGAGGTTTCCCTGCCTCAGGCATGCCTATGACGCCCTGAAGGCCGGCGGTACGGCCACGGCAGTCCTCAATGCTGCGAATGAGATGGCGGTGGATGCATTCATGGAGGGCCGTATAACTTTCCACCAGATACCTGTTATAATAAAAAAGATGCTCGATGCCCACCGGCCGGAGCCCCTTGACGACATCGAGACCGTCCTGTCGGCTGACGCCTGGGCAAGGAGGATGTTCAGGGAATTCGCTGAGGACTTTTGAGTGGTTGACGTCGTGGGAGAGAGTGTGCGGCAGGACGTCCGCTCGAGGGAACAGTGATCCGTCTCATCGTGACGTGCAACATTCATAAGGGAGGTCAGTCATTCTATTAGCGGTAATACTATTAGGCATACTCATATTCGTGCATGAACTCGGGCACTTCCTCGTGGCCAAGGCCTCGGGTGTCAAGGTCCTGAAGTTTTCTCTCGGCTTCGGCCCAAAGGTGGTGGGCAGGCGGATCGGAGAGACGGAGTACATGCTCTCTGCCATCCCGCTCGGCGGGTACGTAAAGATGCTCGGCGAGGAGCCGGGCGAGGAACTGGCGGCTGCAGAGAAGGAGAGGGCCTTCAACCAGCAGAGTGTCCTCAAGAGGATACTGATAGTCCTCGCCGGCCCCGTGTTCAATATATTCCTCACATACGCGATATTCACGGCCGTGCTGTCGGCCGGCCTACCCGTCAATGTGCCGGTGCTCGGCAACATACTGCCTGTGGTGGACGAGGTGGAGGCAGGCTATCCGGCTGCCGAGGCGGGCCTGAGGCCCGGGGACGTCATAGTGAAGATCGACGGCGTGAGGATCGACACGTGGTTCGATATGGTCAATGTCGTCGTCAAGAACCCCGGCAGGGCACTCGACTTCGTCGTAAAGAGGGACGGAGAGTTGTTGACCCTGAGAATAACCCCTCGGTCAGTGGAGGAGGTCGATCCCGAGGGGAAAAAGGTGCTCATAGGTAGGATAGGCGTCAAGAAGCTCGGAGGAGGATTCTTCGAGCCGATCCAGAGTGATTCGCTCCTTGATGCGCCTGCCAAGGGCGCAGTGGCGACCTACAAGATGGGTTTCTTCGTCATCGACTCGCTGGAGATGCTGATAACGAGGAAGGTCTCCCTGAAGAATATAAGCGGTCCGGTGACCATACTGCAGGAGTCCGGGAAGGCTGCCTCTGCCGGGCCGGTGGCGTATTTCATGTTCATGGCCCTGCTGAGCGTCAACCTCGGGGTGCTGAACCTCCTGCCTGTTCCCATACTCGACGGCGGCCACATAGTCATGTTCCTGATAGAGGGGATCAAGGGGGGGCCCCTGAACGAGAGGACGGTCGCGATCACACAGAGGATCGGCTTGGCACTGATCCTCCTACTGATGGCCTTCGCGCTCTACAATGACTTCGTGAGACTGTTCTCCGCCAATAACACGCCGTGACCGAAGACCGGATTGAAGTCAAGGTGTATTACGAAGATACGGACTGCGGCGGCGTGGTCTACTATGCCAACTACTTCAGGTACTTCGAGCGTGCGAGGACCGAATACCTGGAGCAGCGCGGGGTGTCCCTGAGGGACCTGATGGATAAGGGTATCCTATTTGTTGTGGTCGATGCATCCGCACACTACCGCCAGCCCGGAAGATACGGAGATGTACTGGTGATAGAGACCGCGGTGGCTGACAGGAGTGCGGCCAGTATCACGTTTTCACACCAGGTGAAGAGGAAGCAGACCGGAGAGCTCCTCGTATCCGGAGTCGTCAAGATAGCGTCTGTGTCGGGGCGTTTGAAGCCGACGAGGCTTCCCGACACCGTTCTGAAGGTTCTGGTGTGACAGCGTGCTTCAGGAATTCAGCGCCTGCCGGTGGACCGGCATGAGACCCGCCAGGCTGAAGAGGCAGGTCTCAGCCGGCGGAGTCGTCTTCAGGAGGGACGCCGACGGGATAAAGGTCATCCTCGTCTCTGTTAAGGACGGCTCGGTATGGACCCTCCCGAAGGGACTGATAGAGAAGGGTGAGCCGCCCGACGTTGCCGCCGTCAGGGAAGTGCAGGAGGAGACGGGACTTGAGGGCCGCATTGTGGACGGCCTCGGCACCATATCCTACTGGTACTTCCTCAAGGATGAGAATACGAAGTACCACAAGACGGTCCATTTCTATCTGATGGAGTATGCGGGAGGGACGACCGAGGACCATGACTGGGAGGTTAACGAGGCGAGTTGGTTCAGGATAGACGATGCCTTGAAGATGGTAAAATACAAGGGTGACAGGGAGGTTCTCGAAAGGGCGAGGGAGAGGCTCTTGACTGGAGATGCGAAGTAGAAAGGTCCTGCAAAGGGAGGAACTGGGTGAAACGTTCGATCGGTTGAGGGCGGAAGGCAAGAGGGTCGTGTTCACGAACGGCTGTTTCGACCTCATCCATGCAGGGCATGTTCAGTATCTGAGGGAGGCGAGTGCCCTCGGAGACGTGCTCGTGGTCGGCGTCAACTCGGATGCCTCCGTCGGGAGGCTGAAGAGGAACAGGCCCATAGTGCCCGAGGGACAGAGGGTCGAGGTCCTCTCGGCCTTAGAGATGGTGGACTACGTCACCGTGTTCGAAGAGGATACGCCTTACGAGGTCATAAGGCTGATCAGGCCGGACGTGCTCGTCAAGGGAGGGGACTGGAGGGTTGAGGATATCGTCGGTGCGGAACTCGTCGGGGATGTCCGCAGCCTTCCATACAGGCAGGGTCTCTCCACAACCGGCATAATCGAGCTGATCATAGAGAGGTTCTGCCGGGCACGATGAAGTCGCTCCTGCTCTCTTCTTTCGGTCACCTCGTGGAGACCCTCTCACACTCCCCCGCCTCCGGTGAAAGGGCCGGACACGAGGTCTTCAACCTGAGGGATTCCTCCTCAGCCCTTCTTGCAGCCCTCATGTGGAGCCGGAACAGGACGTGCATCCACCTGCTCGTTACCGGTACAGAGGATGAAGCCATGGCTCTCAGGGACGACGTCTACTTCTACCGGCGGGTCCTCGGCGATGCCGGCCGGAGTCCGTTTTTTGTGCCGGATCCGGGAGACCTCGACTCGACAGGCATACGGCTCGTCAGCGTGCTGGGACTCGAAAGGGGAGGGCTCGTCGTCGGTTCCGTGGATGCGCTGCTCAGCCCCACGTGGAGACGTGACGAACTTTTACGCTCCATGTTGAAGCTTTCAAGAGGGATGGCGATTACGAGGGAGGAACTCGCTGCACGGCTCGAGGCCGGCGGCTACAGGCGCGTTCCCCTGGTTTCGGGCAAGGGGGAGTTCAGCGAGAGGGGCTGGATATTCGATCTCTACCCGCCGGACATGGACAGGCCCGTCAGGGTGGAGTTCTTCGGGGACGAGATCGACGCCGTAAGGACCTTCGAGGTCGACACGCAGCGCTCCGACGGAGGGCTGGCCGAGGTTGAAGTCCTTCCAGCCGTAGAGAGGACGGAGGCCCCTCTTGTCGAGTCCTTGGGCGGAGAGACCGCCTTCTACGTAACCGAGACCGCCCTCAGGCGTGAAGACCTGCTTGCATCCATTCAGGAACGCCTCGGCCCGCACCAGCGGCCTCTCCTTGTCGTACTCCATTCACTGCCGATGGACGGCGGGACGAAGGCCCAGGTGCTCTCGCTTGCAGGGCTCGGGCTCCTTCACGGAGAGAGGAAAGACATATACGGGATCGCCGCTGCATTGAACGAGCTCGAGGAGAGGGTCGTCTTCGTGCTCTCATCAGAGTCACAGGCCAGGAGGATGAGCGAGGTCTTGACAGAGGGCGGTGTGGTGGCCCCACTGATCCCGGTCGAGAGGATCGGCGACTACACCGGCAGGTGCTCCATCACCGTCGGAACGCTCTCGCGCGGTCTCAGGATTCCCGGACTGATGATCCTCACGGAGAGGGAGGTCTTCGGCAGGAGACCTCTGTTGAGGCCTCACAGGGCTTCGCGTGTCAAGAGGCTGCTCGAGAGCATGGAAGACCTGAGACCGGGCGACTTTGTGGTCCACCGTGAACACGGCGTGGGGAGGTTCGCCGGGCTCGAACACCTACATACCTCTGCATACGGGGGGGAGGCCATGGTGATAGAGTATGCAGAGGGCGCGAAACTGTATCTTCCCATGCAGAACATCGGCCTCGTACAGAAGTACAGGGCGGCCGACTGTGTCGTCCCCCCGCTCGACACGCTCGGCGGGAGCCGCTGGAAGAGGAAGAAGGCGAGGGCGAGAAAGAAGGTCCGAGAACTCGCCGGCAAGCTGATATCCATCTATGCCCAGAGAGAGGTCGTGAAGGGCCATCCCTTCAGCCCTGATACTGACCTCCACAGGGAGTTCGAGTCCTTCTTCCCCTTCGAAGAGACGGCGGATCAGCTCAGGGCTTGGGAAGAGATAAAGATGGACATGGAGTCGCCGAGCCCCATGGACAGGCTCCTCTGCGGTGACGTGGGCTATGGAAAGACCGAGATGGCGATGCGTGCCGCCTTCAAGGCGGTCTACGACGGCAAGCAGGTTGCAGTGCTCGTGCCGACCACTATACTCTGCGAGCAGCACTACAGGAACTTCCGGGCGAGGTTCTCGGCCTTCCCCATAAGGATAGACTTCCTGAGCCGGTTCAAATCCCCCTCTGAGACGAAAAAGACCTTCGCGGCCCTCGGGCGCGGGGATATCGATATCATAATAGGCACGCACGGTCTCCTGAGCCGGAAGGTCATGTTCTACGACCTCGGCCTCCTGATAATAGACGAGGAACACCGCTTCGGTGTGGTACACAAGGAGAGGATCAAGGAGCTGAAACGGGGGCTCGACTGCCTCTCTATGAGCGCGACCCCCATACCGAGGACCCTCGAGATGTCGCTTTCAGGGATCAGGGAGATGAGCCTGATAGAGACTCCTCCTGAGGAGAGGATTGCGGTCAGGAGCGTGATAACCACGTTCTGCGATTCCGTCATTAAGGAGGCGGTCTCGAGGGAGCTTGACAGGGGAGGCCAGGTGTTCTTCGTACACAACAGGGTGAAGGATATCCACCGGATGGCCGATCACCTGAAGCGGCTCGTCCCCCGGGCAAGGCTCGCCGTCGCGCACGGACAGATGGAGGTGCGGGAGCTCGAGGACGTCATGCTCGGGTTCATGGAGGGGGAGACGGACCTGCTGCTTGCAACGGCCATAATCGGTTCGGGCATAGATATACCATCGGCGAATACGATAATCATAAACAGGGCGGACAGGCTGGGCCTGGCCGATCTCTACCAGCTGAAAGGGAGGGTCGGGAGGGGCAATCAGAGGGCCTATGCATACTTCCTCATGCCGCCGCCCGACAGGCTCACCGATGACGCCAGGAAGAGGATTGAGGCGATCGAGGAGCTGAGCTACCTCGGAGCAGGGCTCAGGCTCGCGATGAAGGACCTGGAGATACGGGGGGCTGGAAACCTGCTCGGGGCCGAGCAGTCCGGACACATCCATGCCGTCGGGTTCGAGATGTACATGGAGATGCTCAAGCAGGAGGTTGCTGCCCTCAAGGGCGTGCCCCTCGAGGAGGAGGTCGATCCCTCGGTGGACCTCGGGCTGAGTGCCTACATACCGGAGGATTACATACCGGATATCGGCCTTAGGCTGGGCATGTACCGGAGGCTGAGCATCTGCCGTCGCAGTGAGGAGGCCGACTCGATCGCCGAGGAGATGAGGGACCGGTTCGGTGCGCCGCCGGAACCGGTGACGGTCCTTGTAGAGCTGATAAAGCTGAAGATACTGGCACGGACGCTGAGGGTCGCATCCATCAGGTCGTCCGGCGGCACTGCAAGGGTGAGGTTCTCCGCCGATACACCCGTCAAGGTTGAATCCTTGATCGAGTGTGAGCGGTCCTTCAGCGGCCGCCTGCGCCTGCACGAGGACGGATTCTCAATAAGCGGAGGAGCGGAGAATGAGTTGCTGGACGCCTTGAAGGATGTCTTTTCGGTGATCCGCGAGCCGCCTTAGGCTGGAGAAGTCGTTGTATATTTCTTCCGTTTACTGCTATAATGTCTATTAAGCTCAGCTCGATTGCCACGGTCGTACCGGTCGTTTCTGCCTGCCTGCCGGTGTGTGTGAAGGCTGAAACGCTCAAGCTCAAGTGCCATGACCGTGAACCTCCAAGTATCACGGTCTATTCGAGCCTTTGCTTGCAAGGGGCGGGTTCTCTGATAGAGGGGGCTGGGACCTTCGATTGCAAGGATTTTGAAAATCCGTCGTGACCAGTTGTCAACTCTGATTTTTTCTGCCGGGGGGATGATTTGACCAAGAGGAGACACAACAGGATACCGCTTAAACTCGCTGTGGAGTGCACCATGACGGTGAAGAAACAGTCTGCGGTGAAGAGCATTCAGATTACCGGCGTCGTGAGGGACGTATCAGCAGGGGGAGTGGGGCTTGTAACAGACTATCCATTGATGCAGGGCAATATGATAAAGATTAAGAGTACGGCACCGGAGATTCCCAAATACGGCGTTGTGAGATGGGTCTGCAGGGAGGGAGACTCTTACAGGGTGGGATTGCGCAGCTGCAGCAGCTGCGGAGAGTTCTGACAGGGATCTCCGGGGTCCATCACAGTCTCTTCCCTGTCTCGGGATCGAAGACGTGGATTTTCCTCCCCGGCATCTCTATCCTCAACTTGTCCCCGGCTGTTATGCCCTCTTCAACGGATGCCTTTCCTTTCAGTCTCACGCCCTGCCATCTCATGTCCAGCCATACGGTGGAGCCCTCGAGTTCCACGAGCTCGACATACGCCTCCGGCGCGGTCTCTTCCTCGGTGGATATGAGTATGTCCTCAGGCCTTATGCCGAGCAGGACGGTGTCGGTTGCGGCGGGCCTGCTCACGGTGGGTTCTAAAACGATACCGTTGCATGCCACTTGAAAGGGGCTGGTAGAGACCACGTCTGCCTCGAAGAAGTTCATCGGAGGGCTTCCGATGAATCCGGCCACGAAGGTGTTGGCAGGCCGGGCGTATATCTCGAGCGGCGTTGCGCACTGCTGGATTTCTCCCCTGTTCAGGACCGCGATCCTTTCGGAAAGGCCCATCGCCTCGGCCTGGTCGTGAGTGACGTATATTATCGTGGTCTTCAGCTCCCTGTGGAGCCTCTTGAGCTCGGCCCTCATCTCGACCCTCAACCTTGCATCGAGGTTCGACAGGGGTTCATCCATCAGAAAGACCTTCGGCTTTCTCACGATCGCCCTGCCGAGGGCCACCCTCTGCCGCTGGCCTCCCGAGAGTTCCTTCGGCCTTCTCCGGAGCAGCTCGCCGAGCCCGAGCACTGAGGCGACCTTCTCGACCTCCCTCCGGATGGTCTCCTTGTCCGCCTTCTTCATCTTGAGCGGAAACGCGATGTTCTCGTACACGGTCATGTGCGGGTAGAGCGCGTAGCTCTGGAAGACCATGGCCACGTCCCTGTCTTTTGGTGAGAGGTCGTTGACCATGATGCCGTCGAAATATATGTTGCCGTCGGTCACGGGCTCGAGCCCCGTGATCATGTTGAGTATGGTCGACTTCCCGCACCCGCTCGGACCCAGGAACGTGAAAAACTCTCCGTCCCTGACGGTGAGGTCGATACCCCTGACGACCACCTCGTCGCCGAACGCCTTCTTCACTCTCTCCAGTCTTATTTCAGCCATGGCGGTTTTATACGCGCACCCGGATCGAGGTGCGGGATGGTGCTGAGACCATTGGTAACCGGCTCAGGAGGCCTCGGTAAGGGCCTTTTCCGCCGCTTCCCTGTCCTCTTCCTTTACGAGGATCGTGACCTCCCCCATACGTCCGACATTCACCGGGTAAGGGCTGACCTTCGAAGACCTCAGGACCACGGGGATGCCGCCGCTTTCGAGGAGGTCCTTTATCATCTCCGCCTCGAGAGGGTCGTATGTTATGCGCAACGTGACCCACCGTTCGCTCATGCCTATTAGGATAACCTATGCAGGCGGATTTATAAAAGGCGTCCCTCAAAACTTGCTCACACGGAGTTTGCATCACGATGATTACAAGACAACCCTTGCAGAAGGCCCTCTGAAGTGGTATCATTGTTTTATGCAGGAGGCACGCTTCTATGAAAGGCTCGGCGGCGGGGATGTGAGATGCCGCCTGTGCTGCCATTACTGTGTAATAAAGCCCGGAAAGCGCGGCCGCTGTGCGGTCAGGGAGAACAGGGACGGCACCCTCTACAGCCTCGTCTACGGAAAGATAATCTCCAGGCATGTCGACCCCATAGAGAAGAAACCGCTCTTTCACTTCCAACCCGGTTCTCTTTCTTACTCGATCGCCACAGTCGGGTGCAACTTCAGGTGCCTCCACTGCCAGAACTACGAGATATCACAGTACCCGAAGGTCCGCGGCGATATCGCGGGCGAGGAGATGACGCCCGAGGACGTTGTCGGTGAGGCGGAGAGGACGGGCTGCCGGAGCATAGCATACACTTACACGGAACCGACCATCTTCATGGAGTTCGCCTACGACTGTGCGCGCCTCGCTCATGAGCGGGGCATAAAGAACGTCTTCGTCAGCAACGGCTACACCACGCCGGAGGCTGCAAGGGAGATGGCACCATATCTCGATGCCAACAACATAGACCTGAAGGGTGACGACGGCTTCTATAAGAAGGTGGCAGGCGCGCGGCTGCAGCCTGTCCTGGATACCATAAGGCTCATGAAGCAGATGGGGGTCTGGGTGGAGGTGACGACACTGATCATCCCTTCTTACAACGACTCCGAGGAGTTCCTGAGATGGGCGGCAGACTTCATAGTGTCCGTCGATCCCGCCATACCCTGGCACGTAACCCAGTTCTACCCGACTTACAAGCTCCTCGATCAGCCGAGGACCCCATTGAGCGTGCTGAGGAGGGCAAGGGAGATAGGGCTTGAGGCCGGACTCAAGTACGTCTACGAGGGCAATGTCCCCGGCGAGGGCGGAGAGAACACCTACTGTCCCTCCTGCGGTGAGATGCTCATCGAGCGGTTCGGGTTTTCGCTCACGAAGAAAAGCCTCAGGAACGGACGATGCCCCCGGTGCAGCTCGATGATCGACGGGATCGAGATGCCGTGAGTCACCGGTATCCTTCGCCCTGCTTAGGCCTGCCCGTTATTTTCCGTCGTTCAGACTCTCGATATAGGAGACGATGT
>Ga0256830_1000407_pt1 | contig 35540 bp, 32 predicted proteins | sample 128326metaG_FD_190537 | JGI IMG/M metagenome (GOLD analysis project Ga0256830, IMG submission 190537) | Hydrothermal vent microbial communities from Lau Basin, Pacific Ocean - 128-326 | ecosystem: Environmental > Aquatic > Marine > Hydrothermal vents | place: Pacific Ocean: Lau Basin | collected...
AACGGCAACCCTCGTAGGGACATATCTCCCACCCCCTCAGAGTGGAGAAGAGATCCAGTCCCGTGACGGTCAACCCCAGTAAAATAATGAGAAGACTAAACTTGCCTGCCCGGCCTCTTCTCCTCTCCAGCCTGTCCATCACCCCTTGACCCCCACCAGGAGTTTGGAGCTCCCCGTTGGACTCCTCTCCTTGGTCACCTTCTGGAAGAAGCGGGAGAAGAGGAGCTGCTCCCTGGCCACAAACCTCTCCGAATTCCAGGATCCCATGGACGCCAAGCGCACCTTGTAAAGGAACCTCACCAGGGGGTGGGCGGGCTCCTCGTGCTCCATCATGCAGAACCTCCCACCCGGCACCAGGACCCTCTTCACTTCGGCCAGGGTCCATAACTTCTCCCAGTTCTTAAGTTCGTAGAAGGCATGGGAACAGATCACCACGTGAATCGTACCTTCCTTGAAGGGCAGAAAAGGAGCGCAGGCCTCCACCCACTCCAGCCCCTCAACCCCCCAAGCTTTCTCCCTGGCCTTCTTCAGCATGCCCCTGGAGAAATCCACCCCTACCACCAGCCCCGAATCTCCCACCACTTTCCTGGCCTCCAGGGCCACGGAGCCCGTGCCTGTGCAGAGATCAAGCACCCTCATGCCAGGCTCCACTCCCGCTCTCTCCACCAACCATGCCCTTAGCCTCCCTGCCCTGTCCGAGGAGTGGAAGGCAATGACGCCGTCGTACACCCTGGAGAAAAGATCATAGTAAAAGCGCCTGAAACGCCTCATACAGCCCTCCCCTCCACAAGGCCTCTCCTATATCTAGCAGAAGCCCCGGGCTCTATCCAGGAGAAAATAGACCTTAAGAAGGGGCGGAAGGCCCGCGGTACCCCCCAAGGGTTCCCCTTCAACCCTCGAACTGGAACCCTTTCTCCACAAAGAGCTTCACGCAGGCGTCCACCACCTGGGGATCGTAGACAGCCCCTCTCCCCCTCTGGATCTCCTCCAGGGCAGCCTCCACCCCCAGTGCCGGGCGGTAGGGACGGTGGGAGGCCATGGCCTCCACCACATCGGCCACACCTATAACCCTGGCCTCCAAAAGGATCTCCCCGTCTTTAAGACCCAGGGGATAACCGGAGCCGTCCAGTCTCTCGTGATGCTGAAGAACTATCTTGGCCACGGGCCAGGGGAACTCGATGTCCTTCAGGATCTCGTAACCCACCTGGGGATGGGCCTTGATGATCTCAAACTCAGTGGGAGTGAGCTCGCCGGGTTTACTCAAAAGCTCCACGGGGACGGAGAGCTTCCCCACGTCGTGAACAAGCCCAGACATGTATATGCCCTCCACCCGGTGGCCGTCGAAACCCATCTCCCACGCCAGGGCCCTGGCCAGCTGGGCCACCCTCCTCTGATGTCCCGCCGTGTAGGGGTCCCTCTTCTCAATGGCCGAGGCAAATGCCCTTATGGTGCCTTCCAGGGTCCTCTCCAGCTTGTTGAGGCTGGCTCTCAACTCCACCTCCAGGGCCTTTATGTCGCTGATGTCCACGATATTCCCCATGATGGCGGGCCTGCCCTTGTAGCGAATCTTGCCGGCCAGCATCCTGCACCAGACGATCCTTCCCTCTTTGGTCAGTCTTCTGATCTCGTACTCCCGGGGCGCCTCCCTGTCCTTCAGCCTCCTGGCCACTATGGCCTTCACCTTCTCCCTGTCCCCGGGGTAGACGAGATCCAGGTAGTGTCGCCCCAGGACCTCCTCCACCTCGTAGCCGTGGATGCGGGCAAAGCGTTCGTTCGCGAAGACGTACTTCCCATCCTGCTGGATGAAGATACCCGTCAGGGAAGCCTCCGTGAGGACCCGGTACTTCTCCTCGGACTCAATCAAGGCCTGGGTCTCCATCTCCCTCTCTATGGCCAGGGCGTAGAGGTCCACCAGCCTCTCCACGGCCTCTAAGTCCCTATCGGTATAGCCGTTGGGAGCGTTGGCCAGGGCCACCTGCCCAAGGACCCTGTCCCCCAGAACCGCAGGAACGGCCATAAAGCACCTTATGGGCACGTGGCCTTTGGGAACCCCCCGGAAGGCAGGATGGGCCTCGGGAAGGTTGGTGTAGAAAGAGGCCCCCAGATTCAGGGCATGGCCCCACAGGCCAGGATAGCAACCATCCTTTCCCCTGGCGAAGGCCGCCTTCTTCTCCCGGGCCGCCAGGGAGCATCCCTTCATGGCCTCCGTCACCACGATCCTCATGTCCCCTCCCGTGGCGGGATCGATCACCGAGGCAAAACCGTGGGGACTCCCCGTCAAGGCCTGGGCCTTGTCCAGGACCACCTCGGCAATCTCCTCCACGGAAGAGGAGAGGGCCACCATAATCCTGGCGATGTCAGAGATGGAGGATTTGACCCCCAGCTCCCACCAGAGCTTCTCCTCCATCTTCTTCCGCTCTGTCACATCAATAAGGGTGCCCACAATGGCTGGGCCGCCCTCCACCTCCACCCGGCTGCCCAAGGCCTCGCAGTATATAGTCCTCCCGTCCTTGCGGACCCCCCTGAACTCGTACCGGACGTGCTCCGCACCTCCCCTGAGCCTCTGATGAATCTTGAGCCTCACCAGGTGCCTGTCCTCGGGATGGGTGAGATCCAGGGGACCCAACTTACCCACAATCTCCTCAGGGGTGTAGCCGAAGATGTGGGCCAGGGTGGGATTGACATATACAAACCTGTTGTCCTTAAAGAAGTAGATGCCTACAGGAGAGTGATCGGCTATGAACCGGAACAATCCTTCAGTCTCCATTCCCACCAATCTTCACCCCCCATCCTTCCTATAGAGTCAGTAGAGTTTCTCCTCCACCCTGCTACACAATTTTGTACATGCCAAAGGGGATCTAAAGCCCCTTTTAATCGTAAAATTTCCCCATTAAAGTCACAAAGTCAAGGAAATTTATTCGGAGGGCATCACAATTTGAAGATTATTCCCTAGCAGATTTCCTGAGCCAGGTTCCCAACGGTCAGGCCATGGAATCATCTGGACTTCCCCTTCCTCACGACAAAAAGTCCTTGATTATCGACGGGGCACTGATGCCAAAGGGAGGTTTTGGGGAGAAGTCCTCATGGAATTACCCCTTGGCCTCTCTCCCTCTCCTGTGCTAACCTCCCCTCTCCGTAAAAAACGCTGTAAAAGGGAGCTGGTCATGGTGAGAGTGAGGTTTGCCCCCAGTCCCACGGGTTACCTCCACCTGGGTGGAGCCAGAACGGCCATTTTTAACTGGCTCTTCGCCCGGCACCACGGGGGCAGGTTCATCCTGCGGATAGAGGACACCGACAGGAGCAGGTCCACCCAAGAGTCCATCCAGGAAATCCTGGAAGCCATGAGATGGCTGGGGCTGGACTGGGACGAGGGACCCTACCGGCAGACGGAGCGCATGGAGATCTACAGGAGAGAAGTCCAGAAGCTCCTGGAAGAGGGAAAGGCTTACTACTGCTACTGCACCCCTGAGGAGCTGGAGGAGAGGAGGAAGAAAGCCCTGGAAGAGGGACGCATGCCCAAATACGACGGGCGATGCAGGGAGAGGAGAGGGCCCAGGGAAGGGGTGAATCCCGTTGTTCGTCTAAAGGTGGATCAGGAAGGGGAGACGGTCATTCAAGACCTCATCAAGGGAGAAGTGGTCTATCCCAACTCCCAGCTGGACGACTTCATCCTCCTCCGCTCCGACGGCACCCCCACCTACAACTTCGTGGTTGTGGTGGACGACGCCCTCATGGGCATCACCCACGTCATCCGGGGAGACGACCACCTCAACAACACCCCCAAGCAGATCCAGCTGTATCGTGCCCTGGGCTACGAACCTCCCCGGTTCGCCCACGTGCCCATGATCCTGGGGCCCGACAGGGCCCGCCTGAGCAAGCGCCACGGTGCCACCTCGGTCCTGGCATACAGGGAGGATGGCTACCTTCCAGAGGCCCTCTTCAATTTCCTGGTGAGGCTGGGTTGGTCCCACGGAGACCAGGAGATCTTCTCCAGGGAAGAGCTCATCCGGTACTTCTCCCTGGAGCATGTGGGCAAGTCCCCTGCCGTTTACAACCCAGACAAGCTCCTGTGGCTCAACGCCCACTACATCAAGACGGGGGATACTCAGCGCCTGGCCCGCCTCCTCACCCCTTTCCTATCCAAGGAAGGGCTCATCCAAGAAGGGGAAGAACCGGACCCGGACTGGCTATGTAGGGTGGTGGAGACCCTCAAAGAGAGGGCCAGGACCCTGAAAGAGATGGCCCAGATGGCCGCCTTCTATTTCAGGGAACCCCAGGGGTACGACCCCAAAGGAGAGAAAAAGTTCCTTAAGCCCCAGGTACTTCCCTATCTGGAGGGCCTGGTCCAGGAGTTGGAAGCCCTGGAGGACTTCAGCGAAGGGGAGATAGAGGAGGCCTTCAACCGGGTGATAGCGCGATTCAACATAAAATTGAAACACCTGGCCCAGCCCTGCAGGGTAGCCCTCACGGGTAAGACGGTGAGTCCCGGCATATACGAAATCATATCCGTAATGGGAAAGGAGAAGGCCCTTTCCCGGCTTAAAAAGGCCATCCAGCACGTGAGAAAAAAGGAGAGGAGTGAGGCACTTTCCCATTGATTTTTAAAAGATGGTTATGATATGAGTTACTGCAAAACAGTTTGACGGAGCGGCGTTTCATGACAGATCAGTGCAAAATATCTGAAGCCTTTGTGAAGATAAACGAAGAAGATCTGGCCCTGGTGGAGATATTCAACGCCCTGGGCAACGAGATCAGGCTGGAAATCGTCAAGATGCTGGTGGAGAACGAAGGGCTCTTCTGCTCCGATATAGTGAACAAGCTCCACCTCAGCCAGCCGGCCATATCCCACCATCTCAAGGAGCTCAGGAGATCCAAGGTGATCGTATACCGGAAAGAGGGCTCCCTGGTCTTTTATGAAGTGAACAAAGAGTACCTGCGCTCTGTCCTCGGCCGATTCATGAGTATGTTGGGGATATCTTGAAGGACCCCTCCAGCCCCCTCTTTCAGGTCCACCGAGAAAGGCGAAGAGAAAAAACCTCTCCAGAAGGGTCTCTAGAGCCCTGGAGTGGTAACTAAAAACCAATTCAAAGTCGTAACCATTCGCTTCATTTATTTAAAATTTTAAATATTGACATTACCTTTTTGAAAGGGTAAACCCAAAACGGGGTCTACTAAAGCAGAACACTACACTACGGAGGTGAGAAATGGATTTTAGGCTTAGTGAAAGAGAGGAACTACTAAGAAAGTCCATTGCTGAGTTTGCTCAGAGAGAGGTTGCTCCTCTAGTTGAAGAAATGGAGAAAACGGGAGAATTCCCCAGACCCCTTATCAAGAAGATGGGGGACATAGGCCTCCTGGGCCTGGTCACCTCCCCCCAATACGGTGGCAACGGCATGGGCTTCCTGGCCAGGGCCATCGCCATCGAAGAGATCTCCAAGGTATCGGCGGCCGTGGGCATCGCCCTCCAGGTCCACCACATGGCCTGCTGGCCCATTGAGACATGGGGTACGGAAGAGCAGAAGAAGAAGTACCTCCCCCGCCTGGCCAAGGGTGAAACCCTGGGTGTATGCTCCATCACCGAGCCCAGCGGCGGTTCCGACGTCTTCGGCATGCAGACTACGGCCAGGGAAGAGGGGGACTACTGGGTCATCAATGGCAGGAAGTGCTTTGCCACCAACTCCCACGTGTCGGATATCATGGTCATCGTTGCCAGGACCGGGGAGGATGCCAAGGGCAGGCCTGCCTTCAGCGCCTTCATAGTGGAGTCCTCCTTTGAAGGCTTCTCCCTGGGCAGGGAAGAGAACAAGATGGGCTTCAGGGGCGCCTTCAGCGGCGAGCTGGTCTTCCAGGACTGCAAGGTGCCCAAGGAGAACCTCCTGGGCAAGGTGGGTGAGGGCCTCAAGATCGCCCTGGCCACGGTGAACAGGGTGGGAAGGCCGGGCATGGCCTCCATTGGTGTGGGGCTCTGCTACGCTTCCCTGGAGGAGGCCGCCAAGTTCGCCAGGGAAAGGGTCCTCTACGGTAAGCCCATCTCCAACCTCCAGGCCATCCAGTTCCTCCTGGCCGACATCTATGCCCTGGCCGAGGCCGCCCGCCTCCTCAACTACCGGGCCAACTGGATGATGGACCAGGGCCTCCCCTGTGACACGGAGATGACCCTGGCCAAGTACGTGGCCACGGAGAACGCCTTCCAGTGCGCCAGAATGGCCTGCGACATCCACGGCGGATACTCCTGCATCCTGGAATACCCCGTCCAGAGGTACCTGAGGGATGCCTGGGTATCCATTCCTTCGGGAGGCACCTCCCAGGTGGCCAAGGTGGTCCTGGGACGCCACGCAGTGAAGAACTTCTGAAGGGGAAGGGGACACCATGCCGGAAGCGGTAGTCTGCGTTAAACCCATCCCCGATCCCAAACACTGGGATCGCCTCTCCCTGGACCCCAAGACGGGGGTCCTGAGAAGGGAGGGCATACCCACCGTCATCAATCCCCTGGACAAACACGCCCTGGAAGTGGCCCTCCAGCTCAAAGACAACTTCGGCTGGGAAGTCACAGTGGTGAGCATGGCCCCTCCCGAGACTACCCAGACCCTGAAAGAGGCCCTGGCCATGGGTGCAGACAGGGCTTACCTGGCCAGCGACCGCCTCCTGGCAGGAGCCGATACACTGGCCACGGCCTACACCCTGGCAGGGCTCATCAAGAAGAAGGCCCCCAACTTCCAGATGGTCCTGTGCGGTAACATGAGCCTGGACGGTTCCACCTCCCAGGTGGCCCCCCAGATAGCCCACTATCTGGGGGTGCCCCACATCACCCACGTGAGCAAGGTGGAAACGGAGGACGGCTCCAAGTTCCGGGTGACCATGGACCTGAAGCTGGCCCAGCTGGTCCTGGAGCACCAGGGGCCCATGGTTCTGGCCGTCACCAAAGAGGTGAACCTCCCCAGGCTGGTGAACATAATGGGTATTCTGGCCGCCGAAAGTAAGCCCCTGGAAGTCCTCTCCGCCGCCGATCTGGAGCTGGATCCATCCAGAATTGGACAGGAAGGGTCTCCCACCAGGGTCCGCAACCTCTTCATGCCCGAGATCAAGCGCAGAAGAGAGATCCTGAAAGGTGAACCCGAGGAGGTGGCAGAGGAACTTGTGAACCGCCTCCACCAGGCTGGCATGCTTTAAAGGAGGACATCATGAACGACTACAGGGGATTCTGGGTATTCGTAGAGCAACTCCAGGGGCGCTTCTCCGACGTGGGACTGGAGCTCCTGGGCAAGGCCCGGGAACTGGCCGATGCCACCAACACCTACGTGGGGGCCCTCCTTCTGGGAGACTTCTCAGAAGACAAGGCCAGGGAACTCATCGGCTATGGTGCCGACAAGGTGTACCTCTTCTCCCATGAAGAACTGGCCACATATCACAGCCTAGCCTACACTAAGCTCATCTGTCAGGCGGTGATCCAGGAAAAACCCGAGGCCCTCTTCATGGGAGCCACCCCTCTGGGAGCCGACCTGGCACCTCGGGTGGCAGCCCAGCTGGAAACCGGGTTATCGGCCCACTGCGTAGACCTCAGGCTCGGGGAAGACAGGATCCTGGAACAGATCGTCCCGGGATTCGGGGGCACCATGATGGCCGTCATCATATGCCCTGAAAAGAGACCCCAGATGGCCACCGTAATGCCCGGAGTCTTCTCCAAACTGGAGCCCCAGAATCGCCAGGGAGAGGTGGTCTCCATGGCGGTTGAGCTCACCGAAGAAGACCTGAAACCCCGGGTGGTGAAGTTCAAGGCCAAAGAACAAAAAACCGTGGCCCTGGAAGGGGCCAGCGTAGTGGTGTGCGGCGGCTACGGCATGGGAAGCAAGGAGAACTGGCAGCTCCTGGAAGAGCTGGCCAAGATCCTGGGCGGGGCTGTAGGAGCCACCCGTCCTGCCGTGGACGAAGGATGGGCGCCAGAAGAGGTGATGATCGGCCAGAGCGGCAAGATCGTCCATCCCAAACTCTACATCGGCGCCGGTATATCCGGAGTGATGCACCACGTAGTTGGGATCCAGGACTCGGAGATCATCGTGGTCATCAACAAGGATCCCCATGCCCCCTTCTTCGAAGTGTGCGACTTCGGCGTGGTGGGAGACGCCACAAAGGTCCTGCCAGCCCTCATAGAAAAGTTGAAGGAGCGACTTCAGGTAGACTGATTCCCAAGGGGGAGGTCCGCCCCTCCCCCGCCTCCCTCTTTCCCCGGGCTGAAGGGAGAAGATGAAGGCACAGATCGACAGAGATAGAACCCCTTCCAGGGGACGCAACAAAATTAAGGAGCCAGGATGAAGGCGGAGGATTCCGTGAGAATAAAACAACAAAAGGAGGAACGCCATGGCACTAAAGACACCCGAAGAGTATAGAGAAAGCCTCAGGAAGATGAGGCCCAACATCTACAAGTTCGGGGAGCTCATCGAGGACGTCACCACCCATCCCGCCACCAGGAGGACCATCAACGGCCATGCCCAGCTCTTCGAAGCCTACAACAATCCCGAGTACGCCGACGTATTCACCACCACCTCCCACCTCACGGGAGAGAAGATCTCCCGCTACCTCTCCATCATCCAGACCCCCGAAGAAGCGGTTTACAACTGCAAGGTGAAGCGGGCTGCCTATCACCTCACGGGCACCTGCACGGGGGGCCGGTGTGTGGGATGGACTTCCATGAACGCCCTGTGGGCCACCACCTGGGAGATGGACCAGGAGCTGGGCACCGACTACCATGAAAGGCTGAAAAACTGGGTCCTCTACGCCCAGTCCCAGGACATCACCTGCGCCGGGGCCCTCACCGATGCCAAGGGAAACAGGGCTCTGCCCCCCAGCATGCAGAAGGACCCCGATCTGAACCTGAGGGTGGTGGAGGTGAGGGACGACGGAATTGTGGTGAGGGGCGCCAAGTGCATGATCTGCGGCGTGGCCGCCGCCAACGAGATCTTCTGTCTTCCCGGCGGTGCTTACAAAGAAGCCGACAAGGACTACGCCGTGGCCTTCGTGGTGCCCAAGGACATTGAGGGCCTCACCATAGTGGAGACCAGGAGACCCAGCGACAGAAGGGAGTTTGAGGAGGGCTTCGACATCCCCAACGAAATCGGCGGCATCACCCAGGCCTACCTCCTCTTCAACGACGTCTTCGTGCCCAAAGAGAGGGTCTTCATGTGCGGAGAGTATCAGTACTGTCTCAAAGTGATCCAGTACTTCACCTCCACCTACAGGGCCGCCATAGGCGGATGCGTCTCGGGCCAGGGCGACATCAAGGTGGGAGCGGCCATCATCATGGCCCGGGCCAATGGCCTCTCCATGAGGACCTTTTATGACAAGCTCATCCAGATGCAGATCAACAACGAGACCACCTTCGGCATGGGCGTGGCGGCCTCTGTTCTGGGATACAAGCATCCTTCGGGCTGCTGGATATGCGATCCCCTCCTGGCCAACTGCAACAAGATCCACGTAGCCACCCTCCCATGTGAGACCAACAGACTGGCCCAGGAGATCGCCGGAGGCATAGGTGAAACGGGATGTCTGCCGTCCTACAAGGACATCATGGACCCCAAACACGGGGACCTCATCAAGAAGTACCTCACTGCCGGTCTGGACTGGGAGATCAGGGCCAGAGGGGCCCGTCTGGTGGAGTGGCTCACCCTGGGGCCCGGTGTGCCGGGATGCATGCACGGAGGAGGATCCCCCGACGCCGCCAGGCTCATGATCAGGGTCTCCACTCCCTGGGAGAAGTGGGTTGAGCTGGCCAAGAGGATCGGAGGCATAAAGGCCGACGTGCCCGAGCCCCCCAAACCCCAGAAGAAGAAATAATACCGCCAAAGGAGGGTTTCATATGAAGGAGCTCAACAAGATGCAGGGTGGAATCGGGGTAGAGGTCTACTCCAGGCCCGATCCCAAAGAGAGGTACTGGGATCCCGAAATCGAAACCATGGCCCCGGAAAAGATCAGGGAGATGCAGCTGGAAGAGCTCAAGTACATGGTGAAGTTCTGCTACGAAAACTCCCCCTACTACAAGAAAGCCTTCGACGAGGCAGGGGTCTCCCCCGATAAGATCAAAACCCTGGAGGACGTGAAACACCTCCCCTTCACCAACAAACAAATAGAGAGGGAAAGACAAGAGGCCGTTCCCGATTTGGGAGACATGATCTGCGTGCCCGAGGAAGAGATCGTTTACATATCGGCATCCTCGGGATCCACGGGTGTACCCACCGTCTCCCCCTTCACTGCCAGGGACTTCGACGAGTTCCAGGACTACCAGGCCCGCCTCTTCTGGGGTATCGGCATGAGGCCCTGGGACAGGTATGTCCACGCCCTCAACTTCACCCTCTTCGTGGGAGGACCCGACGTAATAGGCGCCATGAGAACGGGAGCTCTGGGGATCTGGGCAGGGACCATACCCTCGGAGAGGCTCCTCTTCATCCTGCGCAACTTCAAGGCCACCATCACCTGGACCACCCCCTCCTACGCCTGGTACCTGGGGGAGACGGCCATGAAAGAGGGGCTGGATCCCAAGAAGGACTTCAACCTCAAGAAACTGGTGGTGGCCGGAGAGCCGGGAGGCTCCATTCCCGCCACCAGGAAGGCCATCCAGGATCTGTGGGGCGTGGAACTCTACGACTTTTACGGCCTCTCCGATCTATTCGGTGCCAACGCAGGGATGTGCGAGGCCCAAGAGGGACTCCACATCTATGAAGACCATCACATCGTAGAGGTCCTGGATCCTGAGACCTTCGAGCCCGTGGGGGACATGGAGAGGGGCGAGCTGGTCCTCACCACCCTGAGGAAGATGGCCCGGCCCATGATCAGATTCCGCACGGGAGACATAGTCACCGTCACATGGGAGAAGTGCGAATGCGGCAGGACTCATCCCAGGATCATGGGCGTCCACGGCAGACTGGACGACATGCTCATCATCACCGGCGTCAACGTCTTCCCCAGCGACATCGAGTACGTGGTGCGGCAGGACAAGCGCCTCACCGGGGAGTACCGCATGGTGGTCTATAGAGAACAGCACCTGGACCGCTTCGACGTGGAAGTGGAGAAACTGGACACAGTGGACATAGAGGAAGAGGTCCTGGCCAGGGAAGTGAGAGAAGCCATCAAGGTCCGGGTGGGAGTGGCCCCCAAGAGGGTCATAGTGCTTAAGGAAGGGGAGATCCCCAGGGCCACCCACAAGGCCAAGAGGGTCATAGACAAGAGAGAACAGGTTTGGGCGGACTAGCCCTATAGCGAGCGTCACCCCCTTGCCTGCTTTCTGTTTGGGGTGGCTCCCATGGGAGCCACCCTCTTTTTAATCCCTATGAGCCCCCCAGCAACCAGAGGTGAAGAGCGGCTCCCACCAACCACACCATCATGGACAGTCCCAGGGCGGGCCAGAAAGCCATACCCTTCCTCAGGGCCACCACCAAAGCCACAAAGAAAAAGGCCGTGGGGATCAGCGCCCACAGAACAGCCCCGGAGAACCGGGCAATGGTGGCCACATCCCTGGTGTCCACATAGATCCAGAGGATGACCAACAGGGTGGTGAGGGGCATGGCGGCCAGGAGACCCGACAGGATGGCATGCCTCCTGGCCAACTCACTGAGAGCCACGATGATGGCGGCCGATACAATTCCCTTGAGGAGAAGGGGCATCTCACTTTCTCTTCCACTCTCCCGGTTTCACTTCAATCCACGTCCCGGGAGGGGCCGTTCTCTGCCACTCCTTGGCGAAGATTCTCCTGAGCCGGGGCAACTGGGACTCCTCCACACCCAGGGCCTGGGCCACGGCCTTATAGAGGGCCTCACGGTCGCCGTTCTCGGCCTTCATGAGGCGTCTCACCTCGGCCCTCTCCCTCAAACCCAAGGCACCACCGTCCTTGAGGACCAGGTAACCGTCCAGGGACTCCCCCAGAACCCCCCGAGCCAGGTATGGCTCCAGCCTGGGATACCGCTCCCTGATGGACTCCTTCAAGGCCCTTATGGTGGCATTGGAGACCTCCAGAGCCTTCTCACCGGCATAGGCCACGCCCACCCACAGGAAAGAACCGGGGCTCTCCCTTTTCTTCTCAGGGGCCACCTTCACGCCTCTCACCTCGTTCACGATCTCTCTGGCCGTCTTCTGGGCCTGGGCAGCGGGAAAGTAGATGTTCACCGTCACGCACGAGAGAAGGAAAAAGACGGCAAGAAGTAACACCAAAAACCTGCTAGCCCTTCTCATGGCTCCCCCTCCTGATCCTCTCCAATCGCTCCAGCATATCCGCGAAGCTTATCTCGCTATTGGGATTCCTGTTTATCACGTCCACTCCCGTCAATCCACCCCTCACAACGATATACTCCACTTTACCCCTCCTCCTGAGCCCGTGGAGGGTGAAGACATCGTTCTTCAATGTACAGGAGAAACCTAGATACCTGTATCCAAAACTTTTAAAGAAGGGGAGAAACAAAGAGACGGGCCCGCCTCCTCCCAGTATGGAGATGGAGTTGATGGCCTCCAGGCTGATGCGCTTCTTCACCCCCTTCACGTCCTGGGTCTCCACCCTCATACGGAAGGACTGGGGCTGACCATGACTGATGACAAGGTCCTTCACATAACCCCTGATATACCCCGTAATCCTGCCGAAGGGGGTCACCCTGGTGAGATCCGCCAGGTCCAGATGGTGAAACTCTACGTCGCAACCCAGCCTCATAAGGGGAGAAAAGGGGTTTATGAGCCGGATGTGGGAGATCTTCACCTCCCCTTTGGCCACCTTGATCTTCACTTCTCCCCGGAAGAAGATCCCCTCTCCCTTCCCGTCCACCCTTTTGAAAACGCCATTCAACACCATGGGAAGGGGAACTTTGGGGGGAACCACACCCCTGAATTCCAGACCGTCCACCTCCAGGCGGGGATGGAGAGGCTCCCTGTAACCAATGGAGAAGGGCCCCCACTTCACCTTCCCCCCCCACAGGGAAAAGTGGTGACCTCTAAGGGCCCTCATCACAAAGGGCCGGGCCTCCAGGGGGGTCTCCCAGCCCCTCAAAGTGACAGGGCCGAGGACAAAGGCGTCCACCCTGAGCTCACCCTCCTCCCGCCCCTGGGGAGCATAGACCACGGGCAGGGAGAATTCCCCTTCAAAGGAAGCCCCCCGGGCCTCCACCTTGCCCTTCCAACGGAGGACACCCCTGGCCTCGAGCCCTCTAATCCAGGAGAAGGAGAGGCGCGCCCCCATCTCTCCCAAGGGAGAGATCACCCTGAGAAGAGGTACATCCTCCCCCAGGGGCTCCACCAGCAACTTCTTGTAAAGGTCTCCGCTCTCTCCCCACAAGGCCACATCTCCTCCACCACCGCCGGGGATGCAGAACTTCCCCTCAAATCTCGCCCTGGCCAACCCTTCATAGGTCATCCTGGAGAGACACACTATCCCTCTCCGGCCCCTTCCCTCCAGAGAGAGGTGCCAGGGACGTTGACCGAAGTCGAATAACCAGTAGGAGTAGAGAAACTGTCCCCCCAACAGGTCCACGGAAAGGGTCCATGGACCTTCCAGGAGGTCCGGGGAGATGAGGGAGACCTTCACCTTCAGGGCCTCGGCTCCGTTACCACGGGGGGTGGAGAAAGAGAGCCCCTCCCCTCTCCATGCACCGTGGACCCGCCACTTCCCGGCCTCGAAGCGGGCCTTGGCCTCCCCGGCCAGGGAGCCCTTTAAGCCCAGGCCGGCTCCATGGCCAGGTAGGATCCCCCGGGGAAACCACCTGGCCAGCCAAGCCACGGGAATCCTGTGAAGAGAGAGAAGGAGACTCGCTCCATCCAATCTGGGACCAGGAGAGGAGAACCGAAGGACAAGGCTCTTGTCGGCCTGGGCCAGAGACAGGGAAGCCCCTACGCCCCCTCTGCCCCAGTCCCTCCATCCCAGGTACCCCCTCCCTCTCCAGTTCCTCTCTTCCCCCCAAGGGAGTTTCAAGTCCAGGAGGTTCAAAGAAGCCAGGGAAAAGGCTCCCTTTCCCCCTTCACCCCGAAGGGCGCCTTTAAAGGAGAGTCCGGCCCTCTCCAGCCTTCCCAGGCCCCTCAGGGTGACCCTTCCCCTTTTCACATCCACATCATAGCTGAGGCCTCCATCCCAGGCGGCCCAGCCCGAGAATTCCAAAGTTCCATCCATCCCAATGGGAACCTCAGGGAAAAGGGCCTTCCAAGGGGTCAGGGAAATGATCTTGCCCTGGGCGTCCAGTCGCCATCTATCTCCATGGACGGTGAAGTCCCCCTTCAACTCCAGGAGCTTGGGCAGGAAGAGACGCACATCTTCGGCCTTGAGAAGGGGCCCCCGGGGTTCCAGCCACAACCTGGGCACAAGAAGGGTCCCATGGAGGGTCCTGCCACCAACGGCCAGGGTGCCTTCCAACCACCCACCACCCCTGGGGTGAGACTCCGCCAGAGAGGCCCTGCTCCCAGCCAGAGAAAACCTTCCCTCCAAGTGGGCACCATGGAAAGAGCCATCCAGCAAACCCCTCACGTAATACTCGTGGGGACCCAGGAGTATCCTGGCATCCTGCATCTCCACCTCTCCCCATGGAGCCTTTAGGGAGAGGGCCAGGGACTCCAGCTCCAGCCTTTCGAGCCTGGAGGGAACAGGAATACCCCCTCCTTCTCGTGACAGGAGGGCCCTCACCCGCCCCCTCTCCACCACCACCTCCCTGAGAGAAAAAGGGAAAAGGGAGAGACGTACCCTGCCCCTCTCCAGAGAGGCCTCTCCCCCTTCCCAGCCGGCCTGAAGCCTCTTGAAGCCCAGGGCCAGTGGATGGAGTTCCAAATGGAGCCCCTCCACCCTGAGGTCCACGCCGAAGTGAGAGGCCACAGGGGGCGCCAATGTGGAGAGGAGGGAATCCCTGAAGAATATCAGGCCCATGAACAGGGCCAACCCCAGACCGGCCCAGAGTGCGAACCTCTTCAATCTCCCCTCGATTTCAGAGAATGACAGGAATCTCCCCCTCCAGCTCTATCCCCTGGAGGGAGACCGCACAGCAGAAGGCCCATACCCCAACCCCCGCCTCCCGGGCGGCTCGGAGGGCCCGGGTGAAGGCGGGGTCCCTGGCCTCAAAAGGCGAGAAGACCCTGGCATCGGTGCGCTGTACTACGAAAACCACATGGGCCTCCCCTCCACCCTCCACCAGTCTCCTCAAGGCCTCCACATGGCGGGTGCCCCTGGTGGTGGGGGCGTCGGGGAATAGGGCCACCCCATCTTCCACCAGGTTCACGGACTTGGTCTCCACCCATGCGGTCTTCCCCCTGCCCTTTTCCAGGAGCAGATCCACCCGCCCATCACCCAGAGCAGGCTCCCTTCGACCGGGTCTATACCCTTTAAAGACCTTCCCCTCCATAACGGCCTCCTCCAGAATCCTCGGAGGCATGCGGGAGTCTACCCCCACCAAAACTCCACCCTTCTCCACCAGCACCAGCTCGTAGTGGGTCTTGCCAGGAAGGGTCCTCCTATCCTTCAAGAAAACCCGGGCCCCGGGCACCAGGAGCTCTTCCAGACGGCCGGAGTTGGGGACAAACACGGGGTGGGCATCTCCCCCCACCTCTGAAAAGGCCAGGAACCTGTTCCTCCTCTCAAGAAAACGGCCCCGGGCCAAGGGAGGAAACTTCAACATTCTATCCTCACTCCCAGACCGCTATCCACCCGCCTGGTGGCCTCTGCCAGGACCTCCTCCAGAGCGAGGCGAGCCCTCTCCAGGTCTTCTCCCCTGGAGATATAAAGGGGCTCGCCAAAATAGACGCCCACCCGGGCAAAAGGCAGGGGCAGCATAAACCGATCCCAGCTGTTGAACCTCACGGCAGGCCTGGCCGACACTCCCACAGGCAGAATGGGACATCCCGAGACCCTGGCCAGGGCCACCGCCCCCATTTTAGCCACATACCTGGGACCCTTAGGTCCGTCGGGTATGATGGCCACATCTATGCCCCCCCTCAATCTCCTAGCCCTCTCCAGCAAGGCCTCCCTCCCTCCCCTGGTACTGGACCCCCTCACGGTTCCGAAGTGAAACCGATGGAGGACCCGGGACATGAGCTCCCCTTCCTTACTTCTGCTCACCAGCACGTCCACCCTGCCCTCAGAGAATCGGGACCTGTAAACCCTCCGATAATAGGCAATGAGGGGAAGCAACCTGCTGTGCCAGAAGACGTAAATGATCCTCTCACCAGAACCCTTGAGTTCCTCCTCCCTCTCCCGGTGCCACACCTTCATCCGGTAAGTGGAATCCCAGGCCCCAACGAGCACACCCAAAAGAAAGGACATGGCCCGGGGATGAACGGGGATCCTCACTCTTCTATCCCCCCAGAAGGACCGGCTCCAAAGGCTCCTCCCCGGAAAACTGGAGCTTATAGAGATGACTGTAAAGACCACCCTTATCTATCAACTCCCTGTGGGTACCCATCTCCACGATCCTCCCCTTGTCCAGCACTGCTATACGGTGGGCCTTCTGGATAGTGGAGAGGCGATGGGCAATGACCAAGACCGTTCTTCCCACCATGAGTCGGTCCATGGCGTCCTGGACCATACGCTCAGACTGGGTATCCAGAGCAGAGGTGGCCTCGTCCAGGATAAGAATGGGAGGATTCTTCAGGACCGCCCGGGCGATGGCCAGCCTCTGTTTCTGGCCCCCGGAGAGACGAACCCCCCTCTCCCCCACCACTGTCTCGTAACCATGGGGAAGTTGAAGGATGAACTCGTGGGCATGGGCCACCCTGGCCGCCTCCACCACCTCCTCAAAGGTGGCCTTGGGCCGGCCATACAGGATGTTGTTAAGAATGGTGTCATTAAAAAGAATCACGTCCTGGGTCACCATACCTATAAGGGCCCTCAGGGAAGCCTGCTTGATCTTTCTCAGGTCTATGCCGTCGAGGTACACGGCCCCTTGGGTGGGATCGTAAAACCGGGGCACCAGATCCACCAGGGTGGTCTTGCCCGCCCCGCTCTCCCCCACAAGAGCCAGGATCTCCCCCTTTTCCACCTCCAGATTTATGTCCTTGAGGATCCAGGTGTCGGGATCGTCGGGATAGGCAAACCACACGTGGTCAAAGAGGATGGACTCCCTGAAGCCCTTCACCTCCACCGCATCGGGAGCATCCCTGATGTCAGGCTCCATGTCCAGAACCTCGAAAACCCGCTCAGAGGCCGCAATGGCCGCCTGGATGGTGTTATTCACCTTGGTGAGCTTCCTTATGGGGCCGTACATCATCATGAGGGCCGCCATGAAAGAGAAGAAGTCCCCGGGGGTGAGCCTGCCAGAGATGACCCTCATGCCCCCCACGTATATGATGGCCGCCGCCCCCAGGGAACCCAGAAACTCTATCAGGGGCGACACCAGCTCCGCCGCCTTCACCTTCTTCATGCTGAGGGCGTAAAGGCGATGGAGTTGCTTCCTGAAACGTTTGGTCTCCTGCTCCTCCATGTTGAAGGCCTTCACAATGCGCACACCCGAGAAAGAGTCCACCATGAGAGCGGAGAGGTCGGCCCTCTTCTCCTGGGAAGCCTTGGTGATCTCCTTTATCTTCCGACCCAGCCTGTCTATGAGAACACCGGCAAAGGGAACGGTGAGACATCCCATGAGGGCCAGCTCCCAGTCTCTCTTGAAGAGGACCACCAAGAGGGCCATTATGGTGAAGATCTGGCGAATGAGGTTCTTTATCACATCCACATTGGCGCTCCTGACCACAGAGACGTCGCTCATCACCCTGGATATGAGCTCCCCCGTGGACCTGCTCTTGTGGAAGGCCAGGCTCATTCCCTGGATCTTTTTGAAGAGATCGGTCCTGAGGTCCATGACCATGCGAAGATTGGCATAGCGCATGAAATAGTTCTGAATGTACCTACCCAACCCCCTCACCACATAGAGGCCCACTATGGCCAGGGGAATGAGCTTGAGCATCTCCAGGTTCTTCTCCACGAAGATCTTGTCCATCATGGGCTTCACCAGCCAGGCCAGAGCGCCATCGGTGGCGGCCACTAACTGGGCCATGAAGAGGGCTATGGTGATCCTGAACCAGTAGGGCTTGGCGTAGGTGAATATCCTGAGATAGGTCCTGAACCCCCGGCCTATGAGCTCCTTCTTCCCCTTATCCTTGCATCCCTCACCCATACCCTTCAGAGTCCCCTCTCCTCCATAAAGCGGGCCACGGTTTGGGCGGCCCGGGCCGAGGCTCCCGGAGGTCCCAAAATCTCCCTGAGCCGGGCCATCTCCTCCCTCATAGCAACCCCGCCTCCGTCCAAAAGACCCACCAGCTCCCGGGCCATGAGGGGAGCCCTGGCCTTGGACTGGATGAGCTCAGGTACCACCCTGTAGCCCAGAACGATGTTCACCAGGGAGAGCCATCTCACCCTGACCAGTCTCTTTCCCACCATGTAGGTGAGGGGGTTCACCCTGTACACCAGGACCTCGGGTGTTCCCAAGAGGGCCACCTCCAGAGTGGCTGTCCCCGAAGCCACCAGGGCCACATCAGCCGCAGCCACTGCGCTATAAGTATCCCCCTGCATGATGACACAATTTATGTCCCCGTACCTGGCAAGTCTAGACCAGCGCTCCTTTACCTCTTCCAGGGAGAGGGTGGAAGCCACGGGAAGTACAAAGGAGGTGCCCCTCTCCCGGGCCAGGATGGCCGCCGCCCCCACCATCTCCTCTAAAAGATAGTCCAGCTCCTGCCTCCTGCTGCCGGGGAGAAGGGCCACCACCTCGTCCTCCGGGGACAGGCCCAGACGGCCCCTGAACTCTTCCCGTCCCAAAACGGGCCTCACCACGTCCATGAGGGGATGTCCCACATAAACCACAGGTACTCCTGCCTTTCTGTAGAGCTCCTCCTCGAAAGGCAGGATGACCATCATCAGATCCACCGAACGCTTGATCTTCTTTATCCTCCCCGGCCTCCAGGCCCAGACCTGGGGAGAGACGTAGTAGATAACGGGCAGTCCCTCGGCCCGGGCCAGCTGGGCCAGCTTCAGATTCATGCCCGGGTAGTCAATGAGAAGAAGGGCATCCACCTCCCGGGAGGTGATGAGTTCCTTGAGTACGGTGTAGGTGTAGTAGAGCCTGGGCAGCCTGGACAGAGCCTCCACTCCCCCCACCACGTCAAGTTCGTGGGAAGGCACCAGAATCTCCATACCCCGGGCCCCCAATTCTCTATCACCCACCCCCACAAAGGAATGGTGGGGAGCGATTCTCGCCAGCTCTTCCAGGAGCATCCCTCCCAGGCGATCGCCAGAGGCCTCACCGGCCACCACCAGAATACGAGCCATTATTCTCCCTTCTGGAGGTTCATCTCCTCCCCATGCCTTCCTTCTCCAGGAAGGCATGATTCACAGCCAGAAGGGAAATGCCCGCCTCCCTGGCCTCCAGGTCCATGGCCTCCAGGTCCAGGACCAGCGTCTCCCCGGCTTCCACAGCCAGGGCCCTGGCCCGAACCTCCTTCAACACCTCCAGGGTCCTGAGACCCACGGTGGGCACATCCAGAAGAGACGACTGGGAAGGCCTCTTCACCTTGACCACCACAACACCGGGCCCAGCCAGTTGCCCCCCTCTCCTTATAGCCTCGTCGGTGCCCTCCACGGCCTCCACGGCCACTACGGAACGCTCCTTCACCACTACCGTCTGGCCTATTCCCAGATCCCCCACTCTCCTGGCCATGGAGAACCCGAAGGCCACATCGGCCATCACCCCGGGGCCTGCAGGAACCCCTCCCAGGAACCCAGGACCAGGCACCATCTCCCTCAGGACATCCTTCTGGCCCACCACCTCTATGCCTTCCCTCTCCAGCTCCTTTATCACAGCGTCAAGAATGGTGTCGTCTTTGAAATCCTTGAGAGTCAAGAGAAACTGAAGAGCCTTGAAGTCTATTCTCTTCTTCCTGTAGAGCAACCGCTTGTCCACCTTGCCCAGGAAGAGGACCCTGTCCACCCCGGCCTTCTTCAAGGCCTTGAGTATCCCCCCCACCTGCCCCACCCCAAAGGCGTCCCCATCCACAGAAGGCAGGCGCTTCAGGACATCACCACCAGTAATATCAATCACATAGGGTGCCTCTCCCCGGCCCGAGAGGGTCTCTATGGCCAGGTCCACAATCTCTCCTTGCCCGGCAATGATGCCCAATCTGCCCATGGGAGAACCGGCTCAAAGCTCAAAGAAGAAGAGCTTGGCGTCGATCACCTTTGGAGGGGAAGGCTGGGATACACCTCCACTCTCGGGAGTGGAGAGCAACTCCAGCTCCAACTTTCTCACCTGGGGATACTGGAGCCACAGGGCCCACACCCCCTGGTACACCTCTGCCAGATGCTCTTGGGCCATGAGGCGAGAGAGCTCATCCTCATTATCCACCTTCGCCCTTCTCTCCTCAAGCTCCCCCCCTCCCTTTCTGAAAACCCTGGTGATCCATCTGAATGGGAAGGCCTTTCTCTGGTCCCTCTCCAGGGTCACCTCCCTGCGCTCATCCCCGTCCACCTTCTCCTGGACCATAACTCCCATGAGGGTGAGCCAGGGCATGCGGGTAGCCACCTCGCCCAGGATGGAAGGGTAAACCCTGGCCACATCCTCCCTGCAGACTCCAACAGCCACGGCTCCTGCATCCCCCTTGTGGATCACCCTGGACGTGACGGTCTTGAGAACTAGGGGATAGCCCAGCTCCTCGGCCACCTGATAGATCTCTTCCTTGGACCTCACCACCCTGTAACGGGCCACGGGGAGACCATAAAATTCCAATACTTCCAGGGCCTCCAGGTTCACACTCTCCTTTCTATCCTTCTTCACCCGCTCCAGCAGCTCTTTCATCTTCCTCTTGCCCAAGGAGAACCCTTTATCCCACTCTCCCCTCTTAAAAAAAGCCTTCCACTTGTCCAGCATGCCCCTTTCACCTCCCTCAACGGCCCCAGCCTTATACCAGGGAATCCCCGCCCTTGACAAGGAGCAGACGCTGAATTAGATTGCTCCTGGCTCTGCCGGGGTAGCTCAGTTGGTAGAGCAGTGGACTGAAAATCCACGTGTCCCCAGTTCAATTCTGGGCCCCGGCACCAGTCAACCTTCCAATAGTACAGGAGGAAATCACATGGCGAGCGAAGGCGTTTTGACGCTGACAGAGAGCAACTTTGACCAGGAAGTACTTCAATCCGATAAACCCGTACTGGTCGACTTCTGGGCGGTTTGGTGCGCCCCGTGTTCCATGATCGCCCCCACCGTGGAAGCTATCGCCAAGGAGTACCAGGACAAGGTGAAGGTGGGCAAGGTGAACGTGGACGAGAACTCCCAGCTGGCCGTCCGGTACGGCATCAGGGCCATTCCTACCCTGCTCCTCTTCAAAGACGGCAAGGTGGTGGAACAGATGATAGGTGTGCAGCCTAAAGAAGCCATCAAGTCCTTGATAGATAAATACCTGCAATAATCACCCAGTGGGAAGAGGCCATGCCGCTATACGAGTTCCAATGCAAGGAGTGCGGCCATCGCTTCATACAGCTGGTTTTGCCCCACTCCCAGCACGAGGAGCTGAAGTGTCCCAAGTGCGGGAGTCGGGAACTGAAAAGGCTATTCTCCTCTTTCTCCAGCTCCAGTTCCAGCCCCAAACTCCCCGGGGGATGCGCCCCTTCGGGGTGAAGGATCTGAAGAGGGCCAGTTTGGCCCCTCCCAGCTCATAGTCCCCGGGGAATAGGCGACTTGGGGACCGCATAGATGAGGCTCTTAGGAATAGATTACGGCAGGTCGAGGATAGGTCTATCCCTGTCAGACCCCACAGGGAGTCTGGCCCAGCCCCTCACCGTCTTGAAAAATAGGCCTGGGGTGATGGAAGAGATAAAAGAGCTCACCCGCTCCTACCAGGTGGAGAAGATCGTGATAGGGCTCCCTCTTCATATGAATGGGGAAGAGGGAAAGATGGCAGAGGAGACAAGGACATTTGCCTTCAAACTCCACGAGATCACCGGCCTGCCGGTGGAAACCATAGACGAAAGGCTCACCAGCTGGGAGGCCCACACCATCATGAAGGAAGCAGGACTCAACAGAAAGAAACGGAGTAGACTGGCCGATAAGGTGGCTGCTACCCTCATCCTGCAGCGTTACCTGGAGAGGGAGAAGAATGCTCCTGGTGGTTGACATAGGCAACACAAACACAGTGATCGGGATCTTCAAAGGAGACCAACTGGTCGCCCACTGGCGGCTGGGCACCCACAGGGAAAGAACCTACCATGAGTACGCCATCCTCATCAAAGAGCTCTTCCACCTGGAGGGGCTCTCCTCCCGAGAGGTGGAGGGGGCTATCATCTCCAGCGTGGTACCCAACCTCACCCCCGTCTTCTCCAAGACCCTCCAGGTCCTCCTGGGGCTCAGACCCATGGTGGTGGGGCCCGGCACCAAGACGGGCATCTCCATCCTCGTGGACAACCCCAGGGAGGTGGGCACCGACAGGGTGGTGAACGCCGTGGCGGCCTACAACAAGTACGGTGGCCCCCTGGTTGTGGTGGACTTTGGAACGGCCACCACCTTCGACGCCGTCTCTCCTCATGGCGAATACCTGGGAGGTGCCATCTCCCCGGGGATAACCATCTCCATGGAGGCCCTCTTCAGAGAGACGGCCCAGCTTCCAAGGGTGGAGTTGAAAAAACCTCAGCGAATCATCGGCAAGAACACCGTGGAATCCATCCAGTCGGGCATCTACTACGGCTATGTCTCCCTGGTGGACGGCATGGCCAGAGCCTTCAAAGAACGGTTAGGGGAAGGCTGTCAGGTGATCGCCACGGGAGGACTGGCCTCTATCATTGCCGAAGCCAGCCGGGAGATAGAAATCGTAGACCCCCTCCTCACTCTGGAAGGACTGCTCATCATATATAAAAAGAACCGCCCCCGAAAGGACCAACCCCCCAGGGCCATGTAGAACTCTCCCTGGGTCCTAATCCCCATTGGAAGAGGCCTGGTTCCGGGAATCATCCATCTTCTTGCTCCTATAGAGAATCTCCATAGCCAGGGCCCTATCCTCACAGGCCCTCCTCAGCATTCTTCTCATCTCCTCGGGATTGATATCCAAAGCGTCACAGCAGGACTCAAACTTCAGGATACTGGGCCAATCCGAGTTGAAGATCCAGTGATAAGCCGTCACCCAATCAAGGGTCCTCTTCTTCTCCTCGGCCACGGGCTTGAGCAGATCTATAATGGCCCTCTCCAGTATGGCCTCGGCCAGCCTCTTGTATCTCTTCATAGAACCCTATCACCCCCTCGCAAGGCTCTCCTTTTTAATATATAACCCGCCCCCAACCCAAACCACCGGGGCCTCCCCAGAGACCCCGGTTCCCATCACCGTGCCCCTAACTATAGGCATCAACTTCCTTCCCGCAACCCCTTAACAGTCCCACCGTTGCTCCTGGGACATAAACAGGGTAATTATCCCTGGCAATGGAACAGGGAGGAGAAGGTGTTCAAGTTTCAGGTATTGAAAAGGGACCCATCCACAAAAGCCCGCATGGGATTGATAGAGACCTCCCGCTACAGAGCACCCACCCCCCTGTTCATGCCCGTGGGCACCCTGGGGGCTGTCAAGACCCTCTCCCCCCGGGATCTGAGGGGCCTGGGAGCCACGGTGATCCTGGCCAACACCTACCACCTGTATTTAAGGCCAGGCCACGAAACGGTGAAGGCACTGGGAGGCCTCCACCGTTTCATGGCCTGGGACCGCCTCATACTCACCGACTCGGGGGGATACCAGATCTACAGCCTCAGCCCCCTGAAACGGGTGACCCAGAAAGGAGTGGAGTTCAAGTCCCATCTGGACGGCTCCATGCACCTACTCACCCCGGAGAGGGCCATAGAGATCCAGGAAGCCATGGGCTCGGACATCATGATGGTCCTGGACGAGTGCCTGCCCTATCCTTCCACCAAAGAGCAGGCCGCAGAGTCCCTGAAACTGACCAACACATGGGCCAAGAGATGCCTGGAGGCCCGATGCGGCCCTGGAGCCCTCTTCGGCATCATTCAGGGCTCCTTCTATCCTGAGCTCCGGCTTAGGGCTGTAGAAGAGCTGGTATCCATGAATTTCGAGGGCTACGCCATAGGAGGCCTAAGCGTTGGAGAACCCCCTGACCTCATGTACGAGATGGCAGGATACACGGCCGCTCTCTTGCCTCAGGAGAAGCCCCGATACCTCATGGGAGTGGGCCGGCCCCAGGACCTGGTGGAAGCCGTATCCCTGGGCATTGACATGTTCGACTGCGTCATACCCACCCGCAACGCCCGGAACGGGACCCTCTTCACCTGGACGGGTCCCATGAGCATCAAGAAGGCCTGCTATACCAGAGATCCCCTCCCTCCGGACCCCACCTGCAGCTGCTACACCTGCCGTCACTTCAGCCGGGCATACCTGCGCCACCTCTACATGAGCAACGAGATCCTGGGACTCAGACTAAACACCATCCACAACCTCCACTTCTACCTCACCCTCATGGAACAGATGCGCCAAGCCATCTCCCAGGGGAGAATGGCCTCCTTCAAAGAAGAGTTCCTGTCAAGATACGGAGAGGGCCATGGAGAGGTATCTCCAGAGGATTAAGGAGATCGCCACCGACAGGAAGCACGGCGCCCGTGAGCTTTACCACCGGGCCGTGGAGAACCTTCTGGAGTGGGTGAAAGAACGGGGATACCACCACCCCCTGGAACTGGTTCCCCTCCTGGCCGAGACAGCCAGAGCCCAACCCACCATGGCTCCCCTCCTCAACCTGGTGAACAGGATCCTCCTGGCCTGGGAGGAGGGACCTTCCAGGGCCCAAGAAATCCTGGAAGAAGCCCTCCAGGAAGACCAGCCCTCCACGGCCAAGGTGGTGGAAGAGGGTGTAAAGATCCTCAAGGACAACAGGATTGTGACTCTGAGCAGGAGCTCAACCCTCCTGGAAGTGATGAAGGCCCTTTTGAAAGAAGGGAAAAGGCCCAGGGTCCTCATCTCCGAAGGGCGGCCCCTCATGGAGGGAGTGGCCACGGCCCGCCACCTCCACAAAATGGGAGCCGATGTGACCCTCTGTACCGACAGCCTCATCTTCTCCCTCATGGAAGAAGGGGACGTGGTAGCCCTGGGAGCCGATGCCATCACCCCCCGGTACCTGGTGAATCGCTGCGGCACCTATCCCCTGGCCCTGGTGGCTAGAGACAGGGGAGTGGCCTTCTACACTTTCACCGATACGGGGAAACTCCTCCCCCCTGCCCTGGCTCCCCTCTTCAAGATGGAAGACCGGGACCCCGCCGAGGTTTTGGAGGACGCCCCTTTCGAAATCGCAAACCGCTACTTTGATCAAACCCCCCTGGACTACATCACCGCCGCTGTAACAGAAAAAGGGATCCTCAAACCCAGGGACCTCCGAAGGCTCATAGCCAAAACGAAGGTATCACCCCGGGTTAAAGAGATAGAAGGATACCTGACGGCCCACACCCCTTCCCTCTAATCGCACCTCCACCCTTTCATAATCTCCCTTAAACCGGGGAAACACGGAGTATCCCCCCGGTCCCCCAAATATTTATAACATCGGTATGTTTACTCTCTAAATTATTAGGCAATAAACAAAATAATCTCAGCACAGAAACACATATTGATAAGCGGACAATACCGACACTTGACATACAAAACAGCATCATTAAAATGATACAAGCCAGACTACCAACCGGAGGGAGGTGAGACAAAAAGAGTACCAAACAAACGCAGCAGGAAGGGGGTGATATAGCCGGGTGAAAAAAAAGGAGTTATATAAAGGCATCTTTAATACCTCGTCTGACATCTCGGAGGAAAAACCTCGACAAACGAGGCAGATTAGAACGTAACATAACGCTTAAAAAACAGCAAATGACACACAACAAAAGGAAAAAGATGGAATGATATCTACAAAATAAGGAATAGAAGTTGACAAAATGTGTTTGTAATTAAATCAACACCTTAAAGGAGGAAAAGAAATGAATGAAGTAAAACTGGGTAACCCGGCAGTTGTAGGCCTGGGAGGCTTTGGTATGACCACCCTGATCCTCCAATTCCATAACCTGGGGTGGTGTGGCATAACCCCAGTACTATGGCTAGGTCTACTCTTCGGAGGGACAGCCCAATTGATTGCAGGGCTGCTGGAGTTCAGGACGGGAAACAACTTCGGGTTCTGCGCCTTTTCTGGATACGGCGCTTTCTGGATCTCCTTATGTCTTTATGTGATCTTTGGTACCAACGCAGAGCTGGTGAAAGCCTATCCCGTCCTTAAACTCACAGGCGCCGACCTGGCCTGGTTCCTCCTGGTGTGGACCTTCTTCACTTTCATCCTCTTCATCGCTTCCCTGAAGCACCACACGGCCCTGGTTCTCATCTTCCTCACCCTGCTAATCGGCTTCGCCGGCCTGACCATCAAGGAGTTCACGGGTATCAAGGCCATTGGCACCTTCGCTGCCTGGGATCTGGTGGCTTGCGCTCTGTTGGCCTGGTACCTCATGGCCCATGTGGTGTACGCCGAGGCAGGTATAAAACTGCCAATAGGAGGTCCGTGGATTAAGTAATCACACAGGGAGACAGAGGGGCAACCAACCTCTGCCTCCCCTCTATGCCCCGCCCTACCGCCAGCCCTCCCTCTCAGCCTTGAGAGGGAGGGCTGTACCCTATGCCCCCGGTTGACAACGGGGGATGAAACCTCTCTAAGTACAGAACACAGAACGGCAAAAGGAGGTACCATGAGACCCAGAAAAATCAAAGAAAAGATCTACTGGATGGGATCCGTCCACTGGGAGAGACGTCTATTCGACTCCCTGATCCCCCTTCCAGACGGAACAAGCTACAACGCATATCTCATCGAAGGCAGCGACAAGACCGTCCTGATAGATACGGTAGACCCTTCCCAAACCCATGAATTGATGGAGCAACTGAGCGGGGTATCCAAGCTGGACTACATAGTTTCCCTTCACTCGGAACAGGATCACTCAGGGGGAATCCCCCATGTCCTCTCCAAATACCCCCAGGCCAAGGTGATCTGCACCCCTAAAGCAAAAGGGATGCTTACAGATCTCCTTCCAATACCCGAAGACTCCGTCATCACTGTAAAGGACGGCGAATCAGTCTCCCTGGGCGACAAGACCCTGAAGTTTATCCATACCCCCTGGGTACACTGGCCTGAAACCATGACAGCCTATCTGGAAGAGGAAAAGATACTCTTCAGTTGCGACTTCTTCGGCTCCCACATAGCAACCACCGAACTCTACGCCCACCATGAAGGACGGGTATACGAAGCGGCAAAGCGCTACTATGCCGAGATCATGATGCCCTTCAGGAACGTGATCAAGAAGAACCTGGAAAAGCTCGCACCTTATGACATAGCCATCATAGCCCCCAGCCACGGTCCTCTCTATCCCCATCCCCCCTTCATCATGGACGCCTATGGAAAGTGGATAGAGGACCCTCCCAAAAACCTGGTGGTCCTGCCCTATGTATCCATGCACAACAGCACAAAACTCATGGTGGACCATCTGGTACTGGCCCTGGTTGACAGAGGGGTCAGGGTGGAGCTCTTCGACCTGACAGTGACGGACATAGGTAAGCTGGCCATGGCCCTGGTTGACGCCGCAACCATAGTGATAGGCACCCCCACCGTCCTTGCAGGACCTCACCCCAAGGCTCTCTACGCCGCATTCCTGGCCAACGCACTCCGTCCCAAGGCAAGGTTCCTCTCCATAATAGGTTCCTATGGATGGGGAGGGAGAACGGTGGAGATCCTGGCGGGAATGGTCCCCAACCTCAAAGTGGAAGTCATAGAACCCATTCTTGTTAAAGGCGCTCCCCGCCAGGCCACCTTTGAAGCCCTGGAGGACCTGGCAGAGACTATAGCCGCAAAGCACAAGGAAGAAGGCCTCCAATAATCCATGGAAACGCCGGGGGGGGAGGCCATACCTCATGGCACCCAGAGGTAGGCCGCCTCCCCCGTGGTAAGGAGGTCCAACCATCCCCGGGCCGAGGGAAGGGGGCCGGAATAGACATTTGCCTGGGCCTTGCCCGGAGGCAAGTAAGCCACGAGACGGGCCTTCTTCAACCCCGCCAGCTTCCTGACCAGAGAAAAGGCATCCTCCATGTATCCCGTTTTGTCCACCAAGCCCAGCTTGAGGGCCAAGGAGGCAGGGAAGACCCGACCTGTCTTCACCTGGGCCATGGAACTTTCGGAGAGATGGCGCCGCTCCTCCACCAGGCGGAAGAAACGCCCACTGAAGGCCTGGATCATCTCCTGAATATGCCTCTCTTCCTCGGGGGTGGAAGGCCTGAAGGGGAACCAGGTGTCTTTCTCGGCCCCGGATTTGTACACCTCCACCCTCACCCCCACTTTCCTGAGGAGCCCCTGGATGTCCAGCTTCAGGGCTATCACTCCCACGGCCCCTGTCACCGTGGTGGGATGGGCCACGACCCTATCAGCAGAAAGGGCCACGTAGTAGCCCCCCGAGGCCGCCACCTCCATGAGACAAGCCACCACAGGCCATTTGTGCCTTCTGGCCTCTGTGGAGATCTCATGATAAAGTATGTCCGCCGCTGTCACCGTGCCCCCGGGGCTGTTGATACGCAAAAGAAGCCCTTTCACCCGGGAGTCCTTGGCCGCTCTGTCCAGGACCCGGCGCACCCTCTCCACTATAGACGGACGACTGGTAATACCCAAAAGGGACGAACCCCGACTGGTGGAAAGGAAACCCGACACATCCACCAGGACCACCCTGGCCTCACCCTCTCCCATGAGGGTCACCTCCTTCAAAGGCCTCTCCCGAGGAAAGAGGTTCACCTCCACCAGGGTGCAGCCCGCCAGGATAAGTAAAAAGGGAAAGACCAGCATCCCCTTCTTCACCCTCATCTCTCCATCCCTTCCCCGTGAAATGCAGTCAGCGCATCATCCAATAACACACCCCATGCCCAAGGCAAAGGTACCGTCCCAGGCTTCAAAGTTTGTCTTTTCCCCAGGATTGGAGTACTACCCATCCAGGAGGTAAACCTTGAAAACCAAAAAGACCTTTATCATTCTGGGGATAGTCGCCGTAGTAGCAATCCTCTCTCTGAGCCTCTCCCTCAGGTACTACGCCGACTGGCTGTGGTTCGAGCATATGGGCTACTCCAGGGCCTTCTATACCATGCTGGGCACCAAGACACTGGCCTTCCTAACCTTCTCCACCCTCTTCGGCGTAGTGGCGGGGATCAACATTGCCATGGCCAGGAGAACCGGCAGACACACCCGCTCCATCATCCTGGCGGGCCCGGACCAGCCCCTCAGCACCCTGGGCACCATCCTCCGGGAGAAAGGGGCAGGAACCCTATGGGGAGCTGTTATCCTTTTCCTCGCCCTCGTCATGGGTTTGAGCACTGTCAACGCATGGGAGACCATCCTCAAGTTCCTCCACAGCACCCCCTTTGGCATAACCGACCCCATCTTCGGCAAGGATGCAGGGTTCTACGTCTTCAAGCTCCCCTTCTATCAGTTCCTCCAGAGCTGGTACTCCTATTCCCTCTCTCTCATCATTGTCATGGTGGCACTCTCCTATTACTTCGACCAGTCCGTCACCCTGGTGGTGAAGGACAACCGGTTCCACGTTCTCCCCAAGGCTCAGTATCACCTGTCCATCCTGGGAGGACTCCTGTTCCTGGGAGTGGCCTGGTCCTACCGGCTGAAGCTCTTCGAGACCCTCTACTCCACCCGGGGCGTGGCCTACGGGGCCAGCTACACCGACGTCCACGCCCTCATCCCGGCCTACTGGGTCCTTCTAATCATCTCCTCAGCGGTGGCACTGATGCTCTTCCTCTTCCCCCTCTTCCACAGATGGAAGCCGATAATGTACGCCCTGGGACTGTATCTCATGGTCTTTGTGGCCCTTATCTGGATATACCCCACCGCCCTGGAGCAGTACGCGGTGAAGCCCAACGAGGTGACCAAGGAGGCCCCTTACATCAAAAACAACATAAAATTCACCCGTCTGGCCTACGGCCTCAACGAGATAGAGGAAAAGGACTTCCCCGTCCAGGAAAACATCACCTACAGAGACGTCCAGAAAAACCGCTCCACGGTGGAGAACATCCGCCTATGGGATAGAAGGCCCCTCATCCAGACCTACAAACAGCTCCAGGAGATCCGTTTGTATTACGACTTCAAAAGGGTAGACGTGGACCGTTACCACTTCGGAAAGAAATATATGCAGGTTGCCCTGGCCGCCCGGGAGCTGCCTCCCTCCCAGATCCCCCTGCGCGCCAGAACCTGGGTGAACATCCACCTTAAATACACCCACGGCTATGGACTGGTCATGAACCCCGTGAACGAGGTCACCCCCGAGGGCATGCCCAACTTCATCGTGAAGGACATCCCGCCCCGCTCAGACGTCCCCCTCAAGATCACCAGACCCGAGATCTACTACGGGGAGGAGACCGACGAGTACGCCATAGTGAGGACCAAAACCCAGGAGTTCGACTACCCCAAAGGAGACCAGAACGTGTACACCACCTACCGGGGAAAAGGGGGAGTGGAGATCTCCAATATCTTCAGAAGGCTCATCTACGCGTGGTACTTCTCCGACCTCAAGATCCTCTTCACCGACTACATCACCAACAAGAGCCGAATCATGTACCACAGAATCATTACAGATCGGGACAGGACCCTTGCCCCCTTCCTGGCCTACGATTCGGACCCATACCTGGTGGTGGGAGACGACGGAGCTCTATACTGGGTCCACGACGCCTACACCAAGACCACCATGTACCCCTATTCCGAGCCCATCAGCCAACTCTTGAAAGGACCCAACGGACCCAACCTCAACTACATCCGCAACTCGGTCAAAGTGGTCATCAATGCCTACAACGGGGACGTCAACTTCTACGTGGTGGATCCCAGGGACCCCCTGATACAGACCTACCAAAAGATCTTTCCCGGGCTTTTCAAGTCCATGGACGAGATGCCCTCCTTTCTGAAGAGGCACTTTCGCTATCCCACAGACATGTTTCTCATTCAGGCCCACATTTACAACGTTTACCACATGACCAACCCCCAGGTCTTCTACAACCAGGAGGACTACTGGAACATACCCACGGAGATCTACAGCGACACGGAGCAACCCATGTTCCCCTACTACATCATCATGAAGCTACCCCAGGAGAAGTCGGAAGAGTTCATCCTCATGCTCCCCCTCACCCCTTCCAAGAAGAACAACATGATCGCCTGGCTGTGTGCCAGGTGCGACGCCCCCAACTACGGCAAGCTCATCGTCTATAAACTCCCAAAGGAGAAGCTCATCTACGGCCCCATGCAGATTGAGGCCAGGATAAACCAGAAACCCGACATTTCATCGGAGTTCACCCTCTGGGGTCAGAAAGGGTCCAGGGTCATCCGGGGCAACCTTCTCGTCATCCCCATAGCCAGATCCTTCATCTATGTGGAACCCGTCTATCTCCAATCGGAGCAGAGCCAGATGCCGGAGCTCAAAAGGGTGGTGGCAGCCTTCGGGGACAAGCTGGAAATGAGAAGGACCCTGGACCAGGCCCTAAGGGCCATATTCTCCGCCCAGAACCTCCCCTCCCAGGCCGCCAGCAGGGCCATGATGGGCATCACACCAGCCAACCTTCCCCAGGAGGCAAGGAGGGCCCTCTACCACTACAACAGGGCCATGGAGTTCCTGAAAAAGGGCGACTGGGCCGGATACGGAACCGAGCTCCAGCAGGTGAAGCGGATCCTGGAAAGCATGTCCCGGCAGGGGAAAAAGAGGAAAAAGTTCACCCCAGCCAACGGGACAGGAAGAGCCCTACAGCCGTCAAAAGGGGAGTGAGGAGATTGACAAGCACGTTCTTCCCCAGGGCGGGCATGAGCCCTTCCAGGTCTTCGGCATGCCTCAAGACCCTGAAAGCCGTGGGCACGGCAAGCACCAGGGTGCCCAGGCCCAACAGGGCGCCCCCGGGCAACACCCCCAACACCACCCCCACCGCCAGGGACAGATAGGCCATGGCCAGAAAGGCCACATAAACCCGGGCGCTGTATCTCTCTCCCCGGACAATGACCAGGTGGCGCCTCCCCACAGTGGCATCGGCCCTGGCATCGGGAAACTGATTCAGAAGAAGGAGGTCGCTCACCAGAAAGAAAGGCACCAGGGAAGCAAAGAAAGAGGCCCACGAATAACGCCCCGTCAGGACGAAATGGGTGCCCATGACCCAAAGAATTCCGAAACCCAGCCCCGGAACCATGAGACACAGAAGGGGCCTCCTGGTGATCCAGCCCGTATAGGCCACCACCAGAAGGAGTCCCGCCAGGCCCAGAGGGACAATGCCCCAGCCCCACACCTTCAAGAAGTAAAAGCCTATGACCACGGGAATCAGGAAGGAAACGCACGCCACCAACAGGGTCCACAGGGCCAGGTCGGGATGGGTCACCAGGGTGCCGCTTCCTCCGCTGAAAGGGGTCCTCTGGGTCCTGGCATCCAGGCCGCTCTTGAAATCCAGGTACTCGTTGAAGGCGTTTACGCTCACATGGGAAGAGAGGGCCCCCAATAAGGCCAGGAAGGAGTACCACAGACTGATATGCCCCCTCTCCCAATAGGCCGTGGCCATCCCCAGGAAGATACAAACGGGAGGCAAGGCAAGAAAGGGGACCCTCATGGGGCCCAGATAATCTTTAAAGGTCTTCTCCACAGCCCGGCCACTCAAGACCCGGAGGGCCTCTTTCCACCTTCCACGGTGACAACCGTGTGGACGTTGCCCCGGGGATGAAAATCTCCCACCACCTTGAGATACCGGGGTTTAAGAAGGTCGTGGAGATCCTGGTAAATCCTGTTGGTAGCCTCCTCGTGGGAGACGTATCGACTGCGGTATTGGTTCAGATAGAGCTTCAGGGACTTGAGCTCCACCACCCATTTGTCGGGGATGTAAGAGATACGGATGGTGGCAAAGTCGGGGTACCCCGAACGGGGACACAGACAGGTGAACTCAGGAAAAGCGATGTCAATGGTGTAATCCCGATCCGGGTACGGGTTCGCCCAGGGCTCCAGCCTGGCCTTGGCAATGGCTTCCTCACCGTACTTCATCCCCAACCATCCTATCCGGGAGGTACAAATCTGGTGCCGGAGGTGGGATTCGAACCCACACGGGCGCAGAACCCGGGGGATTTTGAGTCCCCTGCGTCTCCCAGTTCCGCCACTCCGGCAACCTGGGAAGAATCAAAGGGCAGGGGAGTTTATAGGTCTTTCCAGACCAAGAGTCAAGAAGACCCTCACCATCCCACTCCCTCGTTGATTTTCCCGCCTCTGAAGACTAGCATGGAGGAAAACCAAGGGAAGGAGTCTCCAGTATGTTTGTCCACCCCCTCATCGACAGATACGCAAGCCGGGAGATGGTCGGAGTCTTTTCCGAGGAGAGGCGCTTCTCCACCTGGAGGAGACTGTGGGTGGCCCTGGCCGAGGCCGAGAAGGAGCTGGGCCTACCCATAAGCCAGGAGCAGATCGACGAGTTGAAGGCCCACGTGGATGATCTAAACCTGGATGTGGCCCGCCGATACGAGAGAGAGCTCCGCCATGATGTCATGGCCCATATCAAGGCCTACGGTGATCAGTGCCCCAAGGCCAGGGGCATTATCCACTTGGGAGCCACCAGCTGCTTCGTCACCGACAACACCGACGTGATCCTCATGAGAGACGGCCTGGAGATCCTCCTGGTCAAGGTGGCCAACGTGCTGAACAACCTGGCCGCCTTCGCCCGGAAATACAGGGACCTGCCCACCCTGGGATTCACCCATCTCCAACCCGCCCAGCCCACCACCGTGGGCAAGAGGGCCTGCCTGTGGGCCCAGGACTTCCTCATGGATCTCCATCAACTGGAGAAGGCCAGGAAGAATCTGAGATTCAGGGGCGTGAAAGGCACCACCGGCACCCAGGACAGCTTCCTAAAGCTCTTTGAAGGCCATCACGAGAAGGTGAAAAACCTGGACAGATTGGTGACTCATAAGATGGGCTTCGACAGGGCTTTTATCATCACAGGCCAGACCTACACCCGGAAACAGGACGCCCAGGTCCTCTACGCCCTGGCAGGACTGGCCCAGTCGGCCCACAAGTTCGCCACGGACCTGCGCCTCCTCCAGCACCTGAAAGAGGTGGAGGAGCCTTTCGGGAAGAGACAGGTGGGCTCATCGGCCATGCCCTATAAGAGGAACCCCATGCGCTCCGAGCGTGTCTGCGCCCTCTCCCGCTTCCTCCTCTCCATAGCCGATAACCTCCCCTACACCACGGCCACCCAGTGGATGGAACGGACCCTGGATGACTCGGCAAACCGGCGCATCACCATTCCCGAGGCCTTCTTCACCGCCGATGCCATCCTGGAGCTGTGCATGGACATCACATCGGGGATGGTGGTCTACCCCAGGGTCATTGAAAGGCGGCTCAGGGAAGAGCTCCCCTTCATGGCTGCCGAAGAGGTGATGATGAGAGTGGTGAAGAAGGGGGGAGACCGGCAGGCCCTCCACGAGCGCATAAGGGAATACGCCATGGAGGCGGTCCGGACCGTGAAAGAGGGCAGAGAAAACCCCTTCCTCGAGATGATCGCCGCCGATCCCTCCTTTGGCCTCACCCGAGAGGAACTGGAGAAGATCCTGGAACCCAAGAGATTCGTGGGCAGGGCCCCCCAACAGGTGGAAGAGTTCCTGGAGGAAGAACTCCTGCCCGCCCTGAAGCCATACAGGGAAAGACTGGGTATCAAGAGCCAAGTGAGGGTATAGAAAGACCGTGGTGGTCCAAAAACTCCACCCTTGGAACCTCTCCCCCCAGGAGGCCGTTAAACTCCAGAAGGAGCTAGCCTCCATGGTGAGGGAAGACCCCCTGGATCTGGAACACATCCACCTCATAGGAGGGGTGGACGTCTCCTTCTCCAGGGGAGACAAAACCGGCTACGCTGCAGTGGTGATCATGGAGTACCCCTCCCTCCGGATAGTGGAAACCGCCGGCGTTAAAGGTCCCCTGGGAATGCCTTACATCCCCGGTCTCCTCTCCTTCAGGGAGGCCCCCCTCCTCTTGGAGGCACTGATGAAGCTGAAGAAAGACCCCCAGGTGATCCTGGTAGACGGTAACGGAATCGCCCATCCCCGGGGCCTGGGCATTGCATCCCACCTGGGAGTCCTCACAGACATGCCCACCGTGGGTTGCGCCAAGAGCCGCCTCCTGGGTTCTCACCAGGAGCCAGGTCCCGGAAAGGGAGAATGGGTCCCCTGGCACCACGAAGGGAAGACCCTGGGAGCAGTTCTCAGAACTCGAAAAGGGGTGAAGCCCATCTATGTGTCCATTGGGCACAGGGTGACCTTGCGGGATGCTTTGAACCTGGTCCTTTCCTGCTGTCCCAGGTATCGTATCCCGGAACCCATCAGAGCAGCCCACAGGGAAGTGAACCGACTGCGTCAGGAGGGGTGAGTGAGCCAGGAAAGCCTCAAGAGCATAAAGGAGATTCTGGAAAGGATCACCAGCCAGAAGGAGTGGGAAAAGGGAGGCACCATCCTGCGCTGGCGAGACCTGTGGCGTAAGTGTGTTGGTCCTTATGTGGCCGGAAAGACAGAAGTGGTGGGAGTC
>Ga0256830_1000408_pt1 | contig 35354 bp, 34 predicted proteins | sample 128326metaG_FD_190537 | JGI IMG/M metagenome (GOLD analysis project Ga0256830, IMG submission 190537) | Hydrothermal vent microbial communities from Lau Basin, Pacific Ocean - 128-326 | ecosystem: Environmental > Aquatic > Marine > Hydrothermal vents | place: Pacific Ocean: Lau Basin | collected...
TATAAAATCCCCGATGATTTAACCTGGTAGAACAGCTCTGTCAGGCTGCTTTAATGGCAAAAGACAGCGCCTCTCCTGCTTCATCACCCACACAAAACACCGAATGCCAAGCGCAATCGTCCATGGTTGCTTGTGGTAGTAAAATCACATCACCTGCCTCAAGATGATAGGCATAACCTCTCGTGACCAATTGCCCAAAAAAGCGTCTCGACTCATTCAATAATACGGATATTTCTTCATTTGCCGGGTCATTTATAACCTCGGACAAGTTCTGTTTAAGCGCACGAACAAAACGCTGAAATGCAACGTCATCATTCATATCTGCTTTTAACGCGTTAACATTATCTGCATCAGACATAAACAAGGTAATTTCGTCCATCAACTGTTCACGAGACAAAGCCAACCAAAATGTCTCACCGCTAACTTGTGCATACACAACGCCAAGATGCCCTTTCTCGGCATCGTGATGGAACTGGGCACCGCCGTTTTTTGCATTAAAATATATAATGCGCTCGACGAAATGAAAACTCGACACTTTAAGGATGTCGTTGAGTATTGATCGCAAACTAGCGTGTTCCGTCACAATTGCAGACTCGGGGAAAATACGCTGACTCAGCTCAGCGGCCGCCAACTGCCGTTGCGGATCTTCAGAAACATCATCAAAGTTTTCCATGCCAAATGAAAAACGAAAACGGCATGAGGCATCTTCTTCATGAAACGACAACCATGAGATGCGCATCCAGATATCTTCCATCAATACCATATCGCCATCCATGACATCAAAATCAACGGAAATAATTTCCTGTGGATCAGCCTCATCAAACCGGCTTGAAAGAATTTGAAAACGGTTTGCCAATAGTTCGACGTAAGGGGAAGAATCCAGCAAGTCCTCCACCGCAGCCTCATTGATAACAGCGTCATATAAGGCTTTGGATCGTGCGATTTCGGCGACGTACTGTGGCAATGCATGTGCGAGCATGGCAGGCAGAAATATCGGCCGATTTTGCTCCCATAATTGCCTGGCCTGGTCTGACTGGCTACGACGCTTACCCAGTTTTACGCAACCCAGGTTAATACCGCGACGCAGAATAATATCTGTATTCTCTGCGTCACAGTCAACAGTGGTGATATCAAATGAGCCGTCTTGCATGTGAGAATTCTTACCCTAAAATAATAAAAACCCTATTATCCGCCATCTGAGTCTAATAAAAAACCCTGTTTCTGAACAGCTGCAAATACCACCATGGCTACTCGTTGTGAAACAGGCCATACAAATCGATAACCACTTCCGGAATATGCTCAAGCATACTGATAAACAGGGTTTCATGTTGTCGAATTTGCACGATTTCAGCTTCGTCAAACAAACCTGACGCCGCAATGATTGGCAACATTAATTCAGCAACGGCATTTTCATCCTTTTCAAACCACTGGGCTTCCGCTAACAAATGTTTTTCGACAAAGGCCATACACCAACGTTCAAGATCGGAGGGCGTCTGCTCATCTTCACCTATGGTAATATCGCAAGGCAAAGGCAATGGCTCCGAAGACAATAGCTGGCGAGATATACTGTCGTACAGGCGCTGAACCTCTGCGTCGAGAATATCTCTTATACCTTTGGCAATATTTTCATTGCCAGCACCCAATATTTCGATCATCAATTGAGTGAATGCGGTCTCTGTTGGACTTATTATTGCGGCAGTCAAATAGCCGTGCAATTCGATAAAATCCAGACATTCATCACCAAGACTGTCCGAGTCCAGCATATTCATCAGAGTCTGACATTCAGTTAACGCTAGCATGTGAGGTTTCCATTATAGTTGACAAAATAAAAAGTGGTTCAAGTTTTGCAATTTTCCTTGATACGCACAATATCTGCAATACCAATCCATAAAATGAGTATGATTTATGACAAATAGCACAGACTTTGATTCACAGCCACTAATCAACGAAACAGCTGATACAGCGGATTCCCAACAAAAAACCTTTCTTCGTCTGTTTAACAAGGCCCTGACATTTCAAATCAATAAACGCTACGAACAAGCTATTGACTTCTATGAAAAAGCCTTGACTGTGCAAGCCGATCATTTGCCAACACATCAAGTCTTGGGTTTTTTGTATCAAGACAGCTTTCGCTTCAAAGAAGCACTAGAGCATTACAAAAAAGCCATTGCTTTACATGAAAATTCCGCCACCTTGCACAATTCTGCCGGTTTGTGTGAGGAACACTGCAAAAATTTGCCTGCTGCTTGCCAATATTATTTGAATGCCACCAAGCTCAAAATGGATAATGCCGAAGCACTGAATAATTTGGGCAATGTATATCGCAAGATGGGCGACTACGCCAAGGCTGAAATGTATTTATTGAAAGCACTACGCATTAATATTTCAATTGAAACACTGGCCAATCTGGGTTTAATGATGAGTGAACTGGGAAACCGAACGCTTGCCCTGAGTTTTTATGACCATGCACTGCGTTTGCAGCCAGACAATCCGCAAGTTAACTGGAACAAAAGTATTGTTCTTCTTTCAATGGGTAATTTTGATGAAGGCTGGTACTTATACGACCAGGGCAAACTGGCAAAAACCCGTCCCAAACAACAATCACCGCTAGTCAAAAGCAAATCGGATTTTTCAATCAATTTTTTTCGTGACAAAATTGTCTATATCAAAGGCGAACAGGGCATTGGCGATGAAGTAATGTTTGCTTCGTGTATTCCCGATTTGATCAAAGTTGCAAAAAAATGCATTATTGAATGTGATGACAGATTGGTTCCCTTGTTTCAACGCTCTTTTCCAGATGCGCAGGTAAAACCGGAATACGACACCAAACTCGGTCTTATAAACCGCGACAAAGCATCTGCCGATGTGGTGATTTCCATGGCCAGCGTACCACGATTTATTCGACGCGATTTTACCGACTTCCCCTGTGATAATTCCTATCTCTATGCCTACCCCAAAGCAGTGAAATACTGGCGTAAAAAATACCAGGAAAAAGGCAAAGAATGGAACATCGGTATCACCTGGAAAGGCGGGCTAAACGAGGAATCCAGAAGACGATCCACCAAACTTTCCATGTGGCAACATATTCTGGAACTGGACGATATTAATTTTGTGAATTTGCAATACGGGGACACTGGTGATGAACAAGTGCTGGTCGAAAAATACCTGAACGACTGGCCGGAAACCGATCATTTTCACAATATTGAACAATTAGCCGCGCAGATTTCAGCGCTGGATCTTCTTATTACGGTTAGCAATGTCACGGCTCACCTTGCAGGCGCACTTGGTGTGCCAGTGTATATACTGTTACCCAAGTCGCCAAACTGGCGCTGGTTCATGGGAAAAAATCCGTCCCCCTGGTACAGAAGCGCAATATTATTTCCGCAAACACGTACCGATGAATGGGATAATGTATTTAACGCAATTGAGAGACAACTGAATCAGGATTTTTTATCAAATCCGTCGCAACGGCAAACCGCAACCAACGTAAATGGCGTGCATTGCTAAATGATACGTAGAATATAGCAGTCTCGATTAAACTTACTTAATCAACAAACATTTGTCGAACTTTGTGCAAATCATCCAAGGTATCAACACCCGGCCCAGGAATATCCTTGGCAATATCAACATGGATTTTTTCGCCATGCCACAAACTTCGTAGTTGCTCCAACGATTCTACTGTTTCATGATGGCATATGGGCCAAGTCACAAAACGCTTTAAAAAGCCGGCTCGGTAAGCGTACAAACCAATATGGCGATAATGCTCGGCATAATCAGGCAAGGTCGTGTGCGCTGAAAAATGCGCCCTGTCCCAAGGGATGCTGGCTCGGCTAAAATACAAAGCGAAGCCGTTTGCATCCGTCACCACCTTTACAACATTCGGATCAAACAATTCATCGGCATCGAGGATACGGGTACAAACCGTAGCCGAACTCGCTTCCGGATTATTTCTCAAATTATCAGCAACCTGATTAATAACACTGGCCGGCATTAAGGGTTCATCACCTTGCAGATTTACAATAATATGATCATCGGGATAACATCGGCTGTGAATAACTTCGGCCAAACGATCGGTACCGGTAGTATGCGCGGCGCTGGTCATGCATACCTGGGCAGAAAATTTTTTCGCTTCAGCCTCAATACGCTGATCATCCGTTGCAATAATGATTTCATCTGCCTGACTTTTTTGTGCACATTCATAAACACGCTCAATCAGTGTTTTATCTGCAATTTTATGCAAGGGTTTACCGGGTAAACGGGAAGATGCATGACGCGCAGGTATGATGATGGAATAACCCATAACTACTCGACTTCTTCATCGGCAGGCAATTGCCGCGCTTCTTCTTCCAACATCACCGGTATATCATCACGGATGGGATAAGCAAGTCGATCAGGTTTACAGATCAGCTCCTTATCAGTTTTTTTGTAAACGAGCGGACCTTTGCACAAAGGGCAAACCAAAATATCGAGTAATTTTCTGTCCATTGTTCTGTGTTCCTGTAGATTAGAATAATTAAACCAGCTGTGAAATCAGGCCGGCGTTTTCATGCCTCGCCTTGTTTCCGCTGTAGGCGGCAGATGATTAATGCTTTCGTAACTCAAGCAAACGGGCAATTTCCGCGTAAAAATCATCATCGAGTTGTGCGCTTACGGCTACCACCCAACAGTCATCAATACCGAACTTGGCACATTTTACAGCATCTTTTTCTGTCATAATCAACGGTAATGATTGCTGAAACAATAAATCATTCTTTTGATAGGGAAAATGATCCTCAAATGCATGCGCCACTATGTCGAGGCCGTGAGATATTAACATATCAAAAAAGCGTTGGGGATTGCCAATACCGGCAATAGCACGCAATTGCCTACCCGAGAACTGCTGACAAAACTCCCGCATCGACATAGACTGGCTTTTATTCGTTAACCGATATACGCTTGTGGGTTCAAACTGCATAAAAAAAGCAGAATTGCCATAGTCCTCAATATCTCCACCATTGAGAACCTGAATGTCGGTTTCCTGCAAGCGTGACACAGGTTCTCTCAGTGGCCCGGCAGGTAACAATCTGCAATTCCCAAATAAACGCTGTCCATCAATAACCGCAATTTCAATATCTCGCTGCATGGCATAGTGCTGCAAACCATCATCTGACAAAATCACGTTCACGTCAGAATATTTTTTCAACAAGGCATTAATATCCGCATTGCGATCCGCCCCGACAAACATGACACACTGTGTTTGGCGATGAATTAACAGCGGCTCATCACCAACCAATGAAGCAAGAGAGTCCTGGGTAACTTCAACGGGCCACTGCTTTGCTTTGCCCCCATAACCTCGGCTAATAATGCCGACCTTAAGCCCCTGTGACTGTAAATAATGGCACAAAGCGATCAGCAAAGGGGTTTTTCCGGTACCACCGATACTGATATTGCCAACCACAATTACAGGTACCGGTGAGCGATACTGGCAATCTGATCCCCGCAAAAAAGATTGACGACGTTTTTCAGTGATAACACGAAACAACCGTGACAAGATTCTAAGATAAGCCGGTGGCTTCAGTGCGGGTTGGTACCAATAGCGCGTAATAAATTTCACCAGTCATATACCCGCTGTAACAATTCATCAACTTGGGCTTGTGCCCGGCGACGCTCACGCCAAAACATTTTTCTAATCCCGTCACTGATTGAACGTTGCTGGAGGGGGTCGTTTCTCACATCTAGCCAGTATCGAAACATGGCATTCACAGTGCTAATTTGTGTTGGCATATCACTTTTATTCAAGGCCATTGTATCCGGTTGCTTACTCATGCTGATCACCGCACCACTGGACATGGCCTGCCAGTAATTTTCCTGAGAATAACGAATTAAATGCGTGGCAACAGAAGCAGCACATAAGGCCGCATACCACTTTGCCTCATCGGCAATCACAATTTGCTTTTTCAATAACGGCTGCTGTTTCCATTGTGAGAGCAAAAGGGGGCTATATCCGGCTTTTTCAACAGCATTCACAAGAACATGCATATTCACCCGATCTAACTGCTCAAAGGAAAACGCGATAAGGCAACTTTCCGATAGAACGGAATTTTGCCAGTCACGCAGGGTTTGGTCAACGTCTCCAACAAGCAGATTATGAACATGGAACAATGACTGAAAAACATCGCCGCATAACATTGCCCCCAATTGTTTGTCTATCTGCGATTGAACCAGGCGAGTAAGCACGGAAAAAGGCGGTGACACATGAGAGGCAAGAGACTTGGGCACACTCCCGGTGTCAAGCACATTGGGGTAGCAGGCTTCAAAAACAATCGACTTATCGGCAGCGTCTGGGGTAAACTGAAATGCTACTTTATGAATGTCATCATGCGCCAACAAGACCTTCAATAGCGCCTTATGCGGTTGCTCCCCAACCAGTATTACCGCAAGCGGCGACAAGCGTTTAATCATTTGCCTGGCAGCAAATTGACTATTTCCAACACCATAGCCAAAACCAATTTTAGACAAACCGTTAAAATGCTGAACCAGCACATCCGGATATTCGACCTGATAGGTTAAAACCAAGCGCACATCTTTTCGCTTTTCCCGAATAGCAGCCAACAAAGCTGCCCCCATCACTACGCTGTCCCGACTCGCACCTGCAAGCAACCAAATCAGTTTACCACGGCCCTGTGGCGCATTTACCAGGCCCAAGCGAGCATTGGCCTTTGCGGTGTTTCCCTTTAATCTATCCTTGATATCATCTAGCAGTAATTGAAACATTACCGAAAGCTACTCTTCACTAAACTGAATATTGTGCAACGAAGCATAGTGCCCCTGTTTCTCCATCAATGACTGATGTGTACCTATTTCGACAATACAACCATCATCCATCACCACTATCTTGTCAGCTTCTTCAATGGTCGACAAACGGTGCGCAATTACCAGTGTAGTTCTGTTTTTCATCAAGGCTTGAAGTGCTTTTTGAATATATTTCTCGGATTCCGAATCCAATGCCGAAGTCGCTTCATCGAGAATCAAGATCGGCGAATCTTTTAATATAGCCCGCGCAATTGCCAAACGTTGACGCTGCCCACCGGATAACATCATGCCTTTTTCACCAACAACAGTGTTAAAACCGTCAGGCAATGCTTCGATAAAGTCCAGTGCATATGCGGCTTTAGCTGCATTGCGAATTTCAGTTATGGAAGCATCGAGCATCGCGCCATACGCGATATTATGAGCAATAGTGTCATTGAACAAGGTAATATCCTGGCTCACCAATGCGATATGCGAACGCAAGTTGACCAATTTTATTGAATTTATATCAATATCATCAATAACAATATTACCCTTCTGTAAAGCATAAAATCGCGGTAGCAAACTCACCATTGTGGTTTTTCCGCTACCTGAGCGACCAACAAACGCCACAGTCTCACCCGCATTGATATGGAGATTAACATTTTTCAGCACATCGCCTTTTCCCTTGTCGTAGCAAAAGGAAACATGTTGATATTGAATATCCCCTTTAATCTTCTCTAATTCCCTTGTTCCATTATCTTGTTCACCGTGAGAATCCAACAAACCGAAAATACTTTCAGCGCCGACAATGCCGCGTTGTAAAACCGCGTTAACGGTTGTTAAGCGTTTTAATGGCGCAAATAACATTAACACCGCGGTAATAAAAGACATAAATGTGCCCACGGTAATCACATCTTGCATACTTGGCCGACTCGCAAGAAAAATAATTACTGCCAGCAAGATCGCTGCGACAAGCTGCACAACGGGAACGCTGGTCGCCTGGGTAACAACAATTTTCATATTTTGCTGGCGATTCTTTTTATTCGCCTCAGTAAAACGCGCGCGCTCGTAGGATTGTCCACCAAATATTTTCACCACTCGCTGGCCATCTACGGTTTCTTGGGCAACATGCGAAATATCGCCGACGGATTTTTGCAGGCGACGCGAAATAGCGCGGATACGCTTGTTTACAATCACTACCATTAAACTCAATACCGGCCCAACGGTGAGAAAGAGCAAGGTTAATTGCCAATTGAGATAAAACATCCAGGCGAGCAATCCCAATAAAGTTAGAGAATCCTGAACGATAATGGTAATTGCCCGGCTTGAGGCATCCGACACCATTTCAACATCGAAAATCATTTTGGAGGTCAATTTTGAGGCTGGCTGCTTATCATAATAAGCAGTGGGCAATTGTAGTAATTTGGCAAACATTTCCGCGCGCAAGTCCTGAATAACGTGTCGAGCAACCCAGGCCATACAATAGGAAACGGTGAAACTGCCCAAACCACGAAGCACAAAAATACCAATCAAGGCAAGCGGGATAAAGGTAAGGTAAAAATCATCTCGCTCAACAAAAGTGCCATCCAGCATGGGTTTGATTAATGCGGCAAAGCCCACTTCCGTGGAGGCCACAATTAACATCCCCACCAATGAAACCAAAAACGCTTTCCAGTAAGGCCTTACATATCCTAGCAAGCGTTTGTATAAGGCTTTGCCATCCATTTTTGTATCCAGTGTTGTGTCTGTCATAAATACCAAATCAACATATAGGGGTAACTGCGGAACTTCTTAACACAACCTGTTAGGGCGACTCTTGCTGCGTTGCAAAAGTGAGACGCGTAAAACCTGACTGATTCACCGCATCCATTGCACGGATAACGGCTTGATGAGGGGTTTGCCCGTCAGCACTGATAATAACCGGCAGTTTGTAATTGCCTTTCGCCAGTTTTTGTAACGCCTGTTTGATAGAGCTGGACTTGGTATTCACCAGCTTCTTGCCATTGAGAAAATATTCACCCTGTTTGTTAATACTGAGCTCCAGTATTTTTTCGGTGAGTTCGCTTTCCGATTCAGCCTTAGGCAACTCAATGCCAACTTCAAACTCATGTTTGAACGTGGTTGAAATCATAAAAAAGATAAGCAACAAAAACACAACATCGATCAATGGTGTAATATTAACCTCGGCGACTTCCTCTTTGTGATCCCGAAATTTCATCACTGTTTCTCCACAACACTGGAATCACGCTGACCATGAATAACTTCCACTAATTTAATTGCCTCTTGCTCCATATCAATAACCAGTTCATCGATGTGACGACGGAAATGCCGGGCCGCAATTAACGCGGGTATGGCCACGCTCAAACCTGCTGCTGTGGTAATCAAGGCTTCGGATATGCCCCCGGCAAGCACCCCCGGATTTCCCACACCATGCGTGGTAATAACAGTAAAAACTTTTATCATGCCGACTACAGTACCCAGCAAACCAAGCAATGGCGCAATTTGCGCGATGGTTCCCAGCGTGTTCAAATACTTTTCCATATCGTGTACCACCGCCCTGCCGGTTTCTTCAATACTTTCCTTCATGATTTCGCGCGAATAATGCATGGACATTAGCCCGGACGCCAATACACGACCAAGATGGGAATTTTCCTTCAAGGCTTGTACCGCGTTCATATCAAGCTGTTTCTTTTTTCGTAGCTGATAAATTTGCGCAACCAAATGCTTGGGAATAATTTTCTTTTTTCGTAAAGCCCAAAAACGTTCTGCAATTATGGCCATAGCAATTACCGAACAAATCAGAATAGGCCACATTAACCATCCACCTGATTTAAGAATTTCTAACATTCGCTACTTCCCTCAAAACTATACTATTATTATAACGACAGCCTAAGGCTGTCATCTGCTTGTTATACAATAAAGCAACATCTCTAACAGACCGTGTTGTCACCTTCTTAATATGTAAAAACAATCTCATCTTGCCAAGAGAATTATTCAGGGTTTACCCGCTGGCTTGAGACGATAGCTTAATCCGGCGAATTCTAACATAAACCTGGCAGTGGCAATAATTCCCCGGGGAGTTTTATTTTATCGAACATATTTTAGGCTAAAACACGCATATGCCGGCTTCCAGGCCAGAATCAGTGATGCCAAAACCGCCGAACCTCTTGACGATAATAGTTGGGCTTTGATACACGTTTTGTATCAATGTCAAATGATATGGCCCCCTGAACTGCGGTACTTGCCGATTTCACCGCCTGTTGCTCATACCGCGCCATTACATTGGGCTTTGGAAAACCATATCTGTTGCGATAACCGGCAGGAAAAAGCACATAATCCGGTTTTACGGCTTCTATAAACTCGGCAGTTGAGGAGGAGTTACTGCCATGATGGGGAGCGACCATAATCTTTGCCGCCAGCAATGAGGCGGAATTTCGCAGTAATTTTTTTTCTGCGGCTTTTTCAATATCACCCGTGAGCAAAACCGAGTGCTTTGTCGATGAGACTTTCAAAACACAGGAGCGATTATTACCACGCTTGCGTTTGTTGGCATATTCATTCATCGAATCCGGATTCAGAAATTCAAACTGCACCCCATCCCATTGCCAAGCCTGGCCCGACAAACAAAGATTAACCCGGCCAGCCAGATTGCTAGGTGATATTTTCTCGGGCACGCTTGTGACAATTCGCCCCACATTGATACCTTGCAGTATGGATTCAAGCCCGCCAATATGGTCGTTATCGCCATGACTTATAACCAGGGTGTCAATTTTTGACGCTGCAATATTGCGCAAAAATGGTAATACCACCGCTTCCCCCATATCAAATCCCGATGCAAACCTTGCTCCCGTATCATACACCAACACATGACTTCGGGTTTGAACAACTGCCGCCAGCCCCTGACCAACATCCAGCAGTGTGAAAGAAAATTGATTTTCAGCCGGAGTCAAGGGTTTAACAATAAACAAAGGTAAGAAAAAAAACACCGACAGATACTTTGCCGGAAAGCCCTTCGGAGAAAGCATTAATAACACACCAATAACAGCGGGTAACAAGGTCCATGTCTGTGGAGAAAATTGCTGCCACTGGGCGTAAGGCAACGTAGCAAGATATTCCATTATCTGCCACAAATAATGCAACAAATTGTCAACAAACCATAAAAAACCGTCAGCCAAAACAGCCAACGGTGTAACAAAAGACAAAACCGCACTTAACAACACCAATGGCACCACAAAAAAACTTACCCAAGGTACCGCAATCATATTCGCCAGCGGTGAAATGATTGAAAATGTTTGAAATGAAACAAGTAGCGCCGGGATCAAGGCAACACTCACAATCCATTGCAACCTGCCCCATCGCCACCAAAGGCTATTAGCCGATGCACGGTTTTGCATGGCGTAGAGAATGGCGGCAACCGCAATAAACGATAGCCAAAAACCAACGGCAAGCACGGAAAAAGGATCAACAATCAACACCGTTACCAGCGCAGTGGACAATATTGTGCGTGCATTTATGCGATGATCAATCATCATAAACAACATCACTACGCTAATCATCACCAGGGCACGCTGTGTCGGTATGGCAAAACCAGCCAACATGGCATAGAAAAAAGCAGAGACAACTGCTGCCAGAGCAGCAATCTTGTAATAGGGAAATCTGACAAGTAAACACGGAAATCGTTTGGCAACAAACCCCGCCATAAAATAAAATGCAGCAGCAACTAGACCAATGTGCAGCCCGGAAATTGCCAGTAGGTGATTGGTACCTGTCGCGGTAAAAACCTGCCACTGGGCATCACTGATTTGGCTTTTGTCTCCCAGGCTCAGCGCCAGAACAATCCCCCGGTATTCCGAGTCAGGCATCAAGCCCATCAATTTATTTTTCAGGGATTCCCTGTAAGCATTAACCGAAAATATGGAGGCCGGCGCAACTCGCTGGTTATGCTCGGAGTTTCGGACATAACCTGTGGCCCGAATTTTTCGTTCAAACAACCATTTTTCATAATCAAAACCACCGGGGTTTAACATGCCATGAGGCTGTTTCAATCGAACCTTAAATTGCCATTGTTCTCCAGCGCGTACATCGGCAGCGGAATCACCGTACCAACTGATTCTGATTCTTTTCGGAAACGCTGCCTGATCTACACCATTACTTGTTAAACGCAACACATCCAGTAAAAAACGATTACGCTTACCTCGTGTGGTGACGCGTACTTCGGGCAAACTACTTACCGTCCCAGTGACGATTAAATCACGGCCTTGTAAATCATCCGCCAATTCACTCGACAATATGTAATGCCCGTAAGCAATCGCCCAGAGTGCGCCGGTGACAAATATCAAGCCTGAAAGCAAAATACGGTGGCTTTTTCTCAAGGTAACAAGTAATAACGCCAGAATCGGCGTAAGGAATAATACCCAAGCGGCAGGCAAAAACGAAAACTGGAGTACAGTAATAATTCCGGAAAAAAAAGCAATGGCCAACATAAACATGCGATGAACAACGCGATTCAAATATAACGCTCAATGACATCCAGGATGGTATTTTCATCAAAAGGTTTGGCAACATAATCATCCGCACCATATGCCAAACCTTTGGCAATGGCCGTTTGATCGCTTTTTGCAGATATCATGACAATTTTTAGCGCGGCCAAATCAGGGTTGGCTCGCAGTAATTTACAGGTGTCGTAGCCATCAATGCCGGGCATCATCACGTCAAGCAAAACAAGATCCGGGGTTGATGCCTGAACTTCTTTTAATGCCAATTCGCCAGATTCAGCAAAAGCCGTTTCACAACGGCCCTGCAATATTTCCTCAAGCACGTCTAAATTCAATGGTTCATCGTCAACAATCAGTACCTTCGCAGCTTCTTTTTTCATGCGCATAATCTCAACATCATATTCACCGATGCTGCCGTTATCGGTTTAATCGACGCCAAACTTAACGCGTTTTGCTTATTTTCGGGTGTTATGCAATAGCCCGTATCATCCTTGAAAAACTCTGGCGCGCGCATTGCTTGATCTTGAATTGTGCAAATAAAGTCTCACTCCCGGGGGAATAAATGGACTTCGCCACTTTAGCCGGCTTAATATCAGGTATTTCAATTATCACTTTTGCTGTTTCGTCGGGTTCGGATTTTCATGTTTTTTTAAACCTGCCGGGTTTTCTCATCGTTGCCGGCGGAACAACAGCGGCAGTATTAATAAAGTTTCCAATAAAAGTGTGTATTCAATCCTTTATTGAAGGGGTAAAAACCGCATTTATCGATCGCTCTGAACAACCAGAAGAACTCATTAAGCTCGCCACCCGGCTCTCAAGCTTGAAGCGCAAACTCGGCAACCTGCCCCTGGAAGATGTACCCATAAAAAACACTTTGTTTAAAAAAGGCGTTGAACTCATTGTTGACGGCCATAATATTGATTTTATCCGCAAAGTCATACGTCTGGAAATCGAGCACGCCATTGAACGGCACGAAATAGGTGAGCGAGTCTTTCGGGCCATTGGCGAATCAGCACCGGCATTTGGCATGATAGGCACACTGGTCGGCCTGGTACAAATGCTCTCGAACATGCAAGACCCGGATGCACTTGGCATCGGTATGGCGATCGCACTTTTAACCACGCTTTACGGGTCTCTTATTGCCAATCTCATTGCCTTTCCGATTGCCGATAAATTACAAATGCGTCACGAAGGTGAATATCAAACCATGAATTTAATTCTGGAATGCATTATGGGCATAGAAAAAGGGGAAAATCCCCGTCTTATGGAGGAAGTTCTGGTGACATACCTTCCCGTAAGAGACAGAAAACTTATGATTACCGATGACTAAGGCAAATGTTGACACCTCGACGACTTCATAAAAATCACAAACCGGGCGCACCTGCCTGGATGGTGACCTTTGCCGACATGATGGCATTGCTGCTCACTTTTTTTATTATCCTTTCCTCGATTTCCACCGCAGATGAGGAAAAGTATAAATCGGTTTCTGAGTCGATGGAAAAAGCATTTGGTATCGAGGGCGATAAAAAAAGTCAAGGACCAATAGCGCAAACACACCAGGTCACGGCAGGCCGTCGCAATAACACCACTGTAGTGCATGAAAGCAATCAAACTGAAATTGTCAAACCACCGGCCGAAGAAACGCTACCGGAAAACAAAACAGGCAATGAAAATCCTTCACAGAAAAAGCTTAACGTGATTCGCATGAACACAGTGACCAAACTGTTGGCCAAAGAAATCCAGCAAGGCACTGTGCAGGTTGAAATAAAAAATTCCAGCGTGATAATGCGATTTCCAGAACGAGTGGCTTTTTCCAGTGGCAGCGATGAACTTAACGAGAGCTTTGATCCAGCCATTGAAAACCTGGTAAAAGTGCTCAACAAATTGCCTGGTGCAGTGACCATATCCGGTCATACAGATAACCGTCCCATTGACACATTTCGCTTTCGATCGAATTGGGAACTGTCTTCAGCCAGGGCAATTTCAGTGCTACTTGCATTATTAAAAAAATCCAGCTTAAACCCGAAACGGTTTACTGTACAGGGCCACGCTGATACTCTCCCGCTAAAAGACAATGAGTCGGCAAAAAACCGCGCAGAGAATCGTCGGGTTGAAATTTCCATCCAAGTCCCTGCAAAACTGCAAGTCGACAACAACACAGACGCTAACATCAAGTTTATTCCAGCAGAAAAACCTGAAACCAGCGCAAGTATTCACTCCAAAACAGGCAACGCACAGCTATCAAAAAGCAACTAGCAGGCGGTTAATTGCCCCTGGTCAAGCCGCATGACTTTATCCATTTTAGCAGCCAGTGTTTCGTCGTGGGTAACAACCAGAAAACTGGTATTCATTGACTGATTGAGTTCAAGCATCATCTCATATACTGTGTTGGCCGTTTTGGTGTCCAGATTACCGGTTGGCTCGTCAGCCAAAACACATTGGGGCGCTGTCACCAGGGCTCTGGCGATGGCTGCACGTTGCCTTTCCCCACCGGACAGCTCAGCCGGCTTGTGTGAAAGCCGATGCTCCAGCCCAACATTGGCTAACATAGCCGTGGCTTTTTCCTTGGCATCATCCGTTTTTAAACCACGAATCAACAATGGCATTGCGACATTTTCCATGGCTGTAAACTCGGGTAACAGGTGATGAAACTGATAAACAAAACCCAGCGTCTGATTTCTCAGCCGGCTTTTTTTGCTTTCACTGAGCCTTGCAATATCCTGATCAGCAAGCAGAATATGACCCGCGGTGGGTTTATCCAAACCGCCAAGCAAATGCAACAATGTACTTTTACCCGAACCAGATGCGCCTACGATGGCAACACGATCTCCTTTGTTAATCGTCAAATTAACTGACTTGAGAACTTCAATTTTTTGTGAAACATCATTAAATGTTTTTGACAATTTTTGGCATTGAATGATGGATTGCAGCACCTTACTCATATCTCAGTGCCTCCGCCGGCTGGATTCGAGAACCGCGCCATGCGGGGTAAAGCGTTGCCCCAAGGCTTAACAACAATGAAATTCCGCTGATAACAAATACCTCGTCCCATTTCAGCTCAGAGGGTAGCTCGGAAATATAATACACGTCCGCCGATAAAAACTTAAAACCCAGCAATTGTTCAAGCATGGGGACAATGCTTTCGATATTTAGCGACAAGGCCACGCCGCCAACGGTTCCCATGACCGTACCAATAACACCAATAACAATGCCTTGCACAACAAAAATACCCAGTATTGTCATTGGCGTCGCACCTAGGGTACGCAATATGGCAATATCCGCTTCTTTTTCAACTACCCCCATCACCAGGGTAGAAATCAGATTAAATGCCGCCACAGCAACAATTAGCATCAAAATAAAAAACATGACGGTTTTTTCCATTTTTACCGCCCGGAAGAAATTTGCATGCTCCCTTGTCCAGTCTGAAATGTAATAATTTCCAGGCAGCGTATTGATCAAATCCCTCACCACCCGTTGTGATTGAAACATATCGAGCAGCTTCAAGCGAACACCGCTTACCTGGCCCTTCATGCGAAATAACCGGGCTGCATCTTCGATGTGCATCAGGGCCAAGGTGCTGTCATATTCATACATGCCGACTTCAAAGATACCCACCACGGTAAAGCGCTTAAGCCTGGGCATTACCCCGGCAGGCGTCACGTTCACCTGGGGAATAATCAATGTCACTTTATCACCCTGAAACACCCCCAGGGCACGCGCCAGGTCTTTACCAAGCACAATACCGAATTCACCGGCCTGCAAATTATCCAGACGACCCACCAACATTTTGTCACCAACTTCCGAAACTCGCGGTTCTTCTTCTGGCAATATACCGCGAATTAATGCTCCGTTAACTTGCGAGTCATAGCTGAGCATACCTTCGGCAGTAATAAATGGGGCAAAACCCTTGATCTGATCATGCTCCGCTGCCGCTGCCGCCACCGCCCGCCAATTACTCAAGCTACTGCCTTGACCTTGAATGGTTGCATGTGCAGTCATGCCCAAAATTCGCTCCCTTAATTCCTTCTCAAATCCATTCATCACAGAAATAACGGTGATCAATGCGGTAACGCCCAAGGCAATCCCAAGCATGGAAATAATCGTAATAAAGGAAATAAAGTGGTTTCGACGTTTGGCTCGCGTATAACGTAACCCCACATACAATTGTATTGGCTTGAACATATTGACGAATAAACAACCTACTAAATGAATGAAAACCAAATGGCCAGGCGAGATTATCCTAGAAAACCCCTTGAGAGGCTAGCAAGTTATTGAAATTTGACAAGTGCTTATGAATAGCTGATTAGTCGGTTTCAGCAGAAACAAGGCTGATGTAAGGTTTTTTAGGTTGAATTCGCGTGTGATCCCGCTGATCAAGCGGCATTTGTCTGGTGATGTCTTTTACCACATTTGCTTCCGACTCCGCTTGCGGCTCTTGGGGCGCGTCAACATTAACAGACTGCATAAAAATAAATTCATAATTGCCGATCACAAACGATTCACCACTTTGCAACAAATGCACATTGATCTTCTTCTTGTTGATAAACGTGCCATTGGTACTGGTTAAATCATGCAGATAGGAAATATTGCCCTGTGTGAGTATTTGTGCGTGATACCGGCTTACTTTAAAATCATCTATGGGGATGTCGTTATCGGATTGACGACCGATTGTCAAACAGTCTTTATCCAAAAGCACTTCATCAACAAGCTGGGCATTTTGTTTGACAATAATTTTGCCAGTACCGTGTTTTGCCGGCGTTAATAAAAAACGAGTTACTTCATTGTTGCCACCAAAACGTTTTTCATAGGCTTCCCATTTAAGTTCATTGGCGGCATTCTGAATTGCCGCTATATCAACATGCTGACGTTTTTCAACACAACAATGCAATAATGCATAGTCACACAAGGTATTGATCAAACGCATACGCCCCCCGGTAAACTGATGTATCACCGGCATACACGCATTGCTGAATAATGTGATTTGACGTGAACCGGCAATTTTCAAACGATGGTGAATATAATGCGCTGTTTCACTTGGGCTTAACGGTTTGATATGACAACGCAAACGCACCCGTTGGGCAATATGTTCCATCTCCGGCTGATCAATCAACGCCGTTAATTCTGGCTGACCAACTAAAATCACACTTAATAGCTTATGCCCTTGAGATTCCATGTCAGACAAATAACGAATGTCTTCAAGAATACTGGCTGAGACATTATGCGCGTCGTCAACAAACAAGAAAACCTTAGTGCCCGCGCGGAATTGCTGCCCCAAAAACTGTTTTAATTTATCCAGAATTTCGACCCGCTGCAAAGCATACGGCGCAATGGCGAATTCAACAGCAAGCTGCTGAAGAAACTCCTGGGAACTGTGCTGGTTAAGTTGAATTCGGGCAATCTTGGCATGGGGATGATCATGCGCCAAAGCATCGTTTACCAATGTGGTTTTACCTGTACCAATTTCGCCGGTGCAAACCAGAAAACTGTCCTGAATTTTCATGGCATATTCCATATACGCCTTTACCCTTGAATGATCCGCACTCAAGTACAAAAACCGGGGATCAGACACCAGGCTAAATGGAAATTCCTTAAGGTTAAAGTAGTCCAGATACATACGAGAGTCATTCCACGATTATAATAAGATCATACAAGCCTATTATACGCCGACCCCACATGGGCACATGTGAAGAAGATCACTTCTTCTTGACTTATTGCAAGTTACGCAAGGGGTGCTCAAAATACAGCCGATATTACCCACCACATACACAAATATCCCGCATTTACCCCCAACAATATAGCGAAAAAAACCAGTTTCCCCTATACTACGCGCCTCAAATAGTACTCGAGCCTGGCATGAACCCCAATATTACCCGACTTCATCCTTATCCTTTTGAAAAACTGGCCCAACTAAAAGCCGGGATTGCAGTGGATAAAAACGTCAATCAATGCAAGCCGCCTATTGCATTGTCTATTGGTGAACCAAAACACGCTCCACCGGCGTTTGTACTCGACATTCTAGCCAACACCATACAGACCGTCGGACAATATCCCACGACCAAAGGCAGCGACGCACTGCGTGAATCAATCACGCAATGGCTGATTCGCCGTTTCAGGCTTGCCAATACAACAATCAACGCAAGCGAACATGTTTTACCTGTCAATGGTACCCGTGAGGCCCTGTTTGCCTTTGCCCAAGCCATGATTGACACAACAAAAAAACACGCACTGGTATTGTCGCCTAACCCGTTTTACCAAATATACGAAGGCGCGGCGCTTCTGGCGGGCGCGGATATTGGCTTTCTCAATACCATTGCAGAGAATGACTTTCAACCCGATCTTGACGCGGTTAGCGAAGCCACCTGGAAACGTTGTCAACTCATCTACTTATGCACACCGGGCAATCCAACAGGAAAAGTCTTAAGCAAAGAATATCTGAAACACTTGCTTGAGCTGGCCGACAAACACGATTTCATCATTGCATCGGACGAATGTTATTCCGAAATTTATCCCGACGAAAATCACCCACCACCGGGATTACTCGAAGTGGCGGCTGAGACCGGCAGGAATAACTTTGAACGCTGCGTGGTGTTTCACAGCTTATCAAAACGCTCCAATCTACCCGGCCTTCGCTCCGGTTTTGTGGCCGGTGATAAAAATCTGATCCGAACATTCCTTAAATACCGCACCTATCACGGCTGTGCCATGTCAATGCATACACAACATGCCAGTGCCGCTGCATGGAATGACGAGTTACACGTGAAAAATAATCGCGCCATGTATCGCAAGAAGTTTGAAAAAGTCATTGAGATTTTATCACCCGTTTTGCATGTGACTGCTCCCGATGCCAGCTTTTACCTTTGGCCAGAGACCCCGATAGATGATCAAGAGTTCACCAAACTCTTGTTTGCAAAGGAAAACCTCACAGTATTACCGGGCAGTTTTTTGTCTCGACACAATCACAAAATCAATCCCGGTAAAAATCGAATTCGGATGGCGCTGGTTGCCGAATTGAACCAATGCATAGAAGCAGCCAATCGCATAAAACACTGCATAACAAATTTATAACAACGACACATTAAAACCATAGACAAACAGGTTACAGGAGAAATTCATGTCTGATTTAAAAAACATAATTGAAGAAGCATTCGAGCGTCGTGCCGACATCACCCCAAAATCAGTGGATGCCCAAACAAAAGAGGCGGTCATGTCAGCAATCAACATGCTTGACTCGGGTGAGGCCCGAGTTGCAGAAAAAATCGGCGACGACTGGATTGTTAACGAATGGTTAAAAAAAGCCGTGCTACTGTCTTTTCGCATTGAAGACAACCATGTGATGCCCGGTGGCAGCATGCAGTACTACGACAAAGTTGAAACCAAATTCGCAAACTACAGCTCAAAAGATTTTCGTGATGCAGGCGTACGTGTTGTACCACCGGCTACTGTGCGCAAGGGATCCTATATCGCGTCAAACACCGTGTTAATGCCATCATACGTTAACATCGGCGCATATGTAGATAGCGGCACCATGGTTGATACCTGGGCGACGGTCGGCTCCTGCGCACAAATCGGAAAAAATGTGCATCTTTCCGGTGGTGTCGGTATCGGCGGCGTACTTGAGCCACTTCAAGCCGCACCTACCATAATCGAAGACAACTGCTTTATTGGCGCACGTTCTGAAGTGGTTGAAGGTGTTATTGTTGAAGAGGGTTCCGTAATTTCGATGGGTGTTTACATCGGTCAAAGCACAAAAATTTATGACCGTGCAACAGGTGAAGTAAGTTATGGCCGAATTCCCGCCGGATCGGTTGTTGTATCCGGAAACCTGCCATCCAAAGATGGTACTTACAGCTTGTACTGTGCCGTAATTGTGAAAAAAGTTGATGCAAAAACCTTAGGTAAAGTCGGTATCAACGAATTACTGCGTGACATATAAGGTTTGGTCTTAGTATAGTCGCCAAGCAAGTTCGGTTGAGATTAAACAAAGCGAACATCGCTAACACGTTTTTGATGTTCGCTTGCTTTTACTTTTTTACTTTTGTTGCATTCTAACCTTTTTACATTGTATCCGGTGTTTCATCCGACTCATATTTTTATTCAACAAAACTATTGACCAGGTAAATTAATTTAATGATTACGCTTTACGGAATTCCCAATTGCAACACCGTCAAGAAAGCGCGTCGTTGGTTAGACGATAACAACATCGAGTTTAGATTTCATAATTTTAAAAAAGATGGATTGAACACCGATTTGTTAAATATCTGGTTTAACGATATCGGCTGGGAAACATTGCTCAATAAACGCGGTACTAGCTGGCGAAAACTGGATGAAAAAACGAAAAACGCCATTAACGAATCTTTGGCCAAAAAGATAATGCTCGACAACCCTTCCATCATTAAGCGCCCTGTTTTAGATACTCATCCGTCTTCACCAACATCACAAAAAAAAGTCGGATTTAGTGAAGATGAATACAAAAAAATATTTTTATAAGAGATTACCATCATGTCAAACAAGCTCTCAGCCACTTTGGCTCTCGCAAAAGACTTAATTGCTCGCCCATCTGTTACCCCTGAGGACAAAGGGTGTCAGGAGTTAATGATAAAACGCCTGCAAGCCATTGGCTTTAAAATTGAAAAACTGCGTTTCGGGGATGTCGATAATTTTTGGGCTCGACGAGGTAATAAAGGGCCCTTGATCGCGTTTGCGGGGCATACGGATGTCGTTCCCACCGGCCCGGCTTCGAACTGGAAATACCCCCCGTTTGAACCAACAGTAGAAGGCGATTTACTATATGGTCGAGGCACCGCCGACATGAAAGGCAGCCTGGCTGCCATGGTGGTTGGCTGTGAAAACTTTGTCTCACAATACCCAAACCACAATGGCTCGATCGCTTTTTTAATCACCAGTGATGAAGAAGGTCCCAGTATTAATGGTACGGTCAAAGTAGTCGAGCATCTGCAAAAACGCAATGAAAAAATGGACTACTGCCTGGTAGGTGAACCATCAAGCAGCAATAAAGTAGGGGATATTGTAAAAAATGGTCGCAGAGGCTCGCTAAACGGTAAACTGATTATTCATGGAACCCAGGGCCATGTGGCCTACCCGCACTTAGCCGACAACCCGTTTCACAAAGCAACACCCGCACTGACAGAACTTTGCGCACAATCCTGGGATAACGGCAATGAATTTTTCCCCCCAACAAGCTTTCAGATCTCTAATGTCAATTGTGGTACAGGCGTAAGCAATGTTATTCCCGGCACACTTGAGGTTTTATTCAATTTTCGTTTTTCCACCGAAGTTACCGCTGAAGAATTAAAAAAACGGGTACACGAACTGTTCAATAAATATGAATTAAATTACACCATTGAGTGGACACTGTCTGGTCAACCTTTTATCACTGCTCAAGGCGAGCTGGTTTCTGCTGTTCAAGTGGCGGTAAAGGAGGTTGCCGGATATAAAACCACATTATCCACAACTGGTGGCACATCAGATGGCCGCTTTATCGCCCCAACCGGAACTCAAGTCGTGGAACTGGGGCCATTAAACGCCACTATTCACAAAGTCGATGAATGCGTCAGCATCAATGATTTAGACAAACTCACGACAATGTACGAAGTGATATTGCGAGAACTACTAATTAATAAAACATGATGTCCAGATTAGAGGCTTAGCTCAAGAGAAAAAAAGGCCAAGTTTTTGGCCTCTTTTATCCAAAATTTTCTGTTGAACAAGGAACCACTGCTTCAGGACTAATTGACTTCCTCATCGATCACAACGTTAACCGCTTTACCATCAGCAACAATCACCACATCACTCATGCCCTGTAAATCACCCGGCTGAGGCATCGCATTACCTGATTTGGAAATACGTGCGCCGACAATCACTTGAGGGTATGAGGAAATTCTCATAGCAGCATTCATTGCCAAAGAATCATCCAGGGTAAATGCGAATGGTAAATCTTTCACTTGCTTGCGTACAATGGCCAAAGGCATTCTCGGCCCTGAAGCAGCTCGGGCAAAAATAAACACCGTATCTTCCGGCGACGCTTTGCCAGCAAGCGCATCGGATAAACTGATACTTCCCTGAATACGCACATCACTGACGGGGGCTGTCGATGCGGGTACCGGCGTTGCCGAGGCCGGTGCTGCGGCCATTGGCGGCAAACCAAGCAACGAGCGCACTTCGCCTATGTTCATGGCAATCTGGTTTGCATCATCCGAACCAGCTGGAAGTACGGCATGCAAGCGTTCCCAATATTTTAAAGCCTCGGCATAATTTTGATTTTGATATGCCGCTGTGCCAACCAACCACAGTGATTTGACATGGGTCGGATCAATTGCAATGGCTTGTTTCAACACATCAATGGCTTTATCGGTCAGTACCCGATTAGCAGCCATCGCAATGGCATCGGCATAGCTTGACAATACTTCAGCGCTTTGATTTCCACCGAGGGGTAAACTTTTCTCGTATGCCGCTACCGCATCATCATAACGATGCAAAAACTGGTAACTTCTGGCCAGCATAAACCAGCCTTCACCATCAGCCGGATCGTCTTTCAAGCGTTCTTCAAGCTGCACCAGCATTTTTTCAATAGTTTCTTTCTGGTTATGTTGCTGCTTAGCGATTTTCACTTCTTCAGGAATGGAATCGGGATCAATGGCTTCAACACCACCACCCCATATGCCATATAAACTGAAAGCAACAACCGGAACCACAAGTACAATGAATGCCGCACTAATCTTATTGCCTATTGGCGAGGCGTTGTCGACTTCCGCGCCATCCGCTTTCTCGGCTTTACCGATATCTTCCAGCAGATTCTTCTCCAAGTCGGTTTTTGCCTGTGCATACTGATCCTGACTGATGACTTCATTTTTTAAATCATTGTCCAGCTCTGCAAATTGGTCTCGATAGACGGTAACAGTTAAATCCTTACGGGCAACTATGTTGGTAGAAGCACGTTTTTTAAATAACGGAGGTAACAAAAATGCAAATGTAATTGCAACAAAAATGGCCGCCACGGCCCAAAAACCAAACATCTTATTTATCTCCGCCCTTGTTTACTGTTTCATCCAAGTCCAAAATGGCTTGCGCCCGCAAACGATCCGCTTCACTCATTGAATCGTTATCTTCTTCTGTCTGGTCACGTCTCACTTTCACATACCTGACCAATAGCAATCCACCGACAATTAAAAAAATAAACGGCCCCACCCAGAGAAAAATATTCTTTTTATCAATTGCCGGCTTGAATCGCACAAAATCCCCGTAACGATCAACCATATAATCAACAATTTGATCATCGGTTTTGCCCGCGTAGATCTGTGTTTTTATCTGCTTGCGCAAATCATCGGCAAGCCCTGCTTTTGAGTCCCAGATGGATTGATTTTGGCATTTTAAACACCGCAGTTCAGTAGCCAGATGCTTAAAACGTTCTTTAATTTCGGGATCCTCTCTGAGTTTTGCCTCACCGGCAAGCAACACACCAGTAAAGAAAACACCACCAATAAGGATGAGCAATAAAATCTTTATTTTCATCCTTCAAGCTCCTTCATCTTCGGCTCAATAATCTCACGCCAGTCTTTACGGCTGATTGGCCCGACATGTTTATAACGAATAATACCTTCTTTATCGATTAAAAATGTTTCCGGCACACCATAGACACCAAAATCAATACCAACGTTCCCTTCCAAATCAGATATACTGATTTTATAGGGATCGCCCAATTCCCTCAGCCACTGCTTGGCATCAACCACCTTATCTTTATAGTTCAGACCGTAAAGTGGAAAATCACCTTGACGAGCCAAACGCATAAACAAGGGATGCTCGGAACGGCAAGCGGCACACCATGAAGCCCACACATTCAACAACCACACTTTACCTTTCATCTCTTCCGGGGAAAATGACAATGAGGCATTATGCAACTGGGGCAAAGTAAAGCTCGGTGCCGGTTTGTCGATCAAGACCGACGGCAACAACTTTGGATCCAAGCTCAGCCCCTTATAAAAAAAGCCCAATAAAACAACAACGAGAACAATAACACTAATCGGTAATATACGGCGCGACATCAGGCATTACCCTCACGAGTTTGCACACTGACTGTTGCCGTTGCAGGTCTCTCTTGGGCACTGTTAGCACCGTGCTGTTGTGATTTTTTCTTTTTCCGGGAAGTAATACGGTAACGTTTGTCACTAACCGCTAAAAAGCCACCGAGTCCCATAAGCAAACAGCCAGCCCAAATCCAGTCAACATAGGGTTTCAAATAAACACGAACACTCCATCCACCCTTACGTCCCAAAGGTTCACCCAATGAAACATAAAGATCCCGAAACAACCCGGTATCAATGGCGGCTTCTGTCATAACCTGTTGTTGCACAGTGTAAAAACGCTTCTCAGGATATAAGGCTTCAATTTCAACGCCATCAACAATAACCGTTAACTTGCCACGCTGAGCACTGTAGTTAGGGCCTTCAACATTGCTGACACCATCAAAGCGGAACATGTAGTCACCAACGGTAACCGTATCTCCAATATTCATGCTAACGTCTTTTTCTTCCTCGTAACCATTGACAAACGTAACACCGATAATAAAAACAGCCACCCCTAAATGCGCCAACTGCATACCGTAATAACTGCGAGACAGGGTACCTAAACCAGAGGCACCTGATTTGGAACGCAAGTTGATGCGGTTACGAATACCAACAAAAATCCCACTGATAATCCAGGCAGCCATTAGTACGCCCAAACTGATTAACGGCGTCCATTCGCCCATCACAAACGGCACAATCAACGCCGTCACAACGCTGACTCCTGCTGCATATTTCAACTTGGTAACAAGATCAGGTGTCGTTGATTTTTTCCAGCGCGCCAAAGGCCCCACAGACATCAGGAAAATAAGCGGTGTCATAATTGGAACAAAAACCATATTAAAATACGGAGGGCCCACTGAAATCTTGCCCATGGAAAGCGCATCTAGTATCAAAGGATACAAGGTACCGAGTAGAACAGCACCACATGCCACAATCAACAAGACATTGTTACCCAACAAAAAAGTTTCTCGCGACACAAGGGAAAACTTGCCACCAAGCCCAACAGTGGGAGCACGCCAAGCGTATAATAACAAGCTGCCAACCACCACAACGGCAAGGTATATCAGAATAAACAGACCGCGTTCGGGATCAGAGGCGAACGAGTGAACGGACGTTAATACCCCGGAACGTACCAAAAAAGTACCCAGCAAACTCAAAGAAAATGCGGCAATGGCCAGTAATACTGTCCAGTTTTTGAAACTGCCGCGTTTTTCAGTCACCGCCAGTGAATGCACGAGCGCTGTCCCCACCAGCCAGGGCATAAAGGACGCATTCTCAACCGGATCCCAAAACCACCAGCCGCCCCAACCGAGTTCATAATACGCCCACCAACTACCCAGGGCGATACCAAAGGTCAAAAACACCCAGGCTACGGTTGTCCAAGGACGGGACCAGCGCGCCCAGGTTGCATCCATTTTTCCACTTAACAATGCCGCAATCGCAAACGCAAATACAACCGAAAAACCCACATAGCCCATATAAAGCATGGGCGGATGAATGGCCAGGCCAAAATCCTGCAACAGCGGATTCAAATCCCGACCATCAGCCAGTGCCGGTAAAATACGCTCGAACGGATTGGAGGTTTCAAGTACAAACCAGAAAAAACCAACCGCAAGAAAGCCCATTACCCCAATAACGCGCGCAACCATATCCAGCGGTAATTTACGACTAAACACCGCAACGGCAGCCCCCCAACCGGCAAGCATCAGCATCCATAACAACATGGAACCTTCATGCCCGCCCCAAACAGCCGAGACTTTATATATCAGCGGCAATTGGGAATTGGTATGATTTGTCGCATAGACCAGTGAAAAATCGTCAGTCACAAAAGCATAAACCAGGCAGGAAAATGAAATTGTCACAAAAAAGAATTGCGCGAGTGCCGCAGGACGGGCAACTGACATCAAGGCAACATTGCCTCGCTGCGCACCATAGATGGGAAAAATCATTTGAATGGCGGCAATAACCAAGGCCATTATTAACGCGAGATTACCTATTTCGGGTAACATTTATATTGCTCCTTCATTCATTTCAGCGGCTTGCTTGGCCTTGTTTGCTTTCTCGGCTTTCTCCAGCGCTTCCGCTACTTCCGGCGGCATGTATTCTTCATCATGCTTGGCGAGCACTTCGGTCGCAATAAAATCACCCGCCGCATTAAACTGCCCCTGGGTCACAATCCCCTGCCCTTCACGAAACAAATCCGGCAAAATGCCTTTGTAGGTCACCGGAATAGATTCCGCGTTATCCGTAACCATAAAGTGTACGGTAAGGCCATCATCTTCCCGTTTAAGAGACCCCTCTTTCACCAGACCACCCAATCGGAAACTGCTATTTTGTGGTGCCTTGTTGGCAATCACTTCAGTGGGACTAAAGAAAAACTGCATATTGCTGTTTAATGCGTTAAAAACAAACGTGGCAGCAATCCCCAGCCCGGCAATGCCACCAATGATAAACATCAGTCTTTTATGTCTTTGCTTCATTTTCTACTCTCTTGTCCTGCTTTTCCTGCTTGTATTTGTGTTGAAAAAACAACACACTTTGTTTCGCTAGTCAGCACTGTTTATTCAGTCTTGCTAGCCGCGCAATACTTTTTATTAACGATCGCCTTTTTGTGATCAATAAAATCAACTCGATCAACATAAACCCAAAAGTAACGCCATACGAACCCCACACATAGGGTGCGTAATGCCCCATGTCCAAAAACTGCGGTAAATTCATTATTTATTCTCCCCAACGTTAGCGTCTTGTGATACCGAGTCAGATGAAGCATCACCAGAAAGTGTCTGCGCAACCCACGCTGAATTTTTTTCCCTTTCGAGAATTTCATTTCTTACTCGCATAAAGGCAACCGCAAATGTGTACGCCCAAAAAGCAAATGTCATGATCATCATGGCGGATAGCATGGTTTCTTCCATTGTCGCTTTTTGCGTCAAACCGACAGATGCGCCCTGATGCAGTGTGTTCCACCATTTAACCGAAAAATAAATAATTGGCACGTTTATGACACCAACACACGCCAATAGTGCACTGGCCCGTGCCGCTCTTTGCGGATCGTCGATAGCAGCACGCAATGCAATAAAACCAAAATAAAGAAAAAGCAGAATTAACTCGGAGGTAAGGCGTGCATCCCACACCCAATAGGTTCCCCAAGTGGGTTTGCCCCACAAAGCACCCGTCCACAAGGCTAAAAATGTAAACATGGCACCAGTGGGCGCCAGTGCACCAGCCATCATATCTGACAAGCGTGTACGCCAGACCATGCCGATAATGGCGAAAACACACATCACGACATAAATCCACATGGACATCCACGCAGCCGGCACATGAATAAACATAATGCGGTAACTATCACCTTGCTGGTAATCCGGTGGGGCAAGCACAAAACCATAATAAAGCCCGACAACCGTTAACACCAGTGCTATGGCCATAAAGAGGGGAGTGAGTTTTCCGGCGACCGGATAAAATGTTTTAGGTGATGATAATTGTAACCAGAAGGCTTTCGTAAAAAAATTCATATAATTGCTTTTGTCTTTATGTGTGTTTTGTCTTTATGCCAGCATGCCTGCTTAAATCAATCCAGTGATATTCGCAATGAAGCGGCAGCCCCCAAAGGCGCAAGCACCAGGGAAGCGAATAAAAAAGCACCCAGTAAGGAAAAATGCCCTTCAACGCCCAATCCAGCCTGGGCCGATTCCACCGCCCCCGAACCAAAAATAAGCACAGGAATGTACAGCGGTAAAATCAATAACGAAAGCAAAACGCCCCCGCCTCTGACACCAAGCGTTAATCCGGCCCCTACTGCACCGATCAGACTCAAAACAGGCGTGCCGATTAACAAGGTCAGCATCAAGATAACGATACTGTCCGCATCCATCCCTAACTGCATACCCAAAACCGGCGACAGCAGTACCAACGGCAACCCCGTTAAAATCCAATGCGCCAAAATTTTTCCAAACACCAGTAACGCCAGCGGTTGTGAAGAAATAATCAACTGCTCCAAGGTGCCATCAATATAATCATCGGAAAATAGCCGATTTAGCGACAACATGGATGCCAGTAATGCAGCCACCCATAACACACCCGGCGCTATTTCTCTCAAGGTGTCTATTTCGGGCCCGATGCCCAATGGAAAAAGACTAACAACGATAACAAAGAATAACATTGTCGTCAGTATCTCGGATTTTCGGCGCAACGCGAGGGTCATTTCCCGCCAGAGCAAGCAACGAAATACCGTAATCACGCGTTGTTCTCTCTCAGTCCGAGCTGTAACTCCCTGACTGCAATATTTGTCACAGAAAAGTCCTGGTGTGTTGTCAATATAATCATGCCATCTTGTTTCACGTGTGCTTCAAGCACATTTTGCAGCATTGCTACTGCTTTAACATCCAAAGCGGTAAAAGGTTCATCCAAAATCCACAGTTTTGCATTCGAGACCAACATTCTTGCCAAAGCGACACGCCGCTGCTGGCCTTGCGACAATACGCGCGCAGGCAAATCTTCCCGCCCCTTGAGGCCAATTTCTCCCAGGGCATTCCAGGCAACATGTTCGGAAATACTGTTACCTCCCATGGCGTTATTTACCCGCAGGTTTTCAAGCGCAGTCAAATCAGCCTTTATACCGGGTAAATGGCCGATGTACAGTAAATTTTTCTGAAACTCATCACGAAGTTTTCGGATATTTTCCCCTTTCCAGCGCACTTCGCCTTCGGCTTGCATCATTAAACCGCTTAAAATACGCAATAAAGACGTCTTTCCACTGCCATTATGGCCTTTTAAATGCAACAGCTCGCCTGGCTGAAGGGTAAAATTCAGCGCCGAAAACAAGGTACGATCACCCCTAACACAGGTAAGATCGACACTTTCCAACATTAGCACCGCTCCCAATACAACATAAACTCTCGTGACAGGTATTTCATTTATTATTATTCACATTTACTGAAGGTATTATTCGAATTTTACGAACACATGGATAAAAGTAATCGCGCATATTAGCACTATCATTACCATCCGACCAGCCTGTAAACACCTGGCTTTTTTCTACGGCGTTAAAAACCCAGCTTCCGTATTTTTGAAAAACCCGGAAACCAAACAAATAACAAAGTGTCGCTAAAATTTTCTATAAAGAACTGATATTAAAAGGGTTATAGACAATCAATCGACCAGTTTACTTTCACCGGCAAAATGAAACTGCCAAAAACTATCAGCAAGTAGTAAAGATGAATCACGATCTAGGCACGCGCAAAAGCACATCACACAACAATCAAGCCGAGGTCAGGCGCAGCCTGCCTGAACATCAAAGCACAATTATTAACCGCAACAGCACCGCGCACCGGGTTTTACCCCTTCGATACTGGCGGAAACCACATAATCTGTCACGTTATGGTCGGGTGCCCAATCCCGAATAAATGCTTTTGACTCATTTTTGGGCTGAATTTTAACATTTTCAAAGCCAGCAGCTTTTATCATCTCTTCCAGGTCGTCAATCAGCGAGGCATTTCCCATACAGCCGGCAACAAGTGCAGGGTCATTTTTCATTTCTTCGGGCAGTTCAACCGTTGCAACCACATCGGAAATCGCTAAACGACCACCCGGCTTTAAAACACGAAATGTTTCCGCAAACACCCGCGCCTTATTTGGCGACAGGTTAATCACACAATTAGACAAAATAACATCGGCAGTGTTATCCGCAATAGGCAAGTTCTCTATTTCCCCCAACCGGAATTCCACATTGGTGTATTTACCTTTTGTGGCATTATTACGGGCTTTACTGAGCATATCCGGCGTCATATCCACACCAATAACACGCCCGCTTTCCCCAACTTCCTGTGCAGCAAGAAAACAATCAAATCCCCCACCAGCGCCCAAATCAACCACCACTTCTCCAGCCTTTAGCGATGCTATAGCACGGGGATTACCACAGCCCAGCCCCATGTCGGCCCCGGAAGGCACATTTTTTAAATCCGCTTCGCTGTATCCCATTCGGGTTGAAATCAGCGTATTGATTGCGACATCATCGGAAACACCACAACAACTGCTTTCTATACCACAGGCATCACCCGAGTTACTGGCTTTTGCCACCTGGGCATAGGCATCACGTACCCCCTGCCGATGCGCATCATGGGCTTTATGATCTTCGTTTACGCCATTGCCTTCTGCTGAACAACATCCACTCATGTCAAATTCCTTCATGTATTATCTGTTTTGTTACTGATTATTACTTATCATATCGCCATCATAAAACACGGCAAAACCCAGGATAGCGTTCAAGGCTGGATTTCAACCCGAAGCACGCTTACCGTCTTGATATTATTGCTTTCCAGCCAGCTCAACAAGGTATGCAAGTGATGTCCCCGGGCTTCTTTTCGCGAAGACACTTGCCGAAACATGGTGGTATCCAGTGGCCGATCGGACTTTACGGCAAGTAACACATCCTCTGAAACCGTATCCTTTTCCAGGGTTTCGGCCACCAGAATCATACCTTGCTTTTGCTGTATAGCGTCAGGGAAAACCTGCGTCAAAGCAAGCTTGCTACTGTCTTTTATGGTCACAAGCTGACCATCAGGATATATATTAAATAAAGTGTAATAGCCGTTGGTATCACTTGAAACCAATTCAAGTGCAAACCGATCCCCCTGCTTTAAGCGATTTCTGCCACGATCTGCATCAAATTTAAGCAATGCCAAACGAAATTCCGGGGATATGGTTTCACGCCAGGCGACAATATGTTTTAACTCGGATTGATCAATTATACGCGAAATCGTATTGACCGATAACACCCAAGCATTATGCTTGCGATTCAGGGATATATTCACGTGCTGAACACCGCTGCCGGTGTCTTTCACCAGGAATTGAGCCAATTTGCGGGTAAATGGCGTGTCAGATATCCAGCTTACGCCGTTAAACACAAGCCGTTTGGGTGAAATGCCCCCCCAGCTCGTTAATAACGCATCGGCGATTTGCGCTTCCAGTCCCTGCAAGCCGAGCTGGTAGGCAATATAAGTGTAACCATCACCCAAACGAAGCGCTTTCAACACCCTGGCATTATTGAGATTCTGCCGGGTTTTTAAGGTAATGCTTTGCGTCCCGCTTCGGGAAATGCGCCCATCAACGTCTTTTACATAACGACTTGTGGTGCCTTCAACCAATACCGAAAGCTGGGCGGCAATATCCTGTAATGCCTGCGCTTTGGCTAACTGCCTGTTTTCACCTTCACCGTAACCGACTATCACATTATTTTTTTGCGGCAACGCACCATACCAGACGGGCGGCTGGTGAACAACAGTACGGCTGGCTTGCACAATTTCAGTTTTGCCCATGCCGGCCGACTCGTCAGCAAGGTGCAGGTGCGTACAACTGAAAACAAACACACTTGCAATAATAAGCAGTATGCGACAACTCAGTGTATATGAAATCGACATAGGTGAAAAAACACTTAGTAGGCAACCAACACACGACTTTCATCGCCGTTAATCAACGGGTGCTGATTTTTATTATTTAAACGCCGCGCCATGTAAGTGACATTTTCACCCAAATACTGTTTCATTTCACTCATGGTAATTGTCTTATCTTTATCAAGATCAGCATCACCCCGTAGCGCTTTTAAAAAGAAATAAGTAAACAGCCCGTGATTTTGATCAGGATACCAACTACTCACTTCATCCTTTGCCGAACTTGAAATAACCGTGGTGCTTTCATCCGTTGCCACAGGTACATTTACTTTAACCAGGGCCGGACTAATGTTCTGCAACAAAAAACCGTCGTTACTATTGCCTGAAAAACATGAATCCAGTACCACGGTAACGCTCCTGGCATTTATCTTGGCGAGATTATGATACAAGGTATCCAAGGCATAGCCCGTATTCCCGATATAATTGGGATCTGCATCCACCGGCACAAAATAGGCGGAACCATTATCGTTTAAATCCGGCGCACCATGCCCTGTATAGTAAACAAATACATCAGACTTGCCGGGTTTCACCCAGCTGAACAATTTTCCGCGGTGATTATTTTTATCCTTGCCAAAAATTTCCATAAACTTGCCGGACGAGGCATTTTCAACATAAATAATATTGCCCTCCCGATAGCCCAAAACGGAAATCAGGTATTTTTTCATCACCCGGGCATCATTCAGTGCAAATTTGACGCGCGGAACACCTTGGGTTTGGTAGTCAGCATTGCCAATAATAACAGCAATGGCATCATTATTGACGAGTCCCGTTGTTGGAATGTTAACATCCACATCGGAAACAAGTGCAACCGGGAAAGCTGCCGGTTTTTTCATGGCAAAATGCACATGCGTCGAGGTAGAGTCACTCATTTTCAAACCGAGGTTTTGATAAACGCCAAACTCGCCTTCAGATTCGGTGACATTCAGCGCCAATGGAATCGGCTCACCGGCTTTGATTTTTTTATTGGTATAAAACTGAAAGCTAACTGTTTTGGATTGCCCCACATTAATGTCGTTCAAACGCCGCAGCCGATCTTCGTCATCAGCCAGCCTCACATTTTTACTGTATGACAAACGACTCACCACATCACGCGCAACACCCAGGCCGATATTTTTTATCGTGTAGCTGACCTTGACAAATTCAACCTGCTCGATCGTTGCATTGCCATTTTGATCACTCACCGACAATTCGGTAACCACCAGATTAGGGGGCAAAAAGCCACGGGTATCAATCGCTACAACTTTTGGCTGGCTGTCAAAATGATCGATTTCAGTGGCTTTAACTTTGAGTTTTAGCGAACCTTTTAATAATTTTTTTAAGGCCACCACTTCGACTTTCCGGGTTTGAAAATCACCGTGCTTGACTGTGCCAAATTGCAAACGCTCTTGAAATCTCACGCTGCCCGGTTGATTGGAGCTGATGCGGACGATGACATTTTCAGCATCAGAATCACCTTCATTGACCAAAGTGATTTCTAGAGTGGCTGTTTCATTGGCTTCCAGTGTGGCATCGCCGGATGAATCACGCAAACGCAACGCCAATGTCAGCACAGGTGGCATACGTCGTTTGATCATGCGTCGAACCTGGGCGATTTTCTTGTTGGGGAAATAACTGACCCGTCGATAATTTTTGCGGGTTTCGATAACAAAAGAACGCCCTTTGGGAATCAGGTTTTTGTTTTCACCGGTTAGCTGCTCAATAAACCCGTCATAATCATAAGTGGCCTTTGCCGCGTTATACAGTCTTAAGGCCTGGCGCAGGGCGCCGCTCTCAAGCTTTTCCTCTGCCTGATTATAATAGTGTATTGCCTCATCCTGATCGCCACCAACATAATCATCAGCGGAGACATTGGCAATTAAACCAAGATGAAATGAAAATCCAATAACTGGCATTATCAGCCAAACGGCAATTCGACATTTAATCATTGCAAAACACCCTACCGACGCAGCATAAAATATGATGTATATTCCCTATCACCTATTGAGATAATCCTCAATAACGATTATATAATAACAGCATGACAAAATAACCCAAAGGTTTTGTATGTGTAAAAAACTGACTATCGCCAGCATTCTGTTTTTCAGCTTGTTTTATCATTCCGCACAAGCAAGCCAACGTGACGGAATGACACTGGGTACACGCGCCATGGGAATGGCGGGCATTTTTAGCCCGCAGTCAGATGACAGTACTGGTGTATTTTATAATCCGGCGGGACTGGCAATGGCCGAGATTGGTGATTTTACTATTGAGCAAGGCAATGCAAAACCAAACACCAATAATCCAAATTCAACCTCGCCCGGCGATGGCGAGCAACCATTGCTCATTGCCTATAACAGTTACGCCAGATACGGTCACAGCGCTTTTGCCGCTGGTTACGCAGAAAGCAAGCAACGCACTATCACCGCTCTCGGTTTCGCTGGTATGATCGGCAATGCACTCGCTGCTGGCATATCCTACAGCTACATTACTCGAAAGGGAGAAAACCAGTCACCGAACTCAAGCACCTCGACAGACTTTCTCCCCATGAAAGTCGGCCTGATTTCAAAAATCATCCAGGCAAAATACGTTAAAATGTCGCTGACTGGCAGCTACCAGATGATTATTGCCAACGACTCTCTCGAACCCCAGGCCAGTAACATATCAGCCACCGACCGCCTGCCCACAGAGCCTGAAGGTTACACATTTGGCACTCATATTAAAATTCCAACCGCCTATTTTTTATTGGGTATCAACTACGGTATTAACGAGTCAACATATAACTATGACATTGATGCTAAAAACCTGCCGTCCAGCAGATCAGAAGGCTATTCCGCCGAATTGCATTTGCCGCTTTGGAAAAAACTGGCTGTCAGTTTGCGCATGGGATACAAGGAAAAAACTTGGAGTGATATTTCGCAAGCAATTGTGACAAATGCGACCGGCGTGGGAGTATCTTATGCAAACAGGCATTTTATTGATACCGCCACTGAAACGATCGTGAGACCAGACAACTCGAAACTGGTTTTTACTTCCTTGTCATACGCGTATCAGTTTTAGGGTCGGGTTTACGTCTCACAAGAGTCGTTTGATTTCTTCCTCATCCATGCCATATTTAGCCGAAGCAATGTCTATTTGCGCGTGAATATCTGCTATAAATGCCGACAGATTCAAGTCCGTTTTGCTTGCTTCTGCAATAATGCCCGACTGAATATCAACAAATTGATTTTCAATCGTCGCTCGGGCTTTAATCATTTGCGCCTGAATTGACAGAGAGATCATATTATTAAGGCCGGACATGCTGCTTTCATTTGCGTTTCTTCCCTGCTGCCCACGCGCCGCCTGAAAACCAAAATCTGGAATGCGATTAGCCAATTGCGCAGCTAACACTTTGCCCATTCCCTGGTCCTGAATGGTTTTCAGTCTGTCTTCCAGATTGCCGCTTTGGCCACCTAAATTGCCAAACAAGGCATTTGCGGTGACATTTGAGGAGAAAATACCAGTCCCTTGAGTCTGCGTGAACGCACTTTCAGCAAAATTCATACTGTCCATTAAGGCATTAATCATATTTGCCTGAAAAGCGC
>Ga0256830_1000409_pt1 | contig 35325 bp, 31 predicted proteins | sample 128326metaG_FD_190537 | JGI IMG/M metagenome (GOLD analysis project Ga0256830, IMG submission 190537) | Hydrothermal vent microbial communities from Lau Basin, Pacific Ocean - 128-326 | ecosystem: Environmental > Aquatic > Marine > Hydrothermal vents | place: Pacific Ocean: Lau Basin | collected...
AGATCGGCTCGCGCATGCGGGAGGCGTCGATCGCGACGGTGGCGGCCTGGGCGCCGAGGCAGGCCAGCAGAACGAGGGTGCATCGACCGGGTGTCATGGCATCGGAGATTTTACCGCGGCAGGGGATCGAGAGCGGCCCGTGATCGGACCGGCCGCCGGGATTCCGTAATACCGTCCGCCGGGCGGCCGGCTAGGTTTCGTCCACCGGCTTTCCCGTGCCCTCTTTCAGCGTGATCTGCCGGTTGACGGGGGGATCATCCCAGCGCTCCACCAGGCCGCTGGGCCACTTCACGATCACAGCCTCGGCGGAGGTATCGTCGCCGAGTCCGAAGTGGACGCGGGGGTCGTTCGAGCTGCAATAGCTCGAGTCGGTGTGCGCCCGCCGCCACAGCGTCGGCTTGCCGGTGCGCACGAGGCCCACGCGGGCGCCGATACCCTGGCGGTTGGACTTCGTCCCTTCGAGTTTCACCATGAGCCAGTTGCGGCGGTTGCCGACCTCGTTGAGAAGGATACGGGTGAGCCCGTTGTTGTTTTGGAAGACGATATCGATGTCGCCGTCGTTGTCGAGATCGCCGAAGGCGGCGCCGCGGCTGACCTCGCTCATTTGGAAGGCGGGGCCGGCTTGGGGAGAGACATTCTCGAACATCGCATCGTGTCCCAGGTTGCGCAGCAACAGATTCGGCTGGGCGAAGGGGTACGGATCACCCCGGGCCTGGAGCTCCTCGATGATGGTGACGGCGCCGTTGGCCATGAACAGGTCGAGCCAGCCGTCGGAATCGTAATCGAACCAATCGACGCCGAATCCGGTGAACTTGTAGGTGACGTGGCCGAGGCCGAAGCGCAGGGTGGCGTCGCTGAAGAAGCCGTCGCCTTCATTGATGTAGAGAGAACAGCCTTCGGCGCGGAGGTTGAGGACGATGAGGTCGTCGTCGCCGTCGGCGTCGAAGTCGCCGAAGCTGGTGCCCATGCCGGCGCGGGGCATGCCGTCCTCGCTGTAGGCCACGCCGGATTCCAGGCCGGTCTCGATGAAAGTCCCGTCGCCTTGGTTGATCCACAGCAGGTTGGCGGTGGTGTCGTTGGCCACGTAGATATCGATGAGGCCGTCGCCGTTGACGTCGGACGTGGTGATGCCGAGCCCCGGGCCGAACTTCGACGCGATGCCTGATTCGACCGAGACATCGGTCCACTTGCCGTTGCCGTCGTTGCGCCAGAGCTTGTCCACGGCGCCGTTGTAGACGAGAGGAGTGCAGTAGTCGATCTCGCCGGCGGGCGTGTAGCAGGTCTTGTTGCCTTCGAAGGTGAAATCGACGTAGTTGGTGACCATCAGATCGAGGTCGCCGTCGTGGTCGTAATCGAAGAAGGCGGCGCTGGCGCCCCAGCGAGGATCGCCGACGCCGGCCTTGGCGGTGACGTCGGTGAAGGTGCCGTCGCCGTTGTTCTCGTAGAGGAGGTTCGGGCCGAAGTTGGAGACGTAGAGGTCGACGTCGCCGTCGTTGTCGTAATCGCCGGCGGCGGCGCCCATGCCGTAGCCTTCGTATTCGAGCCCCGCTTGCTTGGTGACGTCGGTGAAGCGGAGTTGCCCGGTGGGGATGATCTCGTTGCGAAAGAGCTTGTTGCCGAGGGTCTGGCCTTCGCGCAGAGGAAAGAGCGAGTCGGCCAGGGTCTTTCCGGGCGTGAGGATGTTGCCCTGGGGCAGGAAGATGTCGAGGTCGCCGTCGTTGTCGTAGTCGAAGAGGGCGACGCCGGCCCCCATCACCTCGATGATGTACATTTCGCCGGTGGCGCCGACGAAGTGGTCGAAGTGCAACCCGGTCTCCTGGGAGACTTCGCGGAACGGGTAGACGGGCGTTTCGCCGGCCGGCGTTTCTCCGCCGTCCCCGCAACCGGCCAGCAGCGCGGCCAGCCCCACCAAGATCCACCGCGGCGCCATAAGAGTTACGGACGTCCTCCTTGAAGGGTCTTCAGAGCGCGGTCGATACTGGCGAGCAGCTCCCACTGGTCGTAGCGGGAGGCGCCGTCGCGAGCGGCGCGGATCCAGCGCAGGGCCTCAGGGCGGTCCCCCTTGCGGGCGTAGGCGATTCCCAGGGCGTAGCGGTAGCCGGGGGTTTGTTCATCCTCCGGCTCGAGGGTCTGTTCGAAGTGGCGGATCGCTGCGTCCAACTTGCCCTGGTTGGCGAGAATGCGACCCAGATGGAAGTGGGCCAGCCGGTAGCCGGGCTGGTTCTCGATGGCCTTCCGGAATTGGTCGACGGCCCCGGCGATGTCGCCTTCCTCCTCGAGAACGACGCCGAGATTCAGGTGCGCCTTGGCGTAGAAGGGGTTGATCTCGATCGCCCGGCGGAAGGCCTTCTTGGCCTCGGCGCGGTTGCCCATCTGATACATGATGACGCCGTAGTCATAGTGGCAATCGGGCAAGTTCTCATTGATAGCCAACGCCTTGCGGTAGTGCTCCAGCGCCTCTTTCCGGCGGCCGAGCCGCCAGTAGAGCGACATCAAGTTGATGTGCGCCTGGACCTGCTGGGGGTCGATTTCCAGCACCTTGAGGTGGACGGCGACGGACTCCTCCAGGCGGCCCTGTTTCTCGAGTTCCACTCCGGCGCGGAGGTACTCGGTGGGGCTCTTCGTCTTGCTGCGCACGGCGGTGAGGATGCGGTCGCCGGTGGGCGGCGCCTCGAGCTTGTGTTTCTCGCCGAGGTCGAAGTGCTTGCGGGCCTCTTCGGGGCGGCGCAGCTTGCGGTAGGCCAGGGCCAGGGCGTAGTGGGCCTGCCCGTACTGCGGGTAGATTTCGAGCGCCTTTTCAAAGGCTTCGGCGGCCTTGGCGGTCTCGCCCCGCGAGGCGTGGATGCGGCCCATTCCATACCAGGCGAAGGCGTTTTGCGGATCGGCTTCGAGGACCTTCGCGTAGAGGGCCTCGGCCTCTTCCGGCCGGCCGGTGCGCAGAAGCAGACCGGCGAGTTTGACCTCGGCGGGAACGTAGGCCGGGTCGAGTTCGAGGGCGGCGCGAAGGTTCGCGGCGGCGGCCTCGTCTTTTCCTTGCTCGAGCTGAACGCAGGCGAGCAAGTAGATCCAGTCGAAGCGGCCGGGTTCGAGAATGCGGGCGCGGTCGTAATAGACCTCGGCGGCGGCGTTCTGCTGGTGGGCGTGCAGGAGCATCGCCGCCTCGGCATTGGCGGCCGGATCCTCAGGCTTCGATTCGACGGCCTGAAGAACCTCTTCGATTTCGCCCCTGATCGTCGGCTGGAAGGCTTCCAGCTTTACTTCCGGCGGCGGCGGTAGCGACTCCCTCGGCGGCGCCGCCCCCCCGCACCCGAGCAACAAGCCGGCGGCCGCAGCCACCCAACTTCGCATACACCCCCATCGTAGCCGCCGGGGATCAGGCGCGTCAAAAGGGGGCCGAGCAGCCCGGGAGACCGGCGGATCCAGGGGCGCGCTACATGTGGACGAGCAGCGAACCCATGTCTACGACGAGCTTGTGGCACTGCTCGAAAGTCCGCTCGCCCTGGCGCTTCCGCTCCTTTTCGAACTCTTCCTCCAACGCCTTGAATTCCTCCTCGCTGAGCGTCTTCTTGGCGAGGGGATAGAAGACATGGTCTTCGATGTGGATGTGCCGGCGGAGCAGGGCGATGTGAGCGGCGAGACTCTCGAGCAGCTCGTCGGTCTTCTGGGGGTCCCCCGCGGCGTAGCCGTCGATCGCCCGCGCCCATGCGGCGACGAGACTGCGCCCGCGCTCGTGCTGGTGCCGGAGCGTCTCGAGCTGGGCGTCGATCTCGCCGCTGTGCTTCTGGGCCAGCAGCGTGAAGAGGATGTGCTCCTCTTTGAAGTGGTGGAACTTGTCGGCGAAGGCCCGGGCGAACTCGGCCGCTTTGTCGAAGAATTCGCGGGGCGGCCGCTGGCCCTGCTCGATCCGTTCGATCGCCATGGCGAGGTTGTCAAGATACTGGCGGATGAGGCCGTGTTCGTTCGAGAGCGTTTCGATGGCGTTCATGGTCGTTACCCTCCCGCCGCTTCCCCCGGCGCCGGGGAAGCGGCGCCGAGGCGGGCGCTAATAGTATACTTCAAAACCCTGTTATCTGAAATATGGATTCCCTCACCGCTCTGCGGGCGGCTCAGAGCACGATGATGGGGTGGTAGAGGTTCGGTAGCCGGGCTTCGCCGATGGCGACCAGATCGCCGGATTCCGAGATCGCCTTGACGAGCTTGGCCCGCTTGGCGCCGCGGAAAGGGGAGGCGCGGAAGTCGCGTCCCTGCCGGATCTGGGTTTCCGTGAGACGGTCCACGCGCACCGAGGGCATATCGGGAAGAAGCTTGGCCGCCGGGATGACGGCTCGGTCGAGCCGTCCCTCTTGGGCCAGGACCTCGAGTTCTTCGATGGTGCGCGCCTGTTCGAGGGTGAATTCGGCGGCTTTGAGGCGGACGAGCTTCTCGAGGAACGCGCCGCAGCCGTACCTCTTGCCGAGTTCGTGGGCGACGGTGCGGAGATAGGTGCCGGCCGAGCAGTGAACCTTCAGGCGGGCGCGGGGTCCCTCGACCTCGAGCAGCTCGAGCGAGTAGATGGTGACGGTGACCGGTTGCAGCTCGACGGGCTTGTTCTTGCGGGCGAGCTTGTAGGCGGGCGTGCCGTGGATCTTCTTGGCGGAGATGGGCGGGGGCAATTGCTGGATCTCGCCCCGGAACTGCTCCAGGAGTTCTTCGAGCCGTGCCCTATCGAGCTCGGCCGGTTCTTTCTTTTCGCCGACCGGCGTTCCGTCGCAGTCGTAGGTGTCGGTGGCCCAGCCGAAATGGATGACGGCGTCGTAGACCTTATCGCCGGAGACGTAGAACTGGGCCAGCCGGGTGGCGCGGCCCAGCACCAGGGGAAGCACGCCGGTGGCCGCGGGGTCGAGGGTGCCGAGGTGGCCTACCTTCTTGATCTTGAAGAGCTTGCGGACCTTGTTGACGACGTCGTGGGAGGTCCAGCCGGAAGGTTTGTCAACGACGATTGCACCGGTCATCGAACATTACTACTGTAACACCCGGCCGCCGCCGCCCCCGTCGGCGGAGCCCGGCTGCGGGGCCGGCGGCGGGGGCCGATATAATAGCCGGAAGTGGCGTACCCCAAGCTACGGCGGGCGCTCGATTGGGCTGTGTTGTGGCTGTTCGCCTCGATCTTCGAGTTGGCCGCGGCGCTGCTGAAAGCCGCGGCCGGGAGAGAGAATGCCGCCGATCGTCAACGTTCTGAGCGTTGATGTGGAAGACTATTTCCACCCGACCGAGGTGCAGCGGGTGGCGGATCCGGCGCGGTGGGACAGCTTGCCGAGCCGGGTGGAGGGGGCCACGGGCCGGGTCCTGGACCTGCTCGAGGCGCGGGGCGTCCGGGCGACGTTCTTCGTCTTGGGCTGGGTGGCGGAGCGGCGCCCGGCCCTGGTGCGGCGGATCGCGCAGGCGGGACACGAGATCGGCTGCCACGGCCATCGCCACCGGCTCGTCTACGAGATGAACCCGGCGGAGTTCCGGGAAGACGTCCTGCGGGCGAAGAAAGCCATCGAGGACGCCTGCGGGCGGCCGCCGCGCCTGTACCGGGCGCCGAGCTTCTCGATCACGCGGCGGTCGCTTTGGGCGCTCGAGGTGCTGGCCGAGTGCGGCTTCGAGTACGACTCGAGCATCTATCCGATCCGCCACGACCGTTACGGGATCCCCGGCTTCGAGCGGTTTCCGCACCGGCTGGAGACGCCGTCGGGGCCGATCATCGAAGCGCCGGTGGCGACGGTCCGGCTCTCGCGGCGGCGGGTCGCGCCGGTCGGCGGCGGGGCGTACTTGCGGCTGCTTCCCTACCGGTACACGGCGGCGGGGATCCGGCGACTGAACGAGATCGAGGGACGTTCGGCGTGCCTCTACTTCCACCCGTGGGAGATGGATCCCGGCCAGCCCCGGCTGCTCGGCTCGACGGTGGCGAAGTGGCGCACCTACGGGGGGCTCGGGTCGATGGAGCGCAAGGTGGCGCGGTTGCTCGAGGAGTTTCGCTTTTCGACCCTGACGGAGGCCGTCCCGGCCGACGGGGTTCCGGCGGCGCGGGCGGAGGGATTCGCCCGATGAGGATACGCGAAGCGGCGCCGGAGGAGTTCGCCGCCTGGGACGCGTTCGTTGACCGCCACCCCCACGGCACGGTCTTCCACTTGACGGCGTGGCGGCGGGCGCTGGAGCGCGTCTTCCCGTATGCGCCTCATTGTTTGGTGGCCGAGAGCGGCGGAGCGATCGCCGGCGTGCTGCCGCTGTTTCTGGTGAAGAACTTTCTGGTGGGCCGGGCGCTGATCTCTTCGCCGTTCGCCGTCTACGGGGGCATTCTGGCGGAGACCGGCGAGGCGCGGCAGGCGCTGGCGGAGGCGGCGGCGGCGCTGGCGCGGCGCCTCGAGGTGGAGCACCTGGAGCTGCGCAACGCCTTCGAAGACCAGTGCGCCGGTTTCGCGCGGCTGGACCGCTACGTCACCTTCACCTTTCCGCTGGAGCCGCTCTCCGCCGATGAGCTGCTCGCCCGGATCCCCAAGAAGACGCGCAACATGGTGCGCAAGGCGCGGCGGTTCCCCTACCAGGTGCGCCGGACGCGCTCGCTCGACGGATTCTACGAACTGCTGGCGCATAACTACCGCCGGCTGGGCACGCCGGTCTTCCCGCGGGTCTGGTTCGAAGCCCTGTGCGAGAATTACGGCGGGGCGGTGGACGTCCGGGAGGTGCTGCTCGACGGCCGGCTCGCGGCGGCCAGCCTGAACTTCCTTTACAAGGGCGAGATGCACACCTTCTACGCCGCTTCCCGGGCCGAGTATCTTCCCAAGGCGCCGAACAACTACCTCTATTTCGACCATCTCTTGTGGGCGGCCGAGCACGGCTGCCGGAGTTTCGATTTCGGCCGGAGCAAGAAAGGGACGGGCAACTACGAGTTCAAGAAGCACTGGGGCGCCGCTCCCCGGGAGCTGCCTTACGAAGTGCTGCTCGTGCGGCGCCGCGAGATGCCGAACTTCACGCCGAAGAATCCCAAGTATGAGCTGGCCGCCAAGGCCTGGAGTCGCTTGCCGCTGGGGCTCACCAAGCGCCTGGGGCCGCGGCTCATCGGACTGTTTCCGTGATGGAGCCGGACGCCGCCATGTTCGTTTGGAGGGCTTCGGACGCCGTGCTGGCCGCGCTGCTGGTTCTGTTCGCCTACCCGTTCGCGATCTATCCCTGCCTGATCCGGCTCCTGGCGCGGGGGCGCCGGGCCCCGGCGGGGGAGTTTCCCGAGGGGGAGTGGCCGGAGGCGGCCCTCATCATTTGTGCCCTGAACGAGGAAGGGGTGATCGGCGAGAAGATCGAGAATTCGCTGGCGCTGGAATACCCGGACGAAAAACTGCGCGTGGTGGTGGTCAACGACGGATCGACGGATGCGACCGGCGAGATCGCCCGGCGCTGGACGCCGCGGATCGAACTGATCGAGCGGGAGCGCCGGTGCGGGAAAGCGGCGAATCTGAATCGGGTGATCCCGTCGCGGACCGAGCCGGTGATCGTGCTCTCGGACGCCAACGTCTTCTACGCGCCCGACGCCGTGCGGCGCCTGGTGGGGCGGCTGGCCGACCCGGAGGTGGGCTGCGTTTCGGGCAAGGTGGCGCTGGTAGAGACGGTCGAGGAGCTGAAGGCGTCCGAGAAGCAGTATTACTCGATCGAGTGGGCGATGCAGGAGGCCGAGTCGGCTTTCTACTCGATGGTGGGGGCCGACGGAGCGATGTACGCCTTGAAACGGCAGCTATTTCGGCCGGTTCCGGACGATACGATCATCGAGGACCTGGTGATTCCGCTCCAGGTGGCGCGGCAGGGCAAGCGGGTCGTCTTCGCCCCTGACGCCGTGGGCCGGGAGCGGGGCGTGGCGAGCCTGGGCGAAGAGTTTCGCCGGAAGGTGAGGATCGCGGCTGGGGCGGCGCAGGCGCTGGTGCGCGGAAACGGCTGGCCGGCGGGGGCGCCCTGGCGATTTTGGTTCATCTACGTCTCGCACAAGCTGCTGCGGTGGCTGGCGCCCTTCACCGGGCTGGCGGCCCTGGCCTGGGCGGGGTGGCACGCCGGGACCGCTCTTTCACGGCTGACGCTGGCGGGCGCGGCGGCGCTGGGCGCAGCGGCCCTGGTCCGCCTGGCGGCGGGGCCGCGTCTGAAGGCGCTTGACGCCCCGTTCTACTTCGTCTTCGGGCAGTGCGCCCAGCTGGCGGGTTTTTTGAAGGGGCTGGCCGGACGCCAGCCGGTGTTGTGGTCAAAGGCGGACCGCTGAGTGGAGCGGGTGAATCTCCGCCGCCGGGGCGCACTAGGTCTTCTTGATGGGAGGCGCGGTGCCGGTACTGGAGACGAAGAATTTCGGACGGATCGAATACGAGCCCGGCGACGTGATCGAGTTCCGGCGAGGCTTGCCGGCTTTCGAGGACCAGACCGAATTCCTGCTGATCGAAGGGCCGGCCGAGCGCCCGCTGGTATTCCTGCAGAGCGTGCGGCGGCCGGAGTTGGCCTTCATCTGCCTGCCGGCGCGGGCGGTGGTTCCCGACTACCGGCTGTCGGCTTCCCCCGAGGATCTGGAGGAGGTGGGCTGGCAGGAGGGCGGGGGCGCGCCGGAGAGCGAGCTCGTGTGCCTGGCGATCGTGACGGTGCGGGAAGGGGCGCCGCCGACGGCGAATCTGCTGGCGCCGGTCCTGATCAATCCGGCGACGCGGCGGGGCGTGCAGGCGATCCAGGTCGACAGCGGGTATTCGCACCGGCACCCGCTGGCGCCGGGCGTCGAGGAGGGAGAGCCATGCTCGTGATCCGGCGCCGGGCCGGCGAGGCGGTCCTGATCGGGGACGGGATCGAAGTGCGGGTGCTGGAGAGCTCCGGAGGGCGGGTGACGCTGGGCATCACGGCGCCGAAGGAGGTGCCGATCCTGCGCGAGGAGATCCGGCTGGCGGCCGAGGAAAACACGGCGGCGGCGCGGGCGGCGACGCCGGCGGGGCTGCAGCGGATTCTGGAACGCTGGCGCGGCGGCGAAGAATCTCCCGGCTCCTTTTCAAAAATCTTTCGGCCGCTCCGATAAGGGAGTGGTGAAGGCGGGGTAGCAGAACCACAGCCCCAGGCGGGAAACCCGCCAGCCGGGCAAGGAGGCCCGGTTTACACCACACAGGAGCGGATATGGCATACAGAATCAACACCAACGTCACTTCGTTGCAGGCGCAGGAATACCTGCGGATTACGACGGAGTTCCAGAGCAAGACGATCCAGCGGGTCACGTCGGGTCTGCGGATCGTCAGCTCGGGCGACGACGCCGCCGGTCTGGCGATCGCCAATGCGATTCGTTCGGACCGGGCGGTGCTGACCCAGGGCATCCGGAACGCCAACGACGGCCTGTCCACGTTGCAGACCATCGACGGCGGCATCAACAACATCTCGCAGTTGCTCGACCGGGCCCGGACGCTGGCGGCGCAGTCGGCGTCGGGGACCTTCACCGGGGACCGGAACATTTTGAACAGCGAGTTCCAGAGCGTGCTCGCCGAGATCGACCGGCAGGCCCAGACCATCGGTCTGGATCAGGGCGGCGCTTTCGCCCGGAGCCTCTCGGTCTTCATCGGCGGCGGCCGGGCCAACTCGGGAATCTCGGCCATCGACAACGGCTCGGTGGCCGTGGATCTGTCCGCCTCGACGGTGGACACCCGGAGCCTCGGGCTGAGCGGCTTCGAGGTGGCCGGCGCCGACGGCGTGGATCTGGCCGACGGGCAGGCCACCAGCGTCTACAACATCTTGAACAACGCCACGAATATTTCGTCGGCGGGCGACGGGTTCACGGACTTTTATTTCTACGGTCCGGGATTCGGCGACGCCAACCGTGTGAAGGTGAGCGTGAACACCAGCGGCGTCAGCAACATCGACGAGCTGGTGGCGGCGATCAACTCGGCCATCGAGGACGCCGGCAACGGCACCACCGAGGCGGCGGCCGCCTTCAAGAACGCCCAGATCCAGGCGGCGGTGAAGATCGACGCCGACGGCAGCAAGCGCCTGTCGTTCACTTCCTCGAACGCCGCCTTCCAGGTGCGGGCCGGCGACCGGATGGCGAACGCCCTGTTGGGGAACGTGACCAGCGCCAGCGACCCGACGGGCAAAGCGATGGACTACACGGTGCAGGGCGGTTCGGCCTCGGCGGCGGCCTCGACGGCGATCACGAACACGGCCTCCGGGGACAAGATCGTCGTCCGGTTCCAGGGCGGCGGCCTGTCGAGCCCGGTGGACATCACCGTAGACACGAGCACGTACACGACCGTCGGCGACGTGATCACGAATCTGCAGTCGCAGATCCAGAACAACGCGGCGCTGCAGGCGGCCGGCATCAGCATGACCGGCGCCACGGCCGGCTCGGCCTTGGAGTTCACCAGCTCCACCGGCGAAGCCTTCGAGGTGCTGGTGGCCGGCGACGTGAGCAACCAGCTCGGCCTGGGCTCCTACCGGCTGTCGGGCTCGGGCGGCTCCTTCTCGCAGGGCAACTTCGACTACACCAGCATCACCGGCTCGGGCGCCGACTTCAGCGCCGATCGCACGGCCACTTTCGAGGTTTCGATCGCCGGCGGCGCGGTGATCAGCCTGGGCAACATTTCGGCGACGGGCGTTGACGCCGCCACGCGGCTGGCGGCGGCCGTGGACGCCTTGAACAACGCCTTCCTGGCCAATGCCGCCACGCGCGACGCGCAACTGGTGGCCAGCGCCTCGGGCGGCGAGATCCAGATCACGTCGCAGAACGGCACCTTTTTCCGGCTCAACGTCTACGGCGCCGACACGCCGAACTTCGGCTTCGACGCCGCCGGCGCCGCCGACGTGGCCGAGTCGGTGACCGCCAAGCCCACCGGCTATTCGACCACGATTTACTCGGGCGGCGTGAGCACCGTCGAGGCTTCCGACGATGCGGCCCTCGACTTCTCCGCCATCCGCAACGCCACCGACGACCAGACGATCACCGTTACGGTGGCCGACAACTCGGGCAACGAGAAGTCGCTGGCGATCGTGCTGGCCAACGACGGGCTGACGGCGCAAGGGCGCAGCGGCGCTACCCTGGACCAGGCCATCTCCTACATCAACAGCGTCCTGCAGACCTCCAACGATCCCGACTTCCAGAAGATCGTCGCGGTGAAGGAACGGATCGACGACAACAACGAGGGAATGCGCTTCATCAGCTCCGGCAAGAGCTTCAAAGTGACCCTCGGCACCAACACCAGCGGCGGCACGGCCGGGATCAACGACAGCGGCACGCAGGGTACGGTGCTCGCCTCCGAACAGGCTGCGGGCGGGGCCCGGGTGGCCATCGACACCCAAGCGGGCGCCGAGTATGCGGTCAGCGCCCTGGCCGATGCCGTCTCCAAGCTCGGCTCGGCCCAGGCGGTGGTCGGCAAGGGGCAGAACCAGTTCAACTTCGCCGTGAGCCTGGCTCAGACGCAGTTGAACAATCTGGCCGCTTCCGAATCGCGCATCCGCGACGCCGATCTGGCGGCCGAGGCGGCCAATCTGACCAAAGCCCAGATCCTGCAACAGGCGGGCATCGCCGCCCTCGCTCAGGCGAACGTGGCGCCGCAGGCAGTGCTCAGCTTGCTGCAGGTCTGATGGCCCGTAGCGATTCCAGAGCAGGTGGCGCCAGCCGCGGGACGCCGGTGGATCACCGGGCCGTCTCGCGGCTTTTCTTTGTCGAGGAAAAGGCTTGAGAGGCGCGCTGTAGAGGCTCGCGACATCGTGGTACACTGAACGTGAGGTATGGGGATCCCAAACGTCAAGCGGTATCGGATCACGAGTCCCGACGGGAAGCGCACGGCTACTCTGATGGCCGTCCTGCCCAAAGGGGCGGACGTGGGCGCCTATCTGGCCGAGGCGGCGAAGCGTTTCGACTGGGAGGCGTACGAGGAATCGCTCAAGACTCACTTCAAAGTCCGAGTCGGGCAGCAGAAGCAGCGGAAACGCTGAGGGCCGCCGCTGGTTCGCCCGCGGCCGGCCTTGCCAGCTGATGACGAGATTACGGGCCACGCATCAACTCGATGCGTGGCTTTTTGCTGATGGGCTTTTCGGGAGCGGCCCCGGCGATCGGGCGGCCCTCCCGGGAGGTGTTCCGCCGAAAGATCGCCCGTGCCGGTTGAGCTGAAGATGTTGATCTCCGCCGAGCAGATTCGGCGGCGGGTGGAGGAGCTCGGCGAGGCCATCGCCAAAGACCATCCGGACGGGGACCTATGTCTAATCGGCGTCCTCAAGGGGTCCTTCATGTTCTTGGCGGACCTGGTACGGACGGTTCCCCGGTCCTTGCGCCTGGATTTCATCACCGCGGCCAGCTATGGAGCCTCCACCCAGACCTCCGGCGAGGTTCGCCTGTTGCAGGATGTCGCGCTGGAGCTCTCGGGCCGCCAGGTCGTGGTCGTCGAAGACATCGTAGACACGGGAATCACGCTGGATTACCTGCTGGCCCACCTGCGCTCGAAGAACCCTTCCTCGCTGCGGGTGGCGGCGCTGCTCGACAAACCGGCGCGGCACCGCCGCGACGTCCCGATCGACTACGTAGGGTTTCGGATCGGCGACGAGTTCGTCGTGGGGTATGGTTTGGACCTGGCCGAGGACTACCGGCAACTTCCCGACATCTACGTCGTCGCGCCGCGATCGGCGGGAGCGTGAACCGGACAGCGGCGGCCCGCCTCAGAGCATCGGCCCCGAGGCGATCCGGGGTTCGGCAGGCTCGAAAAGCTCGCCGATCAAGGCCTGGAGATCCTTGAAGATCACGTCCGGGGGGCGCGAGGCGTCGATGAAGCGGAAGCCGTAGCGTTCGGCCATGTTGTCGAGGGCCCGCAGGATGCGCGTCTGATAGCGGACGAAGCTCTCGTACATGTCGTTGCCGAAACGCATGTCCATGCCGCTCTCCCAGTAATCGAACGCCCCCCGGCCGACGACGACGCGGCTCACCAGGTCCTGGACGTCGGCGCGAAGGTAGTAGATGGCGTGGGGGACGAGGGCGAAGCCGGCCACCTTTTCGATCCAGTCGCGATCGGCGCCGCGGGCGATGGCGCGGGCCATCAGAGAGAAGATGTAACGGTCGGTCAGGACGACGAAGCCGGCTCGCAGGGCGGGGATGATCTCGTTCTCGAGGCGGTCGGCGAAGTCGGTGGCGTAGAACAGCGTCATCGTGAGGGGGCCGAAAGTGTTGCCCTCCTTGGCCTGCTGGATGCCCTTGCCGGCCAGAGCCGAGCGCGACATGCCGGTGACCAGTACGGCGTGGCCCTCGTGCTCGAGCCAGGAGCGCAGGCGGCTGATCTGAGTGGAGCGGCCGACGGCGTCGGGTCCTTCGATGACGATGAGCTTGCCGTGCAACTCCGAGTAGTCCACTCCGGGCAGCGGGTCGCTGTAGTAATCAAGCGGTTTTTTCTGCACTGACGATCACCCCTTCGGTTCTCAGGACGCCGGAGCGGAGGCTCTCGCCGATCTCCCGCAGCACGATCTCGCGCATCTGCTGCTGCTGGGCCTCGATCGACTGGGTGGCGTCGATGACGTGGAAGCCCATTTCCGGGATCATCGCCTCGTATTCCTGAAAAATCCGCCCCTGGAAGATGCGGAAGCTCTCCTCGATGTTCTTGCTCAAGCCGAGATCCATGCCCGCCTCGTAGTACTTGATAGCGTTCCGGCCGCCGAGAATGCGGCCCACGGCGACCTCGAGGGGGACGCGGAAGTAAAAGGCCACGTTGGGGCGGGTGGCGAACCGGTAGAGGTTGCGGACCCAGCTCCGGCTGACGCCCCGGGCGACGTCGCGGGCGAAGGCGGTATAGGCGTAGCGGTCGGCGCAGACCACCGCGCCGGCCTTCAGCATGGGGATGATGTAGCGCTCCATGCGGTCGGCGAAGTCGGTGGCGTGGATGAGGCTGAAGGTGGTGGGAGTGAAGGCCTGCTTCTTCTTGCCGCGCTTGGTGGTGGCCTTGACGAGCGGCGACGAGTTCCACTCGCTGAAGGCCACGGCCACGCCCATGGAGCGCATCCACTGGCTGAGCAGCGAGATCTGGGTGCTCTTGCCCGAGCCGTCGATCCCCTCTACGACGATGAGCTTGCCGCGGTATTGATTGGGTGCGAAATAGGGCATCGGCCCACGTGAGACTACTGCAACATTTATATTCTCACATCCCGCCGCGTTTTGCGGAAAGGCGGCCGGCAGGGCCGTCCGAGGGACGGGCGGTTCGCCGACGGCGCCCTGTTCGCGGCTCCGGGTAGGGGATTGGCGGGCGGCGGGCGACTGCGCTAGCGTAAGTAGAAAGCCTGTGCTCACGGAGGAATCGCTAGACATCGTTGGTTTCGCCCGCCGCCGGGTCGCCTTGCGCCTGGAGGAACTCCGGCGGCAGGTGGAAGTCACGCTCGGGGGCCGGGAGCAGAAGGCCGTGCACGACTTGCGGGTGGCGATCCGGCGGTTTTCCGAAGCGCTCAAGGTGTTTCGGTCGCTGTTGCCGGAAACGGAGGCGAAAAAGGTCCGCAAGAAGCTGCGCAAGATCATGGACGCCGCCGCCGAGGTCCGCGACCGGGACATCGCCCTGCAGTTCTGCAAGAAGGCTGGGCTCAGCGAGAAGGGAAAGCTGTGGCGCCGGCTGGCGCGGGACCGGGCGAAGGCCGAGAAGCGGCTGGCCCGGCGGATCCGGAAGCTCCACGACGCGGGCTGGCTGGAGCAATGGAGGGAGCGCCTGGATCTGGGGCGCGCATCGGGTTCATGAAGAAGCCGCCGGCCATCGCGTGGGATCCCGCCCGAGGGACCGCCGAGAACGCGGCCCAGGCGCTGCCGGGCATGGCCGAGCGTCTGTTCGCCGCCGGACGGGCCCTGGCCGAGGGCAAGCCGAAGCTCAAACGCCTGCATGAGTTCCGCCTGCAGGTCAAACAGTTCCGCTATACGCTCGAGCTCTTCGAACCCCTCTATGAAGGCCGGCTCGTCGAGCGGCTCGAAAAACTGCGGTTGCTGCAACAGCGTCTCGGCCGGATCAATGACTGCGTCACGACGCGCACGCTCGTCGAAGAGCTCTCGGACCTGCCGGGAGCCGGCCGGGTGCTGAAGCATCTGGACCGGGCCCAGCGGAACCGGGTGGCGGCCTTCCTGCGCTTCTGGCGGGAGGAGTTCGACGGCGCCGGCGAAGAGCAGGCCTGGCTCGAGTCTCTGCGCCGCCCTGGACCGGATGCCGGCGGCTCAGCCCACCACCGCGATTGAGGGTTCTCGGCTTCCCACAATCCCGCCGGTCCGGCGTCTCCCCCCATCTCGCCGCCGCCTCGCCCCGATCTACACTCGCGCCCGTCGGCGGCCGATAGAAGCGCATGGAGAGGAGCGCTTCCGTGCAGGCAGCCGTCGAGACCCGCCCGCCGGCCCGGGCGCCGGAGGCCGGCAAGAAAGCCGTGTGGAACCTGGTGGTTCCCTCGACGCTCGACTGGCTCTTCATCTTCCTGCTGCTGTGGCTCTTCGCGCTGGTGGAGCCGGGCTGGAACCGGCTGCTCGACGACGGCGACACGGGCTGGCACATCAGGGTGGGCCAGATGATCCTGTCCACCGGTTCGGTGCCCACGACGGATCCATTCTCGTTCACCAAGCCCGACGCGCCGTGGTTCGCCTGGGAATGGCTCTCCGAGGTGGTGCTGGCGGGGCTGCATAACTGGTTGGGGCTGAAAGGGGTGGTCTGGTTCAGCGGAGTGCTCATCGCGGCCTTCGCCGCGCTGCTGCTACGCTACACGCTGCGGCGGGGGGCTGATCCGCTGGTCGCCCTGGCGACGACTCTGCTGGCGGTGGGGGCGGCCTCGGTGCATTATCTGGCGCGGCCCCACCTGTTCACGATGCTCCTGTTGGTGGTGAGCCTGTGGGTGATCGGGCGGGATCTGGAGCGTCCGGGCCGGGCGGTGTGGGCACTGGTCCCGCTGGCGGCCCTGTGGGCGAACCTGCATGGCGGCTTCATGGTTCTGCTGTTCTGCCTGGGCACGGTCGCCGGCGTGGCGCTGCTCGAGGCTGCTCTCGAGCCTGCCTCACGCCGCGAGAAGCTCGCCCGGGCGCGGCGATATGCGGCGCTCACGGCGGCTTCGGCGGCGGCCACTCTGGTGAACCCGTACGGTTGGGATCTGCACCGCCACATCCTCGCCTACCTGAACTCGGACTGGATCAAGATGTCGATCGCCGAGTTCCAGTCGCCGAGTTTCCGGGCCGAGAACGTGCTGCAGTTCGAGATCCTGCTGATCTGCGGTTTGCTGGTGGCCGGGCGGCTGCTGTGGGAGCGCCGGTATCTGGGGGTCGTCTGGATCGCCGCCTGGGCCCATTTCTCGCTGCAGTCGGCGCGGCACATCCCGATCTACGCCATCTTCGCCGCGCCGCTGGTGGCCGTCGAGGTCTCGAAGGCGTGGAGGGAGTGGGCCCTGGCGCAGCCGCGGCGCTCCTCGGGGCGGACGCTGTACGAATTCGGCGGGGACCTGGGCAGGGGTTTGCGCCGGGTCACGCTGTGGCCCGCCGTCTTCGCCGTGGCGCTGCTGGCTGTCGAGCCGCCCGTCAAGTGGCCGGCGGACTTCCCCGATTCCGAGTTCCCGGTGGCGGTGATCGCCCGCAACGAGGAGGTGATCCGGGGCCGGCGGGTTTTCACCGACGACGGCTGGGCGGACTACCTGCTGTACCGGTTCTTCCCGGTGCAGCGGGTCTTCATGGATGGCCGGAGCGATTTCTACGGAGAGGAGATCGGCGAGCAGTATCTGGATCTGATGTACGGCCGGCCGCGATGGCGGGAGTTGCTCGAGCGCTATGAGTTCGACGCGGTGCTGGTACCGCCGAAGCGGGCGCTGGCGGCGCTGCTGGAGCTGGATCCGGGATGGGAGCGGCGTGACGGCGACGAAGACGCGGTGCTGTTCGTCCCTCGGACCGGCGATGGCGCGGGGGCGGAAGCGGTGCGGCAGGCGCGGCTGGGCGGAGGAAATCTCGGCTTCGAGGCTAATGAAACAGTCCCTGCCGGCCGAAAGTACTAGAGGAGATCACGCATGATGCAGCGCGGCCGGAGTCAGTCCAAACGGCGGTGGTCGCGTCGGAAGGCGGCCCGGCGGGGCGAATCCGCACCGGCCTCCGAGAGCTGGCGGTTGCCCTGGGGGGACCAGTTGGCCGAGTTCGCGTTGCAGGCAGGCCTGGTGGCGCCGCTGCTGGCGCCCGACGCCCTCGAGCTGGAGGACGGGCGGCGGGACGGCTGTGAGGAGGCCGCCGACCAGGGCCGGGGAGGGAAGCCGTGACGCTGGAGGTCGCCATCGCGGTCGTGCTCGGGCTGGCCGCCGTGGTGACGGACCTGCGTTCGCGGACGATTCCCAACTGGATTCCGGTGGCGGCGCTGGCCGGCGGCCTGCTGTGTCAGATGCTCGACAAAGGCTGGCGCGGCGCCCTGGACGCCGGCTTGGGCGCGGCGGCCGGCTTCGGAGTCTTCCTGGTTTTCTACGTGTTGGGCGGCATGGGCGGCGGCGACGTGAAGCTGATGGCGGGCTTCGGCGCCTTGTTGGGGGCCGGACGCCTGCTGGAAGCGGCTTTGTGGACGGCCGGCTTGGGCGGCCTGATGGCGCTGGGCGCCTTGGGCGTCCACTGGCTGCGGGCGCGCGGACGAGGCGGAGGAGAGCGTCCCCGGACGATTCCCTACGCTCCGGCGATCGCAGCCGGGGTCTGGCTGGCGCTGATCCCGAAAGGGTGAGGCGGACCGGCGGGAAGCCGCCGGGGAGAACGTTGATGGGAAGCGAGTAAGAGCTTCAGGAGCGTAAGACGATGGATCGCAGATTTCTGACGGTACTCGGCGTGAGTTTGGTCTTCGCGTTGGTCGTATCGGCCATCTTCTACCAGATCTCGGCCGGACGCAACCCTTCTGCCCCGAAGGCGGAGGACACCGACATGAAGGATCTGGTCGTGGCCGTGCGGCCGCTGCCGGTGGGCGCGACGATCAAGCCGGAAGACGTCAAAGTCGTGCAGGTGCCGGCCGCGCAGTTCCCCAAGGGCGGAATCTCGACGGTCGAAGAGGTGATCGACCGGCCGGTGATCAGCAACATCCTGGCCGAGGAGCCGGTGCACGAAGGCCGTCTGGCGGCCCGCGGCAGCGGCCTGGGCTTGGCGCCGATCATCCCGAAAGGCATGCGGGCGGTGACGATCCGGGTCAACGACGTAGCCGGCGTCGCCGGCTTCGTATTGCCGGGCATGCGCGTGGACGTGCTCGTGACCGGGCGTCCGCCGGAAGGCGACGAAGAGAAGGTGACGATCACGGTGCTGCAGAACATCCTGGTGCTCTCGGCGGGCCAGACGATCCAGCCCGACGCCGAAGGCCGGGCGATCAACGCGCCGACGGTGACTCTGCTGGTGACCCCGGAGCAGGCCGAGACGCTGACCTTGGCGGCCAGCGAGGGCCGGGTGCAGCTCGTGCTGCGCAATGGCAGCGATCAGTCGATCGCCAAGACCAAAGGCAAGGCCCTGCGCGAGCTCTACAAGCCCCTGGTGGCGCGCCGGAAGCGGCCGCGGCCGCAGCCCCAGCCGCGGGTGATCGTGCGTGAGGTCCCGCGGCCGGTGGCCCCGCCGCCGCCGCCGCCGCAGAACGAGATCGTGGTGATCCGCGGCACCGAGGCGACGGTGCAGGTGGTGAACGCGTCGCCGAGCGGAGACTGAAGGAGATCCCCATGAGGAAAGCATCGACATTCCATCGCTTCGCCCTCCTCGCCGCCCTGGCCGCGGCGGCGGCGCTGGCCGCCGAGACGAGCGTCGAGGAGCTGAGGGTCACGGCCGGCAAGAGCGTCGTGATCGACTACCCGACCGACATCGCGCGGATCTCAACCTCGGATCCGGGGGTCGTAGACGCAGTGGCCGTCAGCACGCGCGAGATCCTGCTCCACGCCAAGAACTACGGCGTCGCCACGGTGGTCGTCTGGGCCAAGAACGGCCAGCGGAACTTCTACAACATCAGCGTCGAGTACGATCTGTCGCCAATCGAAAAGGTTCTCAAGGCCACGTTTCCGGGCGAGGAGATCCACGTGCAGGCGGCCAAGGACTCGGTGACGCTCACCGGTACGGTCTCCTCCAAAGAGGTCTCCGACCGGGCGGCCGCGCTGGCGGCTTCGCTGGCCAAAGCAGTGGTCAACAACCTCGAGGTCGCCGACGAAGTCAAGAAGCAGGTCCTGCTGCGGGTGCGCTTCGCCGAGATGGACCGGCAGCTCGGCAGCCAATTCGCGGTGAACCTGGTCTCCACCGGCGCGCTGAACACGCCGGGGATGACCTCGACCGGGCAGTTCTCCTCCAATCAGCCGGCCGAACTGCGCGGGGCGATTCCGGGACGCAATGAGGGGACGGTGAGCGAATTCAGCATTTCCGACGCTTTGAACGTCTTCGCCTTCCGGCCGGACCTGAACCTGGCGGCCTTCGTCAAGGCGCTCAGGAGCCAAGGAGTATTGCAGATCTTGGCCGAGCCGAACTTGATCACCTCCAACGGCGAGGAGGCCAGCTTCCTGGTGGGCGGCGAGTTCCCGATCCCGGTGCTGCAGGGCGGCGCCAACGCCGGCGCGGTGACGATTCAGTTCCGGGAGTTCGGTATCCGGCTGACGTTCCGGCCGGAGCTGACGCGGAACGAGACGATCCGGATGTACGTGAGGCCCGAGGTCTCCACCATCGACCTGACCAACGCCATCCAGTTCAGCGGCTTCCTGATTCCGGCGCTCGCTACCCGGCGGATGGAGACCAACATCGAGCTGGGCGAGGGCCAGAGCTTCGTGATCGCCGGTCTGATCGACGACCGGGCGCGGGCGACCTTCAACCGGATCCCCGGCCTTTCGCACATCCCGATTCTCGGCGAGCTGTTCAAGAGCCGGGACAAGCAGAAGTCGAAGACCGAGCTGATCGTCATGGTGACGCCGGAGATCGTGGATCCGATCGAAGCGGGCGAACCCAAGCCGATGCCGGTGATGCCGATGAAGTTCATCGAGAATCTGGCGCCGGGCGACCGGATGCGCTACGACGGCCGGATCAAGAAGAAACCGTAAGCCGAGGTACGGAGGCCGGACGGAGGCCGGAGATGGATTCCCAGGCTCACAAAACGGTACTGACGGCGCTGCTGATCGCTCCCGACCGGGGGCTGGCCGATCAATTCCAGCAGAGCGTCTCGGGGGTGCGCACCTTCCAGGTGGTGGCGGAGCTGAAGAGCTATCCCTCCGAGCACACGCTGGAGATCCGGCTGCGGCAGGTGAAGCCGGACGTGGTGCTGATCGACGTGGGCACGGATCTGGAGAAGGCGATCCGCCTGGTGGAGTTCGTCTCCAACTACCGGCCGGCGACCCAGGTGGTCGGTCTGCACCGCTCGAACGACTCGGCGGCAGTGGTGCGAACATTGCGGGCCGGCGCCTCCGAGTTCCTGTGGGCGCCCTTCGAGGCGCAGCAGCAGCTCGAAGCGGTGGCGCGGATTCAGCGGTTGCGGCAGCCGGCGTCGGCCGAGACGGCGGCCAGCGGCCGGGTGCTGGTCTTCGCCAGCGCCAAGCCGGGCTCCGGCGCCTCGACGATCGCTGTGCAGACGGCTTTCGCCCTGCGCCGGGCCACCGGCGACCGGGTGCTGGTGCTGGACCTGGATCTCACCGGCGGGACGCTCGGTTTCTATCTGAAGCTCCATCACACTTACTCCGTGGTGGACCTGTTCGAGCGCTCCGACGGGCTGGACCCGGCGGTTTGGGCCTCATTGGTAGCGCACTGCGACGGCGTGGACGTGGTTCCGGCGCCCGACGAACCCGACAACGGTCCTATCGAGCCGAGCCGGCTCCACGACGCCCTGGAGTTCTCCCGGATGCTGTACTCCTGGGTGATCCTGGACGCCCCCGCTCTGCCGCACCGCACCAGCCTGCTCACCGTTTCGGAGGCCGACGAGGCCTTCGTGGTGACGACCTCGGAGCTGGCCAGCCTGCACTTGACGCGCCGCGCGGTGAGCCTCCTCGAGCAGCTCGGCTTCACCAAGGAGCGCTACCGGGTGCTGGTGAACCGCACCAGCAAGCGGGACGGGATCACGGCCTCCGACATGGAGAAGATCTTCAACTGTCCGGTCTCCCACCTGTTTCCGAACGACTATTTCTCGCTGCACCGGGTGATCTCGCTGGGCCACGCTCTGGGCCCGGAGACCGAGCTGGGGCGGGCGCTCGAGAAGTTCGCCGCCAAGCTCGTCGACAACGCCCGCCGGGAGAGCCAGCGGTCGGCGGCGGTGGAGGCGCAGACGGCGCAGACAGCGTAAGTGAGGAGAACAGATGTTACCGGGTGTTGACCAGAAGCGATCGCAATACATGAGCTGGGAACAGCGGCTCCTGAAGAACGCCGGACGGCCGAAGACGGCGTTGAGGCCCGAGTACCAGGAGCTGAAGTTCACGCTGCACCGCAAGCTGCTCGACAAGATCAATCTCGAGGCCCTGGCGACGATCGACAACCAGCGGGTCCGCGCCGAGGTCCGGCAGGCGCTGCTGGCGCTGATCAACGAGGAGCAGACGCTGCTCAGCTCGATCGAGAAGCAGCAGATTTGCGAGGAGGTTCTCGACGAGGTCTTCGGGCTGGGGCCGTTGGAGCCGCTGCTTCAGGACCCGACGATCTCCGACATTCTGGTGAACACGCACAAGCAGGTCTATGTGGAGCGCAAAGGCGTTTTGGAGCTGACCAACGTCACCTTCCGCGACGACGCGCACCTGCTGCGGATCATCGACAAGATCGTCTCGCAGGTGGGCCGCCGCATCGACGAGTCCAACCCGATGGTCGACGCGCGCCTGCGCGACGGCTCGCGCGTGAACGCGATCATCCCGCCGCTGGCGGTGGACGGGCCGCTGCTGTCGATCCGCCGGTTCAGCACCGACAAGCTGATGCCGCCGGACCTGGTGGAGCGCAAGGCGCTGACCCAGGGCATGATGGACCTGCTCGAGGCGGCGGTGAAGGCGCGGCTGAACATCATCATCTCGGGCGGCACGGGCGCCGGCAAGACGACGCTGCTCAACGCGCTGTCGTTCTTCATCTCGCCGAAGGAGCGCATCGTGACGATTGAGGACGCCGCCGAGCTGCAGCTCAAGCAGCCGCACGTGGCGCGGCTCGAGACGCGGCCGCCGAACCTGGAGGGCAAGGGCGCGGTGCGGCAGCGGGAGCTGCTGATCAACAGCCTGCGTATGCGCCCGGACCGGATCGTGGTCGGCGAGGTCCGCGGCGAGGAGGCCACGGACATGCTCCAGGCGATGAATACCGGCCACGACGGCTCGCTGACGACGATCCACGCCAACAGTCCGCGCGACGCCGTCTCGCGTCTGGAGGTCATGGTCTCGCTGGCCAACGCCAACATGACGCTGAAGTCGATCCGGCAGCAGATCGCCAGCGCGGTGGACTTGATCATCCAAGCGGCGCGCTTCAGCGACGGCAGTCGGCGGGTGACCAGCGTGACGGAGGTGACGGGGATGGAGGGCGAGATCGTGACGCTGCAGGACATCTTCGTCTTCGAGAAGCGCGGCCTCTCGCCCGAGGGCAAGGTGGTGGGCCGGTTCGCGGCGACCGGCATCCGGCCGAAGTTCTACGAGAAGCTGCTGGCGGCGGGCATCCGCCTGCGGCCGGACCTGTTCGACGAGGTGGTGGAGATCTGACGGTGGCGCCATGGGCAGCTACATTGCCATATTCGCGGTGATCTGGATCGTCGCCCTGGCGGCCGGCTGGGCGGTGATGAACGCCTTCCGGTCGGCCGAGGCCGACAAGATGAAGAGCCGCCTGCTCGGCACGCAGCAGCGCGCCGGCAAGAAGAAAAAGGGGACCAAGAAGAACCCGGCGCTGCTCGAGCGCGACGAGACCACCGGCCAGCTGGTGATGCGGCTGCTCCGGAAGTTCCGCTATCACGACCGCGCCCAGGCGCTGATCGAGCAGGCGGGCCTGAAGTGGCGGGCGGCGCGGCTCGTCCATGCCTGTCTGGCGCTCTTTCTGCTCGGCTTCCTGGTGGGCTGGTACGGCTTCGCGGGCCAACGGTGGACGGCGGTCCCGCTGGGGCTGGCGGGCGCGGCGTTGCCGATCCTGCATCTGTTGCGGCTGCGGAGGAAGCGGATCCGGAAGTTCGAGGAGCAGTTCCCGGACAGCCTGGAGTTCGTCGCCCGGTCGATGCGCGCCGGGCACGCCTTTTCGGTGTCGCTCGAGATGATTCACCGGGAGTTCCAGGAGCCGCTGGCGGGCGAGTTCCGGCGGACCTTCGAGGAGCACAATCTCGGCCTGCCGCTCGAGACGGCGCTGCAGAACCTGGCCAAGCGGGTGCCGTCGATGGATGTGCACTTCTTCGTTTCGGCGGTGCTGCTGCAGCGGCGCACCGGCGGCAATCTGGCCGAGATCCTGGACAAGCTGGCCTCGCTGATCCGGGAACGGTTCAAATTGCGGGGCAAGATCCGGGCGATCAGCGCCCACGGCCGGATGACCGGCGTGGCGCTGACCTGCATCCCGCTGGTGGTGGCGCTGCTGATGTTCTACGTGAACCCGGACTACGTACGGTTTTTCTTCACTGACCCGACGGGGCAGATCATGGCGGTCGCGGCCGCCATCCTGCAGGTGATCGGCTATCTGATCATCAAGAAGATCGTGACCATCGAGGTGTGAGCCATGGAGATCGTACTGACCGTCGTCCTCTTCTTGATGCTGTCGGTGACGCTGACCCTGGTGGGCATGAAGCTCTGGGTGCGCCCCAAGGAGGCGATCGACCGGGTGACCGGCGCGGCGGTGACGGTGAACGAGGAGCCGGAGACGCACCCGAGCCTGGTGTTTCGGGAGCTGATCACCAAGCTCGGCTCGGTGCTGCCGGCCTCGCCGCGCGACGTGAGCATCGTCCGGCGGCGGCTGATCCGGGCCGGCTACCGCGGGCCGAACGCCCTGAAGGTGCTCTACGGGACGAAGGTTCTCTTCGGGGTGCTGCTGCCGGTGATAGTGGGCATCGCCGTGGCGGGCTCCTCGGCGGATCCGAGCAACAAGACGCTGGCCGTGATCTTTGCGGCGGCGGCGGGCTTCTTCGGGCCGAATGAGTACGTGCGGCTGAAGGCGAAAAAGCGCCAGAAGGAGATCCGCAAGGGGCTGCCGAACGCCCTGGACCTGATGGTTGTCTGCGTCGAGTCGGGCCTGGGGCTGGACCAGGCGATCCTGCAAGTGGCCAAAGAGCTCGAGCACGCCCACCCGCCCATCGCCGAGGAGTTCGGACTGGTGAACCTGGAGCTGAAGGCGGGCAAGCGGCGGGCCGAGGCGCTGCGGAACCTGGCCGAGCGCACTGCGGTGGACGACCTGAAGAAACTGGTGGCGGTGCTGATCCAGGCCGACCGTTTCGGCACCGGGATCGCGCAGAGTCTGCGGGCGCACTCGGACTTCATGCGCGTCCAGGCGCGGCAGGCGGCCGAGGAGAAGGCGGCCAAGCTCGGGGTGAAGCTGGTTTTTCCGATTTTCTTCTGTATCTTGCCGTCGCTGTTCGTGGTGACGGTGGGTCCGGTGATTGTCCGGATCATGCGGGACTTGCTCCCGATGATGAACAACATGTGACGCCGGCGGGACGCGGCGCCGGGCGGCGGAGGTCCGGCCCGCGGGGCGCCGCCGAGGCGGCGGCCTCCGGCGACGGAGGCCGGGGAGAGAGCTCGATTATTGGTGCGAAAGGAGAACGACGATGGATACGACGACGATTCGGATCATCTGCGCAGTGCTGGCGGTTCTGTTCTTGGGGCTGATCGTGCTGCGCCGTCGGAAGAACGCAGACGCTGAAGACGTCGAGTAGGGCGTCCACGGCAGCGGGTCCGGGGGCGCGGCCAGCGCCTCCGGCCTCGCGGAACAAAACAAAGGCAGTCTGGAGTTTAGGTTATGGAACGGAAGTCAAGGAGGTTGATCACCGCGCTCAGCGCCTGGCTGGCGACGGCTGCTCTGGCGGCGCCCTTGTGGGGCGGCGTCTTCGGAGAGGTCGTGGCCATCGGGGGGCACGCCTCCGACATTGCCCTGGATGAGGCGCGAGGAGTGCTCTACATCGCCAACTTCACGGCGAACCGTATCGACGTGGTGCCGCTGGAGAGTCGCCGCGTAGAGACATCGATGAGCGTGGCCCCGCAGCCGAGTTCGATCGCGCTGTCTCCGGACGGCCGCTACCTCGTCGTGACCCACTTCGGGAACTTCGAACCGCCGGCTTCGGGCACCAACGCACTGACCGTGATTGACCTGGAGACCCGCGGCAAACGGACGTTTGCGCTGGGGGCGCCGGCGCTCGGCGTGGCCTTCGGCCGCAGCAGCCGCGCGCTGGTGGTGACCACCACCGACTTCCTCTTGTTCGACCCGGTCTCCGGCGCCGTCGACTCGCTGGGCACGATTCCGGAGCTGGCGGCGACCAGCCTGCCGGCCCCGCCGGCGAACTTCCCGCCGCAGATCGTGGCCACGTCGCTGAACGTCTCCGGAGACGGGATGAAGATCTACGGGTTGACCGACACGTTCGAGTTCGGCTACGACGTGCGCAACGGCTGGCTGCGGATCTTGAACTACACCTCTTCGCCGGAGCAAGGCCCGAGAGTGGTGAGCGTCAACCAGGACGGCTCGAAGTACTTGGCCGGCTGGGTGCTGCACGGCACCAACATCTGGAACCCGGGATTCGGCGTTTGGAGTCTGGCCGAATTCCCCGACCCCGAAGGCCTGCTCCAGGTGGGCAGCCACGCGATCGACGACTCGCGGGGGCGGATCTACGCTCAGGTGACCACGGCCGCGACGGCCAACGAAAAGAATCGGCCGCCGATCCTGCAAGTGCTGCGCAGCGACAACCTGGCCGAGATCGACCGGTTGCGGTTGCCCGAGAATCTGGCCGGCAAGAGCCTGCTGAGCTCGGACCGCAACATGATGTACTCGATCTCGGACAGCGGCGTGCTCTTCCTGCCGGTGGGCGAACTGAACAAGCTCCCGCGGATCGAGACCGACCGTGAGCAGTTGCTGTTCCAAGGCAGCTTCTGCGACCGCAACGTCCAGGTGCAGCAGTTCCAGATCTACAGCCCCGGCGGCGTGCCGACCGACTTCTCGCTGTCGGCGACCGCGCCGGGGGTGGCGGTGAAGCCGGCCAACGGCACCACGCCGGCCACCGTCACCGTGGAGGTGGATCCGGCGGCGTTCCAACTGGTGTCGGGCACCGCCGAGGTATTGATCGAGATCTCCTCTTCGGCGGCCGTCAACATTCCGGACCCGGTGCGGGTGCTGGTGCACACCCCGGAGCCGGACCAGCGCGGCACGGTGGTGAGCGTGCCCGGCAAGCTGGTGGACGTGCTGGCCGATCCGACGCGCGACCGCTTCTACATCCTGCGGCAGGATACCAACGAGCTGCTGGTTTTCGACGGCGCGAGCTACCGGCAGATCGCCGCTCTGCCCACCGGAAACACGCCCACGCAGATGGCGATCACCTTCGACCGGCGTTGGCTGCTCGTGGGCCACGACAACTCGCAGTTCGTCGGCGTCTATGATCTGGAGACGCTGCAGCCCTCGATGCCGATCCTGACGCCGGGCGGGCACTACCCGCGCTCGGTGGCGGCCTCGGGCAACGCGATCCTGACGGCGAACCGAAACGCCGACAACACGCACTCGATCGACCGGGTGGACTTGCTGGCCCGGCGAGCGGTGGAGTTGCCGAGCCTGGGCGTCTACGCCAACGACATCGACGACCAGACGGTGATGGTGGCCTCGCCGAACGGCGCGGCGATCCTGATCGCGATGGCCAACGGCAACGTGATGCTCTACGACGCCAACGCGGACACCTTCACCGTCTCGCGGCAGGATACCGACGAGCTCAGCGGCGCCTACGCGGCTTCGGCCTTCGGGCAGTACGTGGTGGGCGACCGCCTGCTCAACGCCTCGCTGGTGACGACCAGCATCATGGAGACGGGCACTGGCGCGCCGTCCGGGTTCGCCTTTGTGGACGACGTCGGCATCCGCACGACGGTTCCGGACGCCTCCTCGCCCGGCGTCATCCAGCGGGTGGACATCCAGACGGGGCAGGGAACGGGCATGACCAGGATGGCCGAGGCGCCGCTGCTCGGCGACGAGGCCTTCCCGTTCACCCGTACGCTGGCTCCGCTCTACAGCCGCAAGGTGATCATCAGCCTCACCCGCTCGGGCTTCACCGTTCTGCCCTGGAACTACGACGCCAACGTCGCCCCGCCGAAGATCGGCGCGGTGGTGAACGCGGCCGACTACACCGAGCCGGTGGCTCCGGGCGGGCTGGTCAGCATCTTCGGTCAGGATCTCAGCCCGACCAACGAAGCCAGCAGCCAGATCCCGCTGCCGACGGCGCTGGGCAACAGTTGTCTGACGGTGAACGGCGTGCCGGTGCCGGTGCTGTTCGTGTCCCCGACCCAGATCAACGCGCAGCTGCCCTTCGAGACGGTCGGCGAGACCACGCTGATTCTGCGGACGCCGGGCGGCGTCAGCGACAGCTACCGGCTGACGATCCAGCCGGCGGCGCCGGCGGTCTTCTCGATGGGCGTGCCGGGAACGACGAAGACGTACCCGACGATCGTCCGGGCCAAGAACGGCCAGATCGTCACCGACGCGAATCCGATCCACCGCGAGGAGATGATCACCATCTACCTGACCGGCTTGGGGCCGACGAACCCGTACGTCAAGGAGGGTATCCCCGCGCCCTCGGATCCGCCCGCCGAGGCGCTGATCCCGGTGGAGCTGCACATCGGACCGACGGGGCTCCCGGTGAGCTACGCCGGGCTGGCGCCGGGCCAGGTGGGCGTCTACCAGATCAACGCCTATGTGCCTTGGTGGACGCCCAAGGGCGACAAGCAGCCGCTGGTGATCAGCCAAGGCTCGAGCACGACGACGGTCTACGTCCGCGTCGTCGATTGATGGCGGGCCGGCCCCGGGCCGGCACAGCGAAGAGGAATACGTGAGGCGACAGTGAAAACGCGGATAGTGTGTCTGGTAGCTCTGATTACGGCGGCGGCCCCGCTGGCGGCCCAGCAGGGCAGCTGGGGAGCCGGTTTCGGCGGCGGCGGAAGCTTCTACTTCGACAAGAGTTTCACCGCGCCGCCGGGCTCGGCCGAGGCCGGCTTCGGTTCCAGCTTCGCCCTGGGCGCCTGGCTGACGCAGGACTTGTACGGGAAGGTCGGCGGCGAGATCCGCTACGCCTTCCAGTTGAACGGACTACGGCTGAAGGCGGGGGGCGAAACCGTCGAGATGGACGGCCGCTCCCACGCCATCGCCTACAGCCTTCACTTGCACTTCACTGACCGCGAGGCCGGCGTGCGGCCCTACGTCGCGGTGGGAGGCGGGGTGAAACAGTACGCCGGCACGGGCGCCGAGAGCGCCACCCAGCCGCTGCAGGACTACGCGATCTTGACGCGCACCTCGGAGTGGAAGCCGCTGGTCGTCTTCGGGGCCGGGGTGAAGTTCCGGGCCGGGGATCACGTTCGCATTCGGATCGAGGTGCTGGACTTCACGACGCCGTTTCCGAAAGAGGTCATCTTCCCGGCCCCGGGGGCGGATCTCGGCGGCTGGATCCACAACCTGACGCCGATGGTGGGCGTCAGCTTCACTTTCTGAAGGCCCGACGGCCCGCGCCGGGCGTTTTCGGGCGTTGCCGCTCACGGCCGCCCGGTGGCAGACATCGGCGTGGCGCCGGCGGCCGCTCTCGCCGTTCTTCTTCTCCGGCGGCACAGACGCGGCGCGCGTTGACCGGTCCGCCAGCCCGGGCGGCGGGAGTCAGTGCCCTCTCGAGCAGCCCCGCCGGCCTCAGCGGCGCAGCAGGCGCAACGCGTTGGAGATCACCAGCAGCGAGACGCCCATGTCGGCGGCGATGGCGGCCCACAGCGAGGCGTGGCCGGCGAAGGTAAGGATGACGAACAGAACCTTGATGGCGATCGAGAGCGTGATGTTCTGCCGGATTATGGAGAGCGTCCGGCGGGAGTGGGCGACCAGCCAGGGGAGCTTCGAGAGGTCGTCGGACATTAGGGCGATATCGGCCGCTTCGATCGCCGCGTCGCTGCCGGCGGCGCCCATGGCGATGCCGACTGAGGCGCGGCCCATCGCCGGGGCGTCGTTGATGCCGTCGCCCACCATGCCGCAGTGTCCGTATTTCTCCACCAGCCGCTCGACGGTGGCGACCTTGTCCTGGGGCAGCAGCTCGGCGTAGACCTCGTCGACGCCGATCTCCTCGGCGATGGCCCGGGCCGTGGGCTCGTTGTCGCCGGTGAGCATGGCGATGTGGCCGATGCCGAGGCGGCGCAGGGCTTCGACGGCCGGGCGGGCCTCGGGACGCACCGTATCGGCCAGGGCGATCATCCCGCAGACATGGGTTTCGTTGCCGAAGATGACCACGGTGCGGCCCGCGCCGGAGAGGGCTTCCAGCCGTTCGTGGATGCCCGGCGCCTCCTGGTTCCGCTCGTGGAGATAGCGATGGGAGCCGAGCCAGAAGGTGCGCCCGTCCAGTTTGGCGGTGGCGCCCTTGCCGGGGATCGCCTGAAGGTCTTCGGCGGGCTTCGGGTTGATGCCCCGGCGGCCGGCGTACTCGACGATCGCCCGGCCCAACGGATGCTCGCTGCGGGCTTCCAGGGCGGCGGCGCGCTCGAGCACTTCGGTCTCGGTGTGACCGTTTAGAGGAATCACTTCGACCACCGCCGGCCGTCCTTCGGTGAGAGTTCCGGTCTTATCGAGGGCCAGCGCCCGGAGCCGCGCCGGCTCTTCCATGTAGAGGCCGCCCTTGACGAGCACGCCGTTCCGCGCGGACGCCGCCAGCGCGGCGACGATGCTCACCGGCGTCGAGATGACCAGGGCGCAGGGGCAGCCGATGACGAGCAGCACCAGGGAGCGATAGATCCAATCCGCCCAGGGCGCGCCGAACAGGCCCGGCGGCACGATGAGGACGGCGACGGCGAGCCCGATGATTGCCGGGGTGTAGATGCGAGCGAAGCGCTCCACCCACTGCTCGGAGGGCGCGCGGCGGCTTTGCGCCTCTTCGACGAGACGGATGATGTGGGCCAACGTGGTGTCGGCGGCGGGCCGGGTGGAGACCACCTCCAGGACGCCGGAGCCGTTGATGGTGCCGGCGAAGACCTCGTCACCGGGCTCCTTGGGCACGGGCTGGCTCTCGCCGGTGATCGGCGCCTGATTCACTTCGCTCGTCCCGCTCTCGATGCGGCCGTCGAGGGGGATCTTCTCGCCCGGGAGGACGAAGAAGCGCGTGCCCGGGGAGACCTCTTCCGGCGGCAGCATCTGTTCGCTTCCGTCTTGGCGGCGCACGCGCACCAACGGCGCCGCCAAGTCCATCAACGCTTCGACGGCCCGGCGGGCCCGGGCGACGCTCCAGGATTCCAGAAGCAGCGAAACGGCGAACAAGAAGGTGACGGTGGCGGCCTCGAACCATTCGCCGATCGCCACCGCCCCGGCGACGGCGATCGTCATGAGCAGGTTCATGTCCGGCCGGAGCCGCCGGGCGGCGATCCAGGCTTTCGGAACAATGAACCAGGCGCCGGTGACGATGCCGAGGCCGTAGAGCACGCGAGCGGGCAGCGGAACCCCGGCGCCCTCCAGCGCCAAGGCCGCCAGGATTCCGCCCGCTAGCCGGGCGTGCGCGACGAACCCTGCGGCCAGGAAGAGTCCGCTGGCGGCGGTCATAGCGGTACGGCCGCGGCGCTCCCAGAAGCTCCCGGCGGGGCGCTCAGAGCCGCTCCACGGTTCGGCCCTCATCCCGGTGCGGGCCACCGCCGCCAGGATCGCTTTCGCCTCACGGTTCGGCGCTTCCGGCAGGACGGTCATCTTCCCGTTGAGGATGTCGAAGGCCAGGTACTGCTCGCCGCCGACGACCGGCCCCACTTCGCGCTTCAGGATGCCCACTTCTTCGGCGCAGTCCATGCCGTGGATCTTGAATTCGAGCGGCTCCGGAGGCGAATTCATCGGTGGATCTCCACGATTCTACCTCTGCGCGTCCCTCCTACGGCTGCCGGCGGCCGCCGCCTTTCAAATGGCCTCGGGCCCGCGCTCACCGGTGCGGATCCTGACGACCTCGTCGACGGGCAGCACGAAGATCTTGCCGTCGCCGGCGCGTCCGGTATGCGCCTTGGCGGCGATGACTTCCACGACGCGCTCGGCGTCCTCGTCGGCGACGACGATCTCCAACTTCACCTTCTTGGCGTAGCCGATCGGGTCTTCCGGCGGGCGGCCTTCGGCGTCCGGCGGGCGATGTTTCGCGAACCCTTGAACTTCGGAGACCGTGACGCCGGGCAGGCCCCCCAGTTCTCTGAGAGCGTCGATCACCGGCTCCAGCATGAAGGGCTGAATGATCGCCTTGATCTCTTTCACGAATCCCTCCCTTAGATCTCTACCTCGGGACGTTCCTTTTCGAACCAGGCATAGATCGACGGCAACACCAGCAGCGTCAGCAACGTGCACGTCATCAGGCCGCCGATCACCACCGTCGCCAGAGGCCGCTGCACCTCGGCGCCGGCGCTGGTCGAGAGGGCCATGGGAACGAAGCCGAGGCTGGCCACCAGCGCCGTCATCAGAACGGGCCGCAAGCGGATCTTCGCCCCTTCCAGGGCGGCCTCGCGGGCGCTGGCTCCTTGTTCGCGCATCTGGTTGATGTAGCTCATCAGTACCACGCCGTTGAGCACCGCCACGCCGAACAAGGCGATGAAGCCGACGCCCGCCGAGATGCTGAACGGCATGCCGCGCAGGTATAGGGCGACGATGCCGCCAGTGGCGGCCAGCGGCACGTTCAGGAAGATCATGGCGGCCAGCTTGACGGAGCGGAAGGTCGTGTACAGCAGCACGAAAATGAGGAACAGCGCCAGCGGCACGACGATCGACAGCCGGCGCGAAGCGGCTTGAAGGTTCTCGAACTGGCCGCCGTATTCGATCCAGTAGCCTGTTGGAAGCTTCACTTGCCGGGCGATGGCCTGTTGGACGTCGGCGACGAAGCTGCCCAGGTCGCGCCCGCGGACGTTCGCTTCCACGGTGATCCTTCGGTGAATGTCCTCGCGGCTGATCTGCGCCGGTCCTTCTTCCACCCAAATGTCGGCCAGTTCGCTCAGAGGAATCAAACGCCCGCGGGGGTCGGCCACTTTGAGCATGCGGATCTTGTCGAGGTCGGTGCGGTCCTCGGGCTCGAAACGGACCTGGATCGGGAAGCGCCGCTGGCCTTCGAAGACCTCGCCGAGCTGTCGGCCGCCCATCGTCTCGACGGCGTCCAGGATTTGAGAAGCGTTGATGCCGTAGCGGGCGATCTCTTCTCGCCGCACCCGGATCCGCAGGAAGGGCAGCCCGGCCGTCTGTTCCACCTTGACGTCGGCGGCGCCGGGAACCTGCCGCACCACGCGGGCGATCTCCTCGGCGGTCCGGCGGAGCTCCTCGAGGTCTTCGCCGAAGAGCGTGATCGCCAGCTCGGAGCGCACGCCGGCGATCAGCTCCTGCACCCGCAGCTCGATCGGCTGGGAATAGCTGAAAATGTTGCCGGGGACGCTCTGTTCGAGTATCTCGTTCATCTTCTCGACGAGCTCTTCCTGGGTTTCGCCGCTGGTCCACTCGTCCCGCGGCTTCAGGATGGCGTAGATGTCGCTGGTCTCCACGCCCATCGGGTCGGTTGGGATCTCGGCCTGGCCGGTGCGCGAAATCACCGTCTTCACCTCAGGCAGCTCGAGCAGCTTCTTCTCGATCATCGTCGTGCTGTTGATCGACTCCGAAAGGCTCACGCTGGGCAGCCGCCACGCCTGAACGGCGACGGCGCCTTCGTCGAGCTTCGGAATGAACTCGGCGCCGAGGAACGGCACGAGCAACAGCGACGAGGCGAAGGTCAGGGCGGCGATTCCCGCTACCAGCTTCGGATGGGCCACCGCCTTCTCGGAAAGCGGCAGGTAGACGCGCTTGACGGCTTGGATGATCCGCGTTTCCTTCTCGGCCATCTTGCCCCGGAACAGCAGCGACGCCAGCACCGGCATCAGGGTGAGGGCCAGGATCAGCGACCCTACGAGAGCGAAGATCACCGTAAGGGCCATCGGCCGGAACATCTTGCCCTCGACGCCCTGAAGGGTGAGGATCGGCAGGTAGACGATGATGATGATGCTTACGGCGAAGAAGACCGGCCGGGCCACCTCGCGCCCGGCTTCGAGCACCAGCGCGTCCCGGCTCACTCCGCTGGCCCGCTTCTCGCTCAGCTTGCGAACGATGTTCTCGATCATCACCACCGAGCCGTCCACGATCAAGCCGAAGTCGATGGCGCCGAGGCTCATCAGGTTGCCGGACAGTCCCGCTTCCACCATGCCCGTGAAGGCGAAGAGCATCGACAACGGGATGGCCGAGGCGACGATCAGCCCGCCCCGCAGGTTGCCGAGCAGCAGCAGCAGTACGGCGATCACGAGCAGGCCGCCTTCGGAAAGGTTCTTCTCCACGGTGCGGATCGTTTTCTGGACCAGCTCGGTGCGGTCGTAGTAGGTATCGACCTCGACGCCCGGCGGCAGCGTCTTCTGGATCTCCTCCAGCCGCTCGTGGACCCGCTGGGCCACCACGCGGGAGTTCTCTCCGATGAGCATCATCACGACGCCGGTGACCGTTTCGCCGCGGCCGTCCCGCGTCACCGCCCCCTGGCGCACCAGGGGCGCGAACTCGACGCGTCCGATGTTCTTCACGTAGATCGGCGTGCCGTCGTCGGAGGTCGCCACCACGATGTTGCCGATATCCTCGAGCGACTCGACGAGACCCTCGCCGCGGATGATCCGCTGCTCCTGGTTGTGCTCGATGTAGGCGCCGCCGGAGTTGGCGTTGTTCTCCTCGATGGCCTGGAAAACCTGGTCGAGAGAGAGGTTGTAGGCGGTGAGCCGGTCGGCGTCGAGGGTCACCTGATAGGTCTTGGCCTCGCCGCCGTAGGAGTTCACTTCGACGACGCCGGGCACCGAGCGCAGCTTGAAGGCGATGTCCCAATCGAGGATGGACCGCAGCTCCATCAGCGAATAGCCCTCGCCGCGGACCTCGAACTGGTAGATCTCGCCTAGCCCGGTGCTGATCGGCCCCATCACCGGCGTGCCGAAGCCCTCCGGAATGGCTTCGCGCGCCTCCGGCAGCCGCTCCATGACGAGCCGGCGCGCGAAGTAGATGTCCATGTCTTCTTCGAAGTAGATGTAGACCGCCGAAAGCCCCACTCGGGAGACCGAGCGGATCTTGGTGATCCCGGGAAGCCCGCTCATGGCGGTTTCCACCGGAAAGGTGATGAACTGCTCGACCTCCAAGGGGCCGAGCGCCGGGGCCCGCGTGAGCACCTGGACCTGGTTGGGAGTGACGTCCGGCACGGCGTCGATGGGCAGCTGCAGCATCGCGTTGACGCCGAAGCCGATCACCAGCAGCGTGAGAACGATGACCAGAAACTTGTAGCGCAGTGAGATCTCTACGAGGTGGTGCATCAGTGCTCCTCCCCGATCAGTTCGCGCAGCAAGGCCGTCTTGAGGTAGAAGCTGCCCTGGACCGCCACGCAGTCACCTGGCTTCAGCCCGGAGAGCACTTCCACCCAGCCGCCGGCTTCGGCGCCCGTCTCGATCTCCTGCTTGCGAAACTCCGTCGGCGAGACCTGGACGAAGACCACCGGCCGGTCGTCGACGAGCTGGATAGCCGAGGCGGGCACGGCGAGTACGTTGCGTCTCAGACCGGTGGGAATGTCCACGGTGGCGAACATCTCGAGCTTCAGGCGGTAGCCGGGATTCGCCACGACGCAGCGCACCTTGGCCGTCCGCGTGCTCGGCTCGATGACGTCGCTGATATAGGTGATGCGGCCGCGGAAAGTCTCGTTGGGGTAGGAAGCCACGCGGACGGTCACCGTCTTTCCCACGCTCACGTAGCCCAGGTCCTGCTCGTAGACGTCGGCCAGCACCCATACCGTGGAGATGTCGGTGATCGTCAGCAGCCGGTCCGTCGTCGCCACCACTTCTCCTTCGGCTACGTCGTAGTAGGTGACGATGCCGTCGAAGGGCGCCCGGAGGATGTTGTGGGAGCGGGTGCGGTGGATGGTGTCCCGGTCCTGTTTGCGCAACTCCGCGAGTTCCTCGTCGGTGACTCCGAAACGGTGGATCTGTTCTTCGATCTTGGCCACGGCGGCTCGCGCGGCGGCCACTCTGGCCTCGGCGTCGCGGTATTCGGCGGCGCGGATGTCGTGGGTGGTGCGCGCGGTCGCGCCCACCTTCAGCATGGCTTCGCTGCGGGCCAGGATGGTGCGCTTCACTTCGAGGTCGGTGAGGGCCCGGTCCAGCTCGGCGACGGCGCTCAGGTACTCGCCGATGAGCATGCCGAGCTCGATGTTGTCGTACTCGACGAGGGGGTCGCCGGCCTGGACGCGGTCGCCGAGGCGGACA
>Ga0256830_1000410_pt1 | contig 35240 bp, 29 predicted proteins | sample 128326metaG_FD_190537 | JGI IMG/M metagenome (GOLD analysis project Ga0256830, IMG submission 190537) | Hydrothermal vent microbial communities from Lau Basin, Pacific Ocean - 128-326 | ecosystem: Environmental > Aquatic > Marine > Hydrothermal vents | place: Pacific Ocean: Lau Basin | collected...
AACTTAACCTTGAACTTGCCATCAATATTTAGAAACTCTGTTGGTAAGTATTGAACTCCGTCAAACACAACATGCTCATGCTTGATATTCGCAATCTTTAGAACAGGCACACCTTCATCAACAAAGTCCTTCGACTTGAAAGCATAGCCTGAGATAACCTTTGCGCAGTCGCCTAACTTTAAAGCTTGCTCCGTCATATCCCCAACTCCTCAAAATTCTTTTGAATTTGGGCAGCAAGGACAGCAGCTTCTTCATTCAACCCTTTCAGTTCAATATGAATATCGCGCAGAGTTTCTTCGAAGTCGAAATCTTCATCCTCGATCTCAGGCGCAACGCCGACATAGCGCCCCGGTGTCAGGCTCCAGTCATTGGCTTTGATCTCTTCGATATCGACCAGCTTAACTAAGCCTTCCACATCGCATAGCTCTGCATCAGGGAAACGTTCTTGTAACCAGTGGGCTTGCTTGAAGATATAGCGCACCTGCTTTAATTGTTCGACGACTTCTTTGCGTTGTTCATCGAGGTCTTTAATGAGTTTGTTGAGGCCTTTCTCGCCGCTTTGCTTGATTTGCTCACGGCTGTCCTGGGCCTGCTTTTCAATAAATTTATAAAGCTGGTCGATTTGTTTGATCAGGTCGCGGCTGGTTTCCGCGATGGGCTCCAGCTTGCCGGCTGCGTTTAGCAAGCCTTTATTGTCTTTCGTTGCGCCGTTCCAGTTTTTATTTTCCGCCGCAATTGTTTTTTCAAATACCGTGATGTCACTACCAAGTAGCTCGAATGCTTTTTTGGTTTCATCATCCACCTCGGCTAATTTATCCATCAAACTATCCAGCCCGGCTACATATTCGTCCATTGGTGCTTTGGCCGATTGTGCGTCATCCAATGTACGCTGTAGATAACCTTCGACTAACTCAAGGAAGCGATCATTCTGACCACGATAGAGCCAGACAATAGAAGTGAGGTTTGCGAGCTGTTCCGGGGAGAAGTCGTAAATCTTGCGTGTAACTTTTGTATAGACGTTTCGCGCATCGAGCATCAGCACTTTCTCTTTCATCTGCGCCGATTTATTTTTGTTTAAAAACCACAGTTCACATGGCACGGAGCGGGTATAGAAGAAGTTGGAGCGGATCGCGACCATGGCGCCAACATGGCCGGATTCCACCAGCTTGCGGCGCACTTCGGCCTCTTGATTACCTGCACTTGACGCTTGCGAAGACATCACAAAACCTGCGCGGCCTTCGTCATTCAAATAGCTGTAGAAGTAGGAAATCCATAAATAGTTGCCGTTGGATACCGCGCCCTTTTTATTGACACCCGGCAAGCCAAAGGGCAGGCGCGGGTCGTTTTTGATTTTCTCTGCGTCTACATCATCCACATTAAAGGGTGGATTGGCCATGACGAAATCGGCTTTACCGAGAAAATCGTGGGGGTCTTCGTAGTAAGAAATGGCTTTCTGGATGTTGCCTTCCAGACCGTGGACGGCCAGGTTCATTTTGGCGAGGCGAATGGTGGTTGGGTTTTTCTCCGCGCCGTAGAAGGTGGCTACGTCCTGCGGGTTTTTGTGCATTTTCTCGATAAAGTGTGCGCTTTGCACAAACATACCGCCGGAACCGCAGGCGGGGTCAATCACCGAGCCGTGGCCAGGCTCGATAAAGTTCACAATCATCTGCACCAGTGATACAGGGGTGAAGAATTCACCGCCATCATGGGCGCTTTGATTGGCAAACTGGGTGAGGAAGTATTCGTAGATACGCCCGAAAATATCGCCCGTGGCTTTTTTGAGAGCGGGATCGTTAAAGGTGCGCAACAAGTTACCCAGCACATCATTATCCAGTTCCTGGTATTCGCTCTTTGGGAGCACACCTTTCAGGGTTTCGTAGTCATCCTCAATGGCTTCCATAGCATCGATGACGGCCTGGGCACGATCTTCGCTGTCTGGCAAATTGACCAGATAATCAAATTGAGCTTTTTCCTGAAGGAAGATCGCCCCCTTACTGGAGAAGTCCTCTTTGGTGAGCGGTCTGGTAACACCGCCACGAGACGGCAAGGATGCCTCGATTTCCGGCTTTACCGCAAGATAGCGGCTATAGGCATGACGGAGGAAAATTAGCCCCATCACGGGCATGAAGTATTCGTTGCTGGCGTAGTTACTGTTGGCGCGAAGGTTGTCCGCGCTTCCCCATAGGCGTTTTTCGATTGCTTCTATATTTTCCAACTGTGCCATGCAGCAATTACTCCGTATCTCGTTTCTTTTTTTCTTCAATCCAGCGGTCTATATCTTTTGCCTTAAACCGCCAACTCCCACCGACTTTAAAACCGGGTAATTTACCCTCTGCGGCAAGTTTATAAGCCGTTTTTTCAGCGAGTTTCAGGTACGCTGCCACCTCTTTCAAGGTCAAAATTTGATCAGTCATAACATTTATGGCCCTCATAGCTACGGAGAGAATAGAGGAAAATATGGGAAGCGACAACCGAAGATGTGAGTAGCAAATATGTTTTTAACATCGCACCCAAGGCTTCAGGGCGTATTGAAGACCGTCATGCAGTGATGAAACTCACTTTTGCAGACAGATTGGCGTATGTGCGTGGAGAAGGTTTTCGAACCCCAGAAACTACTTTACCTTTCAAGGCTTTAGGTAGCTTTTGCGGGGGTGAAAACAAAATGGCGCGCCCAGAGAGATTCGAACTCCCGACCAACTGGTTCGAAGCCAGTTACTCTATCCAGCTGAGCTATGGGCGCATTTGAAACAAGGTGCGGATTCTAGCAAAGTTTTCAAAATAAATCTGCACAAATCCCAGACAATTACAAAAATATGTCAGTCTGACAAAAGCCCCTTTAAATTCGCTAAATGGGCTTTACCGCGTTGTCGCTGCTCTTCGGGACTAACTTGCTGTTTTCCACCTTCGTACAGCAAATCATCCTGGGGGAGTTCATCCACGAAGCGGCTGATTTCACATTGTACGCGTTCACCGTATTTTTTACGTATGCGTGTATAACTCAGCGTCAGGTTTTGCTGTGCCCGGGTAATGCCCACATAAGCCAGGCGACGCTCTTCTTCTATATTACCTTCGTCGATACTGACCCGATGTGGAAGCAGTTCTTCTTCCATTCCGATGATATAAACAAAGGGAAATTCCAACCCTTTCGATGCGTGCAAGGTGGAAAGATTAACCGCATCTTCGTCATTTTCCTCTTCTTGCCGCTCTAAAATATTCATCAACGACATATAATTTACGGTCTCGGATAACGTTGATTCCTCGTCCGATTTATCCCTGACATTTTCTATCCAGTCAAGCAATTCATTGACGTTTTCCATGCGTTTTTCTGCAATACTGGAATTGTCACTGTTGTCAATTAACCAGGTTTCATAGTCTAATTCTGCGACCATTTTTCTTAAGGTTTGCATAAAATTTTCGCTATCGATTGCTTCGCTAATGCCGGATATCCAATCGGTAAAACCACGCAAGTTTTTTATCGCTCGTGCCGATAGACTTTGCTCTACGCCAAGTTCATTGCTGGCACGAAACAACGAAATGCCCCGCCCTTGCGCATATTCACTCAACTTCGCCAGTGTACTAGGGCCAATTTCCCTGCGCGGGGTATTCACTACACGTAAAAATGCCGCATCATCATCATAATTTGCCACAATACGCAAATAAGCCATGATGTCCCTGACTTCGGTTTTTTCAAAAAAAGATGTGCCGCCACTTAAAAAATATGGAATGCGATGGTTACGCAAGGCTTTTTCAAGCAAACGGGATTGATGGTTACCACGATACAAAATGGCGTAATCCGAATATTTTGTGCGTTTTTGAAAACGGTGGGCAAGTATGTCACTCACCACCCGCTCGGCCTCATGTTCATCATTCTTACAACGAATCACTTTAATCGGATCACCATAACCTTTGTCGCTCCACAAGGATTTTTGAAACACATGTGGATTGTTGTCTATCAACGTGTTTGCCACTTTTAATATGCGACCAACCGAGCGATAATTCTGCTCCAATTTGATCACTTTAAGGTTTTCATAGTCTGTATTTAATTGTGCAAGATTCTCCGGTTGTGCACCACGCCAGGCGTAAATTGACTGATCATCATCACCCACAACGGTTAACCCATTTCGACCACCTAGCAACATTTTTATCATTTCATACTGGCAGCCATTGGTGTCTTGGTATTCGTCAACCAACAGATAATGTATTTTCTTTTGCCAACGGGCCAGTGCGTCAGGATTTCTTTTAAAATAGTCCACTGGCAGAAAAATAAGGTCGTCAAAATCAATGGCATTATAGGCCTGCAAACTCATTTGGTATTTTTTATACAACGTAGCCTGCACCGCTTCCAGCTTGTCTTCGGCAAATGACATTGCTTTTGCCGGGTCAACCAGCGCGTTTTTCCAGGAAGAAATTTTCCACTGTAATTGTTTTATCTGCTCGGCCTCATCTGAGAAGTTAGCTGATGATATTTCTTTTAGCAGCGACACAGAGTCCTGCGAGTCATAAATGGAAAAACCGGCACGCAAACCGATATGCTTTAGTTCCTGGCGAATAATATTTAAGCCCAACGTATGAAAAGTAGAGACTTTTAGTCCCCGCAATTTCTTTTTATTAATGGTGCTGGCAATTCTTTCCTTCATTTCCTTAGAGGCTTTATTGGTAAAGGTCACAGCGGCAATATTGTGTGCTTTGATGCCGCACACCTCGATAAGATAGGCTATTTTGGTGGTAATAACCCGCGTCTTACCGCTGCCAGCTCCGGCCAGCACCAACAGCGGACTGTCAATATATTTCACTGCCTCTCGTTGACGAGGGTTTAATTGCTGTAAATTCATATTATTTTTTTTACCTGAGAAGGAGGCCGGAAAAAACTAATCACTATTTTCCAGAATTTTATTTGCGCTTTCCGAGGTATCAAACCAGTTTTTCACAATAGGAATAGACAAACGCCGTTTGGCGCTTAAACTGGCCAAATCGAGTTCATCAAGCATTTTAAACAAGGTATTCATGTCTCGCGGGATACGCTTCAACAGATATGCCACAACATTGTCAGGCAACTCAAAGCCGCGTATTTTTGCCCGAGCCTGCAAAGCCCTGGCTTTGTTTTCCTCAGTTAATGTCTGCAAATGAAACACAAATCCCCAGCTCAAGCGGGAAACAAGGTCAGGTAAAATTAGATCACTTTCTTTTAAACTTTTTTGACCGGAAATAATAAGCTGCGTACCTGTTTCAAATGCACGGTTATAAAAAAAGAAAATTGCCTGTTCCCATTTTTTTGATCCTGCTATCTCATCAATATCATCGATACAAACCAGGTCAAAATTTTCCAATGCATCAAGAATATTGACACTAAATTCAACACCTTCCTTTAAGGGAATATACGCAGCCTTCATTCCCTTTTCACTGGCTTTTAAGCAGGCTGCCTGTAACAAATGGGTTTTCCCCGAACAACAAGCCCCCCAAATAAAAATGGAGCCATCACTCATGGCTTTACTCACACTATTTTGAATATGAGAGCAAGCAACCTCATTCCCGGGTGTAAAAAAATTATCAAAGCTGGCTTCATCGCGAACCATCAGTAAAAGTGGAATTTGACTAGGCATTTATATCCTGTGTATTCTTCATTTAACGATTATCCGTTATAAAGCTGGCTTTTTACATAACGCTCATGGGCGTGCTTGAGTACCACCATCACAACCGCAGCAACCGGCAAGGCGATTAATATCCCAAAAAAACCGAACAACTGCCCCCCGGCCATTACAGCAAAAATCACAGCAACTGGGTGCAAGCCAATTTTATCGCCAACTAACACGGGCGTAAGCAAAAAACTTTCAAAAAGCTGGCCAACGCCAAAAACAAGCAACACTGGCAACAGCATATAGATATCCTGAAATTGCACCATCGCGGCAATACTTGCCACAAAGATACCAATAACAAAACCCAGATAAGGTACAAAACTGACAATCCCGGCGAGCATACCGATCAAGAGAGAAAAATCCAAACCAATAAACCACAAGCCCACACTGTATATTGTCCCGAGCGCCAACATTACCAGCAATTGCCCCCGTAAAAACGCACTCAATACCGAGTCAGAATCTACCGCGATTTTTATTACTGTTTTGCGCGATTTATGTGGTACCAACTCTAGCACTCTTGCTTTTAAAATATCCCAATCGCGTAAAATATAAAACGTTAATACGGGCACTAAAACCACATTCACTGCCCAGCCGATAATCGCCAGACCGGATTTTGAAACCGTGCCAACCAAACCAGCAGCAAAACCGCCTGCTTTGCTCCAGTGTTCTTTTATCGATGATTTAATTTCCGCAAAATCTATCTCAATACCTGTAACGCCCAAATTCGTCATCATCCAGGGCAGAACCACATTTTGGAACCAATCAAAATACTTTGGGATCGCATCAATCAGTTTACTAAACTGGCGCTCGACCATCGGTAACAAAATAAACAACAAGGTTAAAACGAACAAGGTTAAAACCAGAAACACGATCAAAACAGATACGCTGCGGGGAATTTTTTTATCCAGCCTGTCAACCAGTGGATCTCCCATATAGGCAAGCAGCATGGCAATAAGAAATGGCATCAATACAGGTGACAACAAATAAATCAATGCACCAATAACAATCAAACCAGCCAGCAAAAACAGGGATTTTGATTCGCTCATCATTATTATTTTTCTAGTTTGGTTTTAGTTGCTGAATCTGAGCGGGTTGCCAACCATGCGCGCTTACCCCACACAAACACATAATCCAGTCCACTTAAGACGATGGTAATCAAGGTGGCCGCGATCATCCAATCCAGTACAAATCCGGGGATTGCGGTGATTTCCCGGCTTAATACACCAGCAATCAGTAAAATTTGCATAAAAGTATTAAACTTACTAATAAAGCTTGGCGCCATTTCAAACTCACCGATAAATTTATGGTATGCGAAGCCGCCACTGACAATAATAATATCTCGGGAAAATGCAGCCACAACCAACCACACCGGGATTAAGCCAACGTAACTCATGGCGATATAAGAGCTGACCAACAATAACTTGTCAGCCAGAGGATCCAGAATAGAACCCAAGCGGGATTGCCAATGAAAACGTTTTGCGAGAAACCCATCCAGCCCATCAGACAATCCTGCAATCACAAACAACACAAGCGCAAACAGTGTATCGCCTTCAAGTATCAGCATCACAACAGGATAAACCAGAAGAATACGCAATACGCAGATTAAATTTGGAATATTTTTTAGTTGAAAAAAGCGATTTGAATCACGCTTCATAACAAAACCCCAAAGACTTTTATAATCGCTTGTTCAATATCCACTAAAATATCGCCATTATGGCATCAAACGATAAACCAGCCGATCAGATTCCGATGCTTCCATCGCAAACAGATCTTCGCTGGACAGCAATACTTTGCCAAGCTTGATAGCCTGCTTTAATGCCTGAGCATTACTGCGTAAATCCAGACGAAACACCAATGCATTACCCTGTATTTTCGTCAATTCAGCCTGTTTTATGGCAGAAAGTGCTGACAAATATTTTTCAACCCTGACAAAATCTGACACATTATTCACATCCGAAATAGTAATTAAAAACTCACTTTCATCACCTAACGATGATACATGTGCATAACGTAACGCCAGTCTGTCAGCCAATTGGTCAAGCCCCTGTGTTACCACCGTTTCAAGGTCTGTCCCAGATACTTGCCAATCTATTTCATCATTCCCTTGATGCATAGCCCAACGGGTTTGCCAAACGCCAAAAGGGTCCAAAAACAGTCGTGCAGACAATATGGCCTCGGGTTGATAGCGCTCGGAGGCATTTTTGATCGGCTCATTAAAGCCTCCCCAGACATCCGTTACATTAATATTTATCTGATCTTCAAGATCCAAAAGCGGGTAAAGCAGGGGGATTCCTCGCTTTTCAGCCTGCTTTTCAATATAAGACAATAATGCCGTTGGTTCATTTGCGTCTAACAACACGCGCTGGTTGTTATGCTGCACCGCAAGCCACAATAAGGTACTCGGCCGGGTTTTCCCCCAAACCGGCAACTTTTGCTTCCACAAACTGTTTTTTACCGCTTTCTCATCAAAACTCACCACCAATTTTTGTGTTGGCTTTGCTTCAGGTTCAAGTTCCACTTCAGACTGAACGGGCGATTGACCATCCCCTTCCAACGGTGCTTGAGACAAGGCCTCGGTTACAGGTTCGGGCTGAAAACCCGGCATGACGGCGTCCGCTGCAAAAACAGGCGTTACAATTGGCTCGTAACGAAAACTGCTAATGTATGCACGCGCATTGTCAATAAGCGCCTGTCCTGCTGCCGACTGCGGCAAATCCCGTCGTCCCGTTATTCGCACCAGCAAAATGGCAAAGGCGGCTTTGCTGGCGGTTTGGCGTTCTTTTGCACTTTGCGACATGACCGGCACGCCAACCTCAAAGAGATTTTTAATAAGTGTTGCATTGGCTGATGAATAAGCAACCAAAAGCAAGACAAATGTTAAAACGTAGAGATATTGTGTTTTCAAAAGAATTGTGAATACCTGATTCGTTGCTGCTAGCCCTTTTACACAAACATCAAATCCGCGTCGGTATCAAGCCGGCCAAGCTGATGCAAATAAAGGAAACCTCACGATTATCATAGCAAAATTCATACTGTTCCGCGCTTTTAAAAGCGCTTTTTTAATATTCCACAGTTAATGTATAATGCTGCCCAATTCACCACCATGCTAATCTTATAGAGAATCCCAAAATCGTGAAAAGTTCATCGTTAAGTTACCGTGAAGCTGGCGTCAATATTGATGCAGGCAATGAGTTAGTTGATAAAATCAAGCCACTAGCCGCTGCAACCCATCGCCCTGGGGTGCTATCCGGGCTTGGCGGTTTTGGCGCGCTGTTCGAAGTACCCACCGATCGTTACAAAAAACCCGTACTCGTATCCGGTACCGACGGCGTGGGCACCAAGTTGCGATTAGCCATGGATTTAGGCAAACATGACACCATCGGCATCGATCTTGTCGCGATGTGTGTAAACGATATTATTGTTACCGGAGCCGAGCCACTGTATTTTCTGGATTATTACGCCACCGGTAAGCTCAATGTAGACACCGCTGCCAGCGTTGTAGCAGGCATCGCCAAAGGCTGTGAATTATCCGGCGCAGCACTCACTGGCGGCGAAACCGCCGAAATGCCCGGCATGTATAGCGGTGATGACTATGACGTTGCCGGCTTTTGTGTTGGTGTCGTCGAAAAAGAGGAAATCATTGACGGAAAATCCGTTGCCGAAGGTGACTGCCTGATTGGTCTCGCCTCTTCCGGCCCACATTCAAACGGTTATTCACTGATTCGCAAAATCATCGCTCACGTCGACGCCGACCTCAAGCAAGCATGTGGTGATGGCACTTTGGCAGACAAACTCATCGAACCAACGCGAATTTACGTAAAATCACTGCTCACTTTACAGAAAAACATCAAAATCAAGGCCCTTGCGCATATTACCGGCGGCGGCTTGCTGGAGAATATTCCTCGCGTATTACCCGACAATACCAAAGCCGTCATCGACAAAAACAGCTGGGAAATGCCAGCGGTTTTCAAGTGGCTGCAAACTAACGGCAACGTTGACGCACAAGAAATGTATCGTACATTTAATTGTGGTGTGGGCATGGTAATTTGTGTATCACAAGCTGATAAAGACGAAGCAATTAAACAACTGACAGAGCTGGGTGAACAGGCTTTTATTATCGGCAACATCGAAGCAGCCGACCAGGAAGCCCCTTTTGTTGTCATATAAAGCAGTAAATACCTGATACACCATGCCGAACCCCAATCACTCGCGAGAAAAGCTGAATGTCGTTGTCTTGATTTCAGGTAGCGGTAGCAATTTACAGGTTTTGATTGATCAAATGCGTGACCATTCATTGCCGATTAGAATTTCCGCTGTTATCAGCAACAAAGCCGATGCTTATGGCTTAAAACGCGCCGAGGCGGCCGGCATTTCAACCGCTGTTGTCAATAACAAAGCCTACCCTGACAGAGAAAGCTATGATGCCGCCTTGCAGCGAAAAATTGATGCCTATCAACCGCAATTGGTGGTGCTTGCCGGCTTTATGCGAATTTTAACCCCCGACTTTGTGAATCATTTCCAAGGGCGTATGTTGAACATTCACCCTTCCTTATTGCCCAACTACCGTGGCCTCAATACACATCAACGCGCCATTGACGATAAGGCCAAAATCCACGGCGTTTCGGTTCATTTTGTCACACCTGAACTTGACGGTGGCCCGGTGATTGCGCAAAGTCAGGTGGCAATAAAAGAAAATGACACGGCTGAAAGCCTTGCCAGCCGGGTTCAAGCAAAAGAACACAGGCTTTACCCCCTCGTTATTGGCTGGATTGCACTGGGGCGCTTAACACTAAACAACAGCGAACTTATTTTTGACAACAAGACACTCACCAAACCCATCATCATCGACTAGCGCGTTTTCCGGGCTTTTCCGCACTATTAACGATACTGGTCTTCTGCCAATTTTCGGTCTGATCTGCCTCGGCATTATTTATCTGCTCGACCTTAACCAAACGCTGTTTTTACTGATCAATGAAATAAGCTTGTTAACCGGCGAAACACTCTGGGCGGCAGTAACCTTGTTTGGGGATCCGATCATCCTGGTTTGCCTGGCCTTATCCCTTTATGCGATTTTACCCCGTATCAGTTTTGCGATAATTCCCACACTGATTATTGGTGGCAGCGCGGTCATGTACTTTAAATGGCTTTTTGCGGTGGTTCGCCCATCGGGCGTATTGCAAGACATTGTGATTATCGGAATTCCGCCGGTTTCCGGCGCCTTTCCTTCGGGACACACGGCCGGTGCTTTTGCCTTGGCGACTTTATTTATGCTGTTAACCTCAAAGCCTTATATCAAATACCTGATATTGACACTGGCAATGTTGGTTGGCATCTCTCGTATTGCCGTTGGGGTTCATTGGCCGCTGGACGTCAGTGCCGGCATTGTGCTGGGCTGGCTCAGCGCAATCATTGGCTTTTTCATCAGCAAAAACGTCAAAGCCTCAGCCAACAACGCGATTGCAATCAATCTATTACTGCTCATATTCAGCATCTATCTATTATTTAGAAATACCGGTTACAATCAAGTACAACTCATACAATGGCTTATCGCAATTAGTGGCATTTCGATAGCGGCAATATCACTTATAAAAAGCGGAAAAAGCAAAACAGGCTAACAATGAACGAATCACTGCTGTTATGGATCAATCAGGGCTGGCAAAGCCCGCAACTTGATATGCTGTTTATCTGGCTGTCAGCAAAAGCGACTTTTTCGTTTCCACTGATGCTGATCATTATTGTTTTTTTAGGTGTGCGATTTGGCAGGCCAGGCTGGTTTTTGGGGCTTGGCATGATAATCGTCGCCGCTAGCGGTGACTTGTTTGGCAACCTGCTCAAATCCATTTTTGCGCAGCCACGGCCCTGCCTGGAATATTGGGACGTGATTAGAATGCCGCGAGCAGAATCAACCCGCTGCATGAGCAGCGATAATGGTATGCCCTCAAATCATGCGCTGAATTTCTTCGCCACGTTCAGTTTTTTGGCTTTTTTTGTACGCCGTCACAGTTTTACTATTGCCGTTGTCGTATTGTCTTCATTGGTTGCTCTTTCCCGCGTCTATCTCGGCGAGCATTTTCCATCACAAATCGCGGCAGGTTCTGGTATCGGTATTGTTTACGGCCTGACTTTGGCTTTACTGGGTAAACATTACTTTTACGAAAAACTGAACATCTATCAAGAAAAGACAAAGATGACATGAAAAAAATACATCGCTTTTTCATTACTTTCTTCATTGCCCTCTTTACCGCCTCGTTTTGCCTGCCAATTTACGCGGCTAAACTACCTGCCGATTTCACTGCCCGATACGAGATAAAAAAAGGCTTTATCAAAATCGGCACGGCCCAGCGCAGCTTAAAACGAAAAAGCAACGGTGAAGCGGTTTATACCTCAGACTCGAAAACAACCGGCTTTATTTCCTCTTTTTTTAAAGAGCATATATTACAAACCACCCGGTTTCGCTTTGAAAATGAATTAATCAAGCCGCTGGTCTACTTTTATAGCCGTAATAACGGCAAAAAAACCGTCGAGCAAACTTATGACTGGCAAAAAAAAATCGTTCGCAGCCAGCGAAACGACAAGCTCTTTGTCTATGACATCCCCGATAAAGTGCAAGACCAAAGTATTTATCAATTATCACTCATGCTTGATCTTGCAGACGGCAAACGAAACTTCACCTATCACATCGCCGAAAATGTACGGCTGGTGGACTACCGAGTAAAACAAATCGGCAGCAAAAAAATAACCACCGATATTGGCAAATTCAACACCGTTGTTATGCAAGTCAAAAACAGCAAAATCACCACGACTATCTGGTTAGCCAAAGCCCTTAGCTATCTACCCGTCAAAATTGAGCACGAAGAAGGTGGCGCCACTTTTACCGCTTATATCAAATCTGTATCGGGGCTGTAATATATTAAAAGCCTGTTTACCTGAACTTGATCACATTTTAATTAACAAAACCGGATTCCACTAAAGGTTTGTTCAGCCTGTCCGCTCTAATTCCTGTTAATTTTCAGTAAGCAAAACAATCATCAGAAAATAGCTGGAGAAACAACAAGAAGATGAAGCAAATAAAATTGTTATTGTACGGCTTATGCGCGACTTGTTTCATTTGTGGATCAGTATTTGCCGAGCAAAAGGAAGTCGCGCAATTTATTGGCGGCACGGTACGTGTTAGTGCTGAAGAAATGATTGACCTTATTGATGAGTATGAAGAGCTGGTCATTATCGATTGCCGAAAAAAAAACGACATCACCAAAGGCTTTATTGATGGTTCGATAAACCTGCCGAGTACAGAAACCAATGCGTCATCACTGGCAAAATACGTTGGATCAAAAACCACTCCAATTCTATTTTATTGCAATGGCATAACATGCGGACGCAGTGAAGCTGCCATAAAAATTGCAATCACAGAAGGCTATTCAAAAATTTACTGGTTTAGAGGCGGCATGCAGGAATGGGAGGCCAAAGACCTCCCGGTGGCTTATCCCTGAGAAAACCCGATAAAAGTGAATATAATATGTATTGCTTTCAGAAATATTAGCTTGTTAATACAGCTTCACCCCGAATCAGGTCCTCAAATGTTTCTCTTTTCCTCACCACGTAAAACTGATCACCATCCACCATGACTTCGGCAACGCGCGGACGAGAATTATAATTTGAGCTCATGGTAAAACCATACGCACCTGAAGAACGCACCGCCAACAAGTCACCTGCGACAATCGACAACTCGCGGTCTTTGCCAAGAAAGTCACCTGTTTCACAAACAGGCCCAACCACATCATATTTCTGAGACGACACGTCACTGCCTTTTGTGACCGGAATAATATCCTGCCAGGCGCTGTACAGTGAAGGACGAATCAAGTCATTCATCGCAGCATCTACCAAGGCAAAGTTTTTGTGTTCCGTGTGCTTTAGATATTCTACCGTGGTAACCAATATGCCGGCATTGCCTGCGATGGCTCTGCCCGGTTCAATATGTATTGGCATTTTATTCTTACCCAAGCGCGCCAGAATCGCTTTTATATATTCCGCTGGCTGTGGTGGCTTTTCATCTTGATAACAAATTCCCAAACCACCGCCAAGATCAAGATGCGCTAGCTCAATGCCACTTTCGGCCAACTGTTTGACTAACGCCATTACTCGATCAAGCGCATCCAGAAAAGGGGTCACTTCGGTTAACTGGGAACCAATATGACAAGCGACGCCTTTGATGGCAATATTTTTCATTGCCGATGCACGCCGATACAAGTCGGGCGCTATATCAATATCAATACCGAATTTATTTTCTTTTAAACCAGTTGAAATATAAGGATGGGTACCTGCATCAACATCAGGATTAACCCGTAGCGCAATCGGCGCCATCACCCCCATCGCAGCAGCAACCTCATCAATAATGGAAAGCTCGGCAGCAGACTCAACATTGAAACACTGTATGCCTTTTTCAAGCGCAAGCTGAATTTCATCGCGTTTTTTGCCCACACCGGAAAACACAACTTTTGCCGGATCACCACCCGCTTTCAAAACACGCAAAAGTTCACCCGCTGAAACAATATCAAAGCCGGAACCAAAACGTGCAAATACATTTAACACCGCCAGGTTGGAATTTGCCTTTACGGCATAACAAACAAGGTGTTCATGTGCCGCCAAGCTATCATCGAATGCTTTCCAGTGTCGCTCAAGCGTAGCGCGTGAATAAATATAACAAGGCGAACCCACATCCTGCACTATTTGTTTTACTGAAACATCTTCGGCGTATAATTCGTTATCGCGGTAATTAAAATAATCCATCTTTTCTGTCTTTCTCTTAAATTTATTTATTTTTCTTGGTGGTTTTCGCTTTAACCTTTACCACCTCTTTTTTCGCCACATCAGAATCAGGCAAATACAAGTCACCTTTTTGTCCACAGCCAATTAAAAAGCTGATGCACAAAATGCCAAAAAAACAAAATTTAAGGCGAATATTCATCGTTTTATAACAAGTTCCCACGTATTATAGGTAAAATGCCGTTTACTGCCGGTTTTAATGTAACAGGTAGTTCGGGTGATTATCGCGGCATATTATCATTTCAAGAGACACTTTAGAACGAAAAATGGACACAATAAACAACTTACGCATCCTCGACATAAAGCCCGAGACAGCAACAAGGGCCATTGTCATCTGGCTGCACGGACTGGGTGCAAATTCTAACGATTTTGAGCCTGTATTGCCTATTATTAATGAAATAGCTCCTGGGATACGCTATGTATTTCCAAACGCGCCTTTAATGCGTGTTAGCGTTAATGGTGGAATGATGATGCCCGCATGGTATGACATTGTTCAGCCTAATTTGGAAGCCCAACAAGACATTGCCGGTATTCATGCATCTTGCGATAAACTGGTAGAGCTAATAGAGCACTATGATGCTGAAACCGGCGGCAATTTACCCATAATTATCGCCGGGTTTTCACAAGGTGGCGTTATTGCTTTAACAACAGCGTTAACCCGATCAACGGTAATAAAAGGCGTACTGGCCTTATCAGCCTATCTGCCTGAGCTTCAAACCCCAAAACAAGCCACAAAAACAGACATTGAACTGCTTATGATGCACGGTAGCCACGACCCGGTTGTACCTGTTAACCACGCCAAGAAATCTTTTGAGAAACTCACCTCGCTCATATCCAATAGCCGTTGGATAGAGTATCCCATGGAGCACACATTAAGCTATGAAGAAATGCAAGAAGCCGGAAAGTGGCTGAGCAGGCTTATAGCAAAGAAGTAAGGTTTTATTGCTTTTTGCAAGTCACGTATTAAGCAATGAGCCGGCCCATGACGCGAATAACCCCAAAAGGAATAATAAAAATCATTACAAACCAACCATTGCTTTATTCAGCGAATCTTCAATTCGCTTTTTATATTTCAATAACTCAACCGTTTGCACAGACCGGGAAGTTTTTTTGCCCAGCAAAACCGCCGACAAGGCCAAGTCGGTAATATAAATATAATATTTTTTTTCATCTTTTCTTTTTTTAACAATATGTTTCGCTACCTCTCTAAATACCTTGCTTCCCCAGTCCAGCGAATTAAACTCAATATCATCACAAAAAAAGGAAAACGTGGTTTTTTTGTTTACCACATCACCCTCGACATAAATCTGATAGGTATTACCATGATCGTTTGCATCTTCCGATATTCGCCTGGCCTGATATCGATACTTGGTTTTCTGCAAAACATAGACATCACAATAGTTTTCCACATCATCAACAACCTCAGACACTTCATCGCTCATCAACATACGACGCTCGTATGTATTGAGGAAAAATCGTTGAAAATGCCGTATCACCACGTCAAGAGAGTCGCTGGGTAGCTTTTGATAAAAAAGAGAACCCTTTTCATCAAGCACATAAAGCATAATATTATCTTTAGTTTTTTGTAAAAACATCTGAATGGAATTCTCCCGGTTTTTGGCGTACATTACCGGCAATGGACTTGCTCTCAAAGAGAAATCACTGAATTTCAAACGCAAAAATTCCGCTTTCGGTGTAGAAAGCTCATTCAGCAAATCGTTCAATACCTCATATTTTTTATAGCTAAACTGCCCCTGTTCCAGCTCCACACAATAATATTGGCGCCCGGCCTCATAAATATAGCAACAACAATCCTGGTTCCCATGTAAAAAATAATCAACCATCGACTCGTGCAACTGCGTTATTCGCTTTGACAATATATGCGAAATTTGTGAACCAAAACTGTGTACATTTGGCTTAACGCTTTCTACCTTGCCATTTGTTTTTGCCGCTGAACAATATAATTGCAGCAACTCACACATCCATTCGGCCAAACCGTCTATGCCATAGTATTTATAAACAAAAACTTCTTTCCAGCTGGTAATATAAAAATATTCCAAGGTTTGCACAAAGCTTTCATTGGCCGAACCATAATTGAGTATATCCAGCTCGCCAGCAATAAGCTGCCGATCGACCCCGGGACTAACATTTTTTGCTTGCTTTCCAATATTGAGAAACACTTCGCTTTTTTGCACATACGCACTTTTCAACAGCTCTTTTGAATCCGGTGAAAGCGAAAAATTTTCGGTAATACCCACAAACAAATCAAGCAAGGTTTGCAACTCGGCATTGCCCACATCACTTCCTGGGGCATACAATAATTTTTGCGTGGATGATGAAAACAACTGATTAAAGTGAGACCACACTACCAATTCAATCAAGCTAAACCCGTGTTTAAGCGGCGTCATCTCCTTAAATTGCTCACCAATGACCTTTCCTCGATACAATCGCCAATGATCCCGTTTATCCTTGCCATGCAGTAACATGATAGTAATACTCGGTTCAGTCAAGTCATCAACAATACCGCGATTAAAAATCTCAATCTTGCCCGGCTTGCGATCAAATACGGCATACAGTTTCCTTCCAAGGATAGTCAGGTCTTTCTGGTTGATAAGGCGCTTTTTGGCATTTTTGCGGGCAAAACGCGACACAAAAGAATAACTTTCCGTTAAGCTTAACACCAACAACTTTCGCTCAGTGATCACGTCTTCCAGTGTCCACTTGTTTTTTTCATCCAAATGGCTGATTTTCGCCTTATCCCAGCCCCAGGATGTCAACAGTGCTTTGATGTATTTTTTTCGCCAATTGTCCGGTTCCCGGGGATTCGTCATGGCAATATTCAGCTTGAGATAAAAACTGCGGCGAACCACTTCCAAACGCTGAGGTTTTCCACTGCCATCCAAGTAGGCTTCCAGTCTTTGCAACATCAATAAATACGGATCCAGTTTTTCCGGGTCCAATATATTGTCATACACCTTCTGCTTAAAATCGGCCGATAAAGGCTCGCTCTTGGGATGATTTTTTGCGTAGGCTTCCATCAACAGTATTTTCAATACGGATTTGTACGGAGAATCAATTCCCTTGTAAATCTGCCATACAGCGGCGCCAAAAAACTCGCCGCTGGGAATTTCAGGCAAACTACCAAAATCCACATATTCATCCGCGCTGATCTTGCCCGATTTTTCATAACTCAAACGCAGTTTTTCGTACACGGTCTCTTTTTCAGGTGGCACATACCACCAAAAAGGCGTTTTACCCGCAAGCCAAATACTGGTACGGTAAAATTCATCCAGTAATATATGATGCTGCGCTGTGCCACTGCTTTCGCTGGAAAGTTTGGACACTCTGCCTTTCTTGAAGCCAGCGGCATTCATCAAAAAAAAGTGAACTTCCATCTCGATCGAATCAAACCACTTTTCAATCAATCTTGCTTTTTTTTGCAAACGTTTTAACCGAGAACGATCAAGATCCGGCTTGTAGCACAACCAAATATCAAAGTCGCTCTTGGCGTTAAACGCAACTGTTCCACAACTACCCATCAAAAAAATTGCCTCGATGTCCACGGTTCTTTGCATCTGTCGCCGAAACTCGAATCCCCGGTAATTTTTTTTTGCTTCGAAAATAACGGCGTCATCCGGCACATACATACTGATCCCTGCCGGGGTTTTTTCATCAACATAACCACACAATGAAGTATCATTAACATGAAACAAGAGGGGAATAATATTTAACAACGCCTTGTGCCGCGATGGCATAATATCAACAGTTCGGTCAATACGCGCTTGATTCAATGTGTAAAACCGTTGGCGTATTTCTTCAATTTTCAGATTATCGGCAGACATAAAAAACACGAGTTAGGATATAAGGAAAATAGCTGCAATTTTCGTACTATGTCTATCCGACGATTTTATGCATTATTTACCAAAACCCAGGGGGATCTCGTCATAATTTTGACACAGCATCGGCAAAACACATGCATTTGATCAGCAGCATCGCCATTCCCGTGCAAGTTTTTTTGGCACCATTCCTGTATAAAAGAGGTAAAGCGGTAACCAAGCTCGCTTTTCAAGACAATATTTTGATAAACTTTTTTGTAAACATTTGTTTTATTAAGCTACCCGGCGGGTTACCAAGCTAAGGGAAAATAAAAGATACCATATTACGCAGAGACCCCTACATGTTAGATCAAAAAACAGTTACACACGCATTAAACATGTCACCCGTTGGCGTTGTCATTTACGATGGCAACAACAAAATTCAATGGATAAACCAGATAATGAGCGAGTTTCTTTGCATGCCTGCCGATCAAATAATCGGCCTGGATCCAGAGGCGTTTATTGCCCAGCATTTGGATGGTTTTGCTGACCACCCGAACCTGTGGAAAGTTTCTAACAGCATGTCTCAACAAAACCGATGGTTAATCAGTCTCGACACACCGCCCGATGGCAATGAACCAGCGGACACTACGATAAAATATTATGTTGATGTGTCTGAAATAATGAAACTCAAAACCGAGGTTCGCAACCTGAAAGACCAGCTTGACAACAACAGCACAGCCGACACGCTCACTGGCTTGCTGAACAAACGCGCATTACTCCAGTCACTGGAACCGCAGGTATCCCGAAGCCGCCGCTACAACAACCCCTTAACGCTGATCGTGATGCAAATTGATAGCTTTGACGCTCACAATGCCGAGACAAAGCCGGTTATTGACCAGGTATTAACGGCTGTAAGCTTTTACCTGCGAGACCAAATGCGCTGGGTCGACTTGGTCGGGCGCACCTCGGACAACGAATTCACCCTCATCTTACCGGAAACCCGTCGGCAAGATGCTTGCGTACTTGTGGAAAAAATCAATACTCGCCTAAACCAGCTTAGCTTGCCGGATACGCCAGACGTTATTATTTCGGTCAATGCAAAATTTGGCGTGGCCGAGTGGGAAAAAGGAGACGATACCCGCTTGCTCATCAGAAAAGCAAAAAACAACCTTGATAGCTTGGACGAAAAAACCACCGCCTAGCCCGAAATTAGCGGCGCCCAATCGCGTTTGGTATTGACCACCGCCCCTTAACCTTTAGCCCATTCACCCGGCCGCCGAAAAACAAGGTTAAATTGCTGTTATTTATTCGACTTAGAGAGCCTCAGGTTTTTATATGCCAGAATCATCCCGCAATCTTTCCCGTGCCCTGGATATGGCCTCACGCACCTGCTTGGGTGCTGTTCCACCGAAATGGTCACGCGCCGCACAAGAGCCCTCCGGCGTTAGCACTTGGTATATATCTGCGTCGATTTTATCAGAGAATTTTTGCAATTCCGGCAGTGACATATCAGCCAGATCTTTCTCATTTTCAATACCATAACGTACGGCTTTACCAACAACCTCGTGCGCATCCCGAAATGGCACACCCTGATTCACCAGATAGTCTGCCAGATCTGTGGCCGTTGAAAAGCCCTTTAACGTCGCTGCCCGCATGTTTTCGCGCTTCACTTTAACCGTTTGCATCATGTCAGCAAACACGCGTAATGATGCTTTTAAGGTATCAACACTGTCAAACAAAGGCTCTTTGTCTTCCTGGTTATCTTTGTTGTAAGCCAGTGGCTGCGATTTCATCAAGGTTAACATGCACATCAGGTTTCCGTTGGTGCGGCCTGATTTACCACGAATCAACTCCGGCACATCCGGATTTTTCTTTTGCGGCATAATGGACGAACCTGTACAAAAACTGTCCCCCATTTCGATAAAATCAAACTGTTGCGACACCCATAAAACCAGTTCTTCCGAAAAACGTGACAAATGCATCATGGTTTGAGTTGCAACAAAACAGAACTCCAGAATAAAGTCCCGATCACTTACCGCATCCAATGAATTTTCAGCCGGGCGCTCAAAACCGAGCAAATTGGCGGTATAATGCCGATCAATTGGATAAGTGGTGCCAGCAAGAGCCGCGGCACCTAACGGCATAACATTGACTCGCTTGCGGCAATCAGCCAATCGTTGCCCATCACGTTCAAGATTTTCAAACCAGGCCAGCATATGATGACCAAAACTCACCGGCTGAGCCACTTGCAAATGGGTAAAGCCGGGTAATACCGTATCAACCTCCCGCTCAGCCAAATCAACCAAGATAGTTTGCAAGCGCTTCAACTGCATCTGAATTTCATCAATTTCATCACGCAGGTATAAGCGCATATCCGTAGCAACCTGGTCATTTCTTGAACGCCCAGTATGCAGTTTTTTCCCGGCCTCACCGATTTTTTGTGTTAGCCGTGCTTCAATATTCATGTGAATATCTTCCAGCTCCACAGACCAGGTAAATTGCCCGGACTCAATTTCCAGTTCTATCTCATGAAGCCCACCTGCGATTAAATCGCACTCATCTTTTGTCAGTACCCCCACCTTATACAGCATCGCAGCATGCGCGATGGAGCCCTTGATGTCCTGCTTGTACATTCGTTGATCAAACTCAACCGAGGCAGTAAAAGTTTCAACAAAAACATCTGTCGGCTCGGTAAATCGGCCGCCCCACGGTTTAACCACTTCATTTTTCTCTGTCATTTAAGCAACCATCAACGTTTCAAAAGGCAAAAAGTTTTATCTGTACCCATTTCAGGCAATAGCAATCCCGAAATTCAAAAATAAGTGTAGCGTATTTTTTCTGGTTATTATGTTCTGGGCTTACACTGAGCCGTGCATATTTGCTATATTTATCCGTTCGCCCGATTTGAGCTGCAATTTCTATTCAATGCACGCGTCACACGCGCAGCAAAATTCGGCTCAATTCATTTTGCGTGCACAATGTACAGAAAACCGACTAGAAAAACAAATACAGCATCATTAACTACATAACAATTTGAAAATAATAGAGATTTAACATGTCAGACAATATTGTCAGAATAGCCACAAGAAAAAGCCCGCTTGCCCTGTGGCAAGCCGAATTTGTCAAAGCTGAATTGCTGAAACATCACCCTCACCTGCAAGTTGAACTGGTCAAAATGGTGACTCAAGGCGATAAAATCCTCGATACACCCTTGGCAAAAGTCGGCGGTAAGGGACTCTTTGTAAAAGAACTGGAAGTCGGCATGCTGGAAGGTGATGCCGACCTGGCTGTGCATTCAATGAAAGATGTGCCCGTCGAATTCCCTGAGGGACTGCACCTTGCGGTGATTTGCGAACGCGAAGACCCCCGTGACGCCTTTGTATCAAACACTTACGACTCCCTGGCGGATCTGCCTCAGGGCGCGCGCGTCGGCACATCAAGCATGCGTAGAGAATGTCAGCTCGCAGCCAGCCGTCCAGATCTGAATATTTTAAGTCTTCGCGGAAACGTGAACACGCGATTAAAAAAACTGGATGATGGCGAATATGACGCTATTATTCTCGCTGCCGCCGGCCTGAAGCGCCTGAATTTTCACCACCGCATCAAACACGAAATTGACCCATTGGTTAGTTTACCTGCCATTGGACAAGGCGCTGTTGGCATTGAATGCCGGGCAAATGACAAAAGAATCAACGAGTTAATTGCCCCTTTAAACCATAGCGAAACCGCTACTCGGGTGCGCGCGGAACGTGCGATGAATGCCCGCCTGGAAGGCGGATGCCAAGTGCCCATTGGCGGCTATGCCGAACTGAGTCATGGCGTTATTGTCTTGCGAGGCTTGGTCGGTCGTGCTGACGGTTCAGAAATCATTCGTGGCGACATCAGCGGCAAACCCGAAGACGCCGAAGAACTGGGAACTGTCCTCGCCGACGACCTGCTCACGCGTGGCGCAAAAGCGATTTTAAACGAAATCTATGACCAACAATAAACCTCTGGCCGGCGTCGGCGTTCTGGTTACACGCCCCAAACATCAGGCTGCCAACTTGTGCCGGCTAATAGAGGAACTTGGTGGATCGGCAATTCGCTTTCCGGTACTCCAAATTGATGATATCGATGACTCAAGCCACCTGTATCATCAAATTGAAAAACTTGATACTTTTGATATTGCTATTTTCATTAGCTCAAATGCGGTAAAAAAAGCTGTCAATATCATTCAAAGTAAGAAAAAATGGCCTAATAGTGTCAAAATTGCGGCTGTTGGCAAAACCAGCGCCAAAGCACTTAAGGATTTAGGCCTAAAAGCGGAAATTTTCCCTTCTAAACGCTTTAACAGTGAGGCATTATTGTCACTTGAAGAAATGCAGGATGTGTTGGGGAAAAACGTCATTATCTTCCGCGGCGAAGGTGGCAGAGAGCTACTGGCAGAAACACTCAAAAGACGGGGTGCCAATGTGGAGTACGCAGAATGCTACAAACGCAGCAAGCCGGATGCTGACGTTTCGAACTTGCTTAAACATTGGTCACGTGGTGAAATAAGCGTCATCATTACGACCAGTAATGAAGGCTTGCACAATTTATACGACATGGTCGGCCAACTTGGCCGACAGTGGCTGATAAAATCAAACATGATTGTAGTGAGTGAACGAGGCGCAGACTTGGCATTGCAACTTGGTTTTAAAAAACGACCACGTGTATCAGCTCAAGCTAGCGATAACGCTATCGTTCAAACACTGCTCGACTGGCAAACTCAGCAATGTGCGTAAAAGAATAAAAACAGGCCTCAAAGCGCGTTTGGCCGTGCGATAAATAAAAACGCTAATAAATTCAGTAAAATAAAGCAGTATAGATGTAAAACACGCAACAAGCAGTCGCAGTATTAAGTTATAAAAGGCAGGAAATATCGTGTCAACGAAAAGAAAGAAAAACTCGCGGGGATCTAATAACTCAAACAATACCCGTAAAAAAGAGTCTGAAGCAACGCAATCAATAATTGCAGCGAAAACTGCCGCTAGCGCAAACAGCACAACAAGCAGTAGCGCAACTTCAGACGCACCATCCACCATGCAGCAGGGAGATAAGACAGAGACTATGGCACCTAGCAACAATGAAAACCAAAAAACGGAAGCAAAAAAAGCAAATAAAACAACCGAAACCCGCCCAACACCGGCACCTGTAGTACAGAAATCAGGTTCCGGCTTTGCAACAACGATGGCCAGTTTCGCCTTTATTTTAAGTGTGGCCGCTGGCGGAGGCATTTACTGGACTTACCAGCAAATGCAAATTGAAAAAAATGACACAGCATCCGCCATTTCAGCACTGCAAGATAAGGTTAAAACCGAACTGGCAAATACCGAAAGCACCTTGAAAAGCGAGTTATCATCAATGCAGGCCGCAATCAAGTCTGAATTAAATCTGACTTCAGCGACGATTCGCAGCGAGCTTGACAGCAAAGCCGCGGCAATTGAAAGTCTGACAAAAAACATCGAAAGCACCACAGCTACCAAGATTTCCGGGGCTGAAGAAAGGTTTACCGCTGCTCAGGCAGAGTTGGGGAAAGCCACCCAGGCGATTAAGGAAACACAAAAACGCCAGCAATCTCTGGAAGTCAGCATCGATGGTCTATATGCTCGCATAGGCAACACATCCCGTGACTGGGTCATTGCTGAAGCCGATTATTTACTCAAAATCGCAAACCATCGCCTCCAGCTTGAACAGGATGTGACCACCTCAATTCAGGCCTTAACTTTGGCTGACCAGCGCATTAACTCCTTACAGGATCCAGCATTAACAGAAGTGCGAAACGTCATTGCACAAGAGTTGGTCACATTGCAAACACTGCCCGTACCTGATCAGGCGGGGGTCTCCATGCAGTTAACCGAACTCCAGGCCAAAGTTGACAAATTACCTTTAAATGCGCGCACTATGCCTACCGACCAGAGCAAGCCAACTCCAACAGCTGACGACGCAATGCAAGTTGAAAGCTGGGAAGCATTGCCCGGGGCCATTATGGGTGTACTGGGCGACCTGGTTGCGGTAAATTACAACGACAAGCCTATCGAACCACTGCTTTCACCCGCTCAGGTAAAAAACCTTCATGAAAACCTGAAGCTAAAACTGGAACAAGCAAGAATCGTATTGCTGCGCGGTGACGAGGAGCTGTACAAATCCAATATGGATCTGGCCATCAACTGGACGGAAAAATTTTTCAACACCGAGGAAGTTGCCACCAAAAAGTTTATCGACACACTAAACTACCTGAAAGCAAAACAAGTGGTATTACAGGTGCCTGATATTTCAGCCTCACTACGCGCCTTACGCAAAACAGCTAAACGCCTTGAAATAAATGCCATTAGCAAAAGTGACGAGACTAATGCCGCGTCATCTGACGTTGCCATGAACTAAGCGGGAGTACAGATAAAATGAAACTATTGATTCAAACCATCATTATGCTTAGCGCAGGCATCGCACTTGCCCTGTTTGTCAAAGATGATCCAGGATATGTGTTACTCGGTTACGGGAAATACAGCATTGAAACATCGATGGCTATTTTTGCCGTTGCGAGTATTGCCGTTATTTTCGTCTCCTATTTCCTGATTCGCCTGCTTGGCGGCATTATACATTCGCCATCAAATTACCGTAAGTGGCAGGATCGCCGTCGTGATCGTGTTGCCAACACTGCACTAACACGCGGACTGCTCGCACAGGCAGAAGGCAAATGGCGCCAATCTGAAAAAGCCTTGCTGACTTATGCGAAAAAAACAGAAAGTGCAGTGAACTACCTGGCTGCGGCCAAATCAGCACAGGCGCAAGGAGCGACCGAACGTGTCAATCAATACCTGGACATGGCACAAGCCACCGAGCCAACAGCAAACACCGCCATTCGCTTAACCCAGGCAGAGCTTTTAATAGACAGCCGTCAATTTGATCGCGCTGAAGCAGCTTTGGCGCGCATTAGACAAGAGGATCCTCAAAACACCCGGGCACTCATCCTGTTAACAAAGTTATGCCAGGAAAGCAAAAACTGGAACAAACTTTCTGAACTATTGTACGATTTGAAACGCAATAAAATATATTCTCCCGGTGTTTACAATGAGCTGGAAAAACAGGTTCACACCGAACTGTTGCGCGAAAGCTGCAAGTCAGACAGCCTAATCGAAGTCAGAAACAGCTGGAGCATTATACCCAAGGTTTTGCAAAAAGATGCTGACTTGATTGCCCTTTTTGCCAACAAACTCATCAATGAAGATCGTCACGAAGAAGCTGAACCACTACTTCGCACGGCTATCAAACAACATTTCAGCGACAAACTGGTTTATCTTTACGGTCTGCTCTACACAAGCAATCCGTACAATGAACTAAGCGCCGCCGAAAAATGGTACAAAGCCAATGCACAAAACCCGACTTTGTTGTTGACACTGGGTCGATTAAGCAGCCGCAGCGAATTGTGGGGCAAGGCTCGGTCTTATCTTGAGTCAAGCGTCGAGTTTGGCGGTGGCCCGGAAACTTACCACGCCCTGGCTCAGGTACTCGAGCATATTGACGAACCAACATTAGCGGCAAACGCCTACCGCAAGGGGCTTGAAATCGCATCAGGAAAAGGCCTTCCCGAACTAGCAGCATTAACCGCCAAGAAAAAAGCACGTACAGCGGCGGCAATTGCAAAAAAACAAAAAGAGGAAGCAGCCATCGCCAAGCTTGAAGCTGATGCAAAATCAGTCGAAGCACAAAAAAACGAAGAGAAGATGGCAGTTAGCGCCGCCTGATTTTCTTTTATACACCTAAAACAAAAACGCCGCGTTCATTCTCTGCACGCGGCGTTTTTGTTATTCAACGGGCTATAATCAAGCCTTGGATTGTTTCAGTCGTTTTCACCTGAAAATGTAAACGCGTCGTAATAATAACAATCCTCTGACAACCCTTTTTTAACAAAAGCATCTCGACCAGAGTCTATCATTTCAGGTGGACCGCTGGCATATATTTCATATTCACTTAAATCGGCATAATCCTCAACAATGGCTTCATGCACCATACCTTTACGCCCATCCCAATTGCTTTCCTCGCTCACTTGTGAGAGCACTGGCGTATAGCTGAAATTTTCAATTTCATCAGCCCAGGCCTGCACTAATTCATTCAAATAAAGTCCACTTTTATCTCTCGCCCCCCAATAGAAATGAATGGGACGCTTTATATCTTCGGCAAATGCGTGCTCCAAAATCGCTTTTAACGGCGCAAAACCTGTCCCACCCGCCATAAATATTAATGGGCGATCCGAGTCTTCCCGCAAAAAGAAGCTTCCAAGCGGCCCCTCAATTCGCATCAAGGCTTTTTCCTGCATTTCCTCAAACACGTAACGGGTAAATTCCCCACCCTCGACTTTGCGAATATGTAACTCAAGCATCGCATCATCGTGAGGCGGATTTGCAATTGAAAAGCTGCGCCGACGACCGTCTTTTAGTAAAAAATCCAAATACTGACCAGCAAGAAACTGCATGCGCTCGATCATGGGCAATTTCAAATATACACGCATAACATCCGGCGCCAACTTTTCCATTTTTACAACCCGACTCGGTAATGTTTTTACGACAATATCTTTTGCTGCCGAAATTTCGTTAAGCTCAAGCACCAAATCAGATTGTGGATACGCCTGACAAAACACACACATGCTGTTTTTTTTGTCATTTTCCGATAAGGCCATCGGCTCCTCATCATCTTCATAACGAAAATCGCCACTCAGCACTTTTCCGACACAAGCCCCGCAGGCACCTGAGCGACATCCATAAGGGAAAGCGAATCCCTGCCGCAAAGCAGCATCCAAAATTGTTTCTTCTGCTTCAGCCTCAAACTGATTGCCACTGGGCTGCACCATTATCTTATACGTCATATATCTTCCACCGAATCCGCTCAATCTGAGCGCATATATTACCTGAATGCAAACAGAAAAACTGAAAGAATAACAAAGATTTCAAGTAGTAGTAAAAATGCGAACCCGCACCGAAAGTTCAGCCAAGCATAAAGCAGCATTTGTATCGAAGCCCGGAACACAGGCTGCGATTTCAATGGTAATCACATCAAAGCAGCCCCGCCTCAATTCATCAAGATTTGTCCACTAATTTCGGGTTAAACTATGCGAATGACGACATGCACAAACAGAAGCTGGATAATCGGCTGCGGACATATTGGCCAACGTGTCAGTCATTTGCTTCAAGCAAGCGGCGAGCAGGTATATGCTACAAGCCACTCAACAGCATCAGCCAAAAACCTGCAAAAAGCCGGTGTTACGGTATTTCAAGTAAATCTTGACAAAGCCGGGATATTTAACAACCCAGACTTTGAACAAGCGAAAATGTACTATTTTGTACCGCCTCAAAAAACAGGCGAAACAGATCAACGGATGCTGTGTTTTTTACAGTCGCTTAACCCCCAAAAACCTCCAAGACGTATCGTATATATCAGCACCACCGGGGTGTACGGTAACCATGATGGAAAATGGATCACTGAAAACACTCCCGCGAAACCAGAAAACGCAAGATCCAAACGTCGCTTACACGCGGAAAATGCGCTCATTCAGTTCTGTCACAACACAGGAACCGATTACATAATATTGCGTGTTGCAGGCATTTATGATTGCGTCAAACTACCGCTCGCACGGATTAATGCGGGAATTAAAATATTAAAACCCGACATCGCACCAGCATCCAATCGCATTCATGCAGCAGACCTGGCTTCTATCTGCGTTGCTGCAATGCAATCCCAACATCGAAACTGTATTTTTAATGTAGCGGATGGAAACCCATCATCCATCTCGGACTACTTTATAAAAACAGCGCGTTTTTTTGCTTTAACACCACCTACTGAAATCGACATGAGTGAGGCTGAACAGGTTTTATCAGCCGAAATGTTGTCGTATTTAAGAGAATCAAAAAAAATAGATAACCGCCTTTTACTCACTAAACTAAATATCTCTTTAAAGTACCCTGACCTGACAGCAGGGTTGACCGCCTGTAAGAAAGCCGATGACAACTCCCACACATAAGAGCAGCCTAAACCAGGTGCCATAAAATGAAAATACGCTTTCTGATTTTCAGTCTACTCTATTTTCAATAAACATTAGCCAACACCTTACATACTGCGGTATTCGCCAACGATGAAAAAATATTTCACCCAATAAACAATGGGGGAAACACATAGCCACTACTCATGGGTGAAAATTTCACCGCCGTGCGTATCCAGCATCTCTAACGCAATCCCACCACCACGCGCAACACAAGTCAGTGGGTCATCAGCAACAATTACAGGCAAACCCGTTTCTTCTGACAACAAGCGGTCGATTTCGGATAACAATGCGCCACCTCCGGTTAACACCATGCCTCTTTCAGCGACGTCAGCCCCTAACTCAGGTGGTGTTTGCTCAAGTGCGGTTTTTACCGCACTGACAATTCCAGCCAATGGCTCACTCAAGGTTTCAAGTATTTCATTACTATTGAGCGTAAAGCTTCTTGGTACGCCTTCTGCCAAATTACGGCCACGAACTTCAATTTCTTTGACCTCATCAGCCGGATAAGCATTACCAATTTCCTGCTTGATGCGTTCTGCCGTCGCTTCACCAATCAATGTGCCATAGTTTCTCCGAACATATGCCACAATGGCCTCATCAAAACGATCACCACCAATTCGCACCGAATCTGAATACACAATACCGTTAAGCGACATCACGGCAATTTCTGTTGTTCCACCACCAATATCTACTACCATGGAGCCACTGGCATCACCAACAGGCATTCCGGCACCAATCGCAGCTGCCATCGGCTCTTCAATAAGATACACCTCTCTCGCACCAGCACCAGCAGCAGACTCTTTTATTGCCCGGCGCTCTACCTGTGTTGATCCGGAAGGCACACAAACCAGCACACGTGGACTTGGGCGTAAAAAACGGGACTCGTGCACTTTTAAAATAAAGTGCTGAAGCATTTTTTCTGTCACGGTAAAATCAGCAATAACACCATCTTTTAACGGCCTGATAGCAACAATATTTGCTGGCGTTCGACCAAGCATTCGTTTTGCCTCTGCACCTACTGCGGCAATACTTTTGGGCCCACCCACCCCACGATCCTGTCGAATGGCAACAACGGATGGCTCTGCCAATACGATTCCCTTATCACGCACATAAATCAATGTGTTTGAAGTACCAAGATCTATTGAGAGATCGTTTGAAAATATCCCCCTAAAACGTCCGAACATAATTTATTAATCCTTATCACCGTTGAAGTCGGCAGGCTATCGTCTGACTCATGTCACGTTAATTGCGTTGTCTCAATTGTGGAATTGAATTAAGAAACAAAAAACTTCAATTTTTCAATTAAATCCAGTATTTATTATTTTAATTCTAGAATATACCCGCGAAATTATATTCTACTGACAACGAATTATCACGAAAATGTCCAAAATTCTTTTTCCCTGTCCGCGTATTTTCATTATTTTGATTACAGTTTTATCTCAACATGTCGTTAACAGCTTCAATAATCACTGTTTTCGTTCTACTTGGGCATGATTTTGCTTTGTCCAGACGAACAAGGACTACTAGGACTACTGCGGTATGATTTAATTCAATCAATTTACATTTTCAATTAACACAACATGAATAACCTGGATTTACAATTTAAATTGAATGACGAGGAAGGTAAATTATATGCCTTGTTTCATGTCGCCGATGATGACAAATCGCCTTCAATTAATAAACAAGTTTTAATAAATAAATTAAAAGACGAAGGCTACGATGCCTTGCACCTGCTCGCAGATGGAATGGAAGAAATTATAAACAGTTATACAAAACCTGATGTAGGCGACAAGAAAGTATGTATTGCTGAAAAGCGCGACGCTGACGTCAGCCTGAGAATCAGCTCAGATAAAATGGGGGCCTATCTCACCATTGTCCCACCAGCAGGAGGCAAAGCCGCCACACTTGAGGACGTCAAAAGAGTATTGGCCGAAAAAGGCGTACGTTATGGTTTTATTTCCAAAGCCATAAAAAAAGCCATTTTGCTAAGTGAGGCCGATGATGTGCTCATCGCCAAAGGTGACCCCGTTATCAACGGTGAAGATGCACAGTTTATTTGTTTGATAAAAAACATGAAAATTCGCACCCCTCAAGTAGCAGAAGACGGACTTGTTGACTATCGCGACCTGGGTGACATTCAGGTTGTGCATCCCAATGAAAAACTCATGAAACGCATTCCTGCCACTCTTGGCACTGCTTCCAAAAATATTTTTGGTGAAGTTATAAAACCCAAGCCTGGCAAAGACAACAAGTTCGCTTCCGGCCTTGAAGGCGCCAAACCTTCTCCGGGAAACGACAACATATTAATTGCCACCGTAACAGGACAGCCGGTCATTTGCAAAAACGGGATGAATGTCGAGCAAACAATGACTGTTCCAAGCGTCGACCTTAAATCCGGCAATATTGTGTTTGACGGTTCCATCATTGTTGAAGGCAACGTAGCACCGGGCATGAAAGTCAAAGCAAGTGGCGACATCACCATTAAAGGCATGGTTGAAAATGCCACTATCGAAGCAGGTGGTGATATTAAAATTAATGGCGCTGTCGTTGGCCGATCAGACGGAGGCACTCCTATTTCAGAAAACCTGGTAAAAATAGAAGCAAAAAACTCCATATCAGCAAAATTTGTTGAGAATGCGACCGTGATATCTGGTGACAAAATAATGATTCAAGACTGGGTAATCAAATCCGAATTACATGCACTGAACGAAGTTATTGTCGGCAAAAAAAATGCGAAAAAAGGCCAGATTATTGGCGGCAGCATCACTTCGGGGATATTAATTAAAGCAATGAATATCGGCTCAAATGCAGGAGTTGCCACAAATCTCAAAGTCGGTAGCGCAAGTGACATTGAAGAAGAAAAACAAAAAGTCAGCACTCGCATATCACAAATAATGAAAGAAATATTTGAGTTGAAAAAAGCGTTTAAAGAACTAAAAAACAACCCAACCAATCAAGCGAAGGATGTCTTAAAAAAGACGCTGGTTGCAAAACAGGCGCATGAAAAAGACCTGCTCGAACTCAGGTCGATTGAAGCCGAAATCGAAAAAAAGCGCAGTCGCACCAAAAACGCCAAAGTTATAGCAGGGAAAATGGTGTATTCAGGGACGGAAATCACCATTTCCAAATACACCGAAAGCATTCAGGCAGACTTGGGCGGTCGCGTGTTTTCTGTTGTTGGAGATAAAATAGTCCAAAGTGCCAGGTAATAAGCAGGTGCTTGCCAGTCTTACGGGATTATCAATCAGATCAAGATCATCGACTGGCGCTTTTACACAGAGTTTCTCTGTTTGGCGTACTGACAACAGCGCTGTCCAAAACCCTCACAGAATTAGCCAAAGACAGAAAATACTGCATAAACTACTGAGATACATCCTCTATAAACAAATCAACGTCACAGTTAACTAACACACTGGGAATAGAGGAATTCGACTTGATCGCCGTTGTATCAGCCACTGGCAACAACTGCTCTTGCAGTAAATCTCCCCGTTTAATCGACGAAGTTATCGGCGCAACTGTTTCGATTTTTTCCAAATCGATGCCATTGGTAATATTGCTGATATTACCGCTGACCATGTCAATAGTAAATCCCATAACAAATCTCCTGTTCACTGGATAGCATGTATAAACATTCACTATTATTACTTCTATCGGTATTCATTACATGGGGCAATACCGAATTTATGTGACCAAATTCACACAAGCTTTGTCACGATAGTTAAGAAAACAAGCCTACCTTAACCACCTTACTACACATTAACACCCCACCTTGAGCGTATTAAACGGCATAAGCCTCCTAAAGGCGCTTGGCGTAGTTTTATTATTATATGGAGGCAATTAGCAGTCCAATCAAGCCTTCCAAACACATTTATAAATCACTTTTAATCCCTTATACCTTATTGACGCCTGGAACTATTTTCAAGTGATTGGCAATCCGTTGTTTTTTATTAGCGTTTTTTCACGGTTTTCGCTATGTTTAACGCCACCAATAAAACTCTCACTTTTTCAGTAACCGTAAATTTACTATAGCACTACACAAACCCAAACCACAAACCCATATCTCCGTAAATTCCGTCAACAAAATGGCAAAGCAACATCAGGTTTGTGGCAATGTCACCCCCGTTTGCCCTTGGTATTTCCCCGCCCGGTCTTTGTATGATGTTTCGCAAATCTCATCAGACTCAAAAAACAGCATTTGCGCCACACCTTCGTTGGCATATATCTTTGCAGGCAATGGCGTCGTATTGGAAAACTCCAGCGTCACATGCCCTTCCCATTCAGGTTCCAGTGGCGTGACATTTACGATAATACCGCAACGCGCATATGTTGACTTCCCTAAGCAAACCGTTAATACACTGCGTGGAATCTTAAAATATTCCACCGTGCGCGCAAGCGCAAAGGAATTTGGCGGAATAATGCAAACATCCGATCTCACATCAACAAAACTGTTGCTGTCAAAATTTTTCGGGTCGACAATCGCCGAATTAATATTGGTAAAAATCTTAAACTCATCGGCGCAACGGACATCATAGCCATAGCTCGATGTGCCATAGGAAATCATACGACCCTGTTGGTTTTCTTTCACTTGGCCATGTTCAAACGGTGAAATCATTTCATGCTGATCCGCCATTCGGCGGATCCATTTATCAGACTTAATGCTCATTTAGGACTCTTATTTTTTCGTCTCAGATGTTATTGATTTTTACGAGTTTTGAATAACAATATTGGGGAACTTGGAGGAATAATCCTTGCCTTGCAAGGCCAGTTTCGCCGTTACACGACGGGATATTTCGCGGTAAATTTCTGCAATCCGACTATCGGGATCAGCCACGACCGTTGGTTTGCCGTTATCGGCCTGCTCGCGAATACGAATATCCAATGGCAGCGCCCCAAGAAAATCAACCCCGTAGTCCTGGGACATTTTTTCGCCGCCGCCACTGCCAAAAATATGTTCCTCATGACCACAGCCAGAACAAATATGAATACTCATGTTTTCGATAATACCGAGCACGGGCACATTCACTTTTTCAAACATTTTCAAACCTTTACGAGCATCCAAAAGCGCTATATCCTGCGGGGTGGTAACAATGACAGCGCCGCTAACCGGGATTTTTTGTGACAGGGTTAACTGAATATCCCCCGTTCCAGGCGGTAAATCAATAATCAAATAATCCAAGTCGTCCCAGTTAGTGTCATTAATCAACTGCTCCAGTGCCTGCGTCACCATTGGACCACGCCAGATCATGGGTGTCTCTTCATCAATCAAAAAACCAATTGACATGGCTTCCACACCATGGTTTTTCAACGGTTCCATACGGGTGCCATCTTTTGATTCTGGCTTGCCGTTAATTCCCAACATCCGGGGCTGGCTCGGCCCATAAATGTCCGCATCCATTATACCGACTCGCCCACCTTCCGCTTGAATAGCCAAAGCCAGATTCACGGCTGTTGTTGATTTGCCAACGCCTCCTTTACCCGAGGCAACGGCAATAATATTTTTGATACCCTGAATGGGCTTTACGCCTTGCTGCACACTGTGGCTCACCACTTTCGACACAATATTGACCGTTAGATTATCAATACCATCAATGACATTTAGCAATTGGCTGATATTTTCACGAATACTGGCCTCATGCCCTCCAACAGGGAAGCCCATCTCCAGATCAATGTTGACATTGCCTCCATCAATTGAAATATTTTTCACTGCACTGGCAGCCATCAGGTCTTTTCCCAAATAAGGGTCTATATAGTTTTTTATTTGTGTTTCTATCTGTAATTGAGAAACCGTACTCATTTTAAATCATCCTCTTGTTTCTTCTTTGTGGCGTGTGCGCTACGCAGTTCAAACGCCGTCGCCTCTGTATCGCGCGTTATCGCAAGCAATATCACCACTTTTATCAACTATTTACTAGCCGCGCGTATTTATTCACCTATCTTATCAGACTCGATTCTGCTTTTGGGTTTTTATCTGTGCCATTTTTGGCTTAGGCCGAGTATCATTTTTTCCTATATTGATATTATACAGCCTAAGCCCCGACTGTATCCGACCTGCATTTCTTTTCGCAACAGACTGAATTAATTAAACTTTACAAAATCGACGACAACAAAAACTTAAATTCCCCTGGCGATTAACGCATTTAATTCGTTCTTTTTAGGCGCAAACATTGTCTGCTATAATGCACTGTTTTTGAAACAAGAATCTTTTATATCCCTATGCCTGAAACAACACCAACAAACACACGGAAAATACTCGTCACCAGCGCCCTGCCTTACGCCAACGGCCCGATCCATATGGGACATATGGTCGAATATATTCAAACCGACATCTGGGCCAGATTCCAAAAACTCAGGGGCCACACCTGCCATTACGTCTGCGCCGATGATGCCCACGGTACACCAATCATGCTGCACGCGGAAAAACGCGGCATTAGTCCTGAACAGTTAATAAACGAGGTCAACAAAGAACACCAGGCAGACTTTGCAGACTTTTTGATCGGTTTTGATAATTTCCACTCCACTCATTCAGCAGAAAACAAAGAACTGGCCGAAACCATTTATCTGCGCCTAAAAAAAGCCGGCCATATTACCAGTAAAAAAATCAAACAGGCTTACGACCCCGAAAAAAACATGTTTTTGCCTGACCGCTACGTCAAAGGTGAGTGCCCAAAATGTGGCGCAAAAGATCAGTACGGCGACAACTGCGAAGCTTGTGGCGCAACTTATTCACCAACTGAATTAAAAAATCCAGTTTCTGCCATTTCTGGCGCAACACCGATAGAAAAAGCATCCGAGCACTTGTTTTTTAAACTTGGTGATTTTGAAGATATATTACGTGATTGGACAGGCAACACATCAAACCCGGCCAATCACAATGCCGTACAGAGCGAAGTCAGTCATAAATTAAAAGAGTGG
>Ga0256830_1000411_pt1 | contig 35205 bp, 31 predicted proteins | sample 128326metaG_FD_190537 | JGI IMG/M metagenome (GOLD analysis project Ga0256830, IMG submission 190537) | Hydrothermal vent microbial communities from Lau Basin, Pacific Ocean - 128-326 | ecosystem: Environmental > Aquatic > Marine > Hydrothermal vents | place: Pacific Ocean: Lau Basin | collected...
TGCCGGGGAGCCGACACAGGCTATTACTCAAGGTCGGCCACCTGCCACCGTAGCCTTACGTGGTGCCGATTATGTGGGACTTAGGCCCCGAATAGCTGTTAATGTCGGCGACCGAGTGAAGTTGGGGCAGTTACTCTTTACGGACAAAAAAATACCGGAGCTGCGGTATACGTCGCCGGGTACAGGCAGAGTTCTTTCGATCAATCGCGGGCCGCGGCGGGCGCTTGAGTCCATCGTCATTGCGCTGGAAAGCGATCTTGAAAACGATGACGATATAATCTTTAACTCATACCTAGAGCATGAACTCCGTGGACTTGATAGAACGTCAGTAACGACCCTGCTACTGGAATCCGGTTTATGGATATCACTTCGATCCCGTCCCTTCAGCTCTGTCCCTGATCCGGAAACAGTCCCACATTCTCTCTTTGTCACAGCCATGGATACCAATCCTCTGGCGCCGTCCGTGACCAAGATAATATGGGATGATCCAGAGAGTTTTATTAACGGATTGACAGTAATCTCCAAGTTAACCGAAGGGAACGTGTTTCTTTGCACGGCACCTGGAGACCCTCTGTCCCCTCCTCCGATTAAAAATCTGAGAGTTGCAGAATTTGCCGGTCCGCATCCTGCCGGTAACGTAGGCACCCACATTCATTTTCTTGACCCGGTAAGCAGGGGGAAGACGGTATGGCATATACATGCCCAAGATGTGATAGCCATCGGCAGGCTCTTTACAACCGGCCGCCTGAGCATGGAGAGGGTTATCTCCCTGGCCGGCCCTGCTGTGAAAAAACCACGTTTGATCCGGACCAGAATCGGCGCATCTGTAAATGATCTAACCGCCGGCGAATTACGGGAAGGCCGACATCGGATTATCTCCGGATCTGTCCTGTCCGGAACCTTTTCTTCTTCTACGGCTGGAGCGAAGCATGAGTCTGGACGTTCCGCCCATATCGGTCGGTATCATCACCAGATAACGGTAGCGGCCGTTCCGGAAGCCGGGAAGAGTGAGCTCCTCGGCTGGTTACGGCCCGGTCTGCACCGGTACTCAACAAACAATATCGTGTTTTCACGGTTTTTCCGGCAAGGCCGGCACAGAAAATTCGACTTTACCTGTACCTTAAACGGCGAAAGGCGGCCCATATATCCGATCGGAAACTACGAAAGGATCATGCCGCTTGATATCTTGCCGACATACCTTTTACGTGCCTTAGCCATTCATGACATTGATGAAGCAGAGAGGCTTGGCTGCCTTGAACTTGATGAAGAAGATCTTTCACTCTGCTCGTTTGTTTCGCCGTCAAAACTCGACTACGGACTGATGCTCAGAGAAAACCTGGCCCTGATACAAAAAGAATTATCGTGAAAAAAGCCGAAAAAACAATACAGAGACATGAACTCCGGCAAGTGTATCCTTTCTATGAGACAGTTGACCGGTTTCTGTTTGCACGCACAGAAGCCACGATATCAGCGCCGCATGTTAGGGATGCCATCAATCTTAAACGAATTGCCGTGATCGTGGTCATAGCTCTTCTGCCCGTGATATTCATGGCCCTTTACAACACCGGGCTGCAGGCAAACCTTGCACTTGCAGAGCTGGGCATATCATCCGCAGCAGGCTGGCGCGGCATGGTGCTGGCATCTTTCGGCTTTGCAACGGCAGACCCCGACAGCATGGCAGGCAATCTGCTGTACGGCGCACTCCAGTTTCTGCCGATCTTTACTGTTAACCTTGTGGTGGCCGGTTTCTGGACAATCCTGTTTGCCGTTATACGAAAACGATCCATAGATGAAATGTTTGTTATCACGGCGCTTCTTTTTTCCCTGGCCCTGCCGCCAACGATTCCCTTGTGGCAGGCAGCGCTTGGAATATCCTTTGCGCTGGTCTTTGGTAAAGAGGTATTTGGCGGCTTAGGAATGAATATCATGAATCCAAGCTTGGTCGGCCTGGCCTTTCTCTATTTTGCGTACCCGGCGCATGTTTCGGGCGAGACCGTATGGGTGGCGGTTGATGGCATCAGCCGGGCAACACCGCTGACGGCATTTACATGTCCGAACTTGAACATCTCTGCGACATGGACCGATTCATTTCTCGGTCTCATCCCCGGCACTATGGGAGAAACCTCTGCACTGGCCTGTCTGATCGGCGCAGCCATCCTGATCGTCACCGGAATCGGTTCATGGAGAATAATGCTAAGCATTTCGGGAGGAATGGTCGGCCTTTCTCTTTTTTTCAACTTGATCGGCAGCCAGTCCAACCAAATGTTTCAGGTCACACCCATGTGGCACCTGGTGATCGGCAGTTTTGCTTTTGCCACGGTATTCATGGCCACTGATCCTGTTACCAGCGCGCAGACCCTGCAGGGACAATACTACTACGGGATCTTGATCGGGGTTCTGGCTGTTCTCATCCGGGTAATCAACCCGGCCTTAACCGAAGGTATGGCACTTGCCATCCTGTTTGGCAATGTGTTTGCACCTGCCATTGACAAGGCGGTCATAAATCGTAACATCAAAAGGAGGCTACGGCGAACCCATGCCGGCTGATAGCCTGACCAGGACATTCGGGGTTGCCCTTGGGGTCAGCCTGGCCTGCTCTTTTCTGGTTTCGATCAGCGTGGTTTCGTTGAAGCCGATTCAGCTCGAAAACGAGGAGATTGCCAAAACACGAACCGTGTTTACTGATCTTGATGTCATCGGTGATAAGGCCAGTATCGCCGATATCAGAGAAATAGTAGATTCTGTCCTGGTAGACCTGGCAGCAGGAGAGATCGTGCCGGAAGAAGCCTACACAAATACCCTGAACGTCATCGGTTTTGATATAGAAACTATGGCCGAGCATCCAGAGTATGGCAGGGAAATTCCGGCTGATCGGGATTTGGCCAAAATTCGCAGAGTGCCGCGATACATGGTGGTACATCTGGTTAAGAAACAAGGCAGGATCACCAAGTATCTTCTTCCGGTCTACGGCAGCGGTTTATATTCAACTCTGTACGGTTACCTGGCCCTGGGCAGAGACCTGAAAACGATTGAGGGAATCACTTTTTATAAGCATGCTGAAACCCCAGGTCTTGGCGGTGAGATAGACAATCCTGCCTGGAAAACCCTCTGGAAAGGCAAGCAGGCCTTTGACGAGAAGGGAAACGTGAGAATTGAGATTGTTCATGGCCGGGTGGACCGGTCAAAGCCGGATGCCAAGTACAAGATCGACGGCATTTCCGGCGCAACCTATACGGCGCGGGGGGTGAATCAACTTGTCAGGTTCTGGTTAAGCGAACAGGGCTTTGGCCCCTTTATAAGAAAACAGAAGGCGAAGTTGAAGAAATCGGGAGAAAAAACCTCATGACTAGATACCGAAAGATTTTTCTTGATCCTATTGTCAACAATAACCCCATTGGCTGTCAGATACTGGGCGTCTGCTCGGCCCTGGCCGTAACCATGAAGCTGGAGACCTCGATCGTGATGTCGTTGGCCGTTATATTCGTGCTGGCATTATCCAACTTTTCGGTCAGCCTGCTTCGAAACCAGATTCCGCGCAACATACGAATCCTGGTCGAAATGACCATTATCGCCTCGCTTGTCATCATTGCCGACCAGTTTATCAAGGCCTTTGCCTACGAAGTGAGTAAGCAGTTGTCCATCTTTGTCGGCCTGATCATCACCAACTGCATCATCATGGGCAGGGCAGAAACCTTTGCTCTTAAAAACCCACCTTTGGCCAGTTTTATCGACGGCCTTGGCAACGGTGTAGGCTACAGTATCGTTCTGCTGCTTGTTGGCTCGATCCGGGAACTGCTGGGCTCAGGCAAGTTGCTTGGAATACAGGTACTGCCGCTAACAACAGAAGGCGGCTGGTATGAACCCAACGGCCTGTTCCGGCTTTCACCAAGCGCGTTTATCCTGATCGGGCTTATGATCTGGCTGCTTCGAACAATAAAGCCGGAGCAGGTGGAGGAAGAGTAAAAAATAGGAGTAAAAATATGTTGGAACATTATTTCGGCTTGTTTGTCAGATCCATCTTTATCGAGAACCTGGCGCTGACCTTCTTTCTTGGCATGTGTACCTTTCTGGCCATCTCCCAACGTGTGGAAACCGCAGTGGGTCTTGGCATTGCGGTTACCCTGGTCCAGACGATCACTATTCCTATTAACAACCTGATATACACGTATGTTTTGCGCAAAGGCGCCTTGAAATGGGCCGGCATCACGGATGTGGACCTGACATTCCTTGGCCTGATCACCTATATCGGCGTAATCGCCGCCATGGTTCAGATACTCGAAATGGCGCTCGACCGCTATGTTTCCAGGCTATACCATGCACTTGGAATCTTTTTGCCCCTTATTACGGTCAACTGCGCCATCCTCGGCGGATCGCTGTTCATGGTGGAACGGGATTATGATTTTATTGAAAGTACCATCTTCGGATTCGGTTCCGGAATCGGATGGGCGCTCGCCATTATCGGATTGGCCGGGATCAGGGAGAAGATGAAATACAGCGATGTACCACAGGGACTAAGAGGCACCGGTATCACGTTTATCACAGTCGGCCTTATGGCCATGGCATTCATGCTGTTTTCAGGAATTCGATTGTAACGCGTAGGTTTTGAGTTAAAACTTATGACCGACATATCACTTGTACTACTCGGCGTGATCATGTTCACGCTGATCGTCCTGGCTCTTGTGGCCTTCATTCTTGTTGCGCAATCAAAACTGGTTGCCAGCGGACAGGCCCGCATTATTATCAATAACAAGCCGGAGAAAAGCCTAACGGTTTCGATCGGCGGGAAACTGCTGAGCACCCTTGTCGAAAACCGGATTTTTCTCTCATCCGCCTGCGGTGGGGCCGGCACCTGCGGCCGGTGCAAGGTTCGGGTTCTGGAGGGAGGAGGCAGTATTCTGCCGACCGAGACCACTAAGATTAACCGGATACAGGCGCGTCAGGGCTATCGACTTGCATGTCAGGTTCCAGTAAAGGAGGACATGAAAATTGAAGTCCCGGCCGAGGTCTTTACGGTCAGGAAATGGGAGTGCCGCGTACGTTCGAATCGTAACGTGGCAACATTCATCAAGGAACTTATCCTGGAACTGCCGCCGGGTGAGCAGGTTGATTTCCGTGCCGGCAGTTATATCCAGATGGAGGCGCCGCCTCACACGGTCTACTACAAAGATATGGCGGTTGAGGAGCAGTACAAAAGTGACTGGGACAAGTATGACCTGTGGCGCTATGTCTCCAAAGTCGACGAACGGGTGGCTCGCGCCTATTCCATGGCCAACTATCCTGAAGAAAAGGGCGTCATTGTCCTGAATGTGCGCATCGCGCATCCGCCGCCGAGAATGCCGAACGTTCCTCCGGGCAAGATGTCATCCTATATTTTCAGTCTGAAGCCGGGAGACAAGGTAACGGTATGCGGCCCATACGGTGAATTCTTTGCACGAGAAACGGACAATGAAATGATTTTCATCGGTGGCGGCGCTGGTATGGCGCCACTGCGCTCGATTATTTTCGATCAATTAAAGAGGCTGCGGACAAAGCGGAAGATATCCTACTGGTATGGGGCACGAAGCCGCAGGGAGTTGTTTTACGAGGAGGATTTTAATGCCCTGGCTGACAACTTTGACAACTTCCAGTGGCACGTCGCACTGTCCGAGCCGCTTCCGGAAGACGATTGGGACGGACTTACCGGATTTATTCATCAGGTTTTATATGATAACTATTTAAAGGATCATCCGGCGCCAGAGGACTGTGACTACTATCTCTGCGGCCCTCCCCTCATGATTGCGGCCGTTACCAGGATGTTGGATGACCTTGGAGTCGAACCGGAAAATATTCTGTACGATGATTTTGGAGGGTAAAAGGAGAACAGCATGATCACAGCAGAAGACATTCTTAGAGACAAAGCGCAGACTCCGATAAGTGTTTCTGTTGACACATGTATTTTAGAGGCGCTGAAAGTGATGCTTGAGCATAATATTGGTTCTATCCTGGTAACCGAGACGGATATGATCGTCGGCATCTGGACTGAACGCGATCTCATGCGAAACACCGTCTCCGATGGATTTGATCCGAAAACAGCCCGCATCGGCGACTACATGTCCACCCGGCCCATCACAGCGCCCCATACCGCCTCGCTCTATCTTCTGCTGGATAAGTTCCTTGGCCTAAACGTGCGACATCTGTTAATCGAAAAGGAGGGCAATTATATCGGCCTGCTGGGCTATCGAGACGTGCTCCGGGTCGGTCTCACCGAAAGAAGCCGGGAACTGAAGGAACTGAATTCCATGGTCAGCTGGGAGTATTATGAAAACTGGAAATGGAAAGGTAAATGACTCTTCTTTGGTTCCGGCCTCGAAAGCTTTCTGCATGCCACTGCAAAATGCTCGTTAACAACATGTAGCCAGCAGAATACAATTAGATTGTGTCCTTTCTTGCCATCGTGCCTCCTTACTAAAATTAGGCAGTATAGCACCTCCAAATCAGGACATTATCATTTTGGTATTACAGGTTTTTATCTTCTTTGAGAGATACCTCCCCACGTGCCGAAATTAATTAAGGTGTTAAAATGGCGCTTCATTTTCTCTTTACCTGACACTGACATAAGACCGTACTTCACGGCAAACCCACAAAAAACCGACCTAAATGTAGTAAATCCAACAAAAATGTAGCAACAAGAGGGTGGTTCCCTTTTTCAACCCCTTACTACACTCTTTTTTTAATTGTTTTAAAGCAGGCATAACTATTGCTATCTTTTCATGAGTACTGTCACAATGTCTGAGCTGTTGTGCTGAAATTAAACCCTATTACAGGAAAGAGGAGGTTAAAAGTGTTATGTGGTCTTTAAGTAAAATTCTTAAACTAGGTTCACTTATGGGAGTTATGACGTTTTTTTTATTCAGTACGTCGGCCTGGGCTAAAGAGGTGGTCTACCCTGATTTATCTCCCAAAAAAATTGAAATAAAGAGGGGATACACCCCTGAAGCTTTAAAGTGTATTGAGTGTCATGCAAAAGAGACACCCGGTATTGTAGCAAATTGGAAGGAAGGCCGGATGTCTCATGCCGGGGTCTCTTGTTATGATTGTCATGTCGTGCCCAAAGACTCGCCAATGGCCAGTCAGTGTAAAGGTGTAAAGAAGACCATGCCTAATGTTTATACGTCTCCCATGGTTAGCGCAAAAACTTGCGAGAGATGTCATCCGGTAGAAATGGAGCAGTTCTCTAAAAGCGCTCATGCCAGACGTGCCGGCAAGCCCGTTATAGAGAAAGCCAAGTACCAGAAGCTCATGTATGATTTGGAGGGAGGAGTTTCCGGTGTTCCGGAAGGTCATGACCTTCGCACGGTGCCAAGACAAGCCGGATGTCAGATGTGCCACGGCACAGAGGTGAAACTTGAGGCTGATAACAAACCTGATGATAAGACTTGGCCCGGCGGTGTAGGCACCCGTTACCCTGACGGCGGCATAGGCAATTGTTCGGTCTGCCATAATCGCCACTCGTTCAAAGTCTCTCAGGCCAGGAAACCCGAGGCTTGCGGTAAATGCCATATTGGACCTGATCATCCCAATATCGAAATTTATATGGCCAGCAGCCATGGACAGCTTTATACCACTGAAGGTGAACAATGGAATTGGGACAGTCCTCCTGATGCCTGGGAACCTGGAGACTACAGCGCTCCGACATGTGCAACGTGTCACATGAGTGGAATTGGAGATCTTTCAACAACCCATAATGTTACAGAACGCCTCTACTGGGATATGGCTCATGTTAAAAGTGTGGTGAGAAGCGGTGAGTATGGTGACGGAGAAAAGGGCCGTAAGCTTATGCGTAAGGTCTGTAACAACTGTCACAGTGAGCTTCATACAGATACTCACTTTGCAAAGCTGGACCGGGCTAATGAACTTTATAATTCTTACATCGAAGGGGCCCAGAAAATGATGGATGAACTCAAGGCCAAAAAACTTCTTAAGAAAGATAAATGGAAAGATCCGTTCCAGGAACTGTTTTACTTCCTGTGGCATCATGCAGGCCGAAGAGCACGTCATGGTACTGCCATGGATGCCCCGGACTACGCTCAATGGCATGGTTTTTTCCAGATGATGAACATCTATAAAGACATGGAAGACCTTTACAAATGGCGTATAGAAAACAATAAGATCGAGGCTTTAAGCCCGGTTATGTCGCCGGGGCCCTATTAAAAAATAAAAAGCTAGAAAACTCAAGACTGGTTCCTGGCGGCCCTCTGCAAAGGGCCGCCAGGAAGTTATAACCCTGAAACATTACAAGAATATGAAAGTGTAACTACTTGGATGAATAGACTGAAAGCTAAAGGCTGTTGATTAAAATGCTTAAGTCTTCAGGCTAAATACCTGAGCAGTTACTATTATTTTAAGAAACGGAGTTGGTCATGAAAAAAGAAAAACTACTACGGGCTTTGGTTTCAGCCTTTTTTATCTCTATTTTTATTGTTACAAAATCTTTTGCACAGGATGATGTTGTAGCGGAAGATGTTCAGAAAAACGCCGATTACATATGGACTTTGCTGGCTGCTTTTCTTGTCTTTTTTATGCAGGCGGGTTTTGCAATGGTTGAATCAGGTTTCACAAGAGCAAAAAACGCAGCCAATATTATCCTTAAAAATCTCATGGATTTCAGCCTGGGCTCTATTGCTTACTGGGCAATCGGATTCGGTTTGATGTTCGGTGTCTCCGAGACCGGCTGGGTCGGCACGACAGGTTTTTTTCTAAGTGATTTTAGTGTAGATAAAGATCCGTGGCTTTTTGCATTCTGGATGTTTCAGGTGGTTTTTGCAGCCACCGCCACAACCATTGTGTCCGGAGCCGTAGCAGAAAGAACAAAATTCATAGGCTATCTCGCATACAGTGTGGTTATATCAGCAATTATATACCCTGTATTTGGAGGCTGGGCCTGGGGAAGTCTGTTTAAAGGTTCCGGCTGGCTCGAGAATTTGGGCTTCATAGACTTTGCCGGCTCTACCGTGGTTCATTCCGTGGGAGGCTGGGCCGCTCTTGCAGGAGCTATTGTACTTGGGCCAAGAATAGGAAGATTCAGAAAAAACGGCTCTCCTCTTCCCATTCCGGGCCACAACCTTCCGCTTGCGGCTCTTGGTGTCTTTATTCTCTGGTTCGGCTGGTATGGATTCAACGCCGGCAGCACCACTGCGGCAAGCAGTGATATAGCTTTAATCGCAGTGACTACAACTTTATCGGCATCAGCAGGGGCGGCCTTTGCAATGATTACCACATGGATCAAGTTCGGCAAGCCGGATACAGCAATTAGCCTTAACGGAGCGTTGGCAGGACTCGTAGGTATTACGGCAGGATGCAGTAATATTTCTCCTTTCTTCGCAATTATTACCGGCATTGTTTCCGGGGTTCTAGTGGTTCACGCCGATTTATTCTTCGAAAGAATAGGAATTGATGACCCTGTAGGAGCTGTTTCCGTTCATGGTGTGGCAGGTGCATGGGGAACATTAGCAGCTGGATTATTCAACTCAGCAGATATGTTTAATATGAAAATCGTGGGAGTTCAACTTATTGGAATTAGTGCAGCGTTTCTATGGGTATTTCCTACGGCATTTATCATGTTCAAGCTTATAGATAAGACGATCGGCCTGAGAGTCTCTCCTCAGGAGGAAGTTCAAGGCCTGGATTACTCGGAGCATGGCTCTACGGCATACCCTAACTTCACAACTACTAATATTTAAATTTACTTAAAATCAAAAGAAGAGGTTTACACCGATGAAAGCTGGAATACTAGACAGGCTCAGGTCTTTCATTAGCAGGCTGGGCTCTAGTCCTGACGAAGATATACTTAAAGGAAAGCAGCTAAAAGAAAATCCGGGCGATAAGACCGCCGAAGCTTCGCCTAAAACACCTGGGCCTGGGAAAGAAGCCTTTTTGGTTGGAGCTTTGAAGGAATCTATAAGTAAGGTATCCGGCAGCCCGGAAAAAGGAGCGGAAAACGCTGAAAAAGGCTTTAAAGGCCGAACCCTTGAAACCTTGGGTGCAAAGGCCGTGGATGCAGATGAGAAAGTTCTGCGGTTTTCGAACAAAAGGCTGGTGCTTATAACTTCCATAGTAGTTGTGACTGTTATAGTTGTTTTTTACAGTTTTACAGTCTGGTCCGTCGGCTACACGTCTTCTGCGGAGTTTTGCACCGGTTGCCACGAAATGATGGAATCTTACCAGGCGTGGAAGACATCGTCTCATTATAAAAATGAGTCCGGTGTGGTAGCAACTTGTGCAGACTGTCACCTGCCGACTGATATGATATCTAAAATCAAGGTGAAAATCATAACAGGTTCCAGGGATTCGTTCGTCCACTACCTAGGGGACCCGGAAAGCCTTGATTTCAAAGAACTGGCAATAAAGGCGAGAGAGAATATCAGCGATGCATCATGTGTTCAGTGCCACAAAAACCCATTTCCTGCGCATCTAAGCAAAGGTGGTTTTATAGCGCACAGGGCTTTGCAAAGAGGGGCTGAAAAAAAGTGTGTCGACTGTCATAAAAACCTTGTACACACCAGAGATTCCTGATTAATAAACGGCAGGCATATGCCTGCCGTTTATTTGTCTTACCGGAAGTTACCTGCATCCCTCCATTTGGCCTGAGTTTTAATTTGTGCTATATTATGAAACTATCAACTTCGAGGTAACTAAGATGCAAAAAATACCAATGACCCCGTCAGGGTACAAAAAGCTTGAGGAAGAGCTGGAAAACCTGCTTAAGGTTGAGCGGCCAAAAAATATAAATGATATAGCCGAGGCCCGTGCTCATGGAGACCTTTCGGAAAACGCAGAGTATCATGCGGCCAAGGAGCGGCAGTCCTTTATAGCTGGACGTATCTCGGAACTACAGGAAAAGCTCGCAATGGCCGAAGTAATTGATCCGTCACGTATTACAAGTGATAAAATCGTGTTTGGAGCTACCGTGCGTATTTGTGATCTGGATAGTGATGAGGAAAAGTGTTACATGCTGGTAGGCCCTGACGAAGGTGATGTGAAAAACGGCAGAATCTCAGTCACATCACCTATCGGACGAGCCTTGATAGGTAAATATGTCGGTGATGAGGTATCGGTTATGACTCCGGCCCGAACAATGGAACTAGAAGTTCTTGATATAAAATTTGAGTAGATTTTTCGAGGCTATCCTCATTGACAACATTGAGGTGGCAAAAGGCCACTTCGTGGCCACCCTGAAACCTCTCAAGGCTGTACCCGAAGCAAGGGCAGGCCAGTTTTTCATGCTGGGGCTTCGCGCAGCAGGCAACGACCCGCTTCTTAAGCGCCCTTTCAGTCTTTACCGGACAACTTCTGACGGTTTTGCACAGATACTCTACCGCGTGAAAGGAAGAGGCACCCGTATTATGTGCGGTTTGAAACCTGGAAGCACACTCGAGGTGCTGGGTCCGCTTGGAAACGGGTTTCCACCACCTGTAACAGACAAACAACCGCTGCTTGTGGGAGGCGGCCTGGGGATTGTTCCGCTGGTGGCTCTTGCCGAGTCAATAAAGCATAAAAGTCCGATGGTTTTTATAGGAGCTGGAAGCAAAGACGAAGTTTTGGCGCAGGACGTTCTTTCCGGAACGGGCGCTCATCTGGAAATCGCCACGGAAGATGGAAGTGAAGGAAGGCCAGGCTTTGTTACCGATATACTTAAACACTTTTTAAATGCCCCCCCCTCCCCTGTTTCGTCATACGTGCTGTATGGTTGTGGTCCAAAGCAAATGCTTAAATCAGTTTCAAGTATTGCTGTTCAGCTCGGATTAGAAGGCTATGTGTCACTTGAAGAGCATATGGCCTGCGGAGTCGGAGCATGTATGGGTTGCGTTGTAAAAACACCTGCCGGCTACAGACGCGTCTGCAAAGACGGGCCGGTGTTTGCAGTAAATGAGATTGTTTTATGAGTTCTTCGGCTGGTAAACTTTCGGTCAAAATAGGGCCGCTTCACCTCAAAAACCCTGTAATGACAGCCTCCGGAACATTCGGTTACGGTCAGGAGTATGCAGAGTTTATCGACTTAAACAGGTTGGGCGCTCTAGTGGTAAAGGGTATATCTCTTGACCCCATGGAGGGAAATTCCGTGCCGCGTGTATTCGAGACCCCGTGCGGAATGCTTAACGCCATCGGGCTTCAGAATGTCGGCCTAAATGTTTTTCTTAAAGAAAAACTTCCATTTCTCAGGAAGTTTGACACTCCTGTTATCGTTAATGTCCTTGGCAACTCTGTTGATGACTACGTCTTATTGGTTCAACAGCTTGAGGATGCAGGGGTTGACGCGGTTGAGCTTAATGTTTCGTGTCCTAATGTGAAAAAAGGAGGAATTGTCTTTGGGGCAGACTCTGCGGTAATGGGCGGCCTGGTGGAAAAAGTCAGAAAAGCCTCCAAACTTCCAATAATTACAAAGCTTTCGCCGAATGTTACGGACATTTCCGAATTTGCATGTACAGCGGAAAATGCCGGGTCGGATGCCGTATCCCTTATAAACACAATTTTAGGTCTTTGTATCGATATACAGACGCGTAAACCCCGACTGTCGAATATTACCGGCGGACTGTCAGGCCCGGCTATCAGGCCGGTTGCTGTTCGCATGGTCTGGGAGGTCTATAAAAGCGTAAACATACCGATTATCGGCATGGGAGGAATTATGAACAGCAATGACGCTTTAGAGTTTATTCTGGCAGGAGCTACCGGAGTAGCTGTGGGAACAGCCAATTTTGTTAACCCAACGGCTACGGTCGAAGTTATAGACGGTCTGGAGCAATATCTTGATGATAATAATATTGAGTCTGTGTCCCGGATTGTTGGAGGCATGATTGTAAAGGACCTAAAGCCGGAAAATAAGCTCGAAAATAAAAATGTTTGCGAGGTGAAGCCATTTCAACGCAACCCATTATAACCCTTACAACAGATTTCGGTCTGAGAGGTTCCTTTGTCAGCGCAATGAAGGGTGTTATTCTCAGAATTAATTTGAATGCTCTAATAGTCGATATAACCCACGAAATAGAACCACAGAACGTCCTGGAAGCATCAAGAGTTCTTGGAGAATCATACAGGTACTTTCCGGACGGCACTATTCATATCTGCGTGGTGGACCCCGGAGTTGGTTCGTCCAGACGCCCTGTTGTTCTGCATGATGGAAAACATTACTTTGTCGGCCCGGACAATGGTGTTTTCTCGAAAGTTATAACAGAAGCCGATCAAAGACTCCGTGGTTACCATATAACTGAAAGCAGGTACTTTCTGCCGGAAGTTTCATCAACTTTCCATGGCCGTGACGTTTTTGCTCCTGTTGCAGCATGGCTTTCAAGATGGGTTTCATGCGGCAGTTTTGGAGACCTGATTTCAGATTTTACTGTTATTCCAGAAGAAGAACCCAAGAAAATAGATGGGGGAGTTGAGGGGAAGATAACACATACAGACCGGTTCGGAAACCTTATTACAAACATCTCAGCCGACCTTATAGAGGCAGAAAAGCATGAATTATCAAAAGATAAGCTGGCAGTACGTGTTGAGGGAAAAGATGAGGCCTTTGACTTATACTCCTTTTACAACGAAGCAGGAGAACAGAACAAAACAGGTGCGCTGATAAACAGCGAGGGATATCTCGAGATTTTCTTCTATAGAGGAAGCGCTCAAAATAAGTTGGGGATTAATGTCGGCGCAAAGGTAACGCTCTGCTCTAATAACTCATTTGCAAGGCAAGGGGAGGCATAACTACAGGTACAGGCATATAAAATTCCGCAAAACCAACACTATTATTGAGGCAGAGTTACCGTGAAGTTATTGACACGGATAGGGCTATTTATGCTAATCTTCAATAATGTCTGCTTTACTATGTAAACAGGGAAAAGATGTATTACGACGGTTTTGATAAAACCGAAACCGTACTTTCTCCTTGCCCAAAAAAACAATTTCTTACTACTTTATCCCCAAAAGCAACTTCTTATTCTTGGAGATAATATCAAATGAACACGCCTGGAAATAAAACCATAATCCTTTTTAATCCGCGAAGCATGCGGGGAATAGGAGAAGATTCCACGCCTCCTATGGCCTTGATTATGGCCTCTGTTTACATCTATCAAAAATACAACATCGTAATTGTGGATCAAAGAGTTGAAAAAAACTGGAAGTCGATGATAACTGACTTACTAAAAAACGATCCCATATGTATTGGAATTACGGCTTTAACCGGCACACAGATTAATGAAGGGGTTAATGTCTCAAAGATGGCTAATGAAAAAGGGGTGCCTGTTGTCTGGGGAGGTGTCCATGCCAGTCTTATGCCGGAACAAACCCTTCAGAATCCTTTTATAGATTATATTGTCGAGGGTGAAGGTGAACATACCTTTGCCGAACTTGTTGAAGCGCTTGCATCAAAACGCTCCACAAAGGGCATACCCGGTGTCTGGACAAAGGAAGACGGCAAGATCAGCTTTGGAGGAACACGTCCTTTTGGCAAACTTGATGATTTTCCCGAGCTTCCGTATCATCTGGTCGACTTTAAAAAATACATTCTGCCTGGTTCGTTTGGAATGACCGCTATTCTTTTTACTTCCCGAGGCTGTCCTCAGCGTTGTGAATTCTGTTTTAATCTTAAGTTCAACCTTTCACGCTGGCGTGCTTTTTCTGCTGAGCGAGTTTTTGAAGACGTTAAAAAGCTTCGTTCAAGATTTCCTGAAATTGAGCATATTCAGTTTATGGATGATAGTTTCTTCGTTGACTTGAAACGGGCTCGTCAGATTGCTGAAAAGATGATGGAGATTGATCCGCCTATAACATGGTCTGTCCTAGGAGCCCATGTTCGCAATTTATCACGAATGGATGATGAGTACTTGTCTTTTATGCAGAAAAGCAGACTTAAAGAGGTGTTAGTCGGTATTGAATCAGGATCTCAGAGGATCATTGACCTTATACGAAAGAATTTTAAAGTTGAAGAACTCATGGAAGTCAACCGCAGGATAGGCCGTTACGGAGTTCGGACGACATATAGTTTTGTAAGCGGATTTCCAGGAGAGACGGATGACGACATCAAGGAAACCATCAGGGTTATGTTTAAGCTGAAAAGCGATAATCCTAATATTGTTCTTGGAAATATAAAGCCATGTGTTTCTTATCCGGGAACGGCATTATATGAAAAAGCTATAAAGCTGGGCTTTAAACCTCCCGACAACCTCGAGGCTTGGAGCAAGTTTGTTTGGGGAAACTATATGAGTATGGATATCCCCTGGGTATCACGCCGGAGAAGATGGATTTTAAGCTCTTTGTATTACTATACAATCTTGATGAACCCTGATTACATGTTTATTAGGTCCAGGCTTTTTACCTTAACATCAACGATTCTGCATCCAATTGCCGAGTGGCGTGTTAAAAACTTCAATTTTAAATTTCCGATTGAAGCCAGAGCTATGTCTTTGGTTTATAGATTTTTTTTATAATCTTTTTATAAACCGCAAAATGTATTTATTTGTGTGAAAACAAACACTGAAAAACCAGGAACGGGCAATGTTAAACGGAAAGAAAATAATCGTTGTTTTACCGGCTTATAATGCTGAAAAAACTCTCGAAAAAACTTATTTAGAGATACCTAAAGATATTGTTGATGACGTCATTCTGGTGGACGATAACTCCGCCGATGGAACTATTAAGACGGCCCAGGAGCTGGGCATTACAACAATAGTTCACGATAAAAATTTAGGTTATGGGGCAAATCAAAAAACATGCTACAAAGAGGCGTTGCAGCGTGGAGCAGATATTGTCGTAATGCTGCATCCTGATTATCAGTATCCACCTAAGCTGGTAACTGCTATGGCTGCACTGATTACATCTGAAATGTTTGATGTCGTCTTGGGATCAAGAATACTGGGAGGCTATGCACTTAAGGGAGGCATGCCATTATATAAATATATCTCTAATCTTTTTTTAACAACTTTTGAGAACTTTTTTACCAAACAGAAATTATCTGAGTATCATACAGGATACAGGGCGTTTTCAAGAGATGTTTTGTTGAGTATTCCTCTTCTTGAAAACTCTGATGATTTCATTTTTGACAACCAGGTTTTAACACAAGCGTTTTATTTTAATTACCGTGTCGGAGAAATAACAGCAATATGTAATTACAATAAAGACTGTTCATCAATAGGCATAAAACGCAGTATTATTTACGGTTGGGGAGTAATAAAAAATACTATAAAATATGTTCAACAAAAGATGGGGATAAAACAGTATAAGATTTTTGATGGTGAAAAAGGAGAAAAAATACAGATCTCAAATTAGTAAAAGTAAAACCATTTTTGAGCTTAAAAAATTCCCTACATGTCAGGCAATTTAACACGAGCCATCTTGCGGAAACTTACACTTGACTCCATCAATTCGGAATAAGTTCCACTGGCGATAACCCTGCCCTTGTCAAGCATATAGATAGCATCGCACTCTTTTACCGTTGTCAGACGGTGTGCTATCATGATTATAGTTTTCCTGTGAGATAAATGATGTATCGCATCCATGATAGCATTTTCAGTAATTCCATCAAGCGCACTGGTCGCCTCATCAAAAATCAGTACATTCGGATTATGGTATAATGCACGTGCGATACCAATTCTCTGACGCTGCCCTCCGCTTAGCCTGACTCCTCGCTCACCCACAATGGTTTTATAACCATTTGGAAGATCATCTGTAATGAAATCATGAATCTTGGCGATCTTGGCTGCTTGTTCTACTGCATCGTGATCAACTTTATCATCCGAGATTCCAAAAGCAATATTACTGGTGATTGTATCGTCTGTCAGGTAGATGGACTGCGGTACATAGCCAAGATTTTTCTGCCAATTACGCACATTGTCCTGGGTTATTTCAACTCCATCAATAAGAATTTTTCCGCTTTTGGGTGTTAGCAGGCCCAGAATAATATCCACCGTGGTTGTCTTGCCGGATCCGGTAGTTCCGACAAAGCCGATGGTTGTATTTGACTTGATTGTAAGATTCAAGTCATCAATAGCAGGCACAGGTGCGTTTGAGTAGTAAAATACTATGTTACGGAGTTCTATTTTTTCTTTAAAGCTCAAAGGCGTGATTGTCTTATCGTAGTTCAATGCCGGGATTGAACCGGTTCCATCCTCAACAAGATCACCGTATAAAACATCCAGTGCTGCAAGGTTATATCGAACCCTGGTCATTCCTGCAAATATCTGTTGTAGTGACGGCATCAGGCGGTATGCTGCAAAAGCATACATCGAAACAAGGGGCAACGCCTGTTCGGCGCTCTGCTTTACACCAATTAAATAGAGCACCATCAACAGTATTCCTCCAAATGCTATTGTTTCAAGCGCGTAGCGTGGCAGTTGAGAAATAATGCCGTTTGTAGCTTCATAACCGGCAAACAGGTAAGATTGGTCTGAGTATCTCTTTAGAAATACCGGCTCTCTGCTCATAAGTTTCAGGTCCTTGACCCCGCCCAGGGCTTCACTTGCTATTTTGAAGCGCTCCTTTCCAGCCTCTGTAGCTTCTTTGCCGATTTTAGCCAATTTTTTGCGCACAAGCTTAAAAATAATTGTATATGCACCGCCCAGTACTATGGCTACCGTCAGCGCAAGAAAAGGATCAACCAGTACCAGCAAGCCCAGTATACACAAAGCGACAACCACTCTGGTCAATATATGCATACCGGGAATCAGGACGCCTCCAACCACCCGGTTAACTTCCAGGAAGAGATTTTTACTCAGTTCCGAAGAATTGCGATTAAGAAAAAAAACATACGGTTGACTAAGATACTTATCAAGAAGCCGCTTAGAAATCGAATGTCCCTGCATAAAAGTAAAACGCAGCAATAACCAGGTAACAAAAGCTGAAAATGCATTGCCTATAGCAAGCACGGAGAGCACAGCCATGCCAAGAAAAAACAAAAACTGATTCTCATTCGAAAAGCCTAATAGAGTGTATGCCTGGTTCATATACTTGTTTGTAGAAATAACTTCCGGATTTGCAACAACAGCCATAAACGGTGTTATCGCGGCTATTCCGCTGATCTGCATAAGCCCCATAATCATAATGCCGACAAACAGCCAATAAGTTTTACGCCGCTCTTTTTCCGAAAAAAGCGCGAATACTTTACTGACGCTCCTGATCATAAGAAGAGATAGAAATATAGCCTTAATACTTGATTTTTTAAACATTTATTAGAGATTTTCAACTCAAGTAGTAAAAAAGTAAAGAGAGGCGGTTTGTGAAGCTTTACCTCTGTGTACCCCCTGCCGAAGTTAGTCCAGAAGTAGTTATATTAATGTCAAACTTACACTAATATTATATTAATCATCATAGTTGCTTCAAGTAGCAGGCATGATTTAAGTCTATTTTTTATTGGGTTTTACAGGCAGCGTATGTTAAACTGATCCGATGTTTTCTCCTGATTTTATTGAATTCGAAAGGTTGTCCAGGCAAGGAAACATGATTCCGGTTTACCGGGAGATACTTGCCGACCTCGAGACGCCTGTCTCTGCATATCTTAAGCTGGCCGAAACACCGTCTTTTCTGCTTGAAAGTATGGTAGGCGGAGAAAAATGGGCCCGATACTCCTTTATCGGCACCAAGGTATCAAGCAGTCCTGTAAAGGTTATTAAGGGCGTTGGGACCGATCCTTTTTCAGCGTTGAGAAAGGAGCTTAAGCGTTACCGGCCTGTTCAGGTAGATGGCCTTCCTCCTTTTACCGGCGGGCTCGTGGGATATTTCAGTTATGATGTCGTAAGACAGATCGAGCGTATTCCTGACAAAGAGCGGCCAGGATTAGGACTTCCAGACTATTACTTTATGCTTGCAGAGACTGTCGTGATTTTTGACAACCTGGCACAAAAAATAAAGATTGTCTCAAATGCTCACATTGAAGGCGATATTTCACCGGAAAAGGCCTACAGTGAGGCTTGCAAAAAAATAGATGAGATCATTGAACGCCTGAAACAGCCTGCAGCAGCTCCAAAACAAGATGCAGAGATAGCCCGGAAAAAAACACTGGAAACCGGGCAACATGAGCACTTTTTTAGATCAAACTTCGAAACAAAGGAAGAATTCAAAAACATTGTAAGCAGAGCAAAGGAATACATTCGGTCTGGAGATATATTCCAGGTAGTTCTTTCCCAACGTTTTGGCAGAGAGATTGGTTGTGACACATTTGATATATACAGGGCGCTTCGTGTAATAAATCCCTCACCGTACATGTATTACATGAATACCGGCGAGGTTACTATTGTGGGATCGTCGCCAGAGATCCTGGTCCGGCTGGAGTCCGGAAAGGTGGTGCTGCGCCCTATAGCCGGAACCCGAAGAAGGGGGCGGAGCGAACAGGAAGACAAGATGTTGGAGGCGGACATGAAAGCCGACCCCAAAGAGTGTGCCGAACATATAATGCTGGTAGACCTGGGCAGAAATGATGTGGGCCGTGTGGCAGATGTGGGCTCTGTAAGAATAACTGAAGAGCTTATGGGTATAGAGCGTTACTCCCATGTAATGCATATGGTTTCAAATATAGAGGGCTCACTAAAAAAAGATCTGGACGCAATCGATGTCATAAAAGCCTGCTTTCCAGCCGGCACGGTAAGCGGGGCTCCAAAGATCAGGGCAATGGAAATAATCGAGGAGCTGGAACCTTCCAGGCGGGGACCTTATGCCGGTTCTGTAGGATACTTTGGATTTTCAGGCAGTATGGATATGTGCATAACTATACGTACTATATTAATAAAAGACGGTATTGCGTATGTGCAGGCCGGTGCCGGTATTGTGGCGGATTCCGACCCTGAAAATGAGTATGCTGAAACTCTAAATAAGGCCAAGGGAATGATGAAAGCTGTGGATTTGGCAGAAAAAGGTCTGGAATAAATTCTTATTCACGGTAAGCAAGGGAAAATTTCGAGTTAAAACATTAACCGTGAAGTTAAATTTTGAACATAAAACAATCCGGCGACGTCTTGCAATACTATTTGCCGTTATCTTCTGCCTTATAGTTCTTCTTGTTGCATCACTGATTTCAAACACCTTTGTGCTAAAGGCTGATTTCTTTGCCATAGAGAGTTTCTATAGTTTCTTCAATAACGTATTGGAGTTGCGTCGATACGAGAAGAACCTCTTGTTCAAGGGAGAGTCCGAAAACTACAAGCAAGTGATCGAGTACCTGGACCGCCTTGAACAAGATAGCGATGCCCTGGACAGTGAGATCAGAAAAGTGGCTAACAGCAGCGCTGTTGCCGAGTTTCGCCTTGACCTTTCACATTACCGGAGTTTTGTGGAAAAAGGTCATAAAAGCGGCAAATATAATGTCGCATTGATTCGGCATATTGGGAAGAAACTAGTGGACTTTTCCCAACATCTTATGTTTGTCAAACGGAATCAGATTCATCGTGCCATCAAGTGGACAACCATTATTTTTGTTGCGGTGACCTTGGGCGTTTTTATTCTGGCAGTCATGGTCTTTTACTCCCAGACACGAAGTATTTTAAGACGGCTTTCACTTGTGCAACAGGCCGCAATGGAAGTAGCGCATGGACATTTTGTATCAATTCCGGAGGTTGTCAAAACAAAAGACGAGATCTCCGGTCTAATTCATGCCTTCAATAAGATGGTAGAGGAGCTGGACCTGAGACAGGAGCAGTTACTAAAGGCCAGAAAGTTGGCGGCTATCGGCACATTTTCCTCCGGTATCGCTCATGAACTCAACAATCCTTTAAATAATATTTCTTTGACTGTAGATACCCTTCTGGAAGAGTTTGAGACGATTTCCCGCGAGGAAGCCCGAGAGTTTCTGGACGATATTGCAAAGCAGACAGAGCGGGCTAGTACAGTTGTGAAGAACTTGCTGGATTTCTCCAGAGAAACTCTTCCCACAGAAAGCCGTATGCAGGTGCTTGACGTCATCAGGTTGACCGGAAAACTGGTTGAAAACCAGCTGCGTCTTTCCTCTATCAGGCTGGAATACAACCTGCCTGAAGATCTGCCGCCGATCCGTGGAAACTTTCAGAAGTTGCAGCAGGTTTTTCTTAATCTCTACCTGAATGCCATACATGCAATGCCGAAGGGCGGACGTATCCGAATCTCAGGAGCCCGTGACCCTGAAGGGTATATCCGGATTGATTTTTTGGATACCGGCTCAGGCATCCCCCCTGAAAAGCTGGACCGTATCTTCGATCCTTTTTTTACAACAAAACCGGTTGGCAAAGGAACCGGGCTTGGGCTATCGATCGTTTACGGAATCGTCCAGAAACACGGAGGCTATGTCGAAGTAAAAAGCGAGATCGGCAAGGGAACCATATTTTCCATTTACCTGCCGGCTCCAGAAGAGGAACAAAGCCATGACGTCAATTAGAGCAGCGGTCATTGACGATGAAGAACCGGGTGCCCGCTTGATTGCGAGGGTGCTGGAGCAGGAAGGATTTTCGGTCGAAATCTTCAACCTTGGGCACCCATTTCTGGAGCGTATGCGTCAGCAACCATTTCAGGTTGTCTTTATTGATCTGCATCTTCCTGATATGGACGGAATGGATATTCTCAGGCGCCTGCGTGTTGCGTATGAAGATACAGAGGCCATAATCGTGACCGGAAACGCCTCCATAGAAACAGCCGTGGAAGCAACAAAAATAGGGGCCTTTCACTACTTGACAAAGCCCTGTAAACGCTATGATATCCGTCTTCTGGCCCGGCGGGCAGGTGAAAAGCTGGAACTTCGTCGGGAAAACCGGCGTTTAAAACTTGCCATGGGGCGTGATAATCTCATACCCGGCTTTGTGGGAACGAGTGCTGTCATGCAGGATGTATTTGCGGTTGTCAAAAAGGTTGCTCAGGTTAACTGCAATGTCCTGTTGCAGGCCGAAACCGGCACAGGAAAACAGATGGTGGCACGGGCGATTCATTCGCTCAGCCCCCGTAATGAGAAGCCATTTGTCTACTTCAACTGTGGAGGATTTACAGAAGAACTGATCGCAAGCGAACTTTTCGGTCATGAAAAGGGGGCTTTTACCGGCGCTACATCGGCCAAACCCGGACTTTTCGAGGCAGCCTCGGGTGGAACAGTGCTGCTTGACGAAATAGGTGAAATGCCTTTTTCTATGCAGGTAAAACTTCTCCATGTTCTCCAGGAACGAGAAGTGCTTCGCGTTGGAGGTATCAAGCCGGTTAACCTTGATGTACGAATAATTGCGGCCACAAATCAACAGTTACAGAGCCTTGTAAATTCCAACCGTTTCCGGGAAGATCTCTTCTACCGTTTAAATGTAGTAAATATCCGCCTGCCTCGTCTAGCAGACCGCAGGGATGACATTCCACTTCTGATCACGTATTTTCTCGATAAATTTAACACGGCTTTCAGTAAACAGGTCAGAAGAATAGCTCCTCAGGCAATGGAGTTATTGAACTTCTACGATTATCCCGGTAACGTGCGTGAGCTTGAAAACATTATACAACGGGCTGTTGCGCTTGCAGAAGGCAGCGAGATTCGTATAAGCGATCTGCCGGACCGTTTCCAGAAAATGGCACAGGCCGGCATGGGAGATGGTACGTTTCTACCTCTTGCAGAAGTAGAAAAACTACATATTCAGAAGGTTCTGAAAGCAACAGGATTCAATAAAAACCTGGCCAGCCAAATTCTCGAAATTCCACGAACTACGCTGTGGAGACGAATGAAAAAGTTCGGCCTGGACGGGTGAAATTGACCGACCCAATTTTTAAACTCTTAAAAGATCATTTCTGAGTTTTCTTTTTATTATAATGTTTCGAAGCATTTCAGAACGAAACACAAGCGAAAACCTTAAATCCCTGCAATACCTTGTAAAATCGTTGTTTTTTACAAAAAACCACTTACTGTTTCAAATTGAAAAGCGGATGTGTTTTCTATGTGCTGCATGCTTTTAAGCAGCTTTAACTCTTTAGGCTTATAACCCCTTGAATACAATCTTTTTTTCTATTCCGCATCTTACTAATTCCAGCTCTGCTCAGGTGCTGGCATAGCACTTGCCATGAAATATGGCGGCCAGGAGTAGCGGGGCGGCCCGATTTGTCCAGCAATCATGCTTCGCTTAAGCCGGGCAAAAACAAACATCAGTGATAAGGAGGAATGGAAAAAGTGTGGCACATGTATCTTCCCATTGCGGGAAACAGCGTTAACGTATTGACAATAGTCGGACTCGGTGTTGGAGTCGGCCTGCTGTCCGGCATTTTTGGAGTAGGCGGCGGTTTCTTGATGACTCCGCTGCTCATCATGTTTGGCATTCCACCAACCGTGGCAGCGGCATCGGATTCCAACCAGATAGTTGGAGCATCCACCTCAGGAATGCTCGCCCACTGGCGGCTGGGAAACGTGGACATAAAAATGGGCATTATGCTGCTGATCGGTGGAATAATAGGCGGCACCGCAGGTGTGCAGGTTATAAAGCTTCTGCGCGCCATGGGAAACGCCGACTTCCTGATCACGATCACCTATGTCATCATGCTGGGTGGAGTTGGCTCTTACATGTTTATCGAAAGTCTGCAATCTATGCGGAAGAAACCTGACGCAAACCCTGAAAAGATTCCCGACAAAAAAGAGTCTACATATGCCCGGCTGATAAATAAACTGCCCATGCAGACCAAGTTCAATAGATCAGGTGTCGAAATGTCACTCATACTGCCGTTGCTGCTTGGTATCCTGGTTGGCGTGCTATCGGCGATCATGGGTGTAGGCGGCGGCTTTATCATGGTGCCGGTAATGGTATACCTGCTTCGGATGCCTATGCACGTAGTTGTTGGAACCAGCTTGTTCCAAATACTCTTCACTTGCATGAACGTGACCGTTATGCAGGCTGTCAGTAATCACACCGTGGATTTTGTGCTTGCTTTGCTTCTGCTGATTGGTTCAACTGTTGGCGCACAACTTGGTACCAGAGTAGGAAAAAAGCTTAAAGGCGATCAGCTGAAGATCCTCCTTGCATCTCTGGTATTACTGGTCTGCGGAAAAATGCTGTTGCAGTTATTGCAGCAACCGTCCGTACTGGTAGCCATAGCAGGAGGTCATTAATTATGAACATGAAAAGACATGCTTATGCTATTTTAATTAGTCTGGTTTTTTTCTGCCTGACCACCCTTCAGGCATCAGCATCAGCCGATGTAGTTCTCAGCCTGGCGCATTCCGATATTGGTGTAGGCACATTTTATAACGGCACAACACTCCATGCGTCCGGTACAGTGCCTGCTGGTGCTGATGTTGTCGTTGCCGTCAGTGGAGAGCCTGAAGAACTCCACATGAAACGAAAAGGCAAAGCCGCTGGTCTGTTCTGGATGAATACCGGCAATCTAACATTATCTAATGTGCCACAGATATACATGGTATACACCAGTGAGATGGATGCTTCTATTTTGGAGTCTGAAGATATGCCCTTCAGTCTGCCGGCGTTGAGAAATCGCGTTGAAATCACGACCGAAGACAAGCAAGATGAAGATATGCTTTTTGGAGAATTCATAAAGCTGCAAAAAGAGCAATCCGTCTACGCTGTCAATCCGGGAACCATCTCTCTGAAAGAGAATGGACATTATAATGTTGAACTGACACTTCCACCACGCATTAAACAGGGTGATTATACTGTTACAACTTATGCTGTAGAAGATGGACGGGTTATTGCGACTGCAACCGCAAACCTCAATGTCGTTCTAACCGGGTTTCCTGCCTGGCTTTCCAAGATGGCTTTTCAGAATGCCTTGGTTTACGGCATTCTTTCGGTTTTGATTGCGTTGGCAGCAGGACTACTCATGGGTGTACTCTTTAAGGATGCCGGCGATGGCGCGCATTGATTCCAATCTGCATACGGTGATAAATAAAAGAACCTGTTACCCAGAGGGCTTTATGTATTATAAACTGATGCTGCCAGGCCGGAAATAACAAAGTAATGATGGAGTCTGCAAATATTCACGTGAATCGACTGCCCGATTGGATACAACGAGCCTTTAAAAGCAGAAAGGCAATACGGGGGGCGCATTCCGCCCTTGTCGGACGCTTTCAAAGGTTTCAGGAGATTCTGTCTTTAAACAACCAGATTCTCCAACATATCGCTGATGCAAACAACAAGCTTAGTGGCGATTATGTATTTGATCAGCGTTACGTACACACAAGTTCCAAAAATATTATCGGTCTTGTGGAAAAACTCGTTTATACGCTCGATGCCCTGGCGCCTGGAAAGTATCGCACGCTGCGTACAGTTTTTACCCGTATTCAAACAGAGATAGAACAGGAGCTTTCAGGACATCAAACCAAGGTATCAACAACTTTTGTGATTAATTACAATAAGATATCCCACAACTCCATGGACGAAGTCGGAGCAAAAAGCGCCAATCTTGCAAAGGTCCACTCAGATCTCGGGCTTAAAATTCCTCGAGGTTTTGCGCTAACTGCATCCGCCTACCATGCTTTTATGACAGTCAACTCTTTAGAGCCGATGATAACCGGGATATACAAAGACTGGAAGGCAGAAAAAATCTCACTTAATAAAGCCTCGGCCACTATACAAAGCCGAATTCAAAGCTGTTCGCTTCCGGCAAAACTGGAGCATGAACTAAACAGCGCTGTTAACTCGCTTATTCAGGGACGCAGGCCGCTTATTGCGCTACGAAGCAGTGCCTGGCACGAGGACCGGCAGCACAGTTTTGCAGGACAGTACAAAACTGTTTTGAACATTCCGGCTGCAGAAGTCAGAGACGCGTATCGCAAGGTTTTGGCAAGCCTGTACAGCGAAAACGCCATGGTTTACCGGCACGAACAGGGATACCGGGAGCATGAGGTGGCTATGCCTGTTGCATGCCAGGAGATGATAGATGCATCTGTAAGCGGAGTGCTTTACACCCGGGACCCCAGTATGCCGGAACGGGATACTTTAATAATGAATGCAACATGGGGCCTTGGTCTGCCCTTGGTTTCAGGAGAGGCCGGTGCGGACCGGTTTACAGTAAGCCGGGGTACATCTTTAAAAATTACCTCCATTCACGTAGCCAGAAAAAAAACTGCTCTACGGCTGAACATGAAAGGTGGAACCCGGATTGAAAACATAGAGCCAAGGATGCAGAGCCGTGCATGTCTTTCGATAAAACAGGTCTTGGAAGTTGCTGAGGCAGGTGTCATGATCGAAAATGCTTTCAGACAGCCCCACGATATTGAATTTGCTTTTGACGAACTTGGACAACTCTTCATCCTGCAGGCCCGTCCTCTAGCTCTTCGTCCAAGCAGGGTTGTCAAAGCAAAAGATCTTGCCGAAATTCTTTCAAACAGGGCGATTCTTTTAAAAGAACAGGGCGAGATCGCTCAACGAGGCATTGCCTCCGGGCCTGTCTTTGTCATTGAGTCAAAAGAAGATCTCGATAGTTTTCCGGACGGTGCTGTTTTGGTGGCTAAAACAGCTTCTCCGGTCCTTGCAAAAGTTCTGTCCCGGGCGGCAGCTCTGCTTACCGACGTGGGAATGGTTACAGGCCACCTGGCAACCGTAGCTCGTGAGTTTAGGGTGCCGTCTATTTTAAACTGTGGTAATGTCTCGACACTTCTAAGTAGCGGACAGAGCGTGACGGTTGACGCTGAAGACAACATTGTTTACGAGGGAATTGTTCCGGAACTACGTGACTACGCCCTCACCGAAGAACCAATTGAAGAGACTTACGAGTATAGACTGCTCCGGCGGGTCTTGAAAAAGATCGAACCCTTGAGGTTGGTTGAACCTTTCGGAGAAAATTTCACGCCGGAAGACTGCCACAGCCTTCACGATATCACCAGGTTTGTGCATGAAAAGGCTGTCGAAGAACTGATTCGCGGAACTCTGTATCGCGGGCGGGCGGCAAAACGTGCTCCACGGCTTGACTGGCATATTCCCCTGGATCTGTTTCTGATAGATATAGGGGGAGGTCTGCAGCCTGGTGCAGGAAACCGGATAACTCCAAAAGAGATCATTTCAACTCCGATGAAAGCCATTCTAAGGGGCATTGCCGTCCCTGGCGCCTGGGACAGCAAACCAATGTCTGTAGATTTTACGAGTTTCATGTCGAGCTTAACTCGAACAACAACACCGGAGCTTGCAAAAACAGGATTTTCCGGACAAAACCTGGCTGTTTTATCAAGTCGGTACGTAAATCTCAGCCTGCGTCTTGGCTACCACTTTACAATGATCGACTCTTATGCGTCTGAGAGAGTTGACGACAACTATATTTATTTCCGTTTTTTTGGCGGAGTTACTGATGCAAAACGCCGTTCGCGCAGGGCACAATTTCTTGCCGACTCTCTAGCGCTGAACGACTTTAGAGTCGAGCTGCAAGGAGACCTTGTCATAGGCCGACTTAAGGGGATGGAAGAGCGGATCTTAATGAACCGGCTCTTTCTTCTCGGGGTAATGATAAGCTTTACCCGCCAGTTGGATCTGCGTATGATCAATGACAACGATGTTTCCCGTTTTGTTGAAAAGTTCAAAACAATTGTGGAGGAATCAGATGGGCACAAAAACCAGCATTTTGATCTTGGATGACGAACCTATCGTCATAAAAAGACTGAAGCCGTCTCTGGAAAAAAAAGGCTACGAGGTTGAGGCTTTCACAGACAGCAGAGAGGCCCTTGCAAGGGTTCAAGAACAGGCGTTTGATATCGTTGTGACCGACCTGAAAATGGAAGGAATTGATGGCATGCAATTTCTTGAGGCTGTAAAGGAAACCTCGCCGGAAACAGAGGTTATAGTTATTACCGGATTCGCCACGATGGAGACGGCCAGAGAGTCATTCCGAAAGGGTGTTTCGGATTTTCTTGCAAAGCCGTTCAAACTGGGTGAGATAGTTGAAGCCATCGCAAAAGCGGAAGCAGAGCAAAAGAAAAAACGGGGGTAAGAATTATGTGGAGGTCATTGATCTACCTTGATGAAGACCTGCCTTCAAGCATAGCTTTACGGTTTGCTGCGGAACAGGCGAATAAAACAGGCGGACGCTTGCAGGTCTTACATGTTGAAGACCCGGGAAAGAAAGCCGCTCCGGGTACGGGCTGGGTTCGAAGGTCCTGGGAACAGGGCCTTATAAAGGCAGGGTTGGATGAAGTGCATCGCCTGTTAAAAACAGAAAAGGTTAACTGTCCCCACATCAGTTCACCAAAGATTTTGGTCGGAAGCCGTGACGATGAAGTTTTAAATGAGTTGCGGCATGGTATGTACGACCTGTATGTGGAAGGGTACCTTAATACGTCGAGCACAAAAGATTTTTTAAAACTCCTAAACGGCAAGCGTTTTCAAAACACAACCTGTCCGGTAATGCTGGTGAAAAACATGGTTCCGGTTCACAACATATTGATTCTAGCCGGCGAAGCGGTACCTTTTGAAGTGCTACTTCCGTACTTTGAAAAGATCTACGGAACTTTCGACGGACAACTCGATATCACCATGCTTTACTACCGGTTTGGAGAAGAGAAGGAACTCGTCTTCCAGGCAAGAGAAGAGGCCGGTTCGTATCTCTACAAAGCTGAAGAGATGCTAGCTGCAGCGGGCTGGGAAGACGTAGAATGCCAAGTGGTTCAGGGCACACCGGAGCAGACGGCAGTTTACATGCGTAATTACGGCCTGGTGTTTTCAAGTTTTCCAAGCCGGCAAACACCCAGGGCAGAACTTTTAGCCTTGCTTTCAAACCCTGTACTGCTTTGCAAGCCTAAAAAAGCCCGCTCGAAAAAAGCCGGGAAAGGAGGTTTGATATGAAGCTTCTGGTTGTGGTAGATGCCGAAGAGTACAGCCGTCAAGCGGCACGTATTGCTGCGCGTTTCGCGATTAATACCTGGGCGGATGTAACGATTCTTGCTCTGCAGGCCAAAAATGGAGATACCCTCAATGCCAGGCTCTTAGATGCATTACCAGAAATTCAATGCATGTTTTTAGGCAATGACTCTCCCTTTGGAGAGTACAAGGATACCGGTTTTCAAGCTGTTTCTGATGGCACTTGGGAGATGGATAGAACCGGCTCCGACGGCCGAAAACAGCTGAAAGTCTTGGTTCGGCGTGGAGACTGGCTTAGGATAGTCTCGGAACAACTTGAACAAGAGCAGGCCGATTTCCTTTTTCTTGGTGCATCGTCAGATAAGCCCGAGTGGGAGGGAGAACTGCGTTTTCCGCAAAAAGTGGCTGCCACAGTTCCTTGCTCCTCTTTTGTGGTTAAGGGTTCAAGCATGGGAAAGACCCTGGTTTGCTGTCTGGACCAGGCGAGTGTGAGCCAGGAATCCCTCGAAATTATCAATCAATTGGTTACCATACAGGAAGCCGAACTGAAAATAGTCGGCCTGACCGGTCCACACGGATTACGCGAAAAAGTAGAAGAACGGATGATGCAGGTTCTTCGCTACTATACTGAACGCGGAGTTCGCGCCTGGGTCAGACTGGTGAATGAAGAAGAGCTGCCGGCTTTTGCACACGAGGCATCGAAAACCGGAACGCTTGGACTATGGCTTGGTAAAAAATCGCTGTTGACAAAGTTTTTTTCCAAGGACCGGTTGGAACAGTTCATAACGGCTTCCGAATCATCGGTTGTGATTCTGAAATAATTTTAAAATAGTTATGAAATAATCCTTAAATAGTATCGTTGTTAAAAATACTTTATATTTTCTAAGTGTATTAATGGAGGCAAAATTGAAAAAGTTGTCGGTTTATTTTTTTACAAGTATGTTTTTAGTGTTAGGTTTTTGTTCACCGGTCCTGGCTAATGAAGGAGCTACACGCCTGCTGTCATTGGTAAATCACCCGGCAGGTTATATCTCGATTACTGTCTTTATCATTGCGTACCTTCTGGTGATGTCCGAAGAGTTTTCTATGATGAGAAAATCTAAACCAGTGGTACTTGCGGCCGGAATTATATGGGTAGTCATAGCTATTGTATATGCCAGGCACGGTTTTACCCATGCGGCAGAAAACGCGGTGCGCCAGAATATTCTGGAATTTGCCGAGCTGATGCTGTTTCTCCTGGTGGCCATGACATATATCAATGCGCTGGAGGAGCGGCTTGCCTTTGAGGCGCTACGTTTCTGGTTGGTCAGCAAAGGGTTTACATACCGACAGATGTTTTGGTTTACCGGTATTCTCGCCCTGTTTCTCTCACCTGTTGCCGACAACCTGACCACCGCTTTGGTGATGTGTTCAGTTGTCATGGCTGTAGGTTCCGACAATTCACGTTTTGTTGGAATCAGTTGCATTAATATCGTGGTAGCAGCTAATGCCGGTGGCGCCTTCAGTCCGTTTGGCGATATTACAACCCTTATGGTATGGCAGAAGGGCATCGTAAATTTCTGGACATTCTTCTCGTTATTTATACCATCCATGGTGAACTTTCTGGTTCCAGCCATGCTAATGCACTTTGCCGTTCCTGCCGGCCGACCTGAAGCTCCTGTCGAAGATGTAGTGGTGATGAAGCGTGGAGCCAAAAGCATCATGGTGCTTTTTTTGTTGACAATAGTCACGGCGGTAAGCTTCCATAACTTTCTGCATCTGCCGCCAATGCTTGGAATGATGACAGGCCTGGCCTACCTGCAGCTCTTTGGTTATTACCTGCGCCGTACCCATAAAAAAGTCATAGCTGCAGATGCCGATAACAACAAGAATACTGATAACTCTTTTGATATCTTCCGTAAGATCTCCCGCGCTGAATGGGACACCCTACTCTTCTTCTATGGAGTAATCCTCTGTGTCGGAGGACTGGGTTTTATAGGTTATCTAAGTATGGCTTCCGAGTTAATGTATGGACAGTGGGGAGCAACTTTTGCCAATACCGCCGTGGGCGTGCTTTCATCTATCGTTGATAATATTCCGGTGATGTTTGCGGTATTAAGCATGGAGCCGGGAATGCCCCAGGGACAATGGCTGCTGGTTACTCTCACTGCCGGCGTAGGTGGCAGCCTGCTCTCAATCGGCTCTGCGGCCGGAGTGGCCCTGATGGGGCATGCCAAGGGCAAATACACATTCTTTGGTCATCTGAAATGGACCCCGGTAATTGCACTTGGATATGGTGCCAGCATTATTACCCATATTTGGATCAATGCTTCAATGTTTTAACACTTTTTTAACACTTTTTGGGTCTAAGCCTTGCAACCTTCGGTCAGTTCTGCGTCGAACATGCCTTTAAGAATCTTGGACGCGCAGAACTCACCGCACATCGTACAGTGCTCTTCGTCCGCTCCTCCTCTTTTACTGCGGACATCCCTGGCCTGATCAGGAGTGATGGCCAATTCAAACTGCTCTTTCCACTTCAGGTCGCGTCTTGCCTTGCTCATGGCAAGATCGCGGCTTTTATCTTTGAACTTAACCATATCTCCCACGTGCGCTGCAATGCGAGCGGTAATAACTCCTTCGCGCACATCTTCCGGGTAAGGCAGGCCCACGTGTTCCGCAGGCGTGACATAGCATAAAAAGTCGGCTCCGAAAGAACTTGATATCGCCTGTCCTATGGCGGCTGTAACGTGATCGTACCCTGGAGCAATATCAGTGGTGATCGGCCCCAGCATATAGAACGGAGCCTCGTTCGACATACGCTTTTGAACGATGATGTTTGCTTCTATTTCGTCGATGGGTATATGTCCCGGACCTTCCACCATCATCTGGCAGCCCATTTTTCTTCCAGTATCTGCAAGCTCACAGTTGATGATCAGCTCTTGAATCTGTACGCGGTCGGTGGAGTCTCCAATTGCTCCAGCCCGAAAACCATTTCCAAGCGAAAGCACCACATCATGTTTTTTTAAGATAGCAGCTACACGGTCAAAGTGCTCATAAAGAGGATTTTCTTTATTGTTATGAAGCATCCAGGCCGTCAAGTAGGACCCTCCCTTTGATACCAGGCCGCCAAAGCGGTAGTTCTGGTTTCGAAGCCTCTCTATGGTCATACGGTTTATGCCACAGTGTATAGCCATAAAGGAAACTCCCTCTTCGCACTGCTGCTCTATAATATCAAAGAGAAATTCTTCCGGCATATCTATAGCGGCGCCGTACTTATCTATAGCCAGGGCAAATGCCTCGTAGAGCGGCACTGTGCCGACAGGAAGACTTATCGAATCCATGACTCTTCGCCTGATATCAGCGATATCACCACCCACTGAAAGATCCATAAGTGTGTCAGCGCCTGCCTCTTCAGCTATTTGCGCCTTTTTTATCTCCATCTCCACATCAGCTATGGAAGTGGAAGTGCCTATGGATGCATTTATTTTTGTTTTAAGACCTTTGCCTATTCCGACAACATTGGTCTTACGGTTTTTGTTGTTGGGAATGACTATATGACCCTCGGCCACTCTTCTAAGTACGCTTTCCACTGGCAGAGCCTCATCATCGGCCACCTGCCTGATTTCTTCGGTTATCTCGTTTTTTACGGCTTTTTCAACCTGGCTGCTCATAATGTTTACCTCACCCCTAAATTATTACAGATAAGTAAATTGAAAAATCAGGCCAATCGGACTGATAAGACTGATTAAATTAACATAAGTTCTGCCGGTGTCACAATTTTCAGTGTTTTTTCACCTGCATACCTGATCCAGCTATTCATTATTTTCAGCATGATATGGATTCATGCAAATATCCCTTCGGATAAAGCTGACTTAACAACTATGGATGAACTTTGAATCTTCTCAAACTCTTCCGGTTCCGGCGTAGGTAAGGACGTAATGACGTAAGGATTACCGCGTACCATGGCGGCTCAATGCCCAATATCTGCTCATATAAACGTGTATCTTTCATGGATCATATTATAAAGCAAACAATGAATTTTCACCCCATAAATCCTGAAGAGCCTCTGTAAATATGCTCTCAACTGGAACTTCAGCCTAAACACTGGCTCCCTTAAATATCTGAAATACAATAGGTATTGCATTTTCAGGTTTTCCGCTTGGTTGTACTTGCGTTATCTTTTCCATCTGTTCTGTTGGAGGGATCCTGCACATTACTAAGATTGTTACATCTTTAACTATACGTCCAGGATGGTCAATCTTGAATTCTTCACTTATCACATAAGATACATATGTCTTTAGTTTCTCTATCAGCAAATTTAACCTTTTAACTGGGTCTGTCGTAATCCCTGCATCAGTTATGACAAGTTGTACTTTCCCGTCTTCTGTAGTAGTTGAGATATCGATACGATCAGTTTCTTCTAATGGCATATTGTTATTCCTTCTTGTAAGTTAGTTTTTTACAATAAATACCTTTATTAAGCCTCACTAAACTTAAGACCTATTTTTTTTTCAACTAATTTAAGGTTATCAGGTGTTCGTAATGTCAGTCTTAACTGATGCCCCTTAGATGTAGTGACTATTTTTATTTCTCCATAATTGTCTTCGGGCAGATCGAAACTGCACAGCCGTGTATATACATCATCTTTAGGGCCGCAGAGATTACGGAAAATTTCAATACCCTGAATATCGTCAATGGAAAATTCAACAATAAGGAAATATCGTTCTGCTGGGAAATTAGCTGCGAGTGCCATCTCATAAATGCGCTTACTGATTTCAGGATCAGGATAACCGCTACAAAGGACACCCCAGTCGTAAACGAATCTTTTCTTCGAGGCAAATTCTATAAGAAACACCTGCATACGATCTACGAGTTCATCAATGGACGCGCCAGGGATTTCACAAAAAAATGATGAAGGGTCTTTACCGAAAAAACTTTTTAATGTCTTCAATTCTCCTGACTCTGTATGTACTAATCTAAAACTATCATTTCCTTCTACTATTTTAAGTGGCAGGTCTGCTATTCTTATTAGCCTAGCCATAAATTCTTTTCTATATTTAGTGTCTTTGTCTACATTGGAACCATTTGCACCGTAACCAAAATACTTTTTCCCTTTTTCAATCCGTATGCTTACACTATCATACCCACGCTTGGTCTGTTTACTGCTTTTTTCTTCAAAACCACACCTGACAAGCAAAAGTCCAATATTACCTATTGTCATTTCGCCCATCTGGAGAATATCTCTGAATATATCAAGAGATTTGTCTTTTAAAGGTAAGTATCCGTCAGTGTTGATGCTTTTCAATCTTATCCCTTTAAAGTTGTACAATTTGGGAAGGCTCCCTTTTGGTTCAAAATATGCGCGATGTAGTTCTTCAGTTGAGAACCCTATAAAACCTTCAAACGACACCTGTACAATTTTATAAATGCGCAGGATGTCATTAACGCTGAAAAAACCCTCTGCTCTGTAATCGAAGTCTACTCCCATTGTTCAAGCCTTGCTATTTATAGATGATTAACCGGTAAGATATCTATTCCTACTTCTTCAAACTTCAAACCATGTCTCAATGCGAGGTGGTATTCTCGTGCCCGGCGGCACAACATACTTAATCCTGCTATAATCTTGTGTAGCAAGATCCTTCATTGCCTTTTGCACCCAAAGCATCGCATTATCTAAACCTTGCTTACCATATCTAAGTGCATCTGTACTCCGCTTGCACTGAAGGTAGACTAAGTTGCCATTTTCTCTTATTACAACATCTATATCTGTCCTGCCATTTTTAGAAACCCTTTTTGAAACTTTGGGGACGTTGTTGCACACTATGCAAAACTCTTGACAGGCAAGAAGATGAGATAAAGTTGTAGTATTCGACCATGCCTGGAGCCTTGCACCATACTAATGGTTAGACGAGCAACTTAACTATGCGCTGTAATAGTATGCAACAACGGCCCCAAAGTTTTCTCCCTGTCAACAACAAGCTGGCTCGCTTTTATCGGAATTGAGTTTATCTGCCTGGGTGATTTGGGATCTGTGACACCTAAAAAGGTACACCCATGACGAACTATCGTTGCCCGCTCTCTGCATTGGAATACTCTGAATATCCATCACCACCAGCAGCTCGTACTCTGTAGTAATACGTCGTCCCGGCCTCCGCCGAAGTATCGCTATAGCTGAAAACACCATTTGTCACAGTGCCTATGGCGGAATAACTGCCGCCTGCTACTGTTGACCTGGCTATCTCATACCCTGTCACACACCCAGGGTCCTGAAGCGGTGGCTTCCAGGAAAGATTAAGTGCAGTTGGCGAGGGTGAAATTGTTAGTATGTCGGCAGGGGGATTCGGGTCATCCTGCCAAGTCCATTTTAGGATTTTATATTCAGTACTTGTTCTAGCCCAACAGTATGCATCTCCATTGCTCGAAATAATTGGTTCACCATATTCCATTATTGGCACAGACTTCCATGTAGGATAATTCTCAGCCTCAGGCGGCA